>Ga0213838_1000318_pt1 | contig 43570 bp, 42 predicted proteins | sample SWPATP13_FD_160577 | JGI IMG/M metagenome (GOLD analysis project Ga0213838, IMG submission 160577) | Coastal seawater microbial communities from Marineland, Florida, United States - SWPA TP1 #3 | ecosystem: Environmental > Aquatic > Marine > Coastal | place: USA: Florida | collected 2016-08-06 | reverse complement strand
CATGGATGTAGGTAATTAGACAATGCAGGAGCAATTGTCCTGAATAACCATTCTCTGCAATCAATGCCTTGCCTCTAAGCCTTTTAACTCTCGCTAAGTGATCAATTAATTAATTCACTTGGTATAAGTGTTAATTCGGTGAAAACTAAATAATTATATAAAGGTGTCACTTTTTTAATTAGACAAATAGTAAAACCGTGTGTGATTGCCGCTTCTGTGCAATACATGCTCCCTTTTTGTGATAAAGGAACAACTTAATGCATTTTTCGGATATTTCTTTTGGTAAAAAGATATTTATTCTTCTTGCTGCCCCAATTTTAGGCTTCTTGTTTATCAGCTTAAACACTATCTATCAAAGTGTTTCCATTGTGAGTTCGATGAATGAATTGGCTCAACTTGCACGCCTGTCCACCTCATATAGTGAGCTGGTTCATGAGTTGCAAAAGGAAAGGGGAATGACGGCCGGATATTTGGGCTCTAAGGGCGCCAAATTTGGAGATAAGCTGAAACAGCAAAGGTCTGAAACTGACGGCAAGGTCAGTGCTCGTAATGCCTTTTTGCAAGAAAATGCGTTTGAACAAAAAGACATAGTAGCACTTAATCGCTTACTGGCAAGTAAACTGAGCGAGCTTCAAGGGATCCGCCGACAGGTGGATGAACAGTCGATTCAACTTCCCGCTGCAATCGGCTATTACACAGGGCTGAACAAAGAGCTGCTTAGTGTTTCAGAGTCTATTGCCGAACTAAGTACCGACTCGACCATTACCAAAGCGACCATAGCCTATTATAACTTCCTGCAAGGTAAAGAGCGGGCGGGTATTGAACGGGCGGTATTGAGTAATACCTTTGCCAGGGACAGTTTCGGTCCTGGCATGCTGGCGAAATTTATTACCCTGGTGGCGGATCAAAATACCTATTTTAAAAACTTTAACGCCTTTGCCAACCAGGCTAATAAGGGCATTTATCAAAGTCAGATCAAGGACAAGTCGGTTAACCAAGTTGAAAAGTTAAGACAAGTGGCACTGGATAATGCCGGCCAGGGCCAATTTGGTGTTGAAAGCGTCTACTGGTTTGGTCAGTCAACGGCAAGGATCAATAAGTTAAAGTCCATCGAAAATAAGTTGGCCGAGGGATTATTACAATTGGCCGAGGAGAAGAAATCTGATGCGAATCAGACCTTGGTGTTGCATCTTGTTGAAGCCGTTGTCCTGATCCTTATCATTTTCTTTGTTACCCGAAAAATTGTTTCTGATCTACGCATGCGGGTTAAGGATCTAACGGCGGTAATGGCAAAAATAAGGGATGATAATGACCTGTCTATTCAGGCTAAATATACGGGAAAAAGTGAACTGGGTCAGATAGCCACTTCTCTTAATGCTACGCTTGATAAATTTTCCGGGGCCATTAATCAAATCGCCACGTCAAGCTCGACGCTGGCGGCCGCGTCTGAGCAAACCTCGACTACATGCGAGGCAAATTCAAGGTCCATGGTGGAGCAACAGGATAAAATCGGCCTGATTGCAACTGCCGTCGAAGAATTATCGGCAACCGTTCAGGAAGTCGCGGGTAATACCCAGCTTGCCGCCGACTCGGCAAAAGATGCGAATGAACAGGCACAAAACGGCTTGGGTGTTGTACAGGCTTCCTATCAGGAAATAGAAAACCTGGCCGATGAAATTACCCGCTTATCCGATCGCATTACCAATTTGCATGAAAGCAGTAACAATATCACCAACGTCGTTGATGTTATCAAGTCGGTTGCCGAACAAACGAACTTGCTGGCATTAAATGCGGCAATCGAGGCGGCACGTGCCGGTGAGCAGGGACGTGGCTTTGCCGTGGTCGCGGATGAAGTCAGGACCCTGGCGCAGAGAACTCAGGATTCCACCAGTGAGATTGAAAGCTTTATTAACTCGTTACAGGAAGATGCGAGTTCGGCATACAATGTCATTGAAACCAGCAAGCAAAAAGCCGGGGAAGCGGTAACTAGCTCCAAGAATGTTGAGCAATTGCTTAAAGGCATTACCGAGTCGGTCAGCAACATATTTGCCATGACGGAACAGGTCGCCGTTGCCGTAGAAGAGCAGGCAACGGTAACCCAGGATGTCGCACAAAATGTCGTCAGTGTCGAGCAAAAGTCGATGGAAACAACCACAGGCGCGACGCAAATAGCCGCAACGGCAAAAGAGCAGTCGCAACTGGCGGACTCCCTTCAACAAATAGCCACCACATTTAAAGTTTAGTTTTCGCTAACATTTGAGTTATTACAACAGCTGAACGGCCACTAACAAAGCCCTCGGATAGAGGGCTTTGTTATGATTGCTCGAATAAGGATTAACGGGGCAGACTCAACTCTCCCCGTAAGTTTTGCTGCATCAAGTGGCAAATTTTATCATAGTCAAATTCCTGGCTTAACAGGTAATGTAATTTGGTTAGCGTCGCTTCCAGTGTCATATCAACACCACTAATCACGCCTATCTCGCTCAATGCCTTTCCTGTTGCATATCCCGACATGTTTACCGTCCCCTTTACGCACTGGCTGCAATTAACAACCACTATGCCTTGTTGTTTTGCCTTTTTTAGACAGGCCAGCAGGGCATCATCCTGGGGGGCATTACCAACGCCATAACTTCTGAGGATCAAGGCCTTTACCGGCTGTTTGATCACGTTTTCTATAAGTACACTGCTGATCCCCGGGTACAAATGGACGACCCCTATCGGCTGTGGGGTAATTTTTCTTAACTCGACCCTTTCATCGGGCGCCGGAGTTAAGCTTCCCGCCACCAGTTGAATATTGATACCGGCCTCGAGCAAGGGCGGCATATTAGGAGAGTCAAAGGCATCAAAACCATCGGCATAGGCCTTGATACTGCGATTACCACGGAACAGCTTGTTATTAAAAAACAAGCCAACCTCGTTAATGGGATAATTGGCCGCGATAAAGAGGGAGTTGAGCACGTTCACCTGGCCATCAGAGCGTAATTGACTCAAGGGAATTTGTGAACCTGTTACTATGATGGGCTTGGACAGGTTTTTAAACATAAAGGACAGTGCCGATGCGGTATAGGCCATGGTATCCGTGCCATGCAAAACCACAAAACCATCGTAGTCTTCATAATTATCCATAATATCATCGGCAATGCGTTGCCAGTCTCCTGGCGTCATATTTGATGAATCGATTAAGGGCTGATATTCGTGAATGGCAAAATCAGGCATTTCCGGGCGCTGAAAGTCAGGCGCCTCCGCAATGGACTTGGTCAAGTGTCCTTTTACCGGCACATAGCCCTGAGTGCTGGGCTTCATGCCTATAGTTCCGCCCGTATAGGCGACGTATATTTTCTTTTTCATATTAGCTTAAAGAATAAGCCCCAAACTCAATTGAGGCTTATGCCATGTTAATGGATTTGACAGGTAAGGCAAAAGGAATAGATGCCCTGGGGATCATTAAACTGATTGAGTCTGTTCAATTCCGCTTTTAATTGCCCGAGGACCTTCTCAACCGGCCCCTGCGTGCGAATGTCGGCGGGTGCAAACAATTTAGCCGTATTGCCAAACAAGTTGCGTAAGAATATTTCCTTAGGGGACAATTCTTTCTCAATTAATAGCGTATCGTATTGCTCAAGGCCGGCAATTTTCGCCGCTTCACCGACCGCGTCTTCCAGATCGCCTAGCTCATCCACCAGACCAAGCTCTTTCGCCTTAACACCCGACCATACCCGGCCCTGGGCAATGGCATCGACTTCTTCCAACGACATGTCTCGGTTATTGGCAACAAGCGAAATAAAGTCCCGGTAACCGCGCTCGATATTCAGCTGAATGATTTCAGACATGCCATCGGTAAGGGGGCGGGTGACACCGAATCCGGCAATATCTGTCGTTCCTACACCATCGGTGTGAACGCCCAAACGGCTGAGAGAATTCTCGAAAGTCATGATAAAACCAAAGATACCTATGGAACCTGTAATAGTGGTAGGCGCGGCATATATTTTATTGGCAGAAGCGGAAATCCAGTAGCCTCCGGATGCGGCATAAGTCCCCATTGATGCAATAACAGGCTTGCCCGCCGCTTTTAACTGTTCAACTTCCTGGCGGATAATCTCTGACGCATAGGCACTGCCCCCCGGGCTGTCGACACGCAATACCACGGCCTTAACCTTGTCATTGTTACGCGCCTTGCGCAGCAGTTTCGCGGTGCTGTCACCACCTATGGTGCCGGGTTTTTGTGTGCCATCTAAGATAGTGCCTTTGGCAACGATCACTGCAACCTTATCCGTTACAGGGTTAACCACAGGGAAAGCTGGCTTGGTGGTTTTTAAATAATCATAAAAGCTGATTTGGCTAAAGTTTTCGTTATCTTTACTCTTGCCCACCTTTTCTATCAAGGCAGTTTGAATTTGCTCGCGAGTTTTTAACTCATCCACCCAGTTATTATTTATTGCATATTCGGCGAAATTACCATTGGCCTGTTTCAGTTTGTTGACCAGTGCCTCGGTTGTTTCATCGAAATTCGCGATAGAAAACTCACGTTGCGTAGAAACATCCTTTTTATATTGGTTCCACAAATCACCCAACCATAACTTATTGGCCTCCTTGGCTTCGGGGGACATATCGTCACGCATATAGGGCTCTACCGCTGACTTATAAGTGCCAACACGGAAGATGTGCTGGCTAATAGATAGTTTATCCAGGGCAGACTTAAAATAAAGCTGATAGCGCCCATAACCGTCCAATAACAGCCAGCCTTTGGGATCCAGCCAGACTTCATCGGCATGGCTGGCAAGATAATACTGATCCTGAGTATATTGATCACCTATGGCAATCACTTGCTTGCCACTGGATTTAAAATCTTCGATGGCACTTGCAACATCTCTTAGTTTGGTTAAGCCGGCGCCGCGCAGATTCTGAAGTTTTAAAACCAATAACTTTATTCTGTCGTCGGTTTTTGCCGTAGAAATAACATCAAGAATATCGCTTAACAGTACTTCCGGCCTTTCTTCCTGTTGATCGAATGCTTCGGAAAAAAAGGCATCTACCGGCTCTATTTCATGTTTTTGCTCAACAATATCGCCATAAAGGTTTAATACGAGTGCCGATTGCTCGGGTACCACAACTTTTCCATCATCGCTGGTGGCGGCAATAATAAAAATGATCAATAAGGTAAAGAAAACCAAATTAACTATGACTCGCCTGGAAATGTTCAAGACATTTAAAGTATTACGAGCCAAACGCTTTAATAAACTGGGCCTTTCATTCATAGGTATAAATTCAATAGTGGACTATTATAAAGATCCTTCTATGCTACTTAATCTTAGACAACTAAAGTAGTCGGAATTGTAAAAAAATAAGTATTTTATTTAAAAATGAAAGCATTTTTCAGATTATGGGTTCTAATTAACAAATCCTCGTTAAACTATTCACCCTAGAGTACCAATGACCTTGATTAAGTATTACCAAGCACTGATAAGCAAAGCCTTAAAACTCGATGGCATACCCGCCTTATTGATCCGTCTTTATTTAGCCCCGGTTTTTATTATGGCGGGCTACAGCAAAATGCAGCTGGCGGATCCTCAAGTTACCGGCCTGGCAAGCTTTAGTGCCAGCCAGGATATTATTGCCTGGTTTGGCAATACCGATTGGGGACTGGGGCTGCCCATGCCTGAATTATTAGCAAACCTGGCAACCTGGACGGAGTTTTTTGGTGGCTGGCTACTGTTAATTGGCTTACTCACTCGCCTGGTGTCCATCCCCCTGATGTTTACCATGCTAGTTGCCGCAACCAGCGTGCATATGGACAACGGCTGGTTTGCCATTACCCCGACTAACCCGGACACCAGCCCTGCCAAGGTAATTACCTGGCTGGGAATTGATTCGGGGAAGGCCAGCCTGGACAACAGCCTTGCCACGGCAGAAAGGCTGTCTCGCATGCGGGATATTCTTGAAGAAAACGGCAATACGGAATGGCTTTATGAAAATGGCAATATTGTGGTGTTGAATAATGGCATCGAGTTTGCTGCCACCTATTTTATTATGCTGTTGGCATTATTTTTTATCGGAGCAGGGCGTTTTACCAGTGTTGACCATTTGTTGGCAACTAAGCTGATTCCGCCAAAAAATACTTTTTAGAGTAATTGATTCTCCACCGGGCCTTCATTTAAGATGATGGCCCGAACCTACCTTTAATAAAAACTGAATGAATAGTATTGATTTATTACTCAAGCGACAATCCAATCCACTGCTCCAAGCTCCTGCGCCCAAAGAAGCAGATATAGACACCATTCTTAAAGCCGGCATGCGAGTGCCGGATCATGCAGGATTAACACCATGGCACTTTACCCTGATTAAAGATAAAGGGTTACAACGCTTAAGTGAAGTATTTGTAGAGGCGGTAACTCTTGACCAGGCAGACGATGCAAAATTGGCAAAAGCGGCAAAAATGCCTTTTCGTGCTCCCCTGATTATTCTTGTCAGTACTAAATTTCAGCCGCATGAAAAGGTACCGGAACAGGAACAGATAGTTGCCGCCGGCTGCAGTGCCCATGCCATGCAAATGGCGGCTTACGCTTTGGGTTATGGCGCCATGTGGCGTACAGGAGAGCTAAGCTATCACCCTTATGTGAAAGAAAAACTTGGGGTTACTGCTGGTAATGAAATTATTGGCTTTCTCTATATTGGCACAATTGCCAAACCCTTGCCCACTAAGAAATCCAGGAGCTATGACTGCCATATAAGTTATTTATGAGCACGCGCTACTTGTTCTGTTTGAACAAGTATCATATTTTCACAGGGAGGGGGATTCATATTGCCTGAGCATAAGGTCAACTGCCAAGGCAAGTACTTTTCTCTCCCTGGCAATTTGGCCAGGTAATTAGTTAACTCGTTATTCAGTATAGGCCCTACCACTACACGATATCGGGTTTTAGCCGTTGTGTGATTGTTGATAATTTGCGCATCAAAATTGGCATATTCAAGCAATCTTTCCTGGGCGAATTGTTTATCGTTAAAACTGCCAACAACCAGGTACACTTCTCCTTTATTTTCGACTCTTGCATTGGCCTGAAAGCCATCTCCATTAGTGTTTGAGTCGTTTTCGGATAAAAAAGTAAAGCTGGAGTCTATTTCAACCTTGGGCTGAGCGGCAATTAGTCCTTCTGCGTGGGAGATATTCGGCAGGCACACCTCTTGTTCTGACAATGCTCTGTGCATGGCACAGTCTTCATTTCTTACCGCAGAAATTAGATGATCGGACATTGATTTTCCGCTAACCATATAACTAACACCAGATAGAGTGAGTGTTGCCAATTTAATGGAGGCACAACCACTTGCCGATATGGCGAGGCCTAACAAGACAATGAATTGAATTTTTTTCATACATGCTTCACTTAGTCAATTCAAACCACATAAAAAGATAAGCAAAATATGAACCAAGATCCGTGGAAAATTAAAAATGGATTTAACCGAAATACGCCTAACTGCGTGAAAAATGCTTAGTTGGTTTTTTACAATTGGTCAACAATTCGCCAATATAAGAACACAAATCGATCAATAATTAAACAAATAAATAGAATGAAATTTACAATTTTTTAGAAAAATCTTAGTTTAGAATAAGTTAGAGAATAAGAAAATTTTATACTCAGGTTTGGCAAAACGCTATTAAAAAGCCCTCATTAGAGGGCTTGGTAACTACGACTTAGTATGCCGCATTATTAGGCGTTCGTGGGAAGGGGATGACATCACGAACATTAGCAATACCGGTTGCATAGGCTACCAGACGCTCAAAACCCAGGCCAAAACCAGAGTGTGGTACGGTACCGTAGCGACGCAGGTCTCTGTACCAGCTGTAATCAACAGGGTCTAAGCCCATTTCGGCCAATCGCAGATCCAAAACATCCAAGCGCTCTTCACGCTGGCTGCCACCTATGATTTCACCTATGCCTGGCGCCAGAACATCCATGGCGGCAACTGTTTTGCCGTCATCATTAAGACGCATATAAAAGGATTTGATGTCCTTGGGGTAGTTTTGCAGGACAACAGGGCCGCCCACATGTTCTTCGGCTAAATAGCGTTCATGCTCCGAGTTTAAATCAACGCCCCATGAAACCGGGTGTTCGAATTTCTTACCACAGTTTTCCAAGATGGTGATGGCATCTGTGTAGTCCATGCGAACAAAGTCACTTTCAATCACAGACTGTAAACGCTCGATTACCGTCTTATCCACTCGTTGCTGGAAAAATGCCATATCATCGGCACGTTCTTCCAATACCGCTTTGAACACATAACGAAGCATTTCTTCGGCAAGATCGGCGGCATCAGACAGATCGGCAAAGGCAATTTCCGGCTCTATCATCCAAAACTCCGCCAAGTGACGGCTGGTATTTGAATTTTCAGCCCTGAAGGTCGGGCCAAAGGTATAAACCTTGGAAAGGGCACAACAATATGTTTCAACGTTTAACTGGCCGGAAACGGTTAAGAAGGTCTCCTTGCCAAAAAAGTCTTCACTATAGTCGACCTTACCGTTTTCGGTACGTGGCAGGTTTTCCATATCCAAAGTGCTGACACGGAACATTTCGCCCGCGCCTTCACAGTCACTGCCGGTAATGAGTGGTGTGCTGATCCAGTAATAACCCTTGCTATGCAGGAATCTGTGTACCGCCTGAGCCAAAGTATTACGGACACGGGTTACCGCGCCACCAATATTGGTTCTGGCTCTTAAGTGTGCTTGTTCGCGCAAATACTCCAGGCTGTGGCGCTTGGCTGCCATAGGGTAGGTGTCGGGATCTTCCACCAGGCCCAATATTTCGACTTCGGTCGCCTGGAGCTCGAATGACTGGCCCTTGCCCGGAGATTCTACCAGTATACCTGTGACTTTTACCGCGGCACCAGTGGTTAGCTTAAGCACATCCGATTGATAATTATTAAGGTCATTAGGCACTATGGCTTGAATTGCATCGAAGCAGGAACCGTCGTGTATGGCTAAAAATGAAATACCAGCTTTAGAGTCACGGCGGGTTCTGATCCAACCATGAACACTAATAGCTTCGTTTACAGGATACTTTCCTGCTAAGACATCAGTAATCGATATAACTGACATTTAACGACCTCTTTTTATTAATCAAAATCACTCTAACTTTAGGGCATGTTATGTTACCTTGCCTTTTATCTTTAACAAGTAAAAAATAACGATTTAACCACTTAAACCCCATAAAATTTGTGCAAAGAGTAAAATAAGCAGTAACTAAGTATGGAATGGCAAGGTAGAGAACGGCGAAAAGCACACGATGCCTGGTATTATTTGGCCAGGGTACTGGCCATCGCAGGCTGGGTGATTTTTATCATTGCCCTGATCATATCTTTTTATGCCGCCCCGGACGACGACTATGGTTTACTCAGATATCATGGCATAGCTATCAGAAAATTCTGGCTAACACCACTTACGGGCTACCTCTATATCATGCTCTGGTTTAGCGCGCTTAGCAGCTATATCTATCTAATACTGGAGCGCTACCGTCGGCGACGCAAAACAGACAGCAAACATTTTAATGTTGCACTTTTGCTGCTAATTACCATCGCCTGGGTGGTTTATATCCTGTTCCAGTTTCGCTAGACAGTTTAACTGTCTAACTAAAACACTCATCTTCATCAAGCACTCTAGCTATGGCATCCACCAGCTTAAGTAACTGTTCTTGGTCGATAATAAAGGGCGGCATTATATAGATGAGTTTGCCGAAAGGACGGATCCAAACCCCCAATTCCACAAAGCGTTTTTGAATATTCGCTATATTGACCGCTTGCCTGGCTTCAACTACCCCTATGGCGCCCAGTACCCGGGTATCGGCCACTCTCGGGTGTCTTGCCAAGGGTAAAATACTTTGCTTCAGTATAGTCTCAATGTTGGCTACCTTGGCTTGCCAGTCAGAGGATTGCAGCAAGTCCAGGCTTTTATTGGCCACCGCACAGGCAAGTGGGTTACCCATAAAGGTGGGGCCATGCATAAAGCATCCTGCTTCACCATTGCTGATCGTCTCAGCTACCTCTCGCGTACAAAGGGTTGCCGCCAAGGTCATATAACCGCCGGTTAGAGCCTTACCCAGGCACAGGATATCCGGTGCAATATCCGCCCATTCACAGGCAAACAGCTTGCCGGTTCTGCCAAAACCCGTGGCTATTTCGTCGGCAATAAACAGGACATCATATTGATCACATAGCCGGCGGCAGACCTTTAAGTAGTCAGGGTGGTAAATCCTCATGCCACCCGCACCCTGTACCACGGGTTCAATAATAAAGGCGGCTATTTCCTTATGGTGTTCGGCAAATAACTGAGCGAGCGCTTTCGTGTCATCTTCATTCCAGTCTTGTTCAAAACCTATGCCAGGGGCCGGAGCAAACAACTGTTTATTGAGCACTTGCTCAAAAATCTGGTGCATGCCATTGACGGGATCACAAACCGACATGGCGGCAAAAGTATCCCCATGGTAACCGTTGCGCACCGTCAACAAGCGTGTTTTATTGCGTTCGCCCTTACTTTGAAAATATTGAATGGCCATTTTAATGGCGACTTCAACCGCGACGGAACCGCTGTCACACAGAAAAATGCGCTCAAGCGGCTTAGGCGTTAAGTCGATAAGTTTTTGGCATAGGTCGATGGCAGGCCTGTGAGTAATACCACCAAACATCACATGGGACATTTTCTCGGTTTGTTCGATTATGGCTTGATTCAGTTCCTGATTGTTATAGCCGTGTATCATGGCCCACCACGAGGACATGCCATCTATTACTGAGCTGCCATTTGCCAGATTCAAATACACGCCATGTGCCGACTCTACCAGGTATGAAGGCAAGGGGTTTGTCATCGAGGTATAGGGGTGCCAAATATTTTGGCGATCATATTCGAGAATATTGGTATAAAAATTATCCATATGTTAACTATTGCCTTTATTAAACGTTGACATCATCTGCGTGCTGGCTAGACTACCCGTTAACTTTTACAGATGCAATTTAGAAATTAATCACAGGTAAAGCAAATGTCAGCACAAGCAAATTCATCAAGTTCAGATCAAGCAGTCGTTCGCCATAATTGGCAGCTAAATGAAGTGAAGGCGCTATTTGATTTACCCTTTAATGATCTCATGTTTAAGGCGCAGACGGCACATCGCCAGCACTTTAATGCCAATGAGGTTCAGGTCAGCACCTTATTATCGATAAAAACCGGTGCCTGTCCCGAGGATTGTAAATACTGTTCGCAAAGTGCCCGCTATAAAACCGACATCGAAAAAGAGCGCCTGATGGAAGTACAAAAGGTGCTGGAAGCCGCTGAAAGAGCCAAGGCTCAGGGCTCGACACGCTTTTGCATGGGCGCAGCCTGGAGAAACCCGAAAGAAAGGGATATGCCTTACGTGCTTGATATGGTGAAAGGCGTAAAAGCCATGGGAATGGAAACCTGTATGACCTTAGGCATGTTGTCTTCCGAGCAGGCCAGTGAATTGCAGGCCGCCGGTCTTGACTATTACAACCATAATCTGGACACCTCCCCCGAACATTATAACAGTATCATTACCACAAGAAGCTATCAGGACAGGCTGGACACCCTGGATAATGTCCGAAGCGCCGGGATGAAGGTCTGTAGCGGTGGTATAGTAGGCCTGGGTGAGCAAGCAAAAGACAGGGCATCCTTACTTGTCCAGCTCGCCAACCTGTCTCCGCAGCCAGAAAGTGTGCCGATAAATATGCTGGTCAAGGTCGAAGGCACGCCACTGGCGGATGTTGATGACCTGGATCATTTTGATTTTATTCGCTGTATCGCGGTGGCCCGTATCATGATGCCGAAGAGCCATGTTCGCTTGTCGGCCGGGCGCTCGGAGATGAACGAGCAAATGCAGTCCCTTTGTTTTCTTGCCGGAGCTAACTCCATTTTTTATGGCTGCAAGTTATTGACGACGGAAAACCCGGAAACCAATCAGGATATGCTGTTATTCGAAAAATTAGGCATCAATACCGAGACTGTCGCCAGTGATATGGACGAAGCAGAGCAAAGCCATGCCCTGCAGAGCGCGGTAGTGGAGCAGGAAAACGCTGATCTTTTCTATAATGCTGCTCAATAGATAGTCTATGCCATTTGAGTTTGTCAAAGCAAGGGTCAAGGCCCAGGAGCAAAAGAGTCTTTATCGCCAGCGTGTCTGTGTGACAGAGCAAGATAGCCGAGAACTGAAAGTTAACGGAAAGCAATACCTAAATTTTTGCTCCAATGATTACCTGGGTTTGAACCATCACCCGGAAATTAATCGGGCGTTTTTGCAGGGGGCGGAAAAATTTGGCACCTGTGCCAGTGCCTCCAGCCTGATCACAGGCTTTCAATATGCACATCAGGCATTGGAAGAAGAAATTTGCCAATGGCTTAATAAACCGCGCTGTCTGCTGTATTCCAGCGGTTTTGCCGCCAATGTCGGCGTATTGCATGCCCTTGGCCAGGAAGATAGCCATTTCTGGCTGGATAAACTCAGCCATGCATCATTGATTGATGGCGCCTTGGCCAGTAAGGCCAAAATCAAACGCTTTCAGCACAACAATACCGAGCAACTGGCGAACTGGCTAGCTAATTCCTCGTCAAATAACCAGCTGATCATTACCGAAGGGGTGTTCAGCATGGATGGAGATCAGGCGGATATATCGGCATTGTCTGAGTTGGCAAAGCAGCATTCGGCCTGGCTTTATCTGGATGAGGCTCATAGCCTGGGGGTTGTCGGTGAATCCGGCGAAGGATTGTCTGGTAAAGGCAAAGCCGATATCGTTATGGGAACCTGTGGTAAGGCCATTGCAACCAGTGGAGCCTTTGTGGCCTGCGACGAGGCGCTGTATCAATACTTGGTAAACTTTTCTCGCCATTACATCTATTCAACGGCGATTTCTCCGGCTATTGCCTGGGCAACGAAAAAAAGTATCGAGATAATACAGAAAGACCATTGGCGCCGTGATAAAATCCGTGAATTGAGTGCGCTATTTAAGTCAAAGCTTGATTCAGGAATCAAGCTTGTGCCAACGACTTCTTCAATTCATGCCATAGTGGTTGGCGATGAAGATAAAGCGCTGGACGTTTGTAAAAAATTAAGAGAAAAGGGGATCTGGTTAACGGCGATACGCCCACCAACGGTTCCCGCTAATAGTTCAAGGTTACGCGTAACCATTACTGCAAATCATAAAAACAATGATATCAATTACTTGTGTAATTGCTTAAACGAGGTTCTTGCTTAATGCCTGACACAAAAAATAGGATAAAAATTGCACGCTCTTTTGGCTCGGCAAGCCACTCCTATGATGTTTCTGCCCGTTTACAGCGATATGCCGGCAAGCATTTAATGCCCTGGCTACCCAATCGAAATGACTTAACCGTACTCGACCTTGGAGCCGGTACGGGATTTTTCACTAATATCCTCGCCGGTACTTATCAGCAGGTGATCGGCCTGGACATTTCCCGTCAGATGGTAGAGTTTGCCAAGGCACACCGTTCCTCTGATATCTCCTGGCTACAGGGGGATGCCTTTAAACTGCCGTTGCAAACGGCCAGCATTGATTTTATTTATTCGAACCTGGTTATCCAGTGGTGTGATCCCTTGGACAAGGTATTGGATGAGATATTAAGAGTATTAAAGCCTGGCGGCTTGTTTATTTTTAGCACCTTGGTAGATGGCACCCTGCATGAGCTTAAATCGTCATGGGCGCAAGTGGATGATGATAAACATGTTATTGATTTCACATCGGATAAGGAATTGATTACATTATTAAACTCGCCACGTTCAACCCTGATCGAACACCAGGCACAAGACATAGTGCTTGAATATGAAAATGTCCTGCACCTGGTGCACGAATTAAAGGGGCTGGGCGCAAACCATGTTCCTAAAAAACGCAATAAGGGGCTGGCGGGTAAGGATAAGTGGAAAAAGATGACTGACAGTTATCAGGACTTTCAGGAGCCCAGCGGCATCTATCCGGCCACCTATAAGGTGTTCTCCGGTTTACTGGTAAAATTAACAGATTAAAATGACAGATGTTTTTATTACCGCAACGGATACGGACGCGGGCAAAACCTATGTGGCAAGAGCCTTAGCACAGGCTCTGGTTAATCAGCAAAGGAAGGTGGCCGTCTATAAGCCGATTTCGGCAGGCTGCGAACAGGTAGGGGATACACTTATCAATGAAGATGCGCGGTTATTAGCGGATATAGCAAACTCGGGACAAAGCATTGCAGAGGTTAATCCCATTGCATTTAAGGAGCCGATCGCACCACATATTGCCGCAGCAAAAACCAATACCGAGATAAGCATACGGGATATAGAACTAGGATTTGCCAAGGTAAAGGAGCTGGAAGCCGAATTCAATATAACCGAGGGTGCCGGCGGTTGGCGCCTGCTGTTGGGCGGTGGCAAGTTTTTATCCGATTTTGTCGTGAATACCCAACAACAGGTCGTTTTGGTGGTGAATATGAAACTTGGCTGCCTGAATCATGCGATTCTTACCTATCAGGCTGTCCTGGCGGATGGCCTCGACTGTGTGGCCTGGGTGGCAAACTGCCCCGAACAAATGCCCTACCTGGAGGAGAATATTGCCGAGCTTAAACGTTTTTTCCCCATGCCCCTGGTTGCTCGGTTAGGCTACTCAGACAATATCCAGGACGCAGCGCTAGCATTCGATCTTTCTGTCTTTTAGCTTGTCGATAAAAAGAGCAGTTTTCTTTAACCTCTTTGGCATCTATATGCTAAATTATTTAAAAATAACAAGTTTAAGGGCTTGGCTGGTTCCCCTAATTTAAGGAACTAAGGTTAGTGAACTTAGGATGCAGAAAAAGAGCTGCTTGTATTTATCCGTTGTCAGTGCACAGGAATCCCTGTTTTATGGTGATGTTTCATCAATTCAGGTATCCGGCGTAGAAGGAGAGTTTGGCATTCTGCCAGGTCATACCCCTTTACTTACCCGTATCAAGCCGGGGGCCGTGCGCTTAACGGATCTTGAACACAATACACAGATTATGTACCTTTCTGGCGGTATTATTGAGGTCCAGCCCCATAAGGTGATCATTCTTGCCGATGTTGCCATACGGGGTGAAGAGCTTGATGAAAAAGCTGCCGAAGAAGCCAAGCGACAGGCCGAAGAAAGTATGGCCATGCCGCTGCCCAAGGAAGAATATTCCGAGGCGGCACTTCAACTGGCTTGTGCGGTGGCCAAATTAAGAGTAATAAAGATGTTGCGCACCCTAAAAAAACGCCGATGATCAGGCGCCAATAAAACTCAGCGCAAGATAGCAGGCCAATAAGATGGCAACCCATAATGCCAGGTTGCCTACCGACTGGTTGCGACTAAGAATACCGTCTTTACCATGATACTTTTCCAATAGGGCCATAAAGGCCAAAATCTTGTTTAAAATAAACTGGTGTGCTGCTGCACTTGCAGCTTGGCTCATATGGTTACCTTTTCTCCAAATGCTGGGCATAAGCTTGCGGTAAAACCATTCAGGACCCAGGTTTACCGATGGCAGCTCCTTAGGATATATGCCTTTTAAGTTCAACCAGACAAAGGCCAATGCCGCAAAACAAAGTAATTGGGTCTGGGCCAGTACATGGCTTAAATCATAAGGATAATAATTCAGATCATAGGGCAGGATCTGATAGAGCAAGTTAGGGTAGATGCCTATGGCAATACACAGGGCCGCGGCTATCGCCATGGCAATTAGCATATTGGCAGGCGGGTCTTGGCTACGCAAACCGGAATCCTTGGCAAAAAAAGCAAAATAGGGGATTTTAATGCCTGCATGGTGAAACACACCGGCAGAAGCAAATATTAGTGTCAGCCAGACCCATTCATAGTTTTCCGTCAACACGGCACTAATCACCATAGACTTACTGACAAAGCCATTAAAGAGGGGAAATGCCGAGATCGAAGCAGCACCTATCACACACAGCAGCGTTGTTTTTGGCATGGTTTTATATAAGCCGCCAAGCTCTGAAGCCTTAATGCACCCTGTCATATGCAATACCGCCCCCATGCTCATAAACAGCAATCCTTTGTATAACACATGATTGAAGGCGGTGGATACCGCGCCATTAAGCGCAAGCTCTGTGCCCACGCCTATGCCAACCACCATAAAGCCCAATTGGTTTATCAGGCTGTAAGATAAAACCCGACGCAGGTCATTTTCGATCACGGCGTAAAAAATTGGAAAACAGGTCATAACAGCCCCTATATAGACAAGTATTTCACTGCCGGCAAAGCCCCTGGCAAGTGTGTATACCGCAACTTTTGTGGTTAAGGCGCTTAGAAAAACGGAGCCGCCGGGCGTAGCTTCCGGGTAGGCATCGGTTAACCAGGAATGTAACATCGGGAATGCGCATTTTATTCCAAATGCGATAAAAATAAACCAGGCCGCGGCACCTTCGAGTTCCATCAGGGTGAATGTTAGATCTTGGTGCTGTTGGAAATACAAAGCCGTACCAATTAACAGCAGCAAGCCCGACAGGAACTGGTAAACAAAATAGCGTAAACCGGCCGAGTAGGCATCTGGTGTTCGACGTGCCAAAATCAAGAAAACAGACGAGATCACCATCAGCTCCCAGAAAATAAGCAGGGAGAGCAGGTCACCGCTAAAAACGGCGCCCAGAGCAGAAGCTAAATACACCATGCAGGCTATCTGGTGCATGCGATCTTTGACATGGAGGCAGTAAATAATGGAGAAGAAGGCGGCAATATGAAAAAGGTAGCCAAACATCAGGCTAAGCTTATCGACTCTGACAAGCGCCAGTTCGAAACTGAGTATCTGCAATTGCCTGCTGTACTCGGTTGGCATCAGGTAGAGATTTAATGCACCAATTAAGGGGACTGCCAGCACCACAAAACTAGTCAATCTACCTCGGGTAAAAGCACAGGCAATGGCGGCCAGTAAAAATGGCAGAAATGGCGGTATCTCAAGAGCCGTCATCATCAGGCTCCTTACTCCCAGTTTGTTTTTCATCCCGATAGTAGTCTTCCGGCCGCATTAATAATGTTCTAAGCCATTTGGCCACTATGACCAGGGCAATGCAGCCGATAAAGCCAAACATGGGGTAAAAGCCCCAAAGGTGCTCATAGGGGTGTGTGCTGTGGCGATGGAATATAAAGTCCAAGACAAAAAGCAAGGCACAGAAAAAGAAAAATATGCGGATCAAACGCTTAACGTTATTTTTGTCATCGAGTAGGTATTTTTTACTTTGTTTCATTCGCCTGACTCCATTACTGCCCTGATCTGATAAGAATAGCCTGTGCCAACTGAAATAGTGATTCAGGAAGGAAGAAAAGTACCAGGCAAACGGTGGAACTAAAGGCAATGGACAGCACCATGCTAGTAGGAACTCTATTTACCGGGGGCTTAACAGTTATTGCCGCTGCAGGAGAGAAAAAAGCGCGGATAGGGATAGGTAGCAAATAAAATATATTCAGTATGGAGCTAAATGCCAATACCAGGATCAGTAACCATTGCTCAGCAGTCATAGCGCCTTGGAGCAGGTACCACTTACTCCACAGGCCAGCGGCAGGCGGCAGGCCTATAATGGTCAGGCTGCCGATAAAAAATGCCACCATGGTGAAGGGCATTTGCCTGCCAAGTCCTGTCATATCACTAATGAGTGTTTTGTTTGTTGCAACCAGAATGGCACCGGCACAGAAAAACAGGGTGATTTTGCCAAAAGCGTGTACCACAAGGTGCATACTGGCGCCCAGAATAGCACTGCCGTTAGCCAATAAGGCCCCCATGCTTATATAGCCCAGCTGGCTGATGGTTGAATAGGCCAGGCGTTTTTTCAGGTTGTCTTGCTGTAGCGCCATAAAAGAAGCAAATAGTATTGAAAAACCGGCTAAATAAAGCATGAATTGTTGACTCGGTAGTTCAACCAACACATCAGTTCCAAAGATATACAGACACACCTTAAGTAGGGTAAAGACGCCTCCCTTTACAACGGCCACGGCATGCAACAGAGCACTGACGGGTGTCGGAGCAACCATGGCCGCCGGCAACCATTGATAAAAGGGGAAAACAGCTGCTTTGCCGATCCCCAAAACAAAAAGTGGTAACAACAAACTGGCGGCAGATAAAGCACCAGTATTCATTATTGGCCGGTTAAGCAGGCCACCCGGTGTAAAGTCGAGAGAGCCACCAATAAACCAGGTGCCGACGATAGCCAACAGGAAAAAGAGCACTGAGGTAAAAAGCAAGAATGCGAAATAAACTCGCCCCCCTCTAACAGCAGTTTCCTTGCCACTATGAACCACTAACGGAAAAGTGGTTAGCGTGAGTAATTCATAAAATACATACAGGGTTAACAGGTTATCGGCAAATGCAATCCCCATCACGGCAGTCATGGCCAAGGCAAAGAATTGGTAAAAGCGTGTTTGACTATGCTCTTGCAGGGCTCTTAAATAGCCAATTGCATAGAGTGCTGTGGTTAACCAAAGCGTACTGGCAGCCAGCGCAAACAGCAACCCAAGTGGCGTAAGCGACAGGCTTAAAGTCAGGCCCGGAATAAGCTCTATCCATTCTACCTTTACCTGGTTTGCCAATGAGAAATTGTGCCAAAGCTGACAAGTCACTAGCACCAAGACTAGTCCTGTGCCAATTGACATTAGTTCACAGGCATTTTTTAGCTTTCTAGTACAGGCCATGGCAAGGCACGCAAATACCGGCAGGATCACAAGCAATTGCAGGCTGCTAATGTCGGATAGGTAAGTCAAGGTGCAACCCCCAACAGCATTTGTGCCGTATGCAACGAAATTGACAGGGAAAAGCGTGTATCTATACCAAAATAAAGATTGGCCAAGACCAATAGCCAAGTAGGAACAAGTAAGGCTAAAGGCGCTTCTTTAATATGCTGGTTGTTTGTTGTTAGTGGCGAAAAATAGGCCTTTTCTACAATGCGCCAAATGTAGACCGCAGCCAATAACGAACCAAACAGAATAACCAGTGCTATCGGCTGCCAGGCATTCTCAAAACTGGCCAAGAGCATGTACCATTTGCTGATAAAACCAACGGTCAGCGGTAGGCCGATCAGACTAAACCCGGCTATCACAATGGCAGCCATGGTCCAGGGCATTTGCCAGCCCAGTCCGGCAATATCCGACAGCTGCACACTCTTTAGCCGATACATGATGCAGGCGAGAGCCAAAAACAAGGCGCCTTTCATCAGGGCATGATTAAACAGGTGCAATAGGGTAGCCATTAAGCCGGAGATATTATTCATGCCGAGAGCCAGCATCATATAGGCAACCTGAGCGACGCTGGAATAAGCAAAAATCTGTTTGAGATCCTGTTGGAAGATGGCTATAACTGAGCAGACTAAGATCCCAGCCAACCCCAAGGTCATCAGAATATTTTGTAATGGCAGCGTGTGATAGGAAAACTCGCTGCCAAATAGGCTAAAGATAACCCGCAGTAATATATATATGGCGATCTTGGTAGCGGTCGCGGCCAAAAATACACTGACGATTGAAGGGGCATAGGTGTAGGCATTAGGCAACCACCAATGCAGGGGAAACAAGGCGAGTTTCAGGCAGGTACCGACGAAAAAGAAAGTAAATGCGGTAAAGAGAGTGTTGGATTGAGGCGCACTTAACAATAAAACCGATAGATCCTGCATATTTAAACTACCGGTCAGCATATAGACTAGTCCTATGCCTATCAGAATAAAAGTAGCGCCCAGAGTGCCCACCAGAAGATAGGTTAAAGAAGCAATCAGTGCTTTTCGGTTTTTCCCCATAGCTATCAAAACATAGGAAGACAGGGCCGCTATTTCCATAAAAACAAAGAGGTTGAACACATCACCTGTTACTACCACACCTAGCATACCCGCCAGGCAAAGCAGGAAAGTGACATAGAATAAGGTTTGCTTGCCTTTTTTGATCTCTTCGCCTATCGACTTATAGGCTGCCAATAAACAAATACAGGCCAGGGCTGCCACGATAACGGAAAGATAAGCATTCAAGAGATCTATTCGGTATTCAATACCTATCGGGGCCTGCCAACCGCCCAGGCTGTATACCAGCTCGCCGGTTTCCCAGACCTGAGAGAGAATAATCAGGCTAAACAGCAGAGCCAATACACTGACAATACTGGCAAACAGCCAAACCAATGTCGGCTTTTTAATAAATAGGCAAAGTGGTGCAGCAAGCAGGGGCACTATGACCAAAAGTATTGGCAGCTGAGAGTTCACTCCAGTCTATCCTTAGCCCGTATCTCGTCCTCTTCTATGGTCCCATAGGCTTGCCTGATGCGAATAACCAGTGCCAGGGCCAGTGCGGTAGTAGAAATGCCAACAACTATGGCGGTAAGGATAAGTACGTGAGGCAAGGGATTGGAATAGAGCTCAAGCCCTTCTTTAATAATGGGAGCCGTGGCTCCCGTCACTTTGGCCATGCTGATATAAAATATAAATACGGATGTTTGAAATATGGTCAGGCCGACAATTTTTTTGATCAGGTTGCCCTGTGCGATCATTATATATAGACCGCACATCATTAGCGCCATGACTATCCAGTAGTTAAAGGATTCAAGTATATTCATCAGGCTTTACCATTTTCGGCCATTTGTCGTGTAAAGCTCATAAACACTAAGATGATCACGGCGGCTACCGTAATGCCAACGCCTACTTCAACCAAGAGTACACCTAGGTGTTGTGCCCTTATGGGGTCTTCTGCCAAGGCATGGTAATCAAGGAAGTTTTTACCCGAAACCAGGGCAAGCACGCCAGTTGCCCCGAAAACCAAGCCACCCAATGCGGCAAAGAATCGCAACCAGGCAAAACTAATCACTTTTAATGCCGCGTCCAGCCCAAAAACCATGGTATAGAGCACAATGGCCGATGAGAAGATCACACCGGCCTGGAAACCGCCGCCGGGGCCGAAGTCGCCATGGAACTGAACATAGAGCGCGAACATCAGGATAAAGGGGATCAGCATCTTAGAGACGATCCTTAATATATGGTGAGCCGCCATGGGGGCGGGTATTTCCGTCTTCCGGCTAACTTTTGTATCTGTTTTTAGCTCAAGCAGGGCAAGCACGCCTATGCCTGCGGTAAAGATCACCATTAACTCACCCAAGGTATCATAGCCCCGGTAGCTGGCAAGCACACTGGTCACCATATTAGCTATGCCCGTATCCAAGAATGACTGCTCTATATAATAGGCTGCGACATGTTGATGAGCCGGTGCTGAGGCAGAACCAAAAGGCGGCATTTGTAGGGTGCCGTAAACCAGCAAGGCGCCAGTGGTTAGTACCAGAAAAAGGGCGAGAACCGGTTCAGTGCGATGAGGTCTTTCAAATCGCTTGGTCAAGGCAAGCGTAGACAACAACAAGAGGGTTGATATACCAATACCTACCGCCGCTTCTGTAAAGGCGACATCCACAGCATCCATTACCACGAAAAAGCAAGCACTGAGTAAGCTGTATATTGACAGCAGCATAACAACAGCCAAGAGATCTCTCATCCTGACAATAGCCAGTACAGTGACAAGCAAAAAACATAAAATACTGATATGGATAAATGCCAGGCTCATTTTGCCTCCATATCTTTCTGCCATTTGCTGTTGTCCTTGGCTTTTGCCTTATATTTGGCTTTTACCGCGGTATTCGCCAAGGTATAGCTTATGGTTGGGCTGGTCAGAAGCGTAAAAAGTAAAATTAGTATCAGCTTGCTTAAGGTGGTACTCCAGTCGCTTTGCAACATTAAGCCGATCAGAATAAGGCCAGCCCCAGTGACATCACTAATACCGGCGGCATGCATCCTGCTGTAGAAATCCGGAAAGCGTATAATGCCGATACCGGCTATCAGGTTACATAAACAGCCGAGAGACAGGCACAAAAGGCTTAACAGGTAGAGGATGTCCATTAGTGTTCATCCTTACTCTCTTGCCCGCTGTATTCAAAAAAACGCAGGACGCCAATAACACCAATAAAATTCAACAGTGCGTAAATCATGGCAATATCCAGGAAATCCGGTCGTCCGGTCAAAAAACCCAGTACGGCAATAAACAATACGGTTTTAGTACCAAAAACATTAACAGCCAATATCCTGTCATATAAACTGGGGCCGAGAAATGCGCGCAAAAGCGCGAGTAACATAACCAGTAAAATGGTGGCTATGGCTATGACCAGCATCATGGTTCCAGCCTTTTGATGTGGCGGGTCAGTGTCCCGTCGAGCAGGCTTTCCATAAGCTCTTTGGTGAGAGTATGAACCCGTACCGAGTTATGGTTTAGTTCCAGGCTCAGCGTGCCAGGTACCAGAGTGATGGAGTTGGCAAAGATCACCTTGCTCATTTCATCTTTAAACTCCAATTCAACAGTGACCACCTGGGGGCTAAGTGACGAGCGGCCTTGTATAATTTTTTTTAAAACATAGTAGCTACCGCAAACAATTTCTTTCAGCAGCCATAAATAAAAGGGAAAGATTTTAGTGAGTAAATAAAGAGGCTGAGTTTCCCTGTCCATCAATTTCATGCTGCGGGCGATCATCAGCACCAAACCTATAGAGGCCAGCTCCAATACCAGGAGCAGGTTAGAGTGAATTTCGGAGTTCAGGCTCCAAAAAACAAACATTAATAAAAACAAACTAAAGGTTAAACGCATACATTACCTTTGTGCTCTGGGGCTGTTATCTCTTTATGTCATATAGCCAGTGATCCTTATCCTTGCTTTATTGATGTCTTAACTAGATTTCTTCATCCAAAGGCAATTTGACAACCAAGCAATCGGTTCGCAACTTGTGAAGCACTTTTTCGGCGGTATTGCCTAACAACCAGCCACCTATACCTTCACGACCAACGGTGCCTAGGATGACAAGGTCGCTATGCAGTTCATTGGCCAGATGAGGAATGGTTTTTTCCGGCGGCCCAACGGTTATATGAGGCACAACCGATGGCATATTGGCTTCCTCCAGCAGTGACACCAATTTCTCTTTGGCCTGCGGCGCTTTCTTCCTTAACACTTCGCTTTCATCAACCGTATCAAGTTCAAGTAATGCCTTGGCAATAGGGATGCTGAACACGGCGTGCAGCTCACTTTGATTAATCTTGCTCCAATCCAGGCCCCAGTTAAGGGTAAGATGATTGAGTTTTCTGTGAACAGCTTCATCATGTGCCAAATCTATGGTTAACAGAATATTGGCCTGACTTTTCCATTTTTCATGGCTAATGATTAAGATCGGACAGGGCAAATGACGAATAAAGTGCCAGTCAGAGGGGTGGTGGAACAAAGACTCACTACGATGGCCGGTTTTTATCACAAAATCAACGGAATGTTGATTGCAGTAGTCAACCACCCAATCGACCATTTCATCTTCCAAAGCGACAACTTTACTGTCTATCCGGCTCGAGTCTTCAAAGACACTTTGGAGCTGAGAGGATAGCAGCTGCTCATTTGTAGCAATTTGCTGTTCTACAGACAAACTTTTATCCGCCTGGCAGTTAATAAATTTTACTACCAGGATGGACGCATCCATAGGTTGAGTGATATCACGCGATTTTTCCAATGAAAGCTTTTCATTATCTGCAAAATCGGCAATCACCAATACACGCTTAACCATTGACTTCACTCCAGTTGCCCTTTTAAGTAAAGGCTAGAGTTTTATCTTTGTCAAAGGAATTGCATTGGACTCGCTTGTTCTTATCTCTGGTGAAATTTTCCTTTTCGCTGGTTATTTAGCCAGGTACCTTAGCCCGTTTTGTTTAACTCCACCACACAGGCCTTGGCAATAAAGCCCGAGCGTGTTTTGTACTCCACAGACTTACTAACCTTGTCATCTATTTGTTTGATCAAAAGCTCAGGCAGGGTGACATTGATTTTGTGACTGCGTCCTAAATAGGGAGTGATATCAAATTCTATCACCGCCCAGATAACATTTTGCTCACTGTTGGCTTCAACATAATGGTCTACGGACTTTGCGTGGGGAATACTCTCTCCATATTCGGCCAGTATTGTTAAATGTGCCGCGATTGCCTCGCCTAACTCTGCTAATCCTTGGGATATTGAATTTGAGGTGATTTGACAGCCTGGTAAATCAGGCACGCTCAATTGGTAAGTTTGTAAATCTTGTAGTTTTAAAATGCTGACCGGATAGTTCATTTTTGTTGCCATATTCTATTTGCTTTCACAACAACTCTAACAACTCTGTAGTATCTTTTCAATATAACCCCGATACCCCCGCGCGCAGCATCAGTCATAACTCTGGTAACTCTTCATATTCTACACGAAGTAACCCTGGCAACCCTGCGATTGGGTAAAGTAACCAATCACTATTTCTATGTGTCTTAAGATATAGATGTTAGTGATCTATCGGTTAGATTTAAGAATAGAGAAAGAAATTGACCGACTGAAGCAGACAAATAAGGGTTATATGGGTTATTTACCCGGATTGGTAAGTTTTCTTAGCAACACAGGAGCGATAGAAATGAGTGTTTTGTATTGAAGTAGGCAAAAGCCAAACTGGAAAAGGAAGATTGGTGTTTAATAGCTCAGAGGATTATTGTCTTAACCCGAGGATCATAGGCTCAGCCAAACTATCAAAATAATTAGACCAGGCCTGTTTAATCGCTTCATTAAAATTGGCCTTTAATTCATATTCAATGGCAAGCATAAAGGCCGTCTTCACCAATGGAAATTGATTTTCTTCAACACCAAAACTTTTGTGTTTTTGCCCGAGTTCGATAAGAACCGGGGTCAGTTCATCTTGCCGAGAAATATTACTTACCGCCAGGCTTAGTAGTGCGAAAAAATGTTCTTCCTGAACACTGCGGTCTTTTTTAAACATGGGTTTGATTAACGGGGCGTATTCAAACAGGCAGTCATAAAAACACCGGGTAAATCGTTTACCGTCTTGCTTTATGATGTCAAAGCTGGAAATAATCCGGGCAACATCTTCCTGAGTTAAAGGCATACCAAGAAGTTCCTGGTTTAACTGATCCTTTATAAATAATAGCTTAAGCAAATGAACTCGTTATTGGTTTTGGCTGGATATCTGGCAATAAAAAAGCCTAGCTGCAATAGCTAGGCTTTTTCTTGAATTTGGTCGGAGTGACAGGATTTGAACCTGTGACCTCACGTCCCCCAGACGCACGCGCTACCAAACTGCGCTACACCCCGAAAGCAAACGGGCTAATTAATGTTTGCGGCATGTATATTAATGATTTATTTCCATAATGCAAAGTAAAAGTCAGTAAAGTTAAATCGATCGCTGCTTTATTAGTCAGATTTATTATTTAAACTGAATTGCTTAATAAAATGTACACCATCTATCATTAAGGGAAAATCTGAGCTGACGGTTATTGGTGCTTCCAGTTGTCTGGAGTAGCTTTGAAAATTACCGTTCTGATCAATAAAAACCGATTTGTCCTTGTTAAACACCATGATGCCGTTTTCCATGGTATTGGCAATCACGCGATCATTTTTCAGTGTCAGTAAATCCGTACCATTACTATAGGTTTGCTCGGCAATGTCACAATCCAGCCAATTCTTGATCAAGGTAGGCTGCAGGTCCATATGGCTGGTTAACAGGGTTTTGGTATGGGGCTTAGCACCTGGCCAGATCAGCATGGCGGGCTTGATAGACAGGCTTGAGCGCGTAGACTCATTGCCTATAGAGCTTACCCAGATAATATCCTTGGTGCCTTTCTGTTGCTGTGCCAGCAGCAGGGCATCCATAAAGAGCTGAAACTGATAGGGATCATTTTCGGCAAAATAAAACAGGTGAAGCCCTGTATCAATATTGTTCAGTTTGTCTGCAAAAACCAGGCTGGAAATATCGGCCAACTCGGTTTTCTGTTCAAAGAGGGATTCAAACCATAGTGGTGCCTTACCTTTACTATCTGTATCTCCGATAAGGGTATAACTTTTAGCCAAGCCTTTTGACTGCAAGGCCTGAATAAGCAGGGGCGGCATTTTTTGCTTAAGTATGTCCTGCTGATAAATGCTGGGTAAGCTGTAGAGCAGGTTAAACCAGGCATCCTGGGGCAAGGCGGCATCTATATGATGATCAAGCTTTATTGAGGAAGCTTGTGAGCGCTGGGCAAACAATTTGTGCTGTTCAGAGCTAAGCATTTCTCGAGTGACAATCAAAAATACCGATTGTTTAGGCTGGTGGTTCCTTGCTGCACACTGATTGGTTAAGCTTGGGTAGGCAGGCACCTTTTCGGTAAAAGACAAGGGGCTTGCCTTGCGTTCAATATAGTCGTCTTTGTTGAACATACCGTATTTGGTGAGCAGGGTTTTCGCTGTACTGGGATATGATAAAGGTAATACGGTATCCTGACGCAATATATCGTATTCCAGTGTGGCATCCGCCCAGATATGGGTAATATGGCTGAAAAAGAAAGCGCCGACAAAGCTAAAAATAATGTAGCGGGCAAAATTGGTTTTTTGTAATTGTCTTAAGTGCTTCCAGGCATAGTTACTGACCACAAGTTGAAATGATAGGATCAATAGGCAAAGCACAATACTGACAAACCAAAACAAACGATGATCTTGCTTAATAAGGTTTGCTATCAAGGAAATAATTTGCTCACTGGATGATGCATTTAAATGATAGCCCAATTGGCTATAGACAAAAGCATCCAGGATCAGCAACAGTAGGCCCAGGGTAAATATGATGGAGGCACTGGTACGAATAAATTTGGTATGTGGCGCAAGCAAAATCAGCGGAAACAGTATGAGTACGAAACTCATAAAGGTGAGGAAGCCCATATGGCTGAGCCAGGTTGTTACCAGGTAAGCCTGGCCTAACAGGGTTTCCGGGGCACTTTCGCTAAATAGATAGAACGAGGATAAAGCAATCGCCGCGATAATATTGAAAAAAGTAAACCAATGGCTCCAGCTAATAAGATGTAACAGTCTTTTGCTGTAGGTTTTAGAATCAAACGATACCATTTATTATTGTTGTGCTCTCATAGTGATTAAAAGTTGTTTTACTTAGATTTTTCTATAGATTGCTTTAAAGCGCCAGTAAAATTATTCACTATGGCTTCACGTTGGTGCTCGGGCACCTGATTGTTTATAATGTCGGTGACGGTATTTCCCAGGCACATCAGCGCCAGATCTGGGCTTGCAGACTCTTTGACTAAGACATCAAATAAATCTTGGATAATTTTTTCTACACGTTCGTTGGAATACTTGGATACAATAGGCATCTTATAACTTAATTTTGCATTTGATTGATTAGCGATAAGTTTATCAAATGCCTGAACAATATAATACTGACCTTTAACTATGAGTTTAATAATTTCAAATATTGCCCTGCATTTTTTATCTAAAAAGGAAGAAACAGGCGAAGTCGCGATACGATTTGGTCCTGAGTCGGTTGAGGTTGGGCAAAAAATACAAAATTTTGTCGATGCCTTGCACGGCATCTATAACAGCAAGGGCAGTAAGGCCTATGGTCATTTTTCATCTATGCCCGCCGAAGGCGATTCTGCCCGCTTTATCGACATTATGGAAAGTTACCTAAGTGAAACACAGGGCTTTTATCCATTTAGCACCCAGGCAGCAAACCTGTTAAAAAACGAACTGGAAAAATACGATCTGGCGGAAACCGGCTATCTGGTGATTTGTCATTATGAATATATGGGCGGCCGTTATTTGTTGGCGGCTATCATTCCCATTACCGAGCATTATTCGGTTGACGGCGAGCTGAACATTTCCGCCGATCAACATCTGGATACCAATAAACTCCAGCTTGCCGCCAGGATAGATCTGTTCGACTACCAGCAAAACGTAGAAGGTAATCGCTATATCTCTTTTATTAAAGGGCGAGCGGGGCGCAAGGTATCCGACTTCTTTTTGGACTTTTTGGGTTGTGAAGAGGGGCTAAACTCAAAAGAACAGACTCAAACGCTGGTACAGGCAGTCGAAGATTATGTCGCTGTTTCTCAACTGGATGCGCAGGAAAAGCAACAAACCCGTAAGGAACTGCTCAATTATTGTAAAGAGCAAAAGGAAACGGCTCAGGAAGTTTCATTGCAGGAATTGGGTAATGTTATTTCACAGGAAGAGAAAGGGCAGGACTTTTACCAGTTTTGCCAGGAGCAATCTTACCCGATTGAAGAGTCATTCCCCCATGATCAGGCGGTGATCAATAAGGTCATTAAATATTCAGGCTATGGTAATGGCATCAGTATCAGCTTTGAACGCAGCCATTTTGGTGAGGATGTGGTTTATAATGCCGCCAATGACAGTTTAACCATTTATAAGGTGCCACCGAACTTGAAAGATCAGCTATTGGCACTATTGCAAAGTGAAGATTAATTAAATCAACAGGTTGACGAGTTACGCGTAACCATTTGGTAGACATATTTAACTATTTAGTGAGATAAGACTAGGAAAATTTCATGACAGAATTAACAATTACGCGCCCGGATGACTGGCATGTGCATTTAAGAGATGGCGCTGTACTTTCAAGAACCGTTGCCGACATCAGCCGCTATTTCGGACGTGCCATTGTTATGCCCAATTTGGTGCCGCCGGTAACCAATGCCGACGATGCCGCCGCCTACTATCAACGTATTATGGCAGAAAAGCCAGCGGCTCATTTTACACCCTTAATGGTGCTCTATCTTACCGATAACACCACGGCAGAAGATATTAAGGCGGCAAAGGATACTGGCTTAGTGTTTGCGGCCAAATTGTACCCGGCAGGAGCGACCACTAATTCATCTTCAGGTGTCACGGATATCACGAATATCTATCCGGCCCTGGAAGCCATGCAGGAAGTCGGCATGCCTTTATTGGTGCACGGTGAAGTTACCACAGACGATATTGATATTTTTGATCGCGAAAAAGTCTTTATTGATACCATTTTAAAACCCTTAACGGCTAAATTCAGCGAGCTAAGGGTAGTACTCGAGCATATTACTACCAAGGATGCTGTAGAGTTTGTAACCAATGCTGGTGAAAATGTTGCGGCAACCATTACCGCACATCATTTGTTATTTAACCGCAACCATATGCTGGTCGGTGGTATCCGCCCACATTATTTCTGTTTGCCTATTCTTAAGCGTAATATACATCAAGACGCTTTGATTCAGGCGGCAACCAGCGGTAATGAGAAGTTTTTCCTGGGCACGGATTCAGCGCCGCATGCCCAGCAAGCAAAAGAATCTGCCTGTGGTTGTGCCGGTTCTTATACCGCCCATGCGGCAATCGAACTTTATGCCGAAGCCTTCGAACAGGCAGGTGCACTGGATAAGCTTGAGGCCTTTGCCAGTCTGAACGGCCCTAAGTTTTATAAACTCCCGGTAAATAAGGATAAAATCACCCTGGTTAAATCCAACTGGCAGGTGCCTGCGACATTAGATTTTGGTCCGGATAAGGTAGTACCTATCAGGGCAAACGAAGAAATCAGCTGGCAGGTCAGTCAATAAGGGATACATGTATGCAATTATTTGTTAATGATCTGACAGTTATCGACTTTTCTTATCTGTGTAAGGAACGTGGCATTGTCGGTGAGAGTTGGATCGTTGATGTCAGGTTAAATGGTGCGCTGAATGATCAGAGCATGATTCTGGACTTTGGCATAGTTAAAAAACAAATCAAGGCAATTATCGATGACGCGGTGGATCACAAGTTACTCTTGCCCATGCAGGATCAAGGGCTAACAGTGACCAAGTCTTCCTATCATCAGGGACATGAATGTATCGACTTTGATTCAAGCCGTGGCAGCTATTATCTGCAATCGCCCGAGTGCGCCTTCGCCAAGATTAATGCTACTGTCATTTCCACTGACTCTGTTATTGAGCATTTAACCACAATAATAAAGGCGCAATTGCCAGAAAATGTTCAGGGACTTGAGCTAGAGTTAAGGCCCGAAAAAATAGATGGTTTTTACTATCACTATAGCCATGGCTTAAAACTTCATGACGGTAATTGCCAGCGTATCGCCCATGGTCACAGATCAAAAATTCAATTATATAAAAATGAAATGCGCTCTATCGGCCTGGAAAAAAAATGGTGCGAGAGATGGCAGGATATCTATATCGCCAGTGAGGAAGACAGGGTCGAGCACAGTCAAATACAACTGTCACAAGTGGCTTTAGACAAATTGACTCCCGATCACCATTATTTCTCCTACACGGCGCCACAGGGCCGGTTTGATATTGCCGTACCTGCAAGGGTATTAGATGTGGTAGATTGCGATTCCACCGTAGAACTACTGGCCGACTTTATTGCCAGAGAGCTTAAACAGGAATACCCACAAGATTCTTTCAGGGTCGTAGCTTATGAAGGAGTAGGTAAAGGAGCCATTGCAGATGCATAAACTCATTCTATCTTCACTAATCGCTACCAGCGCATTCTTCGCCAATATTGATCTGGCCCAAGCGGAAATAATCTTATCGGGTGAGGCAAAACAGGGCGGCTTGTTGGTAGGCAAAACCCAGCCTGGCAATAAGGTGACGCTTAATGATAGAGAACTGGCCATTTCGGCTCAAGGGGATTATGTTTTTGGTTTTGGCCGAGACGATGATAATCAGTACCGCTTGGTGATAACGGGCTCAAACGGTAAAAGTGAAAGCAAAAGCATTACGCCGGAAAAGCGCAGTTATAACATTCAGCGCATTGAAGGCATACCGCAAAGGATCATGAAGCCGGATCCCAAAGCCGTCGCCAGGGCAAAAAAGGATAACAAACAAATTGCCGCTGCCAGAAAAATAGCCAGTGACTTAACGGCATTTTCCCAGGGGTTTATTGCACCTATTGACGGAAAGATCACCGGTGTTTACGGTAGCCAGCGAGTCTTTAACGGTGAGCCTAAACGACCCCATTTTGGCTTGGATTATGCGGGCAAGACGGGTGATCCGGTTAAGGCCCCAGCATCAGGCAAGGTACTGCTTTGGGTACCGGACATGTTTTATTCCGGCGGTACCATGATCATCGACCATGGCCAGGGGGTAAGCTCTACGTTTTTGCATTTAAGCCAATCTTATGTCAAGGTAGGCGACATAGTTCAGCAAGGCCAAGTCGTAGCAGCAGTCGGTGCAAGCGGCAGGGCAACGGGACCACATTTGGACTGGCGAATAAACTGGTTTAACGTCCGTATCGATCCCGCATATGTACTAAAAATCAAGCCTTTATAATAACAGCAAAATAATAAGGCTGATGGGATGGGGTCAAAAGATGTTAAAAAAGTGCCTGATATTAGCCTTATATCTAGTTTCTATACAAAGCTGGAGTCTCACCTTGGCCGTCGGCTGGGAGCTCTGGTATCCCTATCAATATCATAATAAACAGCAGCAGTTGGCAGGTTTAGATTTCGATATCTTCAATGCCGTAGTTAAAGAAGCGGGCTTGGACGTTACCTATACGGAAATTCCATGGAAGAGACACCTTCACTATATAAAAACCGGCAAGATGGATATAGCCATGGGCTCTTCCTATACCAAAGAACGAGATAAATATGCTTATTTTACAGCACCTTACCGTCAAGAGGTGGTGAAACTCTTCGTAAAAAAAGGCATGGTTAGCTCGATAAAGCTCTCTTCCTTAAGTGATCTAGTAAACAGTCCCTATATGTTGGGCGTGGAAAGCGGTTATTACTATGGTGATGAATATCACAAATTGATTCAACAGGTTAGCTTTCAAGAGCACATCAGTGAAGTCATAGATATTGAAGAAAACATCACCTTATTAATGGAAGGACATCTAGACGGGATTTTAGTGGATCCTGTTACCATGAAGGCATTTACAAAAAAATACAAGATGCAGGATGAATTTGAACCGCATCCGTTGGAGGTTTATCAGACCGATATTCATATTATGATCAGCAAGGCTTCCTGTTCGCTTGCCATGGCCAACAATATAGATCAAGCCATTCAAAGACTAAAAGAAAAAGGCCAGATCGAAAGAATTATCGCGCAATGGTCGCTTGCTAGCCCCCCCTAAAGCACAAGAGTAGGTGATGTCTAAAGCCTATTACTAGTGACCTCCACAATAAGCCTTAGCTGTGTTTAACCTAACCCACAATGTATCAAAAATGATTCGAATGCGCTTTCGCTGGGCCGAAACTTTATAACCATTTTCCTTTCTCTAGCAGGCAAATAACTGAAAAGTGTCTATATTTAACTTTATTTGATAAAGCTTAATTACATTGGGGGTTCAATGGAATTCTTTAGAAAACTGTCTGTCAAGTTTAAAATTTTACTGATCCCGGCCGTTGGTTCTATTGGCTTCATCATTTATTTGTCCATTAGCATGTATACCTCAAGTGTTGCCGTTGATTTACTGGGTAATGCTCAAAATGTGAGATTTCCCCTGTTACAGGTTTCAGAGCGAAGTTTAGTACTGCTAGACAAGATTAAAAAAACGCTAAGTGATGCAGTCACGGAAGGCGAGATTGAACTTTTAGAAGACGCCAATACTATGGCAACTCAGATTCAGGCTAATTTTAAAAAAGCTGCCGGAGTCGATAAAGAAACGGCAACTGAGTTGAGGGAACTGGAAAAGCAGTTTGATAGCTATTATAAGCTGGCCTTTGAAATATCAAAGGAAATGGTTGATGGAACGGCAGATTTCTCGACTATATCATCTCGTAGTAAAGCAATGTCGGAACAATTGCTTAACCTGCAAAATAACCTGAACAGCTTCCAGAAAAAGCAGATGTCTTCTTTTACCGATGCCTTTATCCAAGTGAATGAAAAGGCGGAAGCAACAAATAATATTGGTATCGTGATGGCTATAATCACGATTGCATTGCTTTTTACCGTATCTGTATCTATTAGCAGCGCCATTCGCCACAACCTCGCCAAGGTGGTTGACTCTTTTAAGGGCATAGCACAGGAAAATGGTGACTTAACTGTGCGGATACAAACCAACAGTCAGGATGAGATAGGCGATCTCGTTTATTGGTTTAATTCATTTATGGATAAACTCCAACAAGTTATCAAGCAAATAGTAGATACGGCCAAGCCCCTGGCCGAAACCGCTTCTACCGTTGATGAGCTATCAGGGTCATCTAAGAATACCGCCGAGCGTCAAATGCAAACGGTTGAACAGTCGCTGCAGTCGGTAAATGAAATGAGCCAAAGTGTTGCCTCGATCACCAGTAATGCCGCGGATGCCGCTGATGCAGCAAGGAATGCGAATGAAGAAGCCGATAAAGGCCATCATGTTGTGAACGAAACCATAGATGGAATACAGGAACTTGCGGATAATATTAGTGAATCTGCCGCTGCGATCCTAAAACTTCAGGAAGACACCAACCAGGTTAACCAGGTCTTAGAGGTAATCAAAAGTATTGCCGAACAAACCAACCTGTTAGCACTGAATGCAGCAATTGAGGCCGCAAGAGCCGGTGAACAGGGAAGGGGCTTTGCCGTAGTGGCAGATGAAGTGCGCAGTCTGGCATCGAGAACTCAAGACTCTACCACAGAAATAAACCAGATACTGATGCAACTGCAAGAAGCGGCACAATCGGCGGTATCCCGAATGGAAAGCAGCAAGAACCAAGTTGAAACTAGTGTTGAAAAGGCTAATAAAGCCGGAGACAGCTTATCGGCAATTACATCGACCGTTAATGTTATTTCCGATATGAATAGCCAGATTGCCGTAGCAACAGAAGAACAGCATCAGATCTCTACCCTTATGGTGTCACATGTAGAGGACATCAAGCAAAGGGCAGAGGAGGCCTCTGAGGCCTCTGATCAAATGAACACGGTAAGTCATAGCCTGTCTGATCTGGCCTCTGAGCAGGAGAAAATAACCAAGTTATTTAAAGTCTAGCTAACTAAAATAAGCACATCTGGCTATCAACAAGTCTGAAGTACGGCTGATGAAGTGGCAAGATCACTCTACTCGTTTGACTGGCTTATCACTCTCACAGCCTCTTTTTGAATTAGTTGTTTATATATTTCATCAGATGTTTGCATTTTACGCTTTAGCGTCTACTTTTAGAGTTATAAAAGCAGTTAAAAACAATAACGTATAGTTTAAATCACTACCAATAAGTTACTAAGGAATCGCATATGTTATGTCTCTTTAAAAACGTAAAATGGGTAGTTGTATTAGGCCTGTTTGTTTCTAGCCTTCTAACCATTAATCGAGCCTACGCCGATGTTGCCATTGTTGTACACCCAAGCAACAACTCCAATTTTGACAAATCTACCATCAAGAGAATATTTCTTGGAAAAGCCAAATCTTTTTCCAATGGCAGGGCAGCGATATTGCTTAGTGCCAGCCCTAAAGACCCTATTACAGAGGAGTTTAATAAAAAGGTAATAGGAAAGTCGAGTAATCAGGTCAATGCCTATTGGTCGAAAATGATATTTACCGGTAAGGGGACCCCACCGCAAGAAATGGCGTCAACAAGTGAAATTATTACCGCTATTTCAGCAAACCCGGATGCTATTGGCTATGTGGATGCCTCGGCGGCAATCGGCGATGTGAAAGTTGTGGCAACTTTTTAAACAGGGGCTATATCATGAAAAATTTTATTTTTATTATTACTTCCATATTGGTTTTTTCAGCGATACCTGCAAAGGCTGATATCAAGTTTAGTGGCTTCGGCTCCATCATAGCAGGTAAAACCCTGGGTAGTGTCGAAGATCCTTTTAATCCCGGGCAGAAGCGCGATGAAATATTAACGGCTGATTTTTACGATGTCGGTCAATACACGAATGATCTAACGTTTAAAGCCGAATCCATCTTTGCTCTACAGGCTGTTGCCAACATTAGCAACGAGCTTGCTGTTACCGCACAACTTGTCGCAAAGGGGGTTGATGATTTTGAGCCAGAATTTGACTGGTATTATTTAACCTATCAGGCAAGCGATAACTTAACCTTGATGGCGGGACGTAGAAACATCCCCATGTATTACTTTTCTGAATATTCGGAAGTAGGGTACGCCTATCCTTGGATGAGACCGCCTTCTAACCTGTATTGGTGGCAAATCACCCAGTTTAATGGTGTGCACGCCATGTATAGCTTTGACTGGGGAGACTATTCAAACACTGTTACCGCTTTTTATGGTAACGAATACTCTCGTGACAATACAGAAATGGGTTACTATGAAGTATTATTTGGTGGCGTAGACAGTACGGTTGTAGATGAATTTTGGACAGACATAACGGGTGTTAATTGGAATATCTCAGGTGGTAATTTTGATCTTCGCTTTGTTTATTTTCAACATGACCTGGAAAGGACCCGGCGCTTTATCGACTCAACTACGGATGAAATCTTTACCAGCCAGCAGTTTTATGGTTTTGGCGGTACGGTAGATTTAGAACCTTTTACTATCTTGTTTGATTGGAACTTTGTTACACGAGACGATGGTTTGGGCACAGAATTTCCTACTTATCTGGTGTCATTAGTCTACTCAATTGATGATTACCAGCCTTACATTGCCTATTCCAAAGCGGATCATGAACGAACCAAACTAAATGTAGATGATCTGGAGGAGCATTACATTATGAGCTATGGGCTTCGCTATAACTTCTTACCTAATGCCTCATTTAAAGTTCAATATGACAGGTTTGTAGACCAAGGACATGGACCAACTGGCTGGGCTTATCACGGTGATTCAGATACCATCAGTGCCGGAGTGGATTTTATTTTCTAGTTGCTTTAAAGGGTAATAAATACTATTACCCTTTTTTATGTCAAGTAAGGAGCTATCAAATGTTCTGGATAACTATAATTATCAATCATAGGCGTAGGCAAGGATAGGAAGGGGCATTGAAAGCACTTTTTTTCTTAGCAAGTTTAATCCTTCTAACTAGCAGCCTTTCTTTTGCAGAAGAATTAGTCGTCCGGTATAACCCCTCGATGAGTGAAAAAGATTTTCGCAGTGCCTATTTTGTTAGTTTACTAGGTTTAGCTCTTGAGAAGACTCGGGCTACCTATGGTCCATTTAGGCTTGAAAAAGGTAAAGAGTCGATGTTTCAAAGCCGAGCAATTAGAGAATTACATAAAGGGCAAAGGATAGATGTTTTTTGGACCATGACCTCGGTAGAGAGAGAAAATCAACTTTTGCCTATCCGAATTCCTTTGTTAAAAGGGCTTTTAGGTTATCGTATCTTTATTATCCGCCGAGAAGATGAAACTAAATTCCGCAGCATTACTGATATTAGTGAATTCAAAGAACTGGTAGCCGGTCAGGGAACCGATTGGCCCGATACCAAGATTTTAAGGGCCAATAATATAGACGTTGTAACTTCTCCTGTTTATGACGGGCTATTTATGATGTTGCACAAAAAACGCTTTGATTATTTTCCCCGGGGTATCAATGAAATATGGCAGGAAGTTGAATTTCATCACGATAAAGAGCTAATAGTTGAGAGCAGTAAAATCCTCTACTATCCTGCGCCCATCTACTTTTTTGTATCACCTCAAAACAATGCTTTGGCAAACCGTATCGAAAAAGGGCTTGCTCTCGCGAGACTAGATGGCTCTTTTGATCGGTTGTTTTATTCATATCCTGCCCATCAAAAAATATTTGACAGGGGCAAACTCGAACATAGACAAGTTATCATCTTAGACAATCCACTTCTTCCTGAACATACACCTTTGGATAAAAAGGAATTATGGCTGGAGCTCATTCCTTTAAGTGAAAATTGATTTTTGTTCTTGCGAATTGTCTTTAATGCCAATCCATCATACAACATATATTCAAGGAAAAATCACGGAGGCTCCAGGTACTGGATACCGTTATTTTTATTGACGAATTTAACGCATGAAGTATTTAGGAATTGATGCCCGGGTTTTGCTTAATATTGAGATGTGACTTACCAGGTAAATTGGCTGTGACATTAATTTGGTGATCGGATGAATCAATCCAAACCAGGATGAATCAATCTGCATCAAGGTGATTATTGCATAACACATTATTTTAAATTCCGGGCATGATTACAGGGCAAACCATCCCAGATTTCACACAGCGCGCTATGACCGATACTGTTTAGCATTGGAGAGGTGGACCATAACTTTTTAGACAGCGTTTAAATGGGGCGCTTTTAGACACCTCCTTATGTCCGATACACTTTAGAATTAGATAGGTGGCCAATTTTGAATAGTACTTCAAGGTAAAGTAACTATTTTCTGTACCCCATGAGTTTTTCAATAACCTGCCTTTGGTCATTTATCACTCGGTCTTTTAACTCGATCACTTCAAGTAACTGCTCATAGTCTAGGCCGCGACGGCTGAACTCGAGAACACATTTTCTAACTGCCCGGGAGCTGGCCGTAGTGTTATATCGTCGTTTAAGTATTCTGATAGCTTCCTCGAATTGAGGTGTTTCATCGGTAAACTTGATTAGCATCGATAGGTTTTTATTGAATTATAAGGGAGGCAAGGGGCAAATGGGGAGAAGCGTTTACGCACCCATGCGCACTGCCTCTATGCCCAGTTTGCTTTAGCATAATCAACAAACTCTGGCTTAACCTGGCTTAAGTAGCGCACAAAGGCTTGTCGCGTGTGCTGTGGGGTGATTTTAAATTCTAATACCTTGTAATCACTTTTCGATATAGCTTTTAAAACTCCGCTACATGATTCACATTGTTTTACTTCTAGAGGATTAGATTGGTCATGTTTATCCTCCCAGTAAACCTTTTTGCATAATCCGCTACAAACATATTTTGGAGGTTCATTTTCATTGGTGGTTATGAAGTGATATTCCGTTTCAACTTTTTGCATCAATATCTCCGCATTTCGATTTCCGTTGTTAATCCATGTATTTCTTCACATATTTCATCTACAGTTTTATGTTCTTCAAATAGCATTTCTAGTTTTTCTTTTTCCATAATGTCTTCATATTCATAATCTCTGGCTCCTAGAATCGACGGTTCTTTTAATTGATTTACGTTTAAGTAACTCTCGAGCATATCTATGACAACATATCTTTTTAAAGGGGATAGCTCATTTATCCTTTTTAAAAGTACTTTGAGATATTGAGGCTCTTTATTAATGGAGCCTTTATCCATGATCAATTCGTCAGTTGTGCACTGCAATGCTGTAGCTAGTTTTTTAATTGTTTCAAGCTTTGGTTCAGATGCACCTCTTTCTATTCTAGAAATTTGAGTTAACTCTATACTGGCCATCTCAGCCAACTCACCTTGCGTTAGCTTCTTCTGCGTTCTTATTTCTTTTAAATTGTGACTGATTGACATAATCAAAACCCTAAATAGACACTTAAGCCAAGTTTAACCCTATAAATTTGCATTAAAGGCCCAATGCGTCATATAGTACTAACCATATTGGTACTATATGTCTATTGACAGGTTTTTAGGGATGATAATTTATTCAAAGGTGCAAAGTCTAATAATATGCACCTTTTGTCTCATTTTGAGACTTTTGGGATAGTTAAATGATTGATTGGGGATTGGTGTTATTTCCAATTGTTCATCACCCGATTGACTCGGGTGAGGTCTTTTCTGTTGCTCCTGATGGGGAGATTGAATGGCGCTCCCCCAAACGTGTTCAAGCTACCGGAAGCTTTGAGAAAAAGATATCAGTTAAAAGTGTTGGTGGTGACGGTACAGGGCTAGCAACACACCTTTGGGTTAATGGTAACCCGTCCAAGTTTTTACAGGGTCACAATGTATTCGGTAGTGACAACATCATCTCTTTAATGTCTGATTTGTTTGACGTTATAGCACCTCAGTTTGGTTTGGAGCCAACGCCTGAGGAATTGCACCGTATTCGTACGGGTGACTATGAATTAACCATGGTCGATATTAACTATTCTTATGAATTACCTAGTAGACCAGACGTTTTGGCATTTATTCGAGCGTTAGAATTTAAAGCTAAAACACGTCATGGTAGACCAGCAACTAAGGGAGGAACATTATACTTTGGTAAAAACTCAAGACGCTGGGCATTAAAGTTTTATTGTAAAGCAGAAGAGATTCAAACTAAGGCAGGGGGCCTGCCTGATAACTTAAAAAGTATTGGCATAGAAGATTGGGCTGAAAATAAGCTCAGAATTGAATTAAGGTTGTTAAGTAAGCAACTAAAAACATTGAATATTGTTAAAGTAAAAGACCTATTGATTGATAAAGTGAAATGTATATTTGATGAATATTTGAGGAAGGTCGAGATGAGCGAACAAATCGCATTAACAGATGAGCGCATGGCGGACATGCCTAATAAATTACGATCTACATACACATTATGGCTCGAAGGCCATGACTTAAGAAATTTACTTTCAAAAGCAACGTATTACCGTCATCGTATTGACCTAAAGGAATATGGTATCAATATCGATTTACGTCCAGAATCCACACAAAAATCTAATGTGGTTCCTTTGATTCGTATCCTGGAAGCACAACCGGCTAATATCCCTGATTTTGCTTTCGAACGAGGTTTAATTCACCGTTCGGCTGCCATGTAGTCGTTTGTGTAAGTGTGCAGGCCTTTAGGTCTGCGCGCTTGCGGAAGCGACTATTTAACTGCTCTTATAGATGCGACAACACCTATAAGAGCATAATCACAACAAACCGTTAAGGGGTTTATTATGACTACAGTTAATGATACTGAAATTAAAGTTTATGACCAGCTTATGGAAGTAAGGCGTTGTATTGACGCATTAAAAGATGTTTCAGAAAATATTCCTGATGATGATAAATATGCTGCAGTCCTAGGCATTGTCACTGAGCGATTGGATAGTGAATTTACTCATTTGATGCCTATAGCACTAACAGCGGCTACTGACGCACAAACGAGGAGCGACTGCACCGCAGTGCTGCAGGAAGTAACCGCGTAATTTGCAACCCAATATAAGTTCGGGAGTTCTGTGACACCCGAACTTTACCGCGGAATCCCGCGATTTTTACACCTTTATTGTTCATTGATGAACAATTAATTCAACGGCTTTGGGTGGGCCCCGTGCTAACGGGAGGGACCCAAAACGGCTGATTAATTTTTCATTAAATGCAAATTCCTCATACAGTAGTAATCCCGTTGTTGGCCCAAAGATAATCACATCGGAAATTTATTTCCGTTTTTGTGAATTGTCTTTGATGCCAAACCACCATACGCAGTAAGTTATTAGTCAAAGAAAAATTTCGGAGGCTCCGCTTGCGGAAACCGTCATTTTTATTGACAAATAAACGCATGGAGTATTCAAGGGATATTGATATCCGGGCCTTACTTTTTCACCTTGAAGTGTGACAACTTGATTATTGTTACAGGTTTCAAGTCACTGTGACTTACCAGGCAAATTGGTTGTGACATTAATTTGGTGATCGGATATCGATTAATGAATAGCTGTACCCGTGAATTAAGTAATTGACAGGTACAGTTAACATGGACAATTTTAAAATCCGGGTATGATTACAGGGCAAACCATCCCAGATTTCACACAGCGCGCTATGACCGATACTGTTTAGCATTGGAGAGCTGGACCATAACTTTTTCACAAGCGTTTAAATGGGGCACTTTTAGATACCTTCTTATGTCCGATACTCTTTAGTATCGGACATAAGAAGGTGTCTATTCTGTTTAAGGTATTGAATCTAATGATCTAAATCGTCTTCTACGTAAAATCTGGCAAGTTTTGTGTATCCCTGGTAGGTTAAATTTCACAGAGAAACACGTTTTTAATATGATAAATAGCCTTCAGCCCTTATATTAAAAGGCCTACAGCAATATTTTATGCCTTTCGAATGGCGTATTAGTTAACATTTCTTTTCTTACCGCTTTCAGCACGCATCTTGTTTTCTGACTGTACATAGACAGTGTCAGTTGTTGCCATGCTCGCATGTCCCAAATCTTCTGAAAGATCTTTTAGAGCTCGTCCTCGTTCAATCTCCATACTTGCACCAGTATGGCGAAGCCAATGCGTTGTTGCTTCTTTTAACTTGATTGCTTTGTTTTCACCTTCAGATTGCTTCATTCGAGAATAAGCGCGATTAAATATGTCTTGGACTAAGCGTCTTAAATGTCGAGATGTCATTCCACCTTGGCCGCGAATTTTTTCCACCAATACTTCATTATCACCAACCGATGGCAATGCAGATAGCCCGCGAGACAACCTATAACGTTCCAAGAAAGGAATAAAGCCTGGCGGTACCGTTGTATCTCTTAACTTTCTTCCTTTACCAAATATCTTAAGCCACCAATTATTGTCTTCGTCCTGCCAAAAATGCCCCATAATTGGTAACCAATTTTCTCGCTCTGATAATTCCGATATTCTTAAAAAGAGAGTTTTCAATGCCGCAATAACAAATAGATTTCTTTCATATACAGGATCTGAATTTGCCATTTCTAGTGCTGTATCTAACAAATATTGCCACTGTTCTGACGATAAGCGCTTTACTTCTTTAACCTGTGTATCACTGATGAAATGCTTGCAATCTTTTTTGGCAATTTGTGCCGGGTTGCCATAGCAAAATTCTTCACCCATAAGATAATTGTAAAATACAATCACTCCGGTGAATGTTGACGTTAGCGTTTGCTGTGATGGACGATACTTTTTTTTGTCCATCTCTTTGTTTTTCTGGCTCTTAGGCGCTTGTACTTTAAATGGTCGCCATAGTTCATTCTTAACAAAAAAACTGTTTTCACGTTTAAAGCGTTCATGGCTACTGGTACCAATCCAGGCTACCGGAGGCTTCCAACAAAAATCTGCGTATTCCAAAATATCTGATTTTCTAAAATCGTCAATTGGCTTATTTTTAATGAGTAATGACCAAAGAATAAACCTTTCAACTTCATTTCTAAAGCGATCATAAGTATGAATGGACTTGTTTCGGCCAGTATATAGAAGGAAGTCCTTTCCCCAGGTCCACAATGTTTTAGCCCAAGCATGTTCAGTATTATCTAAAAAACCTTTTAACTCTGGGTAATCATCAAATGTAAACTCTGTGAGCTCAATATAGGTAGGAAATAATGGTGTCAGTTTAAGGTGAGCCATAAGTTAACGAACTGTTTTTATTGCTTTTCAGCTAATATAACCGCTGTCAATTGTTATGTCCAATACTAAAAGGTATCGGACAGGACAGGCTGATTCAATCTGGACTTAAATATCGCCAGTACCTAATTTAAGTCCCTTTGCTTACTGCGTATATTAATTCCGGAATTTTATGCATATACAAGGGGCTGGCTAAGGCGTCAGTTCAATAATTTCAAGGAAGTTGGTTCTTACTATAAAACATTAAAAAATGTTTATTTCATTATTAAAAAGTCATGCTCATGGTTAGCATAAAGTTTCTGCCTGCTTGCGGAATCAGGGAGCTTCGCCAACCCTGGGAACGTCGAGTAAAATCATCACCGGACTCGCCCCCTTCGACGCCTGAGTGATAATAATCCTTGTCAAATATATTTTTTACCTTTAGTGCCAGGGAAAAAGGCCTGAAATCGTAAATAATATTGGCATTAAAAACAATATAGCCACTGTTTTTTCGCCCCTTATTCCTCAAGGGGTTTCTTACATAAAGCGCCTTAGTATCCACCCAATTCGTTCTCAGGTTGATATTCCAGTCACTTCCGATCGGCACATTAATGCCGGCATTAATTTTGTGAGGCGCGATATCTCCAAGGTTCACATTCAAATCGGAACAGGGATCATAACTCAAAGAATGATCAAGGGCGGTTTGCTGACAGGACGCTATTCCTTCTCCCACCCATAAATCTATGTCATGGTCATAACTGACACTGCTTTTGGTTTTGGTATAGGTGTAATAGAAGTAGCTGGTGATATCCGGCGAATGGTCGATAAAGTTCGAAAACTGGGCACTGGCTCGGTATTCAATACCAAAGGTATGACGCTTCCCCGCATTTTCAGCTTCTTCTTTAATCACGTTGTCGAAGCTAGCGGAAAATACCGAGATATCATGTAGCCAGTTGTCCTGCTGGTACATAAAGATCGCCTCCAGATTGGCCGTTTTCTCCGGGCGTAAATCAGGATTAGCCGCCCTGCCACTCCATCCCCCCCATAATTGAATGGGAGCCGGCTCCTGAAATGCTGTGCCATACAGCAGCTTCACCGTTGCCTGTTCAGACAGGTAGTAGACCAAAGAGGCCCTAGGGTTAACTGAGCTGCCATAAAGACTGTTCTTGTCGTACCGGATCCCGGCATTTACCCGCCAAGAGGCTAAGCTCCAGATCCCTTGTATATATGCACCTCTATCTGTCGTAATGGCAATATTCTCATCTGGCATGCTCGACAGAGTTCCCAGTTGAATGTCAATGGAGTCATCTGTACTTAAAGCTATGCCCTTGCCGGCGGTATCCATGGTTGCAGACGAGCAAAAAGCATCGGCCCAATAGCTACAGACATCATAGGCCTTGGTGAGCTCCTTGCTTTCATACTTGATGCCGCCGGTTAAGGTTAGCCTCTCACTGTATTCATATTCATAGTCTTGCTTAAATAGCCAGCTGTTACTGATAGAATTCCAATCGGAAATACTCACCCAGGATAAGGCATCTGAGCCGGGAACCGCTTCAGCCCACTCCCCCCAAACCCGGCTTTGGCGATATAGTGCCAATGTTTTTACCTTGAGGCGTTCAAAAACCGTTTTTTCATGTTCGGCATAATATTGCTGTGAACTTCGATTCCAAAAGCTTCCAGGTTGTGCCCGATCCGAAGGGTAATAAGGG
>Ga0213838_1000315_pt1 | contig 44136 bp, 38 predicted proteins | sample SWPATP13_FD_160577 | JGI IMG/M metagenome (GOLD analysis project Ga0213838, IMG submission 160577) | Coastal seawater microbial communities from Marineland, Florida, United States - SWPA TP1 #3 | ecosystem: Environmental > Aquatic > Marine > Coastal | place: USA: Florida | collected 2016-08-06 | reverse complement strand
CCTGACCCCTCGCAAGGCCGTGCTGGTGCAGGAGCTGGCACAACTGTCGCGACAGCGCCACGGCGCGCTGGCCGGCGCCGGCTTCCTCGCCTCGGAAGCGGGCATGGAGCCATGGCTGGCGACGCAGGGCGACGATCCATCGGTACGGGCTGCCTGGAAGGCCTTGCTGGCGCTCACGCTCGAGGCGAAAGAACTGAACCGCGTCAATGGCATGCTGATCAACCGGCAAATGGCCCATAACCAGACCGTGCTCAATGCGCTGCGTACGCCAACCAACGGGGCGGCCGATTCGACGCTGTACGGGGCCAAGGGGCAGACCTTCGGGAGTGCGCCGTCGCGCCGCTTCGTGGTGGGGTAAGCCGTACCTGTTTCTCCAAATAACGGCCGCCGATGCGGCCGTTGTCACAAAACCTTGCCGAAACGCAAGTAGCGCACTCCTAACAAGCGGAAAGTATTCCTGATTGTCATTACCTGACGGAGGAATCCATGCACCGCACGAACTACCTGGTCGCCACAACCCTGCTGGCCGCCGCACTCCCTGTCCACGCCGATATCACCGTCACCATCACGCCCGACCGCGCCACCCTCGGCAAGCGCGACGACGTCACGGTGACCGTCTTTCTCACCAATACGGGCACGGCGCCCGCCCGCATCGCGACAGGGCGCACGCCATTCGGCCCGGAAGAAGCGGCGCTGTTCGACATCACCCGCGACGGCCAGCCGGTGCGCTACCTCGGCCGCAAGGTGAAACGCGCGCCGCCGTTCGATGCCGACATCCTGCTGCTGGCGCCCGGCGAGACCCGCAGCGCGCGCGTCGAGCTCTCGAGCACCTACGACATGGCCGCCACCGGCGCCTATGCGGTGCGCTACCGCGACGCGGCGCCGGCGAGCATTGCCAGGAGCGGCGGCATCGTCTCGAACACGGCGGCCATCTTCATCGAGGGCCGCCTGCCGCGCGGCACGGCGATGCAGTTGCTGGCCGCGCCTCCCGGTAGCGGCCTCACCTACGCCAACTGCTCGAACGCCCAGCAAACGACGATCGCCGACGCGCTCGCCGCCGGCAGCGCCATGGCCGCCAACGGCCACGCTTACCTGACGGGCGGCAAGGAACAGGGCCAGCGCTATACCAACTGGTTCGGCGCCCTCGACGCGGCGCGCCAGGGCACGGTCAACCAGCACTTCACGGCCATCAAGGATGCCTTCGAGACCAAGCCCGTCAAAGTCGACTGCGGTTGCGACGAGGATTATTTTGCCTATGTCTACCCGGCCCAGCCCTACACGATCTACGTCTGCAATGCCTTCTGGACGGCGCCGATGACGGGCACCGATTCGAAAGGCGGCACCCTGCTGCACGAGATGAGCCATTTCGACATCGTCGCCGGCACCGACGACCATGTGTATGGCCAGCAGGGGGCGGCCGAGATGGCGCGCACGGCGCCGCAGCGGGCCATCAACAACGCCGACTCGCACGAATACTTTGGGGAGAATTCGCCGCCACTCAACTGACCTTCATCAATACGCGCTAGCACGAGGCGAAAAAGAAATCCAGCGCGACTAACACGAAATGCAGGATTGTTACTTTTTCGCAAATTCGAGCCACACGCGATCCGATTTGCATTGCCCTGAGCTCATGAATTCGCCAGTATGAGGATGGGTTTTCGCTAGATCCACATCAAGTTTCCTGCGAAGACTTGTCAAAGAATGGCCAACCAGGCCACGACAACACCTACGGAGAAAGCACATGAGCTTGAACAGCATCTGGAAGTCGGCATTCGGTATCGCAGCATTGAGCGTCGCCGTCGGCGCGCATGCAGGGTCGAACGGCGTCAAAGTGAGCGTCGAGCCTGAAAAGGCCGCCCTCGGCGCCAGCGACGACGTGGTGGTCAAGGTCACCATGACCAACACCTCGTCCTCGCCGCAATACGTGCTCAAGGCGCGTACGCCTTTCGACGGCCTGTCGGCGCCTCTGTTCGACATCACGCGCGACGGCGAGAAGGTGGCCTATACCGGCGCCCTGATCAAGCGCGGCAAGCCGACCCAGGCTGATTACTATGTGTTGAAACCGGGCGCCTCGCACACGGTGAAGGTGGAACTGTCCGCGCTGTACGACCTGAGCGTGAGCGGCGACTACGCCATCCAGTACCGCACCGCGTCGCCGGACCTGTTCCTGCCAAGCAATAACGGCCGTGCCACCGCTGCCGCCGCCAACGACATCGGCGAACTGGCGTCGGACGCGGCGCGCGTCTACATCGACGGCCGCCTGCCGCGCGGCGCCGAATCGCCGATCATGAAAGCCCTGAAGCAAAATGGCGGCAGCACTCCCGCGCCACTGGGCCTGAGCTACGCGTCGTGCACTGCCTCGCAGCAGACGACGATCGCGTCCGCGATCTCGGCCGCGAAGACGATGTCGAACGGTTCCGTCACTTACATGGCCAACACGACGATGGGCCCGCGCTACACCAAGTGGTTCGGCGCCGTCACCGCTTCGCGCCAGTCGACCGTCAAGTCGCATTACACGGCCATCAAGGATGCGTTCGACAACAAGTCGGTGGTGGTCGATTGCGGCTGCAACCAGAATTACTATGCCTACGTCTACCCGACCCAGCCGTACCGCATCTATGTCTGCAAAGCCTTCTGGACGGCGCCGATGACCGGCACCGACTCGAAGGGCGGCACCCTGGTGCATGAGATGAGCCACTTCAACGTGGTCGCCGGCACCGACGACCACGTGTATGGTCAAAGCGGCGCCGCCAGCCTGGCGATCAGCAATCCGACCCAGGCCATCGACAATGCCGACTCGCACGAGTACTTCGCCGAAAATACCCCGGCGCTGAACTAAGCCGCTGTATCGGCTTATTTGATGGTCGAAATGAAGGACACAGGCCGCGCGGGAAACTCCGTGGCCTTGTCGAGCTGCTTGATATCGGCCAGCACCGCACCGCTATAGCCGATGTTGTAGTTGTGCCGGCCTTTACCGAACGCATACGTTTTCGTGATGTCGATCGTATTCATCAGCATCTTGCCGGGCTCGAGCGCCTGGTAGTCCGCACTGGTCAGTGCGGCGCGCTTGACCATCTTGCCGGTGTAGGCGACCGGCTTGCCGCCGGCGTCGTGCACGTCGAAACGCGCTCCCGTCAATTCATCGCCTGCCGCCAGTTCGCGCGGAATCCAGACCGTGGTCTTGCCCTGGTTGACGAAGGTCAGCTCGACCAGCACCTTTCCGGGCGGCGTTTCGACGTCGATGCTGTGTTTTACGCTCACGGTCGGCTCTCCGGCGGCGCCCGCAAACAGGGGCAGGAAGCTGAGCGCGCCGAGGGCGGCCAGCAGGATAGGTCTGCGCTGCATAATCAGCTCCGTATGGTTGTGTCATCCATTGTGCGGGCGCAGTCGCGAAAAACCAAGGGCGTACAGGACATGAAACAATATTTCACTCACGCGGCCGAAATGAAATTTTATTTCACTGCGTCAGGCATCGCCGCCAGGATCGTCACCGCCACCCGCCGGTTGCGCGCCCTGCCCGCCTCATCCGTATTCGGCGCCACCGGCAGGTTCGCCCCGTGCCCGACCGCCGTCAATCTCCCCTCGGCCACCCCGCCCTCGATGAACAGGCGCACCACGCTGCTCGCGCGCACGGCCGACAATTCCCAGTTCGACGGAAACGCCGGGTTCGCAATCCTGACGTTGTCGGTATGCCCTTCGACCTGGATCGCATGCGGATCGCCCCGAAGCAAGGTGGCGACCGATCCCAGCGTGGCGCGCGCCTCGCCGCCAAGCAGGGCCTGGCCTTCCTCGAACAGGACCTTGGCATTGATTTCGACCGTCACGCCGCGCCCGGTCTGGATCACGCGCACCTGTCCACTTTTGATCAGCGGCGCCAGCGAGGCATTCAGCTCGCGCGCCAGGGTGTTCAGGCGCTCGAGTTCGCGCCGCGCGGCCTCGGCGCGCTTGCGCGTAATCAGGTTAGTCAGGGGAAGTTGTTCGATGGTGGTGCTGGCTTGCGGCGTCTCGGGCCGGCCGCCGAAGGCGTCGCCCAGGGAATCGGACAGCACCTTGTACTTGCCGACGTTGACCACGGACACCGCGTACATCACGACGAAGAAGGCGAACAGCAGCGTGATGAAGTCGGCGTAGGAAATCAGCCAGCGGTCGTGGCTCTCGCCGGTTTCATCGTAGCGCTTGCGGGCCATGTCAGCGCTTCGCCAGCAGGCTCGCCACGCGTTCCTCGACCACGCGCGTGTGGTTGCCGCTGGCGAGATCGTGGAAGACTTCCAGCAGGATTTCGTACTGCGCCACCTGGTCCGCGACGATCGCTTTGAGTTTATTTCCGACCGGCAGGAAAAACAGGTTCGCCAGCCCGACGCCGTACACGGTCGAGACAAAGGCCACCGCGATGCCGGACCCCAGGCGCGCCGGATCGGACAGGTTTTCCATCACGTGGATCAGGCCCAGCACGGCGCCCAGGATGCCGATCGTCGGCGCGTAGCCGGCGGCCGATTCCCAGACCCGCGCAGCCTGGCGTTCGGCGAATTCGATGGCGGTGATTTCCGTTTCCAGCAGTCCGCGGATTTTCTCCGGCGTGATGCCGTCGACCACCATGCGCAAGCCCTTCTGCACGAACAGGTCGCGGGTAGACATGTACTGCTCGAGCGACAGCAGGCCGTCGCGGCGGGCCGAATGGCTCCACAGCGTGATTTCGCGCGACAGCGGCTGGCGCCGGCTCTTGGGCGGGAAAAACACCCAGCGCAGCATGCGCATGCCGCGTCCGAAGGTGCGCGCTTCCGATTGCAGCAGCACGGCGCCGAAGGTGCCGACCACGACGATGGCGAAGGCCGCCGGCTGGATCAGGGACGCAAAGCGCCCGCCGTCGAGCGTATGCCCGACCAAAAGACCGGCCAGGGCCAGGCCCAGCCCGATCAGGCTGGCGAAGTCCACAGCTTTTCCTTGAGCGAGGCACGCATGCGGGCCACCGCTTGCGTATGCAGTTGCGAGACGCGCGATTCGGACACGCCGAGCACCGCACCGATTTCCTTCAGGTTCAGTTCTTCCTCGTAATACAGGCCCATCAGGATTTTCTCGCGCGGCGGCAAAGCGTCGATGGCCTCGATCACGGCCGAGCGGAAGTCGGTGTCGAGCAGCGCGCGCAGCGGGTCTTCGTCGGACACGGCATAGCGGTCGAGGAAGCTGTCGTTGCCGTCTTCATCGTGGAAATCTTCGTAATACACCAGTTGGTGGCCGCCGCCTTCGAACAGCATGTCCTGGTAGTCCGCGAGCGGGATGTCGAGCGATTTCGCCACTTCCGTTTCGGTCGGCGGACGGCCGAGCTTTTGCTGCAGCGAGGTCATGGCGGTCTCGACCTTCTTCATGGTAGAGCGCGTGCTGCGCGGCATCCAGTCGTTGCTGCGCAGTTCGTCGACCATGGCGCCGCGGATGCGCAGCACGGCATAGGTCTCGAACTGGGCGCCGTGGTTGTCTTCATAGCGGTTGATGGCATCTAACAGGCCCATCATGCCGGCCTGGATCAGGTCGTCCACCTCGACCGAGGGCGGCAGCTTCGCCTTCATCTGATGCGCGAGGCGCTTCACGAGCGGCGCGTGCTCGGTGAGGAGGTGGTTCTTGTCCGCTTTCCCTTTGACGGTATACATGCTTGTTCTTTTTTCTCAGGAACCAAAATGCGCACCGCGCGTCATCCCTGGCAGCGCAAAGCGCCCGGCCAGTTGGCGGAAGGCGACCGAGGCCCCGGCCATGGGGAAGGCATCGACCACCGAGCGTCCCAGACGCGCGGCGCGGTGCAGGTATTCGTCGGCCGGCACCGAACCCATCGAACTCAACGTTACTGCAAGGTAACGGCTTGCTGCCGCCGACATATTATCGTAAACCACTTTCGCCTCGGCTTCGGAGGCGCCGGTGACCAGGATGCCGAAGGGCCGCCGTCCAAACTCCTGCGCCAGGCGTTTGATCAGGCCATACGCATTCGTGATCGAGGTCGCGCTGGTCGACACCTGGATCACGATTTCGGAACCGGCCAGCAGCGGCACGGCGAAGCCGCCATCGCGGTTCAGTTCGCCATCGACGATGACGATGCCGCCCTGCTTTTTCACCAGTACATCGAAGGCTTTCGACAGGCGGCGTGCTTCGTGACTGCCGCTGGCCGGGGCCTCGCCGTCGCGCGCCAGCAGCGCCACGTTGAAACCCTGGGGCGCGCTTTGGACAACCTGGTTCAGCGCGCATTCCTGGCGCGCCACCTGCAGCAGGCTGACATGGCGTTCCATTTCCAGGCGGCGCGCCACGCCATAGTCGCGCTGGCAGGCGTCGACGATCAGGACCTCGTTACCGCCCTGGACCAGCGAGGCGCCCAGGTTGACCAGCATCGCGCCCTTGTCGTCGGACGGTGTGGCGGACAGGAAGGTGACGATGCGTGGCTGGGGGCCGGCCAGCATCCGGCGCAGGCCTTCGGCCTGGTCGAAATCGAAACTAGCCAAGGCGCACCTCGCGCAGGCTCTCGTCGCGGTTCAGGTTGCTCGTGCCGGCCATCATCAGCGGCAGGTCGGCATCGTCGATATTGTTCGCGGCATCGCGGCGGCTGCGGAAGGCGCGGTCGACCAGCATCGCGCGGTCGGCCAGGTGCAGGTCTTCCGGCACGCGCTGGCCGTTCGAGATGTAATGAAGATTTAACTTCTGCCGAATCACGACGTCGAGCACGTTGCCGATCGAGGCGGCTTCGTCGAGCTTGGTCATGATGCAGCCATGCAGGCCGCTGCCCTGGTAGGCGCGCACGACTTCGGCCAGGGTTTCGTTGGTCGAGGTCGCGTTCAGGCAGAGCAGGCGTTTGACGTCGGCGCCGGCGCCCGTCAGCATGGCGACCTGTTCGGTGACCATCTGGTCGCGCTGCGACATGCCGATGGTGTCGATCAGCACCGTGTGCTTGTTCTTCAGTTCTTTCAAGGCGATGCGCAGGTCGGCTTCGTCCTTCACCGAGTGCACCATCACGCCCAGGATCTTGCCGTAGATGCGCAGCTGCTCGTGGCCGCCGATACGATAGGCGTCGGTGGTGATCAGGGCCAGCTTTTCCGGGCCGTGGCGCATCACGCAGCGCGCGGCCAGTTTTGCGGTGGTGGTGGTCTTGCCGACGCCGGTCGGGCCGACCAGGGCGAACACGCCGCCCTTGTCGAGCAGGGTGTCTTCGTCGGCCATGGTGGTCAGGTTGCGCGCCAGCACGGTCTTAATCCAGCGCATCGCTTCCGTCGCATCCTTGTTCGCCGGCATCTTGTCGATCAGGTAGCGCGACAGCGAGGCGGAAAAGCCGGCGGCCAGCATCTCGCGCAGCACGACCGCCTTTTGCGGCTCGCGCGCCTGGGTGCCGCTCCAGGACAGTTCGGCCAATTGCGATTCCATCATGCCGCGCATGGCGCGCAGCTCGCTCATCATGCCGCTCATCTCTTGCGCGGCCGATTCCTTGGCCTGGGCGATCGCGGCCGACATCATCGAGGTCATCGCGGTCATGTCGAAGGCCGGCTCGGGCTGGGGCGCGCGGCGGTTGGCGTAGCTGTGTTCGGCGGCGAATTCGGTGTCCTGGGGGGCGGCGGCGCGGCGGCTGGCGTAGATCTGTTCCGGCGTGGCGGCGGCGGGCGCTGCGCTGCGGCGGTTCACGAAGGCGGGGGCTTCGCTCTCGAAGGCGTTCAGGTCAAGGCGCGGCGCCGGCTGCGACATCTCGGAACCGGGCGCGGGGGCGGACAGCGAGGCGACGTCGTCGTTGTCGAGCGCCAGGATTTCGACGACGCCGTCGACAGGACGGTTCGAGAGGATGACGGCATCAGGGCCGAGCGCATCGCGCACCTTGCGCAAGGCTTCCCGGGATGTTGCCGCTGTAAATTTCTTCACATTCATCTTATTCTCCGCACTGCGCTATTCGATTGGTACCGGCACACACGAGGCCCGGTCTATGGGAGTGATTATTGACGATGCCGTGAAGCAACCATCGCGGGAAAAGGATGGGGAAAGTGGGCTAATTCGATTTAGAGGGGGTAAAGCAGGAATTAACCCGCGCCCACCAGGCTGGTGACACGAATCGTCTTGGTCTCCGGAATCTCCGAATGCGACAAGACCTTCAATTGCGGCAGCGCCCGGCGCAGGAAGCGCGAGAGCAGCACGCGCAGCGGGCCCGGCACCAGCAGCACCGGCGTGTGGCCCATCGCTTCCTGCTGCTGCGCCGCGTTGTGCGCCTGCTGGGCGATGGTGTCGGCCAGGCCCGGCTCGATGCCGGTGCCGTCGCCGCCTGCCCCCAGCGCCTGCATCAGCAAACGCTCGAGACGGTTATCCAGGGTCATCACACTCAATTCGTTGGTGCCCGGGAACAGCTGCTGCACGATCGCGCGGCCCAGGGCAATCCGCACCAGCGCCGTCAGGTCGCTTGGATCCTGCACGCCGGTATGTTCCGACAGGGTCTCGATGATGGTGCGCATGTCGCGGATGTGCACGCCTTCGACCAGCAGGTTCTGCAGCACTTTCTGCAGCGTCGCCAGACTCACCACTTTCGGCACCAGGTCTTCCACCAGCTTCGGCGTTTCCTTGCCCAGGTGATCCAGCAGCGCCTGCACTTCGAGGCGGCCCAGCAGTTCCGACGCGTGGGTCGTGATCAAGTGGTTCAAATGGGTCGCCACGACGGTGCCGGCGTCGACCACCGTATAGCCGAGGTTCTGCGCTTCGTCGCGCATGCTCGATTCGATCCAGACGGCCGGCAAGCCGAAGGCCGGATCGGTCGTGGCCTGGCCGGGCAGCGTGCCGCTGGCCATGCCCGGATTGATCGCCAGGAACTGGCCGTTGATCGCTTCGCCGGTGCCCACTTCCACGCCCTTTAAGGTGATGCGGTAGGCCGAGGGCTTGAGCTCCAGGTTGTCGCGAATGTGAACCGGCGGCGCCAGGAAGCCGACTTCCTGGGCAAATTTCTTGCGGATGCCCTTGATGCGCTTGAGCAGCTCGCCGCCCTGCGTCTTGTCGACCAGGGGAATCAGGCGGTAGCCCACTTCCAGGCCCAGCGTGTCGACCGGCATGATGTCCTGCCAGGTCGCTTCTTCGGTCTCGGCCGCACCGGCGCGCTCGGCGCCCGAGGCAGCGTCAATGGCAGCGGCTTCCGCCTCGCGCTCCGGCGCATTGCGGGCACGCTTGGCCAGCAAATAGCCACTGCCGCCCAGCACGCCGCCCAGCAGCAGGAAGACCAGGTTCGGCATGCCCGGGATCAGGCCCATGCCGGCGATGATGCCGCCGGTGATGTACAGCACTTCGGGTTTCGCGAACAGCTGGCCGATCATCTGGCCGCCGATGTCCTGCTCGTTGGCCACGCGCGAGACGACCATACCGGCTGCGATCGAGATGATCAGCGATGGAATCTGCGCCACCAGGCCGTCACCAATCGCCAGCAAGGTATACGTCTTGGCCGCGTCGCCGGCACTCATGTCGTGCTGCACCACGCCGACGATCAGGCCGCCGATGACGTTGATCAAGGTGACCATGATGCCGGCCACGGCATCGCCCTTGACGTATTTCGAGGCACCGTCCATCGCGCCGTAGAACTCGGCTTCCTGCGCCACTTCGGTACGCCGCTTGCGCGCCTCCGGCTCGTTGATCATGCCCGCGTTCAGGTCGGCGTCGATCGCCATCTGTTTACCCGGCATCGCGTCCAGCGCGAAGCGCGCGCCGACTTCGGCGATCCGGCCCGCACCCTTGGTCACCACGGTGAAATTGATGATGGTAAGAATGACGAACACGACGATACCGACCGTGTAGTTGCCGCCGATCAGGAAGTGACCGAAGGCTTCGATGACTTTACCGGCCGCGGCGCCGCCGGTGTGGCCTTCGGTCAGGACGATACGGGTCGAAGCGACGTTCAGCGACAGGCGCAGCATGGTGGACACCAGCAGGATCGCCGGGAAGGCCATGAAGTCGAGCGGCCGCACCGTGTAGAGCGCGGTCAGGAGCACGATCACGGACAGCGCGATATTGAAGCTGAAGAACAGGTCGAGGATGAAGGCCGGCAGCGGCAGGATCATCATCGCCAGCAGCAGGATGATCAGGATCGGCGCGGCCAGGGCATTGCCCTTGGCGCCAATCGCTCCCATCCAGCCCGGCAGTCTCAAACTATTCATCAAACAGCTCCGTTATCAGGTTTTACTTGTGAGGCAGGGTTCAGCGGGTCCATCTCCGGCGGCACCGGCAAGCTGGTCGGGCGATTCGGGTATTGGCCAGCGCCCTTGCTGTAATTGCGCAGCTGGAACACATACGCCAGCACTTCGGCCACCGCCGAGTACAGCTTCTCGGGAATTTCGTCGTCGATCTCGGTGTGCTTGTACAGGGCACGGGCGAGGGCCGGGGCTTCGAGCAGCGCTACCTTGTGCTCGCGCGCCAGTTCGCGGATCTTGGCCGCCACCTCATCGGCGCCCTTGGCGACGACGCGCGGCGCGCCGCCCTGCCCGTCCGTGTACTTCAGCGCCACCGCATAGTGCGTCGGGTTGGTCACCACGACGTCAGCGGTGGGCACATTCTGCATCATGCGGTTGCGCGCCATTTGCCGCTGCATCTGGCGAATCTTCCCCTTGATCTGGGGATTGCCGTCCGATTCCTTCGATTCCTGGATCATTTCCTGGCGCGTCATCTTCAGCTTATTGCTGTAATGCCACATCTGGTAAGGCGCGTCGATCAGGGCGACGACACCGAGCGAACCGACGATGAAGAGAAAAGCATGCGCGATCAGGTCGGCCACGTGGCCGGTGCCGGCGCCGAGGGGTTCGACCGCCAGCCCGAGCACGGCTTCCTTCTCGCTCATGACGACGATGTAGGCGACGCAGCCGACCAGCACCGTCTTGGCGACGGCTTTCAGGAGTTCGACCAGGGCATTCGCCGAGAAGATGTTGCCGAGTCCGCTAATGGGGTTCAGCTTGCCGAAGTTCGGCATGAAGGCTTTGGACGTGAAATTGAAACCGCCGATCGCCAGCGGCGCGGCCAGCGCGACCAGCATGATGGCAAGTGCCAGCGGCAGGCAGGCCAGCAGCACGCCGCCGATGTCGTTGGCGATGCGTTCGATCAGTGCAGTCGGGTTATAGATTTGCTCGCGGGTGAGCGACAGGCTCGAGGCCAGCATGGTCGACAGGTGGCCCGCCAGGTTGCCGCCGGTGGCCCACAGGCCGGCGCCAGCCGTCATCAGGACGGCAAAGGTCGCCAGCTCCTTCGAGCGCGGGACGTCGCCGTCCTCGCGCGCCTTCTCCAGTCTTCTGGGGGATGCGTCTTCTGTCTTTTCCGCGTCGCTGTCGCCTGCCATGTCCCGCTTCCCCGTTCGCCATTACACCAAACCAGGACGGATTATCGCTGGTATTGCCGTAGGGCTATATGGGGAATAGGGAGGGAAAGCGCCGCCAGTTCGGCGCGTGGGCGGTCAGGCCGGGAAACTGGCGCCTTCGAATACTTCGGCCAACGCAAACTGGGCGCCCTGGGCGTCCTTGGCCGACACCGCCGGTGCACCGCTGATCGGCCAGTCGATCGCCAGTTGCGGATCGTTCCAGGCGATGCAGCGCTCATGCTCGGGCGCATAGTAGTCGGTGGTCTTGTAGACGAATTCGGCCGACTCCGAGAGCACGACGAAGCCATGGGCAAAGCCTTCCGGCACCCAGAGCTGCTTCTTGTTCTCGGCGCTGAGGATCTCGCCGACCCACTGCCCGAAGGTAGGCGAATTGCGGCGGATGTCGACGGCGACATCGAACACGCTGCCGGCGACGACGCGCACCAGCTTGCCCTGCACTTGCTGGAGCTGGTAGTGCAGGCCGCGCAGGACGCCTGCCGACGACTTCGAATGATTATCCTGGACAAATTCGACACGTCGGCCGATCGCTTCCTCGAAGCGGCGGCCATTGAAACTCTCGTAGAAAAAACCGCGCTCGTCGCCGAATACGCGGGGTTCGAACAGGACGACGTCCGGAATGGCCAGTCGGGTTGCGTTCATCAGAAAACAGTCTCGTTAAGAATGTGGAACAAATACTGGCCGTAGCCGTTCTTTTTCATCGGCGCGGCCAGCGTTTCGAGCTCGCCGCGGCTGATCCAGCCCTTGCGGAACGCGATCTCTTCCGGGCAAGCGACTTTCAGGCCCTGGCGGCGTTCGATCGTTGCAATGAACTGGCTAGCATCGAGCAGCGACTCGTGGGTGCCCGTGTCGAGCCAGGCATAGCCGCGGCCCATGATTTCCACGTTCAGCTTGCCCTGCTCCATGTAGATCCGGTTCAGGTCGGTAATTTCGAGTTCGCCGCGTGGCGACGGCTTGAGCGTGCGTGCATACTCGACCACGTTCCCATCATAGAAGTAGAGGCCGGTCACCGCATAGTTCGAACGCGGTGCAACGGGTTTTTCTTCGAGGCTGACGGCCTTGCCGCCGGCATCGAATTCGACGACGCCGTAGCGCTCCGGATCGTGCACGTGGTAGGCGAACACGCTGGCGCAGTCGGTACGTGCGTCGGCGCGGCCAAGCAGGTCGTTGAAATCGTGGCCATAGAACAGGTTATCGCCCAGCACCAGCGCGCACGGGCTGCCGGCGAGGAACTGTTCGCCGATGAGGAAGGCCTGCGCCAGGCCATCGGGCGACTCCTGCACGGCGTAGGACAGTTTCAGGCCCCAGCGTGCGCCGTCGCCCAACAACTGCTCGAAGCGCGGCGTGTCCTGGGGCGTCGAGATGATCAGGATCTCGCGGATCCCGGCCAGCATCAGCGTGCTGAGCGGGTAATAAATCATCGGCTTGTCGAACACCGGCAACAATTGCTTGGACATTGCCAGGGTTGCCGGGTACAGCCGGGTGCCGGAGCCGCCGGCGAGGATGATGCCTTTGCGATTCATAGAGTTCCTTGTCCTGCCAGTTCGGCAATGAGTCGATTAACGTGGTGGCGCCAGTCCGGCATGGTCAAGCCGAACGTGGTTTCGAACAGCTGCGTGTCCATGCGAGAATTGCGTGGACGCGCGGCCGGAGTCGGGTAGGCCTCGGTGGCGATCGGCAGCACCGCCTGTGGCGTAGCCCGCAACTGGGCGCCATGCGCGAGCGCTTCGGCCAGCACATGCTGCGCATAGCCATGCCAGGTCGTGGCGCCGGCGGCAGCAAGGTGGTAGGTGCCGGACATCGCGTCCGCCGCCGGACCTGCATTGCGCAGGCGGTGCAGCGCCAGCGCGGTGGCGTCGGCGATCAGTTCGGCGCCGGTTGGCGCGCCATGCTGGTCGGCGATGACGTTCAGGCTGTCGCGCTCCTTCGCCAGGCGCAGCATGGTTTTCGCGAAGTTGCCGCCGCGTGGCGCGAAGACCCAGCTGGTACGCAGGATCAGGTGGCGCGCACCGGCAGCGCGGATACGCTCTTCGCCTTCGCACTTGGTGCGGCCGTACACGGACAGCGGATTGGTGGCGTCACCTTCGACCCAAGCACTCTCTTTCGTGCCGTCGAACACATAGTCGGTCGAATAATGCACGAGCCATGCGGCCCGGGCCGCGGCTTCCTCTGCCAATACGCCGGGGGCCAGCGCGTTGACGCTGTGTGCCGTCGTAGTGTCGCTCTCGGCCTTGTCGACGGCCGTATAGGCGGCGGCGTTGACGATCACGTCCGGTTCGAAAGCAGCAATCGGCGCGCGCAGCGACTCGGGGCGCGAAAAGTCGGCATCGGCGCGGCCGAGCGCGCGCAGCTCGCCGAGCGGCGCGAGCGCGCGCTGCAGCTCCCAGCCGACCTGGCCGTCTTTTCCAAGCAGGAGGATCTTCATGCCTGGTACTGCTTTTCCGTCCACTCGCGGTAGGCGCCGCTGGTGACATTCTCCACCCAGGCGCCATTCGCCAGGTACCACTGCACGGTCTTGCGGATGCCTGTCTCGAAGGTTTCGAGCGGACGCCAGTCCAGCTCGCGCTCGAGCTTGCCCGCATCGATCGCATAGCGGCGGTCGTGGCCAGGACGGTCCTTCACGAAGGTCATCTGGGTCGCGTACGACTCGCCGTCGGCACGCGGGCTCAGCTCGTCGAGCAACGTGCACAGCGTACGCACGACGTCGATATTCGCTTTCTCGTTCCAGCCACCGACGTTGTAGGTCTCGCCCAACTTCCCTGCCTCGAGCACGCGGCGGATTGCGCTGCAATGGTCTTGCACATAGAGCCAATCGCGGATCTGCTGGCCGTCGCCGTAAATCGGCAGCGCCTTGCCGGCCAATGCATTGTGGATCACCAACGGAATGAGTTTTTCCGGGAAGTGATACGGCCCGTAGTTATTCGAGCAGTTCGTCGTCAGCACCGGCAGTCCGTAGGTATGGTGCCAGGCGCGTACAAGGTGGTCGGACGCGGCCTTGCTGGCCGAATACGGGCTGTTCGGCTCGAAAGGATGGGACTCGGTGAATGCCGGGGCGTCGCTGCCGAGCGAGCCATAGACTTCGTCGGTCGACACGTGCAGGAAACGGAAGTCGGTTTTCTCGGCGCCTTCCAGAGCGTTCCAGTAGCCACGCACCGCTTCGAGCAGATTGAACGTGCCGACGACATTGGTCTGGATGAAGGCGCCGGGGCCGTCGATCGAACGGTCGACATGACTCTCAGCGGCGAAGTTCACGACCGCGCGCGGGCGATGCTCGGCCAGCAGGCGCGCCACCAGGGCACTGTCGCCGATATCGCCGTGGACAAACTGGTGGCGAGCGTCGCCTGCCAGGCTGTCCAGGTTGCGCAGGTTGCCTGCGTAGGTCAGCTTGTCGAGGTTGATTACCGTCTCGTCGCCGTGCGCGAGCCAGTCGAGGACGAAGTTCGCCCCGATGAAGCCGGCACCGCCGGTTACTAGAATGGTCATGCTAAGGATTCTCCGTCTGTCGTACTTGAATTGATGACTGCCACCCCATCACAAGCACACGCGGGCATTGGTGCGTTCGCGGTGATGCGGTAATCGAGGGGCAGAGTTCGTCAAATCGCTCCCGTAAAAATCGAGCGATTATCGCCAATGGGAAATTTTACATGCAAATCCCGCGAAGCCCCAGCTTTAAACCTCATCTATGCGTGTCGTATCGCGCATACATTACGCTGCTAAGCTTGTTAACACTTCGCAAATTCTATAAGAATGTAACGAACACGGCTTTGTCCGTGCTAGACTCTAATTGAAGATGGAATCGACTTTTGGCGACCTGAGAGGTAAATATGAAAATAAGAATGCCAAAACGACCGCTGCAAAATCCTGCACCGGCCATCGAGGCTGCTTCGCACTTCTGCGAGCGCATCGACCGAGCGGTTCCCCACCTGAGAACACTCTTCCTGATTGCCGGTTTACTGGCCGCCGCACTCAAGACAGGCGCGGTTGCCGACTATCTGTTCGGCGCCGGCCTGCTCCTGCACTGGGCCATCTGGTTCCAGCGCTGGTGGACGAGCGGCTGGCGCCGCTAAGCCGACATCGAGAATATTAAAGTAAAAAAGAGCCGCGTCGGTTTGATCGACGCGGCTCTTTTTATTGCTACCTGTTGCGCTGCACCGGCGGCAGATATCAGCTGACGGTGCTGACCTCGTCGACTTCGCCGACTTCGAGGAGTGCAGGGCGGCGAGCGCGGACGCTCCAACGCCCCCGCACTACGCGACCGTATGCTGCCACGTACAACGCCAGTTGAATTGCAACGAGTGCAATCGCGCTCGATACGTTTCCACCCAGAAACACGCTACCGGCGATGCAGAGCGCGACTACCGGGCTGATGAACCATACGACGCCAGCATTGCGATTCCACGTACGGGCCGGATTGCGGCGCACATGCTTGAATACGACGCGACGAAACACAAGCGTATGCAGATGCAAGGCATCCGGCGCGCCAGGACTCACGTTCTGAATGAAACGGCGGCGGTAAATACTGAAGAGCACTTCGATGATCGGGTAAGCACAGACACCGAGGACTTGCCATGCGTTAATTTCAGCATGACGAACCAGCAGCAGAACGGCCATTTCGGCCACCCAGAAACCCATGAAATAGGCGCCACCGTCACCCAGGAACAACTTACCTGCTGGATAGTTGAGCAGGAAGAAGCCAGCCGCGGCACCCGCGCTCAGCGCTGCCAGGGTCATGACGAAGGCGTCGTCGTATTGCCAGGCGATGGCGCCAAGACCTGCCGACATCAGGATAATCGTACTGCTGGACAGGCCATTAAAGCCGTCAATGATATTCACGGCATTGGCCGCGCCAGCGACAACGACAGCAGTGACCACGATGGCAACCGGCCCATACACCAGCAGACTATCGAGACCCCAGATATTCAGGTCGCCCAGGGTCGCGCCCAGCAAGGCGCTGGCCAGCAGCGAACTGGCAACCGTGGCGGCTAGGCGCATGCGCACCGATACCTTCTTGGTAAAATCTTCGATGACGCCGGCAACGAATGCCGGGATGCTTGCCCAAAGGAGCAGCAAAATCAGGTTCAGCTGCGTTCCACCCAAGGTACCAGGGTAGGCATACGCCAAGATACCAATGCTGCATAGCAGCCCGGCCATGACGCCAATGCCGCCGATGCGAGGCACAGCGGTTGTGTGCACTTTCTGTACGCCGCCCAGGTCGTGATCGTGAGAAAGCTTTCCATGCCAGCGCTGCGAACCGACGATTGCAGCGTTAAATGCGAAGCTAGCGCCAGCGGTGAGCAAACCAATTTCCAACACTTTTTCAAGAAGCATTCTTTTCTACATCCTTATTTTACGCACTGAATTGGCCAGGATCCGCTCGTGCTGGCCCGGCAAGCCCTGGCAAAAAACGACGCAGCGCGCCTGAGTTCCCTACCCGCTGCCGCCTCATGGCTGTAAATATAGATTGCGCCTGATCACAAGGTGTGAAGAGACAAATTGAGGCAATGCAAGATTATACTAGAGTAGCAGGCTCAGCCTTCACGATTCGTACCTAGCTGTCCTGTATTTGTCTTTTTTTAGTCACCGTGCTACTTACCGATTGAGGCGATCCTAACAAATTCTGTTTGATAGGCGCAGCTTGCACTCTACTGGTTACGCTGAAAGGAAGCAAAACAACACTTTATGGTTTTTTTGAGGTTCGGCAACTTTCGTTGATATAATAAAGAGGCAGTCTTTGCATCCGAACAGATATCTGTTAATCGTAGATAAGGAAAACCACATGAAGAAGTTTCTCGCCCTGAGCGCTGCCCTGAGCCTGGTCTCGGCCCAAGCCTTCGCACAAACCACCGAAACGCAGAACGCCGGCTCGGCTCCTGCTGCTCCAGCAGCCGCTGCTCCTGCAACCGGTCCTCTGGCTGGCCTGTCGACCGCTACCGGTCTGTCGACCCCAGCACTGGTCGCAATCGGCGTTTCGATCGCTGCAGTCGCAGCAGTTGTTGCGGATAACGACGGCAAAGCCACCACCACGCACTCGACCACCACCCACCACTAATCCCTGCGGGCTTCACGCCCACGGATTGTTGATGGACAAAAAAACTGGCCGCGAAAGCGGCCAGTTTTTTATTGCCTGTGCAGACCTTGATCAGTAAGCGGTGCTCCAGCTGACGCTCAATGATTTAGCTCCCGGCAAAACCGCGAACTGCGATTTCGAATCGTCGCGCTGTGCCTGCCACAACCAGCTGCCAATCGCATATCCCACTATGCTGCCCGCGACCACGTCCGACACCCAATGCTGGCGATCGGCGACTCGTCCAATCGCGCCGACCGCCGCCAGGCCATACAGCCACGGCGCATCGTATTCCTGAGCAAACGGCGTCACCGCCGCGAAGGCCACCGCCGCGTGATTCGAAGGGAATGACGTGTCGGAGCGCTTTGCCGTGCAGCCACAACTCCCGTCACTCTCCCCTGGCCGTTCCCGTTGCACGACACGTTTGGTGACCATCGATAGTCCAGCGGAGGCGGCGATCGACTGCAGCGAAATAATCCCGATATTTTGCATGCGCGAATCGCCAAACGCAACAGCGGCGCCGGCCCCGGCCGCCAGCGCAACGGGCATCGCCTTGCCAACATTCCCCCAAGCGTCGAATGCGCGCGCATCCTGGTGCTTGCTGACGAAGCGGACGACCGGCTTGTCGAGCGCAGCGCCCGCGAGCACCGCGCCGCCGGCCAGGAGCGATCCCTTTGCCCACTGTGGCAAGGTCGGGGACGTCGAAACCGACTGTTGCACGCGCCAGCGGAATTCGGGCCACGGGTTGGCGATCGGACGTACTGGGGGATTGACTGCAGGATGGTTCAGCTCATCCTTGCGTTCGGCAAAATTCCCCAAGCCGTCAACCGTCGTCAGGTCACGCCGCGCGTCTTCCATCAACTCATACAGGTCTCCCGGGCTGGCAACCATCTGGCCGACGTCACGTGTCCAAGGCGATATCCCGAAACCGGCAGTCGACTGGGTATCGGACAGCAGCATAATGTTCAGCGGGACAGAGAGGAAAACCCCTTTGTCGTTGTACGGATCGCTAGGCGTCCCCGGGCTGGTGATGTCCTTGCCGTTGGTTTTGGTGTACCAGGCACCGATCTCGACCCCGGAACGGAAACGGCGCTTGAACTCGAGGCGCACCCCTTCGTCCTTGGCGAGAAACTGCCCAGCCCTTGCCGTGACGGTGATGTCATATGGAAGCCGGTAGTGCAGCGCGCCCAATGCGGTAACGGTGCGGTAATCGCGCTTGTCGAACAGGCCCTTGAAGCCGCGCTGCTCAAGTGCATCGACCGTCAGGTCTGCCGCCCAGCGCGTATCTTTCGGCAGATACAGAATCTGACCGCCAACGCCACGGTACATTTCCTCGTACAAGCCACCGGAAACGCGGGCATACAGGCGCTCGTCGAGCGTCAGGTATTTATTCAAGAGCGCGCGGTTGATCTTGAAACGGCCGCCGCGTTTGTATTCCGCGATATCGGTCCGGACATGCGGAAGCAGACTGTTCGACGGCTGCGTAACGTCCGAAACGTTTTCCAGAATGTTGAGCTTGACAGCGCTGTTGAAATACAAGCCTTCGCCAAGTCGTTTATCGTAATTCGACACCGCGGCCAGTTCGTAGCGCAGAGCCCCGCTCGGGTCGTTGAAGAAGAAGGAGGCCCGGGGAGCGATCCTAAAGCGGTTTGCCTCGCGGTCTTCCGACCGCAGCTGTACCATCTCCCCATCCTGGTTGACGCGTACGCCCAAGCCGGCGTTCTCGTCGCGCACCGCGGCCAACAATCCCTGCTCGTTCTCACCCACCCTGTCTGCAGGCGTCGCATACCTCACCAGCACGGATTGCAGGAATGCATCCCGGTCGATCAAGCCCGTGAAGTAGTCGGTCAAGCGCTGCAGATCGAAGAATTCGTAGGTCGCGACCGGCTGCTCGAGTCGCGTGTACGTGACATTGATGGCGCGGGTTCCCTGCGGGGCGAAGGCCAGGGCCGTGCGGGTGGCGCGTCCCACGGCGCGGCCCATGTTCGAGATACGGTTGTTCGTCACCGTCAGTTTCAGCGTGCTGCCGTCCACTTCGACCCGTATGTTCCGGAAATTCTGCTTGGCCAGTGCCTGCACTAGTGCGGCGCCGTGGCGCACGTCGGCCTGCCACTCGGCGACGCTGACGCGCGTCGGAGCGGTTTTTGGCTGGAATGGCGCCGGCTCGAGCAATTTTGGGAGGAACTCGCGCTCCGAGAACGGAATGCTGACATACGCGTTAGCGCTGAAGTGATCGCGGTGACGGGCAATCTGCGCGCCTAACCAGCCCCAGCGGTATTCGACACCGACGGCCGGGCCCTTACGGCGCTGACCCGCACTCGTATCGCTGGCACGAAAATCGTTTGGATAATCGTTCGCATCGTATTCGGCGACCGCGGCCCATCCAGGCATCGACAACGGGGCCCAGCGGACACCGCCGAAGACGCCTTCGGGCCGCTTGCCCCCGAATCCAATACTGGCCTCGATGTTGCGCGCTTGGCCGAAGGTTTTCGTGGCGACGATGTAGTGTCCCTTGAACAGCTCTGTTCCCAATAGATCGGTGGCACCGACAGCCAAAGACGGCATCCAGGCCGACTCTTCCAGCAAGCGCAACTTGGCATCGATCACCTTGTCTTTATAGCGGCCGTACTCGCTTCCGTACTTCCCCGGTTCGAAAGTGAAGCCTGGCGTCCCGGCCACCGAGACGTAGCGGCCAGTCACCTGCAGGAAAGGCAATACCGTTGAAGTGATCCACAAGCTGCCGTACGGCCTGTCGTAGCTATAGCCGGCAGTGAGCGTGCCATCCGCTTCGACGAACGCACTCGGCATATTGATATAGCCGGATTGACCCTGCACGGTTGGAGTGGCAGCCAGCGCATTTGCAGCGCCCAGCACCAGCGCTCCATACCAGGAATATTTAATCGACCTTCGAATTTCTACTAGCAATTGGACTGCCTTAGCGCTTACGCACGTTGTTTTCGCTCTCGTCTGCGGATGCAGGCAACGGCGTAGAGTTTAATAAATAAGGATTAGATTTCAGTTGCCGTTGGAACGGACAACGATTCAACCGAATGCCGAAGATGCCGCCAGTAGCTGCTTGCCTCGGCACTGCCCTCCTCGGGCGCCCACGGCGCGGGTTCTTTGGCGGCCACGGGATTGAAAGGCCCCGCCTTTATCTCGAGCAAAATTGCTCCATCGCTCAGCGCAAGAACCGTGTGCCAGGTTCCTGCCGCCAACTCGACACCGACCCCAATAACGCCTGCGTCGAGAAATTTTTCGGTTCCAAATTTAACGATCTGCGCGATTTCACCGCCATCGTCGAAGGAGACTAGTGCGAACATGCCGCGGATGGCAATCAGGTCTTCCGGTTTAGGATCGAGCGCGTGACGGTGTGGGCGAATATACGAATCCCGCTCGAGCGCGTTGAAGAAGCGCTGGCATGGGTCTTCATACTCTTGATGAATATTCAGGTGCTGTCTCATTCGCGGCGATTGGCGCGCCTTGCTGACCAGGGATTCGAGCAAGGCCCGAGAAAATATTGTTATGTTCATGTTTTGTTTGTAAAGCAGCGCTAATCTGACGGACGGCCGTGTTTGAAGAAAACATATCCGTGGCAAGCGCCTTGCAACGACCCGCAATCGCGCGATCTCGTTCGAGGCTGTGCAGAAGTTGCTCCGCAAGCGCCGCCAGAATCTCGGCGGACCGGTCGGTGCAAACGGCACCTACCTGCTTTTCGTTAATCAGTTCAACAAGATCATTACCGGCATTGATGCTTGCTAGAACTGGCAAACCGGACTGCATATAGGAAAGGAATTTTCCGGGAATGTTGTGCGTCTTGTGCCGTGGGTCGAGCGCCACTAGGCCAACGTGACACTGGGCATACAGCCCGGGTATTTCATTGGGATCAATTTCATCCAGGAAGACGACGTTGTCCAGCCCCCGGCTTTTTGCCTGGTCGCGCAAGCGTTGCGCATCGCTGCCGCGGCCCACGAACAAGAAACCGACATCGCGGCGGTTTTTCAGCAGCGCCGCCAGATCCAGCAGGATGTCCATCCCTTGAGCAATGCCCATATTGCCGGCGTAGACGAACACTTTGCGGCCAGCCAGGCGGGTGCCGGCCACCGTTACGCTGCAACCCACGTTTGGCGCGTCCGCCAGCCAGTTATGAAGCACTTGCAGTTGCTGCTTCGCTTTGCCGCCCTGTGTCTCGAAATAGGCAAGGTTACCGGGCGTCTGCACACCGATGACGTCGGCCACGGAATACTGATAGCTGGCGACGTATTTGAAGAACCGGTAGGGTAAACCTCGGCCCATCAGGCCCATGTCGACCGCCCATTCCGGGAAAATGTCGCGGATGATCAGATAACTCGGGCACTTGCTGGCCTTCTTCACGGCCTTGACGATCGGCCCCAGGAAAATCGTCGGCGAATACCAGACAATCCCATCCCATTTTTCAGTGGCAAGCGCAGTTTTTTTAAGATTACGCAACATCGCGAACGGCATCAGGAACTCGCCGATGGTGCGCCGGATGTAGCCGACATCCTTTGTCTTCGGAGTGCGCAATCGGACGACGCGTACACCTTCCCACGTATCGATGCGCCAAGCTTCGTCCAGTCCGGGCGACGCGACCAGCACCGTGATGTCATGCCCCTGGCGCGCGAACTCGAGCGACAGATCCCGCAACTGCACAGCTCCGGAGGAGCGCAGCGGCGGGAACACATCGGCGATCAGAACGATACGCGTGGCGTCGGGACGCCCGGTTAATGTTTTTTCCATACGACGCGGTTGACATAGTCGGTGTAGCTGTGGACGATCCGCACGACTTTATCGGCGACGTTGGGCATGCTGTAATCTGCAACCAGCCGCAGGCTTCGCACCTCGCCGCGCGGCTGCGCGCTCAGGATGGCAAGCGCTTGTAGGATACGGTCGACCTCGAGGCCGGTCATCATGACTGCTGCCTCCTCCATTCCCTCGGGGCGCTCGTGCGCTTCGCGCAGGTTCACCGCGGGAAAGTTGAGGATCGACGACTCTTCATTGATGGTGCCGCTGTCCGACAGGACGGCACGTGCCGATGCTTGCAATTTGACGTAATCCTTGAATCCGAGCGGTTTCATCAGGCGTACCAGTGGATGGAAACTGGCGCCACTTTCGTCGACTTTCTTTTGCGTGCGTGGATGCGTGGAGACGATGACCGGAAGTCCGTAAGTTTCGGCCACCGCGTTCAAGGATCCGATAAGTTTTGCGAAATTGACGGGAGAATCGATATTCTCTTCACGGTGCGCACTGACGACGAAAAATTCGCCCGGCGTCAGCCCGAGGCGTTCGACTGCATCGGATGCATCGATCCCATCCTTATAGTGGTGCAGGACTTCGTACATCGGGCTGCCGGTTTTGATAACGCGATCGGGCGGCAGGCCTTCGCGCAGCAGGTACTCGCGCGCGATCGAACTGTAGGTCAGGTTGATATCGGCGGTGTGGTCGACGATCCTGCGGTTGGTTTCTTCAGGCACGCGCTGATCGAAACAGCGGTTACCCGCTTCCATGTGGAAGATCGGGATTTTGCGCCGTTTCGCCGGAATCGCAGCGAGGCAGCTATTCGTATCGCCGAGAATCAGCATCGCTTCAGGCTTCTCCTGCGCGAGAACGCCATCGACTGCGATGATGATCTTGCCGATTGTCTCGGCGGCATTGCCACCGGCGGCGTTCAGGAAATGGTCGGGCTTTCGAATACCCAGGTCATCGAAGAAAATCTGGTTCAGTTCGTAATCGTAATTCTGGCCGGTATGCACCAGCACATGCTCGCAGTGCTCATCGAGGCGGGCCAGTACGCGGGAGAGACGAATGATTTCTGGTCGGGTTCCGACCACGGTAAGCACTTTAAGTTTTTTCATATGTCGGTAAGAAGCAGCGGCCGCCATCCGGTGGCCGCGGGAGGCGCTAACGCCAGGTATCAGAGTGCGCAGGCGAAAGTATCTGGCCGCGCGCGGTCGAACACTTCGTTTGCCCAGAGCATGACCACCATTTCGTCAGTGCCGGTATTGGTGATGTCGTGGGTCCAGCCGGGCACCGTCTCGACGATCTCGGCCTTATCGCCGCTGGTCGTCAATTCATGCGTTTCGCCCGTCTGCATGTGACGGAATTTGAAGCGCGCCACGCCTTTAATTACCAGGAATTTCTCGGTCTTGGTATGGTGGTAGTGGCCGCCCCGGGTAATGCCGGGATGCGCCGTGAAATACGAAAACTGGCCGGCATCCGGGGTTTTCAACATTTCGACGAACACGCCACGCGGATCGCCGTGCTGGGGAACGGGATACGCAAACAGTTCTACCGGTAGATAGCTGAGATAAGTCGAATACAGTGCGCGCAGCAACCCGGTGCCGACCCGCTCCGTCATCAAGGACGCGCGACTGGCCTTGAACGCCGCAATCTTCTCGGCCAATTCGCCCACGGTCGTCGTGTATTGCGGGGCCACGCTTGCGAAGCCCTTGGCGTCGAGTGCGGCATCGGCGCCATCCATCAGTTGCAAGAAACGCTCGACCACGTCGTCGACGTACACCAAGCTCACTTGCGCCGCAGGGTCGTTCACCTGGATCGGCAGTCCACGCGCGATATTATGGCAAAAAGTCGCAACGGCCGAGTTGTAATTCGGTTTGCACCATTTGCCGAATACGTTTGGAAGGCGGAATACATGCACGGGAACGCCATGTTCGCGCGACAATGCAAGCAAGGCATTCTCCGCGCCACGCTTGCTCGATCCATAGTCATTGTCGCGCTCGGCCTGGGTCGACGACGTATACAGGACCGGAATTTTTTTCCCCGTACGCTGCGCAATGGTTGCCACCACTGCACAGAGTGCCTGGGTCAGGTCGAGATTGCCGCTAACGAATTCCGCAGGGTCTTGCGGACGATTTACGCCTGCAAGATGGAAAACAAAATCGACGTCCGCGACCAGCGATGGCAAGGTCCCGATGTCGTCCGCACGGGTAAAGCAGACGACTTCTACGTCTTTTCGCTCAACGAGGTGCAGTTGCAGGTTCTTGCCAACAAAGCCGCCGGCGCCGGTAATCAGGACGCGCATGCTTATTCCTCTGCGGCGACGCGTTCGCCAGCGGCAATGCGTCGCATGAACTCAAGCTTGAGCAGCAGCTGCTTCATACCATCGACCTCGAGACGGGTCGTATTATGGGAATCGTACGACTCTCCGTGGGTTGTCTCGGTCAGACGCTTTTCACCCTGGTCGGTGAATTTGGAGTAATTCAGATCGCGCCCATCCGGCGGGATCCGGAAATAATCGCCCATGTCTTCGGCGCACGCCATTTCTTCACGCCCCATCAGCGCCTCGTACAGCTTTTCACCATGACGGGTTCCCATGATATTGACGCGGTGATCCGGCTTGCCCATCAGGTCAAGGATCGCGCGGGTCAATACCTCGACCGTCGCGGCAGGCGCTTTTTGCACGAAGATGTCGCCATTATTTCCGTGTTCGAACGCGTATAGGACGAGGTCGACCGCATCGGCCAGAGTCATCATGAAGCGCGTCATCGTCGGATCGGTGATCGTGATCGGCTTGCCTGCAAAAACCTGGTCGACGAACAAAGGGATCACCGAACCACGCGACGCCATCACGTTGCCGTAGCGCGTTCCGCAGATAACCGTGCCGGTACCATCGAGGTTGCGACTCGCGGCGACCATGACCTTTTCCATCATTGCCTTGCTAATACCCATGGCATTGATTGGATAGACTGCCTTGTCGGTGCTGAGGCAGATCACACGTTTGACGCCAGCCGCAACGGCCGCGTCGAGCACGTTTTCGGTACCCATGACGTTAGTCCGGACCGCCTGCATCGGGTGGAATTCGCACGACGGAACCTGCTTGAGCGCTGCCGCATGGAAGACATAGTCAACGCCGCGCATGGCGCCGGCAACGCTGCGCGAATCGCGCACGTCACCGATGTAGAACTTCAGCTTTGGATGGTTGTAGCGCTTGCGCATGTCATCCTGCTTCTTTTCATCGCGGCTGAAAATCCGGATCTCGGCAATACCGGTGTCCAGGAATCGTTTTAACACCGCGTTGCCGAACGAACCCGTTCCGCCTGTAATCAAAAGAATTTTATTATCAAACATGCTGTTACGACCTTATTGATTCAAAATGTTTATTGAAAAGCGCGTCCTTCGATTCCGGCGATGGATAATTAATCAGTACCGCCTTGTAGACACCTTTGTATAAGAAAAAACTGCCCGCACCTGCCCCGATGATCCCGAATTCATTGATCAGCGACGCGATATCGTCCAGCTTTCCTGCCCCGCCCAACACGGTCAGTGGCAATGACGTTACCGCCCGCATCTTGCGAACCAACCCCATGTCATAACCTTCCATGACACCGTCGCGGTCGATCGAGTTGATCACGATTTCACCAGCGCCGAGCGCTTCCGCCTGCTTTGCGAACTCAAAGGGACACAATCCTGTACCCTTCGTCCCGTTTTTCACATAGATTTCATAACGACCGCCGAGCAGCCGTTTTCTTACGTCCAGGACCACCACCACGCTTTGGCTACCGAGCTCGCGCGCGATATCGCTGATCAGTTCGGGCCGCTGCAGAACAGCGGAACTGAGCGCAACCTTCTCCACACCGGAATTGATAATCCGGTTGGCCTGCTCTACAGTGGTGATACCCCCGCCATAGCAGAGCGGCATCCGACATTCCGCAGCAAGCTTGCGGATGAGGTCGAAGTCAGGACCGCGCGACTCGGTCGACGCATCGATATCGACCACCATGATCTCGTCGACGCTCTTTTCGTTGAAAATACGAACCGCATTCAAGGGATCGCCAATATAACGCCCATCCTTGAACTTGACTGTCTTGGTTAACCCTTTATTCCGGATCAAAAGCGACGGGATTATACGAGGTCGCAACATAGGTTATAACTCCGAAAAATTCTTCAGGAGCCGCACCCCGAAGGAATGACTCTTCTCAGGATGCGGCTGCATACCGTACACATCTCCCCTGCGTACCAAGCTAGAGAAGCGGATGCCGTACGTCGATTCGGCGATGGCGTCGGCCGGATCAGCACATTCGAGGTAATAGGAATGCAGGAAGTAAAACCGCGACTCTTCGCTTAGTCCAGCGGTGATCGGATCCACGCGCGTTACTTCCAAGTCGTTCCAGCCCATATGCGGAAGGCGCGTTGCCTGCTTGATCAACGCGGGATCGAAGCGCCGTACCCGGCCTGGCACCCAGCCCAGGCCCGGGCGCAGACCCTCCTCGCTTGAATCGGCTAGCATCTGCATGCCCACGCAGACGCCCAGCAGCTTGGTACCGTCAGCCACCATCTTTTCAACGGTGGGCGCCATCCCGGAGTCCTCAAAGGACTTCATTGCATGGTCGAACGAACCCACGCCCGGCAGGATCAGCTTGGACGCCCCGGCCAGGTCGCCCGCCGATTGCGCCCGGATCACCGGCACATTCAACTGGCGATAGATATCCAGAAAGGCACCTACGTTGCCCAGGCCATAGTCAATAATTGCAATCAACGGAACCTCCGTTTTTCACCGCCAAATACCGTCATCAGGCGGGCACCAAGTGAAATCAGCCAACGCTTGTTCTTATAATCACGATAGGTCTTGTTCGGCGCGCCGAAAATCTCCTGTAGCGCCTCAGTAGTCAAACCAAGTTTGGATGCGACATAGCTGAATTCCTGCGACAGGAAGTGCTCATCCATCTCCGGGCGCGACAGTCGCTCGATCGCTGCCTCGCGGGTCATCTGCCCGGTCATGATGAGGCTGGAAAAGTGTGCGCGGCGCTTCGCAAAACCAAACTTGCGCGGCAGCCAGTAATCTTCATAAAATCGCGTGAAGCGCGATTCATGGTGCTTGTGCTGGAAACGCTTCCAGCCAAACCGCTTATCGAGGAAATCTTCAGCCTCGGCCTTGATATACGGGACGTGGTTCAAGGGCGCGAGGACTTTCATACCGCGCACTTTTTGATACCAGAACTTGTAGCGCAGGATATCAATCAACGGGAAACGATTAAAGCCACCCTTGCCAAAGCGCGAATGGATATCCTTGAACAGCATTCGGTCGATTCCAAGATACCCGCCCCAAGCCTCCGGTTCGCGACAGCATTCCGTCGAATAGTTACTGCCGGTAATAACGTAATTGACCTTGTACTTGCGCGCAAAACGATATAGGCAGGAGAAGAAGGCCGCGTCCTGCACCAGGTCCTGGTCAGGAATGCCGGAACGCAGGAAAGCCACTTGCATGTCCTTGACCGCCTCCCAGTCGACCACCTCTGTGTACAAATCCAAGCTCAGTCCATCCACCAGTTTTTCGATGTTCGAGACCGCCTGATCAGTATTCCAACCTGCATCGACGTGCAATAGTAGCGGACGCAAGCCCAGGATTTCCTTTGCCACATAGGTCACATACGAACTGTCCAGGCCTCCACTTAGTCCGATGATGCAATCGAACGGTTTTCCTTTACCTTCGGCTTTGATTTTTTCGACCTGCGGCATCAAGGCTGCCAGGCCGGTCGCACTGGTATCCCAGTTCGGCCGGATCGCTTCGCTAAAATTCTGACAATACTCGCACTCACCGGCCTGATCAAAGCGGATTTCTTCGTCGGTGGTGTCCATCACGCACTTGGTACAGATCTGATAGGGTCTAGAAGCACTCATGTTTTTCTGATAAAAATACGTCAAATAGGGCAAGCGAGAGAATCGCCGCTAACGGCGTGCCGCGTCGGCCCGAAAATAAATTCTTCTGAGCAACACACTCAGAGAACCAACAAATACTAACCTGGAGTACATTTTTGCAATAAACGGGCGCTTGACGTAACTAAGATTAGATCCATGAATCCGGCGGTAAAGGACTGCCTCGTCAACGTGGACATTTCGGCCAGCGAGGTTCGAGGCCATGGCGATCCACAAATCGTGCGACTCCACATGCGGCGGGAACGGCACGATCGTTGGCAGGAAATCGCGTCGGACTGCCATAGCACAACCAAAATAGCCGATTTTCCCGGAAAAAATCTCCCAGATGTTGGCGGCATGATGCGCAGATCTCCCAGGCGCAATTGTTGGGATGTCGTCTACCTCGATACGGTTTCCGTGGCGGTCGATATATAGGGAGCCGCCGGAGACGACGGCAGCATTCGTCGCCTCAAGCGCAGCCAGCATCGATTTGACGCGCCCTGGCACCCACACGTCGTCTTGGTCAGCAAGAAATATCACGTCGTTTTTTGCTAGCGTCAATGCTCGCTCAAACGATCGCACGGTGCCAAGATTAGTCGCATTGATGAACACTTTGATCCTGTGATCACCAATCGAGCGAACCAGAGCGACGCTGTCGTCTTTTGATCCATCGTCGAAAACAAGCAATTCGTCGGCTGGGCCAATCTCGGCGAGGATCGAGTCAATTTGCTCGCGTAGAAATTCGCCGCCATTATACATTGCAAGGCAAACGCTCAGCGATGGTGCTTTAGCCACTTATGTCTCCTTGGCCCAACAGGCGGCGATACACTCTCTTATAACTGTCGACTGCGCGCGCAATACCGAAATACGAATCAGCGAACTTCGCCACCCGCTGCTTCTCCTCTTCGCCGACGCCCCCCATCCTGCGCAACACATCTAGTTGGGATGCGCGTGCATTTTTGTCGACCACAAATCCGAGGTCGTGCTCGCGCAGCATTCCGTCGCTGTCGCCGATTCCAGGGCTCAGGACAACCTTGATACCTGCGCACAGGTAGTCCTTCAGCTTGATCGGTGCGGCGACCCGGTTGACGATATGGTCTTCGCGAAAAAGTACGCCGTAGTCGCATTGCGACAGAATCGACGGCAATTCCGGCGGAGTGGCGGACATCACATGGAAAGAGGACGCCTCGAAATCACCGGCAAGCCTGGCGCGAAACTGCTGCTGGCTCTTGCTCAGGAAAAGGATGGCAAATTTCGGCGACTCGGCGACGGCGGTCTTAAAAAATGCAATGACGTCGTCGATGCACTGCCAGCCTTCGAGCGACCCGGAGTAGCACAAGATGATCTTGTCCTGCCATCCACGCGTTACGCGCAGGTCATGCAGTCGGGCGCTGCCCGTCATTGCCTGTCCAAACGTACTGATCATGTCGGTGCGTGGTCCGACGCCGTACAGGCGGTCGACATGCGCGGTGAAAGCATTTGACACCGTAATTACCCGATCTGCCGAGCGGTACAGCCAGCCTTCAAGTAACAGGAATACCCGCCCGATCGCACTGCGCTTTTTGTAGTATAGGACCTCGTCGGCGAACAAGCCGCGAGGATCGAACACCACCTTGAAACGGCAGAATGGCGCGAGCAGCATTACCGGCAGCATCGGCAGGTAGCTCCTGCAGTGAACAATGTCGAACTTACGACGATGACGGGCAAGGTAGGAAAAAATGGCTCCCAGGTTGCGCAGATGCGACCTGCGCTTGAACAGCTTTTTGAGGTATGACGATGGGGCGGATCCCTGGGGTCGCCGTTCGTTTCCATCCACCTCAAAAGTAATCAGCTCGGCATACGAAATACCGTCGGCGCCGTCGGCGAGCGCGGTCAATAAAGGATCGACCTGCGACTGGATGATCGGATCCGAGTAAAAACCTTCGCAGGTCACGTAACAAACTCTCACATTAGACCTTCAGCATTCTTGGTTGAACAGTATTCCGAAAGCGCGGCGCAGCGCCATCCGCAATCATAAGGCCGAGATAGAAGAAAATATACTCGTTTAAGACGAAGTCACCAGAGAATAAAGAATTAATCAAAAAATATATCAAAATGTACTTATATTCAGAAGATGTCTTCCTGATTTTTGCAATAAGGAAAACAATCGCTGCGACCGTCAATAGCGCACCGTGCTCGACAAGCAATTCGAGCAGCAGGTTGTGAGGGTAGTAACGGTAATCTGCGCCATTCCCGTAGTAGAATTTCGGAAATGATCCAATGCCGTTACCAAAAAGCATGGGTATCAGGTCTTGTCCGACGAACTTCGCCGCCGTGATTGGCCACACCACGGATCTGCTCGACTCGACGAGTTCCGCCGAAGTACCGTCAGGGACTGGCAGGAAAAAGCGCTGGAATACGTAGGACGTCGGGTCCACGACGAAGTAGACGACGACCGGCGTGGCAAAAATCGTTGTATAAATCAGCCACTTCTTGAGCTTGCTGCCGCCTCCCTTTCTTGTCGAGCGCAGCCACAGGAAATAAGCCGCTAAAAAGGCCAGGATCGGGCCCTTCGATCCCGCATAATAAGCAACGCACATCGCCGCCACGAACACGGCAATGGTATGGCGTTGCGGCGGCTTCAACACGATTGCCAGAATCAGTACTAGCTCGAACAGTGCTCGGCTGATCCAGATTGGATTAAAGACCCCGATTTCGAGACGGTCATTGACGCCCACCGCCACATTTGCAAAGGCGATATACAAAATACAAATACCAAGGAAAAGCAGCAAGGCGCGCGAAATCCCCTGAAAATACTGGTCGCGTTGCTGGACGATAAGCGATCCGATTAATAATAACGGAACCGCCTTCAGCATGAACATGCCATATTTAAATAGGGCGTATTCGGTCCAGTCGAAAAAAAGAACGTAGGCAGTGTATACGAACACGATCGCAGCAGCATAGGTCAGCGATGCACGATGCAGGATCAGTCCCCCTGCGCCATATACGGCAGCGCCCAGCAGCGCTAGGATCGGCAACAGTGTCAGACCGCTGACATCGGCAAAAATGGCGCCGATGACATAGTGCAGATATAGAACGAAGCCTATAATATAATAGGCATTCATACTTGACTTTCAGGGTGCCGCGCCTCTGCTCCAGGCAAACCTGGTCGGATCAGGAGTGCGGGGCATGCATTTCCAGCGCCCATCAATCCGCCACCAATGGAGCGATAGCACCCGACAGATGCACTGGAAGGTAATCGGCTGAAAATTCGGAGATGTAATCGGTATTCGCGCCTTGCTCCATTGTCCCTGCCTGCCACTTGCTAAATAATGTCGATAAAACGTCCTGCATGACCTGGTTGTCGCCTGGCTGGCAAATCAAGCCGAGACCGGATTCGACCAATATGTGTGCGCTTTCACAATCGCGTTTCATCAAGGCAAGGACTGGTTTCAGCTGCCGCATTGTCTCGAAGAGCTTTCCCGGGATTTCCAAGTGAGATTCATCCGGCTGGATAATCAGCAGGGCGTCACAACGCTTCATCAGTTCGTTTACCTGTTCTTTGGGAACCAGTCCGACGTACTTGATGGCGGCACCCAGTCCATTGGCCTCCATGTACGCAATGGCTTCGTCGATCCCACTGCCCTCGCCGGCGAAAATAAGCTCGAATCGGTGCGCAAGCGAAGGTTCGCGTCTTGTCAGCGCGACAAAATTTTGCAGCAATGGCAGTGCAGAGCGCTCGCCGTTCATTGATCCGAAATGACCCACCGTGAGCTTTTCGTTGGTCGGGGCAACCCACTGTCCCAGCGTGCCCGCGAACGTGAGGAAAATCGTGCGCAACTTTGCCTGCGGAACGTCGAAGTTTGCGTGCAGCGAACGCTCATAGGTCTGCGAATTAGTGACAATCAGGGCAGCGCTATCAAGCAAGGTCCGAAAGCGGCCATCCATGCTCGCAATCGTGTCTTGTAACCCGGCGTGCAGCGGCGGGTCGTGCAATTCATATACCCAAGGACAGTCAAAATACCCTGCGATGCGCTCAGCTGCGCTACCGCCTTCGAGCAGACCGGCAGAAATTCCCCACACAAGGCTTGGCCGCTTGTTCCCGGCACGGAGCAAGAGGCGGCCGATCGTGGATGCCGTTATCCGGGTAGCCCACCCTTCCGAAACATTCAGCCAGTACACCGGACGGCCACGCAGCCGCCACCAGCCGCGCCACAGTCTGCGCAGTGCCGGGACACCGTCGACAAACCATGGGTACGAGCCAGAGTGGCTGGTGCGCACTACTTGCCCTGGGAATTCCGAGTCGATCTGGCCTTGAATTTCACGGTCAGAGTAGTCCGAAGCGATCAGCGTCACTTCAAATCCGAGCGATGTGAATGCCTTGGCGACCTGCAGCAGGCGTTGGGTCGAGCCCATCCAGCCGTACTGAAACGCGTTCGGCATTACAATCCAGATAGACTTGGTCATAGTAAGCAAAAGAACATCTTGAGAACGACTAATAAAAGGACTAGGGATCAGCTACCTGATCCTAGAGCGCGGCACTGGTTCTAGGAGCAAAGCTAAATTGTGTAGAAACACCGTGAATCCTGCGCACCCGCCACATCAGGTAAAGGTTCAGTCCTAATTCGCCAAGGACGAGCGAGACGGCCATGCCTACGTAACCGAACAGCGGGGCGAGTACCAGCGCGAACAGTGTGCTCATGGCCGCAGAAAAGATCCAGCCGCGCATCACGACATGGGCGTGCCCGCTCATCAGCAGAACAGCGCCAGGGATACCCAGTAGGATCATGCAATAACGGCCGATCGAATAAATCACCAGGGCCGGCGCAGCCTCGACATAGCGTGGTCCGAAAAGCAGACTGATAATTTCCGAGGGCAGCGTCGAAAATAGGATCAACAGCGGTAGCGTGAATATCAGGCCAATCCTGACGGTCGACTGCGCAATCGATTCCATTTCCGCAAAGTCACTCTTCGCGTAAGCGGCGCTGATCTTCGGCATTGCGACCGAATTCAGGCTGAGCAAAATGAAACTAATGAATGCGCCGCCTTGGCTCGCTACCTTGAAGAGCGCAACATCGGTGGGGGTCGCCAGCGAAATGAGGACCCAAGCCGGGATGTTTTCGATCAGTGCGCCGATGAGCGATACGCCAAACAGCGGCGTCGCTTCCTTAAACCAGCGTAAATAGTGGTATTCGGGTGGGGCATGGACGGCATATCCGCGCAGACGCATACGCAACAGGGCCAGCCCTACCATCAGTGCGCCGCTAGCGGCCAATACATTCCACAGCACACCGTCGCGCGGAACCAGGCTGTGACCGTACCCCACTGCGATTAACAGCGCCAGAGCCAGGAACAGAGGCCGGAGAACGACCTCGTGAAGGATGCCAAGCGCCGGACTGTCCATGCCCCGGAGCACACCGGAGACGATTGCAGAAACGCCGTAAAGTGGGATGAGCATTGCTGCGACGGACACAAAGCGCCCGCCGGCAAGCTGCGGGAAGAACTCGTTCACACCCAGCAGCAGCAGCGCGACGAGAACCGCACAGCAAATGTTCAGAACGAAGACGTAACTCAGGAAACCACTTAAGACACGGAACTCGCCGCGCGAGATAAACTCGGCTACCGACTTAACGGCCAGATTTTGCCCGCCAAACTGGCACGCCGTGGTCAGGATAGCGACGACCGACATTGTGAACACATAGATACCGTAGTCTTCGGTCGACATCATTCGGGTCAGCAACATGGCCGTGCTGATTGTGGCGCCGGTGCCGAGAACATTGATCGCAAGCGTCGACGTACCGCTCCTGATAAGTGATTTCATGTGCTAGATGCCGGTGTTGACACAACAATATGCTAGGCGAAGAATCCGCATGCATCGACGATGGCTTTTCCGTCGAACAGGTTCGATGGAACCTCCCGGAATGCCTTGTGGGGAACCAGCATTACCACGACATGCGCCGCTGCAATTGCATCGTCGGTGCCGCACAATTCAACCCCATGCATACTCGCAGGAGGGAGCGCCGAAATGTTCGGTTCCACCGCGATGACTTGGCCTGGGTGCGCTTTGCCAATGGCAGCGGCGATATCGACAGCAGGGCTTTCGCGTAGGTCGTCGATGTCGGGCTTGAATGCAAGGCCGAAGCATGCAACCGTCACATCGCTCGCTGTCCATCCATCGTGCGCGCACAGGTATTTCGTGATCTCGGCATTCACCTTGTCAACCACCCAGTGCGGCTTGCTGTCGTTCACCTCGCGTGCCGACCGGATGATCCGAGCCTGCTCTGGCGCGCTATGGACGATAAACCATGGATCGACCGCGATGCAATGACCGCCAACGCCCGGTCCTGGGCGCAGGATGTTGACACGAGGGTGACGGTTAGCCAGTGAAATCAGTTCCCAAACGTTGATTCCGAGTTTGTCACAGATGAGCGAAAGCTCATTCGCAAAGGCGATGTTTACGTCGCGGAACGAGTTCTCGGTGAGTTTGCACATTTCGGCTGTCCGCGAGTCTGTCTCGATGCACTCGCCCTCGACGAATATTTTATACAGTGCGATCGCGCGGGCCGAGCAAGACCGGGTAATGCCTCCGATGATGCGGTCGTTAACGACCAGCTCGTGGATGACCTTTCCAGGCAATACACGCTCGGGGCAATAAGCGATATTAACGTCGGCAACGTCGTCCGGACCAACCGGGAACTTCAAGTCTGGACGGACCTCGGCCAGCCAGGTGGCGAGGCGCTCAGTAGTACCCACCGGCGATGTGGACTCGAGAATGACCAAATCGCCTTTTTTCAGTACCGGGGCAATGGACCGGGCAGCCGCCTCGACGTAGGTGACGTCCGGCTCGTGGTCGCCACGAAATGGTGTGGGAACCGCAATCAGGAATGCGTCCGCCGGTTGCGGCGTGGTGCTGGCTTTGAGATATCCCTGCTGGACCGCGGCGCCGACGATCATATCCAACTCGGGCTCGATGATATGCGTTTGACCGTTATTGATGGTATCGACCGCGTGCTGATTAATGTCGATTCCAAGTACCATCTTTTTGCGGGACGCAAACATCGCTGCGGTTGGGAGGCCGATGTAACCCAAGCCAACCATTGCAATGAAATCAAAGGTGTTGCTCATTTTTTTCTCTTAAAAAACTGACGATTTGCGATGCGGAAGTGCCGTCGCCGTAGGGATTGTTTGCGCCGCTCATGCGCGCGTATTCGACGCTGTCGTCAAGTAGACGCCTGATTCCATTGACGATTGAACCGGCGGTGGTACCCACCAGGCGAACGGTTCCCGCTGCCACGGCTTCGGGCCGCTCCGTCGTGTCGCGCATGACCAGGACCGGCTTGCCCAACGAGGGGGCCTCTTCCTGTATCCCGCCTGAGTCAGTCAACAATATCGTTGCCCTGTTCATCAAATAGACAAACGGCAGGTAATCGACCGGGGCGATCAGGTGCACGTTCGGATTGCCCTTCAAGATGCGGTTCACCGGCTCCTGGACATTCGGGTTGAGGTGGACCGGGTATACGACCTCCACGTCAGGCCAGTGGCTGATTTCGGTCAGCGCGGCACAAATATTTTCGAACCCGGATCCGAAATTTTCGCGCCGATGCCCGGTGACCAGAATCAGGCGCTTGCCGGCATTGAGAAAACTGAATTGGGAGTCCAATTGCCGGGCCAGGGCGGTGTCGGACTTTAGGCGCTGGACGACATCCAGCAAGGCATCGACCACCGTGTTGCCGGTCACGCAAATAGCGTCCTCACGCACGCCTTCATTCAGCAAGTTTCGTTTCGCGTGCTCGGTTGGGGCGAAATGCAACGCTGCGACCACTCCCGTTAGGCAGCGGTTGACCTCTTCTGGCCAAGGTGAATAGATATTCCCCGTGCGCAATCCCGCTTCAACGTGACCGACAGGGATTCTTTCGTAATAGGCAGCTAGACTCGTCGCAAATGTCGTCGTTGTATCTCCGTGCACCAGCACATAATCTGGACGCCAAGTCCTCAGAACCTCGCGCATGCCAGTGAGTACCTTGGCGGTGATATCCGTCAGATCCTGTCCAGGCGTCATCAGATTCAAGTCGAAGTCAGGTGTAATCGAAAAAAGATCGAGAACCTGGTCAAGCATTTGCCGGTGTTGGGCAGTGACACAAACTTTCACTTCTACACCCGACGCGTTGACAAGCGCTCGCACGACCGGCGCCATTTTGATTGCTTCAGGCCGAGTGCCGAAGACTGTCAATACTTTGAGATTCATCTATACCAATATTATCTGATGGAAATGGAGCGCCAACTCGGCCGGGAAGCGAGCAACGATCCGGGCGGAGCACTATCAGGCTAGCGACCCATGCTTTTGCGCAATTCAGCGACTTTTAATGAGACGTCGGGCCGCCGTTTCGCGGACCGGACCGACTCGCGGATAAACACGTACGCTAAAGCAGCCAACTCGGCCGCGAGCAAGGCCATCAGGATCAGGAGTGCACGTTTCGGCTTGAACTTGTGTTCCGGCTGCAGTGCCTCATCGAGCACCTGGATCAGCGGTCCTTCCTTGGCCTCCTCGAGGCGCGCGACTTCATATTGCTTTGCCAGCAACTCGTAGAGCATTTGATGATATTTAACGTCGCGCAGGAGTTGGATATTGCCCAAGCCCGAATTTTCACGCGATATAGCCGCTTCAGCCGTGTTCGCAGCGCCGTTTTCCAGCCGATCAAGGCCCGCGCGCAGACTTTGCAATTCTTCTTCAGCGCGCTTGTAATCCTGGTTATTCGAGGTAACAAACGATTTCATGGCGCTTAGTTCGATTTCTTTTGCAGAAATACGGGCACGCAGCCGTCCAATCGTCTCCAGAATCACCTTGCTATCGGCGTCGACGCTGATGACCCCACCCTTATTAAGCAAGGACTTGAGTTTCGACTCCGAAGCAGCCAGAGTGTCCTTGGCCTGCTCTAGCTGCTTCTCGTAAAACATACGCCGCTGACCAGCTGAGGTAACGGCAAGCACCTTGGTCAAATTCGTCAACTCGAGCGTATAGGCATTAGCCAGATTAGCGGAGCGTGCCTTGTCCTTGTCCTCAACCGCGATCGTGATTGTTCCATCCTTGCCCGTCGTGATACTGGTATTCACCGCCAAAGCGAGACGAGTTCGTTCCATCGACGGAATCTCATACACATTCATTAGGTCGAATTTTTTGATCAGGGAGTCGGCGACGGTTCGGCTTTTCAGCATGCCGACATAGACCTCAGCTGGACTCTTGATTCCCGCAGCCCCGGCAAGCAAGCCATCAGCACCGCCCAACTGGGCCAGCAGCGATGCGCCGCTCTGCGCCTGCTGGGGAGGGAGCAACGTGGCGCTGGCGCGAAATACCGGCGGCAACATGAATGCGACAACGGCCGCGATCGCGCCTATAACCAATGGAAAGATCAGTAAAAGCCGGCGGTATCGGGCCAGCACAATCAGCATGTCGAACACGTTTACCTTGCCGGCACCTGCTTGCTCTTGGCCGTCGTTAATCTGCTCATGATTCATTTGGGGCTTTAGCTTCTAGAATTAAATTGAAACGCACGACATTCCTGCACTTTAGTCACGCAGTGTCTTGATCGCTGCCGCGCCAAGGCCGAAGTTCGCAAAAATCTGCGCCCACTCACGAGTGCCCTTGGTAAACTTGGTCCACGCAGTTTCCTTGTCAAACTTCTCAGGAATCACGATGCTGTCGCCAGGCATGACTTCCATCCCGCCGATGCCCATCGACAGCCAGCTGGCCGAACTCTGGGTCATCACCGTGCCATCGACGCGAATCACGAACACGTTGTCGACATCGGCATCGGCCGTCATGCCAGCAATGCGGAGGTAATCCTTGACGCGGCTGTTCGCGCGCCACAGGGGCGAGGCCTCGACGTTGACTGCGCCGAAGACATGCACGAACTCGGGACGGGACGGGACCACGAGCCGGTCACCATTGACCAGTTTGAGCTGCGGCAGGCGTGCAAACGACTTTTCGCTTGGATCAAGGCTGAAGGCAATCCGGCCAGTCGGCTTGAGTTGTCGGAAACGACGAATCGTCTCTTCGGCAATCTGCGACTCCACCTGGCGTTGCGAGGCGGCAGCCGCCGCGTCAGCAGCGCTCATTGCACCAATGTTGGCGATCCCTTTCGCCTGCTGCGAACGCAGCTGCGATTCCAGGCGAATCGCCGCCTTTTCCAGGTTGATCTGCTGTTCCTTGCGCACCTGCTCGCGATAAAACGCGGTACCGAACAGGTAGGCATTCGCGGTCGTGCCGCCGGCCCGAGCCAGCAGCGACTGCAGCGTTTCGCCAGCGCTCATCTGGTACACGCCCGGCACCTGCACTTCACCTTCGACACGTACGAACACGCGGCGCTTGTCCATCGGTACCGCGACGTCTTCATGCGAGAATACGGTGACGGTATCGCCCGGCTGCAGCTGGATGTTGTCCGGACCCTGCGGATTGGTGAATACGTTACCGAGATTGAAAGGAATCAGGCTGACGCTCAGGTCGGCGCGGTTGATGCGCTCGACGACCGCGTAGTCCCAGTTGATTTCATCGATCAGGCCGCCGATACGCGACGCGATCGAACGCTCTTCGCCGTCGGCGGTGCGCTCGCCTTCGCCCAGCGCCTCGCTGCGCCCGATGCCCATCTGTTCGCGGTCCTTCTCGGTCAGGCGGGTGTCACTGCGCAGTTCGCGCACGTCCTCGCTGGTCGTGACAGCATTATTCTGGCGCTTGATCGAGCTGCGGGTGATCAGGTATTCGCGGCTCGGGATCAGGTCGCTCACGCGCATGTTCGATTTGAACGGCACGCGCACGGCCTGGTCGACGTTGCCGCGCAAGACGACCGCGTTCGAGAAGTCAGGGGTGATCGAGGTAATGTTCAGGACGTCGCCGTTTTTCAGGCTGCGCTTGAGGCCTTCGCCGTTCAGGGCGAACTGCTCGACGCTGCGCGGCTGGTTGCGGTTCGCGTCGATGCGCTCGAGGAAGGCGCGGCGCGGATCGGCCACGACCGGCAGGCCGCCGGCCAGGTCGAGCAGCGATTCGATCGTGTCGCCGTTGCCCTTGATTTCATAGATGGCCGGCGCGTTGACTTTGCCGACCAGTGCAACGAAGCCGCCGGCCGGCGGGATCACGATGGTGTCGCCATCCTGCAGCTTGATGTCGCCCGACTTGTCGCCCTTGGCGATGAAGGCATACAGGTCAAGTTCGCCGACTACCTTGCCGGCACGCTTGACCTGCACGCGGCGCATGCTGCCGTTGGCCGTCGGGCCGCCGCTGGCGAACAGCGTCGTCACCAGCGTCGACAGGCCGGAGACCGTATAGGTGCCCGGGCGCTTGGCCTGGCCCACCACGTACACGGTCATCGAGCGCAACTGCCCGAAGGTGACATTGACGTTCACGCCCTTGTACAGGCGCGCGACAGCTGCGCGGATTACGCCTTCTGCCGAGCCAGCCTTGACGCCCGCCAGTACGACGGTGCCCACGGTCGGGATCGAAATGGTGCCGTTGCGGTCGATCGTCGCGCGGTAATCGATATCGATCGTGCCGGTGCCGCGGATCAGCAGTTCGTCGCCAGGACCGAGGGGCTGGTCGGCGGGCAGCGGTCCGCCGCCGATCGGGGCGAACTGGGACTGTGCGGACTCGAAAAAGCCGGCGCCGAAGACGGGCAGGATGCGCCCGGTGCTATCGGACAGGAATTTCTGGAACTCGCTGATCACCTCGGTTTCACGCATGCGCTCGCCAGGCTGCGGAGCGGCGCGATCGCCACGCTGGTCATTGCGCTGGTCGTTGCGCTGGGCCGTTGCCCGCTGCGACGACGGGGCGGCGGCCTGCGGCAGGCCAGCACGCTCGCTGTTCGTGATGCGAACCTTGGGCGGCACGCTCGGCGTCGCTACCGCGCTATCGGTGCTCGGCACGTCCTGGCCAAACATATCATCCCGGCTGGCCGTGCTCTGCGCCGACGCGCCCATGCTGGAAACGGCCAGGGTAACGGCCAAAAAACCGGTGCTAATTTTGAACATTGATGATGAAAGCGCAAGGCGCGGTTGGACTTATATGAACAGCCCGCTATCTTACCTGAATTCATTGGAACGAGGAAATGGGCTGATAAGCGTAACGCACTATTTAGGCGCATCTTTCTGCCGATGTTCAGCACATATACCACACCACCGTATTGTGATATCTCAATGAAAACCACTGCGCAAGACGGGTGGCCAGCCCCGTGGGACAGACGCCACGCCCCGTCATCGCAAGCGCGCAAGCATGAGCTTGCGCAGAAGCAACCCAACGCGCTTGACCACAATACTGAATGTAAAAACGCCTCCATTCTTCACCACCTATGCAAATAGGTAGTAGTGAGAAATGGTGAGAATTAAATTGAGGAATTTGCGGAGGAAAGCCACGTGTCAATATTCGACAAAATACGTTTTGTATTTATTTGTTTATTTATATCGAGCGGTGCAATTGTGCCAATCACGGCAGCGCTCGCAGCGGACGGCACGAGCCTGGCGCCCGCCGCGACAGGCGATACCGAAGCCACACGCGCCCTGCAGGAAGCCGAACTCCGCAAGGCGCTCGCCGAGGCCGAGCGCGCCGAGCTGCTGGCCCAGCTGCCACCTGCCTCGATCCGTCCGCTCGAAGGCAAGCTCGACACACGCCAGTTCGGCGCCGCCGGCCTGGTGCGTGCGGTCGACCTCGCCAATGCGCTGGCCGTCGAGGTCTGCGCCGCCCTCCCGCTCGATGCGCGCACCGCCGTCTACGATGCAGCGACGAGCACCGGCATCGTTGCCGCGCGCAGTGTCGACGATGCGCTGCTGCGCCTGGCCGACGAACTGGCGCGCCGCAACAAGGACCTGCAGTTGTACATCGACGCCCACACGCCGCCCGGCGCCGTGCCCGCGACGCTGGCCCTTGCCCTGACCGTGGTCCCGGCCGTGCTGCGCGCCTCGGCCGACACCGCCGCCCTGTTCAAGACCGATGTGACGGCAACTGGCCTGGCCTATGGCGAAGGCGCCCGGGCGCTGTTCGTCAGTGCCCTGGCCCAGGCTTGTCCGCAGCGGATCGCCGGCCTCGGCAGCGGCTACCTGGGCGAACTCGACGGCGCGCAGCACGAGCGCCTGCTCGGCAAGCTGCGCTCGCTCGCCACCCACCGCGCCGACTACGCGAACCGGATCGCCACCCTGCAGCGGCTGGCCGATAGCGCCAAGGGCGACGACAAACGGGAGATGGCGGCGGTGGCAACGAGCGCCGGGGCCGTCCTGAAAGCGGTCGACGCGTTTATCGACTCGCTGCGCGCCGGCGAAACCGGCGACAGGAGTCCGCTCACGAACGCCGCGCGCTATCTCGGCTATGCCCAGCGCACCGCGGGCGCCCTGGTGCTCGACTTCGACCTGCGGCTGGAAGGCATGAGCATCGTGAAGGACAGCCTGTTCGGCGGACAGAAGCTGCGCCTGTCGGCCGTCGCCCTGCTCTGGTATCGGGTGCATGCGCCGGATGGGAGCTTGCGCCTGGCACGGACGGTCAGGCGGATGGCGGAGCCGGTCGAAGTGGATTTACGGGGAGCGGCGGTTGGCGGCGGGTTCTGGGAGGGGCGAGTGCCGTAACGCGTGGAGTCAGGACTCCACCCTACGCCTTGCTAACCTTCTGCTCGATCGCCCCGAACACCGGCTTGCCCTTCTCGTCCACCATCTCGATCCGGATCGTGTCGCCGAAGCGCATGAAGGGCGTGCCCGGCGCGCCGTCGGCAAGCGTCTCGCTGCTGCGCTGCTGCGCAATGCACGAATAACCCGGCGCCAGCGCGCCGCGTTTGCTGCTTTCCTTGTTCGACACCGGCCCCGCGCACAAGATGCTGCCGGCCTGCAGCCTGCGCGTCTTGCACAGGTGCGCGATCAACTGCGGGAAATTGAAGCCCATGTCGGCGCCGGCGTCCGGCTGGCCGACCAGGTTGCCGTTCCAGGTCGATTTGATGCGCAGGTGCAGCTTGCCGCCGCGCCAGGCGTCGCCGAGTTCGTCTGGCGTGAGCGCCACCGGAGAGAAACCGGTGGCGGGCCTGGCGTGCAGCGGACCGCCGCCTTTGGCGACTTCGTCAGGCACGAGATTGCGTAGCGTCACTTCGTTGGCGAGCATAAGCAGGCGGATGCGCCCGTGCGCCTCGTCGGGCGTCGCCCCGGCCGGCAGGTCGTCCACAATGGCCGCGATGCCGGCGCCGAAATCGATGCCCCACTCTTCATGCGCCAGCGCGATATCGTCGTACGGGCCGAGCAGCTCGCCGCCGCCCTGCGCCATCAACGGCTCGTCCAGCAGCGCCGCCGGCATGTCGGCGCCGCGTGCACGGTATTCGAGCGCGAGATGATTGGGCCAGGCCGCGGCGCTCGCCAGGGCATGGGCGCGCGGCAGCGGCGCCATGCAGGCCGCCGGGTCGAAATCGAAAGCACGGCGCGCCTGCCCGGCGTTCAGCTGGGCATACAAGGCGTCGAGCTGGGGAGCGATGAAGGCCCAGTCATCGAGCGCGGCGCGCAGGGTCGGGGCGATGGCGTCGGCCATGTGCGCGGTTTTCAGGTCGCGCCCGACGACCGCCAGCTGGCCGTCGCGGCTGCCATCCTTGATTGTTGCAAGTTTCATTGGCGGAAAGAAAAATTCTCAAGCCGCCATTCTAACGGGACAATCAGATCAGAAGGTGCCCATCATCCCGAGGCCGACCGAGCGCTGGAAATAGTTGTAGTCGACCAGGCTCTGGCCATAGCCGGCGAAGGCCTGGGCGTAGCCCTTGAGGTTGCCCGACAGCGGGAAGGCCCAGCCGGCCTGGAGCGCGCCGCGGCTGGTGTGGAAGTTGTAGCGCATGGTCGACGAATAGATATTGCCGTTGCTGCGGTAGGCCAGCGCCAGGTCGCCGCGGCCCATGTAATCGACGATGTCCGGATTGTCGTCGTCGGTCTCGGAGAGGCGCTTCCAGACGCGGCCGGTGGCCGAGAAACCATCTTTCTCGACGCCGAGCTGGGCGTAGACGCGGTTCCAGCTGCGCGAGAGCGTGCCCGACTGGCCATTCGACTGGTGATTAATGCCGAGGCCGGTATGGGTGATTTTCAGGCCGCCGAGGTCGATCGCCAGGGGAGCGATCGCCATGATTTCAGGCTGGTAGTTCGTTTCGCGGAAAGGACTGGAAGCCTTGCTGTTGGCGGCTTGCCAGAAGCTGTTCTGGGTATAGCCGAACCACAGGTCGACCGGTTTGCCGAACGCGCCTTCCATCATCTTGAGCTTGAAGCTGAGCTGGTAAGCCAGTTCGGCTTTCGACAGATGGATATTCTCACCCGCAATGTCGCGGTACACCTGGTAAGGCTGCTCGTTCGGACGGTAGGTGCGGGTGGCGATCAGGTAGTTGGCGTGGTGCGGGCGGAACTTGAAGACGCCGCGCCGGTACGGGGTGTCCAGCTCCCAGTGGTCGAGCTGACTGAATTTGGCGCTGCTCTCGGCCGATGGCTGCGCCGTGGCAACAGCGACGGTCGTCGTGGTGGCCGGTGCGCCGTCGACCGCGTTGACGACGACGGCCGCTTCGGTGCGCGGGGCGGGCGTCGCGGCCAGCTTGTCGAAGCAGGCCAGGCGCGTGGCGTTGTCCCCGATGTTGGCGCAATCGGCGAGCAGCTTGGGGGCGTCCTGTGCAACAGCATTGGCGGCGCCCAGCAGGGGAAGGGAAAGCAGGAGGGTACGGTAAGGGAGGGGCATCTTGAGCGGTGAGCGGTTGCGAAAATACGTCGTCGCGTCCGACTGCACCTGTGCGCCGACTACGAACTGACGCGAGTCAATACGCATATTGCCGGATATGGGGGGATTTCGTCGCACGGCATGCGCGATGCATGGAGTTCGCTATTGTTCGGGAGCATTACCGCGTGGAGTCGGGACTCCACGTGTTGCAACATCAGCCCTGTGCCGGCACCAGCAAGTCCAGCTGCGCCTGCTCGAGGAAGCACCATTCGCCCTCTTTCAAGCCGAGCGATTCGAGGGTCAGCCCACCAATCGCCGAGCGATGCAGCGCACTGCAATGATTCCCCGCCGCAGCCAGCATGCGCTTTACCTGGTGGTATTTGCCCTGCT
>Ga0213838_1000302_pt1 | contig 46124 bp, 35 predicted proteins | sample SWPATP13_FD_160577 | JGI IMG/M metagenome (GOLD analysis project Ga0213838, IMG submission 160577) | Coastal seawater microbial communities from Marineland, Florida, United States - SWPA TP1 #3 | ecosystem: Environmental > Aquatic > Marine > Coastal | place: USA: Florida | collected 2016-08-06 | reverse complement strand
GCCGGCAATGAAGGCGTGATCGAGGCCAATGGCGTGCAGTGGATGACGGCGGGGCGTGGCATAGTAGATTCAATGATTTTCAGCAAAACAGGTTTTAGGAGGCAATATGGGCTTATTAGTAGAGGGAAAGTGGCATACCGACTGGTATGATACCAAATCCACCGGCGGCAGTTTTCAGCGAAAAGCCTCTGAGTTTCGTCACTGGGTAACGCCAGATGGCAGCGCAGGATCCAGCGGTGTCGCAGGGTTTAAGGCGGAGGTCAAGCGTTACCATTTATATGTTTCCCTGGCCTGTCCCTGGGCGCACAGGGCGATTATCTATCGAAAGTTAAAAGGCCTGGAGGATATCATTTCCATGTCTGTGGTTAACCCCTATATGAGGGATGATGGCTGGAGTTTTGAGCCTCATGAAAAAGTGATTGCCGACCCGGTCATGAACGCCAAGTTTATGCACCAAATCTATACCGAGGCGCAACCAGACTATACAGGCAGGGTAACCGTGCCTGTGCTTTGGGACAAGAAAACGGGCACCATAGTCAACAATGAATCATCCGAGATCATTCGCATGTTCAATTCGGCCTTTGACGATGTGGGAGCCTTGTCGGGTGACTTTTCTCCGCCCGAATTACTGGCAGAGGTCGATGATTTAAATACCTTTATTTATGACTCGGTCAATAATGGTGTCTATAAGGCGGGCTTTGCCACGACACAAGAAGCCTATGAGCAAGCTGTTGTTGCCCTGTTTGATGCCCTGGATATTTTGGAAGATCGTTTGAGTCAGCAAAGGTACTTAACGGGTAGCAAAATTACCGAGGCGGACTGGCGCTTGTTTACCACCTTGGTGCGCTTTGATGCGGTTTATGTCGGCCATTTCAAATGTAACCTGAGACGCATAGTAGACTACCCAAGTCTCTGGGGTTATGTCAGGGACCTGTATCAACAGCCCTGCATAGCGGAAACCGTGGATATCGACTATATCAAGGCTCATTACTATGGCAGCCATGACAGTATCAATCCGACCCTGATCGTGCCCAAGGGGCCATTGATTGACTTTGATGCTGAGCATCAAAGGGATCCTGGGATAATACAGAAAACTAACTAGGCAGAATTTTCAGTATTGGCGGGACAGCGAATTGATAGTTTTGCTATGATGTTGCTCCAATAAATGGCCTCTATGGCCTGAATTAAGCAGCACAGAACAGCAATATTCATGCTCGAATCCTTTAAATCAAAATATACCGGCATTGTGATATGCCTGATGGTGGCTATTGCGGCAAGCGCTCTGGCCAGCCGGTATGATGCCCCGGTAATGCTATTTGCCCTGTTAACCGGGTTGGCCCTGCACTTTTTGTATGAATCTCCCAGACACAGAGAGGGCATTGATTTTTGCGCTCGCGCCGTGTTGCGCTTTGCCGTTGCCATGCTGGGAGTACGTATCGCCTTTGCCGACATCGTCTCCTTAGGGATCACACCACCGCTTATCGTCATGATTTCCATGGCGGCAACGATAGTTTTTGGCGTGCTATTGGCAAGGGCCTTGGGGCAAAGCAAGATTTTTGGCGTGCTGTCCGGCGGTGCCGTGGCGGTTTGTGGTGTTTCTGCGGCGGCGGCGATTGCCACTGTCTTGCCGAAAAAAGAAATGGAAGAGCGGACCTTTGCCCTGACCGTGATAGGGGTAACCACCTTAAGCACCCTGGCCATGGTGGTGTATCCCCTGGTTTCGTCGGTCCTGAGTTTAAGTGATGAAATGGCAGGCGTTTTTATCGGTGGTTCTATACATGACGTCGCCCAGGTGGTGGGGGCAGGATACTCTATCTCGCCGCAGGCAGGAGATATTGCCACTTATATCAAGTTGTTGCGTGTCGCCTTGCTGCTGCCGATTGTGATGGTGATTTTTCTGATCTTTAGGGACAGGGAAACCAGAATGGAACAGGGAGCCGCCAGCTTTATTCCCGGCTTTCTGATTGCCTTTTTTGTTCTGGCACTTTTTAATAACCTGGGGCTTATTCCTGGCTTTGTTGTCAATATTATTCAAACCCTGTCCAGCTGGTTCCTGGTGCTGGCCATAGCCGCTATCGGTGTGAAGACTTCACTCAAGCAGATAGTGGCCGTTGGCTGGCGTCCGGTGTTTTTGCTAACCGCGGAAACGGTGTTTTTTGCCTGTCTGATTTTGGCTGGTATCCTGCTATTTACCTGATGTCAGGCTCTGCAGGTGCTAGTTTATAAAGTACTTTTGCCAGGCTCTTTTCCAGCCTGGCCAGCCCTTGGTTGTCGGGAATGCCAAAACGCAGGGCGTCTTTCTCGTCACATAAACGAATATAGACTTTCTCTCGGGCAAGGCCGTTAAAAAGCTCAATGGCACCGACGGTTTTTACGGTAATAAATAGCGATGTAACAGCCAATTGCTCTGGGCTAAAGTGTTTTTTTAATACTTGAGCAAGCTTTTCTGATTGTCGCCCTAGGCGCTGCCTTTGCTTTTGTTGCCAGCTCGCATCTTTTAGTGCCTGCTCGGCTATCAGCTGTGCGGGACCATTGACTGGCCAGGGGCCCAGCTCATCGGCCAGTAATTCGAGCATGACTGGTTGAGCGCTAGCAAAGCCCATTCTGATCCCGGCCAGGCCAAAGAACTTGCCAAGGGATCTTAATATCCATAGCCCGGCTTTATCCGTGTCGCCCATTAGGGAATGCTCCCCCGGACGGGTATCCATAAAGGCTTCATCTATTATCAGCCAGCCCTGGTGCTGACTGATCCTATGATAAAGCGCCATTAGCTCTTGCTTGTCGTATAGCTGTCCGGTTGGATTATTGGGATTTATTACAATGACAATTGCGGGTCCTGACAAGTGTTCCAGCTCGGTCAGTCCCTGGTAATGGGTTATGGACAGGCCTGATTTTTGCCAGGATTTTTCGTGCTCCTTATAGCCGATACTAGGCAAGAATACCCGGGTATCCTGGTTTAAATGAGCCTGTGCTCGCCATAACCTCGGCAAGGCCTGTATCACGGCCTGGCTGCCACTGGTGGCCAGCAACTGCTCGGTTTGGTAATAGCGCTTTGCCGCTTCCAGCAAAGAGGCATTAACCTGGGGCAGACAGCGCCAGGTATCAAGAGGTATTTCAGGAATCGGGTAGTTATAAGGGCTGATACCGGTTGATAGGTCGAGCCAGTTATCCTCGGTTAAGCCAAGATCTTCGGCTACTAAGGTTAGCTGGCCGCCATGATTTAACTTCATATGCCTGTTCTCACTTAGTGCAACCCGGCTAATAGGAGCTGGATAAACAATGACGCCATGAACAGGACCACTACCAATAGCATGCTGGCCTTTGTGACCAGTTTCAGACTGGCCTTGATGTCCTGCTCATTTACTTTCCGTCCCCGGCCCAATGTCGGTGACTGTATGGTTTTGCCATGATACTCGGCATTGCCGCCGAGCCGAAAGCCCAAGGTGGTTGCACCGGCTGCCATCACCCAGCCACCGTTAAGGCTCTTATAGTTTTTACTCTGGCTTGCTGCATTTTTTATTGCCTGCTTAAGGCATGACAGGTTTTTACTGCCGGCAAGCCCATAAAGCAGGGCGCTAGCCTTGGCAGATGGCCAGCCAAGCAGGTCATCCATTTTCGCCGCGCACCAGCCAAAGTGGATAAATCGCTCGCTCTTATAGCCCCACATGGCATCCAGGGTATTGGCCAGGCGGTGCAGTATGACCAGGGGAGCACCGCCAACAGTATAATAGAACAGGCTGGCGATCACGGCGTCATGGCCATTTTCCAGCACCGACTCCACAGTGGCCCGGCTAATCTGCGTGTTATTCAGTTCCTGGGTGTTACGGCTGACTATCATGGCTACGGCCTGCCTTGCCTGCTCCAGCTCGTTCTCTCTTAGCGGCTTGTAGATATTTAGGGCGTGTTCCTTCAGGCTATTGAGGCCTATGGCCAGGTAGAGAACAAAACAGTCCAATAACACAAAAAGCCAGGCGTCGGATTGCAACAGAAAATATATTGCCGACAGTGGCAGAACCAGCAGGCACCAGGCGATACAGCCAAAAAGCCGGGTGAGAGCCGCTTGATAATGTTGGCGATTAAGCCGTTTTTCCAGCTGCTGGCCCAGCTTGCCAAAACCGACCAGGGGATGAAAATACCGGGTTTCTCCATGTCTCCAGTCCAGTAGCAGTGCCAGAAATAACACTAGGGGCAGGGCGAAGTCAGCTATTGGAGCGGGCAAGGGGGTCATTAATATTAGACCTGGGAAAAGCGAGCTGTGTGATGGCAATAGCTCAGGGGGGTAATACTGGCATTATCAAACTGGCTATAGGCATCACCCGATGTATTCAAGTTAAACTGTGATAAGAAACAGCGCATCGCCTCACCGTGACAGATGACTAAGAGCCGGCTGGATTTATAACTCGCCGCTATCTGCTTGAGTGCCTGATGCATTCTGGCTTGGCAATCAAGGCCTGATTCGCCTTTCGGTGGTGCCTGCTCTGTGACTCGCTGGAAAATATCCCTATAACCCGGCTCTTTAAACAGGCTCGAATAGTATTTCCCCTGCCAGTCACCGAAGTGGCGTTCCATCAGTTGTTTATTTTCAACAGAGTCTGACTTGATATATTTTTGGCAAATATCGGCGGTTTGTCTGGCGCGTTTAAGAGGCGAGCTGACAATCAGATCTATGCCGGTGTTTTGCAACTTTTGCCCGAGCACACTGGCTTGAATCTTTCCCTTTTCTGTCAACTCGCTGTCCAGCTGGCCTTGCAATCTATGGCATTGGTTCCACTGGCTTTCACCGTGTCTTGTCAGGTAAAAATAGGTGTTCATTGTTCGACTATCTCGAATAAGCCCGGTCAGCGGCTAACAGGCGCTACCGGGCTCGTTATTCGCTAGCAATCAGTTAGAAGCTGTAATTGACAGCGGCACTGAAGTTCTGCGGGCGACCGTTATAGTCCTGAACCGGCTGATAATCCTTATCCGTCAGGTTACTGGCTTTAAGCACCAGGGTCAGGGCCGGGCTCAGTTCAATATTGGCTGCCAGATTCACCAGGGTATAGCTGCCTTGCTTAACCGTATGGTAATTGTCGGCAAAGCGTGCGCCCTGGTGGTTGAGCTCCAGGGTAGCATCCCAGCTGTCCGCCTGAAAGGTCAGGCTGTAATTGGCGGTAAAGTACGGACGGCGCATCAGCTGTTTACCTGTGGCATCATTTTCCGCATCCAGGTGGGTCAGGGTCAGCCTGTGATCCGCCCCCAGTAAGTCGGCGGTTACTGTTGCTTCTGCTCCCTTAATTGACGCGCTAGCGACATTGCTGGGCTGCCATGGGCTGAAGGGATCACTGGCATCTATAGGGGCCCATTCGATCAGATCATCATAGTTAGTGCTATAGACAGAAAGCTCTACACTAAAGACATCATTTTGATAACGGCCCAGCAGCTCGGTATTGTCGGCGGTTTCCGAGATCAAATCCGGGTTGCCGCCCCAAGGGTGGTATAAATCATTAAAGGTAGGAGCCTTAAATGAGGTGCCATGGGTTAAGGCGATCAGGGTATTTTCATTAATATCATAGCCTGCACCCAGCTGGTAGGTGGTTTCACTGCCCGTCTTATCAATGTCGTCATGGCGAACGGAAGCTTCCAGTTTTACCTGCTCCAGCTGGTAACGGCCTGTGGCATAGACCGCCAGGGCATCACGCTTGTCTTCGGCATAGCGGTTGGTTGCCGAGGTGTTGATTTTTTCGTTATACCAGTCGGCACCGACCACCAGCTCTCCGGCCTGGTTCAGTGGCATTTGTGCCAGGGCAGATACCTGATCACGCCTGGTTTCGAATAATGACTCGTCAGCACCGTTGCCAAAGGTGACTTCATTATCGCGAGCATTGGCATAGCTAAACTGTAAATAGGCGGCATCCAGGTCTAAATGGTTGCGCAACAGGATATGGTGCTTGGTAAAGTCGGTTTCATTGCCGCCCCAGCCGGTATCAAATTCGGAATTGCCCTGCTCCAGCTGGGCATTGACTTCTAACGAATAGAGCTGGCTAAATTCACTGGTGCCGTTAAAGGCCACCGACTGGTTGTCATAACCGTCTTCGTCGGTTTCATCGCCTGGCCTGACATCATAACCGTCAGATTTTTCGGCGGAAGCACTCAGGGTATAGGCATGATCATTATTGCCAAAACCCAGTGCGGCATAGGCTTCCTGGGTATTCTGGCTGCCGTATTTGATACCGACCTGGCCTTCACCCTGGCCAAACTGGCGGGTAAAGATTTGCACTACGCCACCTATGGCGTCAGAGCCCCAGAGTGCGGCACGTGGACCGCGAACAATTTCAACTCGCTCAACCAGGGCCATGGCAACGGAGGACAGGCTTTTGACGCCCGTTGTTGCCGAGCCGACACGCACGCCGTTCACCAGGATCAAGACATGATCACTGTTACTGCCGCGGACAAATACCGAGCTGTTGCTGGCCTTGGTACCATTGGACAGGACATTGATGCCGGCAACCTTGTTTAACAGGTCGGCGACAGATACCGGCTGGATCTGGTCTATGGCATCGCGGTCAAAAACATCTATGGCAGCAAGGACATCAAATTTATCCTGCTGGGTTCTGCTGGCGGTAACAACGATAGTTTCCGTTTCTTCACTCGCCTGGTTTTTTACCGGTTCAGCGGCAACTGAAAGTGTTGAAGAAAGGGCGGTGATTATACTTAGTGCAACTAGTTTTTTTTTCATATTTTCCTCAATTAAGCACCCACCGTGCTAAATGTGAATTTTGGTTTTAGGCCGGTCTCCGGACTTAAAACAGCAGGCTGTTTATCACCGTTGCGGGGGCAGTACAGGCCTTATTCAGTGAATGCACCTGTTTCCCGTTTCACCCGTTTAACTGCTTAGCAGCCAAACAGGCACCTAAAACCCGGGTTATGTCCGGCTCAGCCGAACGCATTAAATGAGCCTGGGCTCGTATGTGAGTGAGCTATACCAAATAGTTAACCGATTCGGTTTTACTCGGGTTGAAGTTTTTGACGTACCCTGTCTATGTCTTCGCATAATTTTTTCAGTTCAACCAGGCTGCGCTTGGTCATGCGATGCAGGGCATCGGCATCCGGTTGAATAATATTGTTATTTTTTACTGCAGTGATAGCAGGCCAGTCCTGCCAGTTAAAGCCTTCGCGATCTTTTTGATTTTCCGATAGCGGCTGAATAATCAGCTCGATAGGCGCCAGCAGTACCTTTTCGATATTGACCTGAGGATAAGGGGTTTTGGCCTGTTCAAAGGCATTGCTTGCCTGGCAAATATTCAGGTGTTCCTGTGGCCAGCTGCCCTTGGCTATCGTGGTTAAGGGGCGCGACCATAACTCATAAAAGACGCTGACGGCTTCTTTGTCTTTATATATTGCTTCCAGCTTAGCGAGATCAGCCAGGAAGTTATTGGCAGCCTGTGCGCCTTTTTCTTTGTGGCCCGCCATTTCACCGAAATAGCGCATTTCCTTGGCGATATCCGCATAGGTATTGGGCTGTGAATAAATAATATTAAAGCCAAGCTGCTTTAAGCGGGCCAGGTCATCGCTGGGGTTACCACTGGTCCAGGCAATGATCAAATCCGGCTGCAGTTCAATCACCCGCTCGATTTGCAACCTGACATAGTTGCCGATGCGGGGAATATGTTCGGCTTCTGCCGGGTAATCGGCATGGGCCGTGGTGCCAATGATCTGCTCGCCGGCGCCGACATCATAAAGCATTTCCACGATATGAGGTGCCAGGGCAATGATGCTTGGCTTGCCTTTGTGTTCGGCATGGTTTTCTGCCCGAGTAAAAAAGCTTAATCCAAGAACAACTAGCGTCAGCAGGCCTGTTTTTAACCTGGCCATTACCAGTCAACCCCTTTCTGTGCCTTGATGCCGGCATCAAAGGCATGCTTGGTGGGTTGGACTTCACTGACGGTATCCGCCAGTTCAACCAGGGATCTGTGACAGCCCCGGCCGGTGATAATGACATGTTGCATTGGCGGGCGATTGACCAGGGCGTCAATCACTTCATCCAAATCTATATATTTATAGCTCACCATATAGGTGAGCTCATCCAGCATTAGCACATCTATGCTGTCATCGGCCAACAAACGCTTGGCCTCCTGCCAGACTTCCTGAGCCGCCTGGGTGTCTTTCTCCTTGTCCTGGGTATTCCAGGTGAAACCCGTGGCCATGACATGAAACTCAACCCCGGCCTTTTCCAGCAGGTTTCTTTCGCCACACTCCCAGGAGCCCTTGATAAACTGACACACGGCCGCCTTTAAGCCGTGTCCGACGGTGCGGGTGACGGTACCGAATCCCGAGGTTGACTTGCCCTTGCCATTACCCGTGATAACTATGACTATGCCCCTCTCTTCCTGGGCGGCATCTATTCTGGCGTCGACCTTGTCCTTAACTTTTTGCATTCTAGCCTGGTGGCGTTCATCTTTTTTGTCTTGGTCTGTCATCTTGTTGCTACCTTGTCTTTTTAAATTCTTGGGTTATTTTAGTTGTTTCTGGTTTTGTACATGATTGCCAGGAAAAACACGCTACCTATCGCCGAGGTGATAATGCCTATCGGCACCTCGGCGTTTTCCAGTGCCGAGCGGGCGGCGACGTCGACCCAGATCAGGAAGCTGCCGCCGATCAAGGCTGAACCGGCAATCAGCGGCAGGGTAGTCACCCCCACCAGCTGGCGAACGATATGGGGGATCATCAGGCCGACAAAGCCTATGCCGCCGCAATAGGCGACTATGGTGGCGGTGAGTGCCGCACATATTGCCAGCATCAGCAGTCTTAGCCTATTCACGTCCACCCCTAAACTGGCGGCGCTTTCATCCCCCAGCAGCAGGGCATCAATCTGCCTGTGGTAGGCAAATATCAGGATAAAGGCGAGCAGGACAACGGCGGCGATGACATAAAAATTAAACATTTCTACCCGGGCCAGGCTGCCCATTAGCCAGAACAACACCCGGTTGGTGGCAAAGGGCTCCCCCAGATAAAGGATAAACTGGCTAACGGAGGAGAGCATAAAGGAGACGGCAACCCCCGCCAGCAGTATCTGTTCCATACGGTGAATGGCCTTGGCAATGATCACCACTATGGTGACGGAAAAAAGCGCGCCAAGAAAAGCCGCCAGCGGCAGGGCCACGGTTAACTCATCCGCCAGCACTATATTGGCTATGGTGGCGCCAAGCCCGGCGCCCGAGACTATGCCAAACAGATAGGGATCGGCCAGTGGATTTCTGGTGGTGTTTTGCAAAATAGCACCGGCACAAGCCAGGCCCATGCCGGCCACCAGGCCGACCAGGACTCTCGGGGTGCGTACCTGCCAGACCACCATTTCCGTCATCTGGCTTGAGCAGCTGCCGAGATAACAGTTAATAAATTCTTCTGCCCCTATATTGGCCGGCCCTATGGTAAGGGCGACGCCTGTGCTGATTATACAGAGCAACAACAGCAGGAACAGGGTCAAGGAAAGCTTAGGCGTTATCATCTGCATGCTCCGCCAGATGAAAATAAACCCTGGGAGCACCGGTAACCGGGTCCTGATCCCTTTGGCAATCAAGGTTAAATACCCGGCTGAGGATTTCCGGCTGGAGTACCTTGTCGGGCGTGTTATCACACACCAGCTTGCCTTTATCCAGCAATAACAGGCGCTGGCAATATTGGGCGGCCAGGTTAAGATCGTGGACCGTCATGATCACCGTGATCTTGAGCGCCTTAACCAGTTGCAGTATCTGGTGTTGGTAATAAACGTCCAGGTGGTTGGTAGGCTCGTCCAGGATCAGAATTTCCGCCTGTTGCACCAGGGCCCTGGCAATCAAGGCTCTTTGTTGTTCACCGCCGGACAGTAGATTAAAGGCGGTATCTATGTCACCACTCAGTCCGACCTTTTCCAGCGCCAGGCGGATCTGGTGCCTGTCATGGTCATTATCCAGCGAAAATGCCGTTTTATGGGGTAACAGGCCCATGCGCACCACATCGTATAGGGTCAGGGCAAAGATGGGGGCCGCCTTTTGCGCCACCATGGCAAAGTACTTGGCCAGTTCTTTGCTGCTATATTGGCTTATGTTTTTCGACTTGAAATAGATGCAACCGGAAGTTTGCTTTTGTTGTTGCAATATGCAGCGCAGCAGGCTGGTTTTACCGGCGCCATTTGGTCCGATAATGCCGATGACTTCGCCCTTATCGACATCAAGGGAGATATTATCGAGAATAGGCTTATTATCCACTTGCCAGTGAATTCCGGCCAGGCTGAGCAGAGATGACATTAGCTTTGCCACCCCGTGTTCAGCGAATATCTCGTTCTGCCATCGGCCAATTGAACCACTGCTATATTGCCTGTTAAAAAGATAAAATGAATAGGCGCAGGAGCGTGGAGAGGGAGTGATGAAGTAAAAGATCAGCACACTGTTACTCTCGTGTAATCCCGCACGATTATTAAAACAAATATCTGGTTCTTTTTGGGAACCAAGACAAAGCAATTATTGGCAGGTCTCCTGACTCACAGGGGTAGCCCAATAACTTCCTTCCCAACTTATAAAAAGCCAGTGGTATGAGTTATTAGCCCTGATTACAGTTGCGGGTACAGTCGTGGATTTTCACCACATTCCCTTTTCAGCTTGACCAGAGAAAACCCCTAGGTTTTGACGGATAAAGCACCAAAATTGCTAACCGCGCTAGTGTACTGTGGCTTTACCTGCTTTACAAGTTTTTGGATGGTTGGATGTCTAAAAATTACGATTTACATCAAGCTTTCTATAAAAAAGGGAGCCATTGGCTCCCTTTTGATACTCAGCTTGGAAATTACCAGATTTTTACGCGTTTCTCCGGTGCAAGGTACATGGCATCACCTTCCTTAACGTCAAAGGCTTCATAAAACTCATTAACGTTAGAAAGAATACCTATGGCACGGAAGTGGCCAGGTGAGTGCGGATCTGTCGCAACACGGTTACGCAGGGTTTTTTCTACCATTTTAGTGCGCCATACCTGTGCATAGCCCATAAAGAAGCGTTGATCACCCGTTAGGCCGTCAATCACTGGTGCTTCTTTACCTTTTAATGAAGCTTTGTAGGCTTTGTAGGCAATGGTTACACCGGATAAGTCTCCAATGTTTTCACCCAGGGTTAATTCGCCGTTGACGTTCAAATCATCAAATACCTGATAGCCGGCGTATTGTTCAACCAGGGCAGAAGTGCGTTTTTTGAACTCGTTTAGATCTTGCTCTGTCCACCAGTTGCGCAGGTTACCGTCGGCATCATAACGGCTACCTTGATCATCAAAACCGTGACCCATTTCATGACCGATAACCGCACCTATGCCGCCATAGTTTACCGCATCGTCTGCAGCCATATTAAAGAAAGGTGGTTGCAAAATGGCCGCAGGGAAAACAATCTCGTTAACCGTTGGGTTGTAGTAGGCATTTACCGTTTGCGGTGTCATATGCCATTCCCACTTCTGGATAGGGCCACCCAGCTTGGCAATATCCTTATGATGATCTAACTGGTTTGAACGAATTACGTTACCCACCAAATCGTCACCCTTGATGTCCAGCTTGGAGTAGTCTTGCCATCTATCAGGGTAACCGATTTTAGGCGTGAAAGCGGCCAGCTTAACATGGGCAGCTTTCTTGGTGTCTTGTGACATCCACTCCAGATCGGAAATGCTTTGGCCGTAGGCATTACGTAGATTCTCAACCAGCTCACTCATGCGTGCCTTGGCTTCGGGCTTAAAGTGACGACCGACATAAACCTTGCCGATCACTTCGCCCAGGTTATTGTTTACCACGGAAACGCCGCGCTTCCAATGAGGTCTTTGCTCCTGGCGGCCACTGAGTTGTTTGGAGAAGAAATCGAAGTTTTCCTTGTCGATATCTGTGGTCAGGTAGCTGGCAAAGGCACTCAGGGTGTGGAAGGTCAAATAAGATTTCCAGTCATCCAGTGAGGTGTCGGCAAATATCTTGTCAAAGCCCTGGATAAAATCGGGCTGGTTAATAATGATATTCTTCTGCGCGGCTACTCCTTGCGCATCCAGGTAGGCGGCCCAGTTAAAGTTGCCACCCAGCTCGCTCAATTTGGCTGTTTCAAATTTGTTGTAGCGTTTTTCACTGTCGCGGCTTTGTACACGGGTCCAGTGGTGCTCGGCCAGCTTGGTTTCCATGTCCATAATGCTCTGGGCTTTTGCCTTGCCATTTTCCTGGCCGGCCAGGTTGAACATGTTTTCGATGTGGGCGACATAACCTGTGCGCAATTTAGCGAAACGCTCGTCTTCGTTAAAGTAGTAATCACGATCCGGCAAGCCTAGGCCGCTTTGCCAGATATGTGTGGCATAGTTGGCCGAGTCTTTGGCATCAACGCTGACGTAAAAATACAAGGGGTTGCCAATGCCTGCGACCTGGTATTTACCGAAAAAGGCGGCCAGCGCAGCCTTGTCCTTCAATGCGCCGATTTCATCAAGGATAGGCTGGATGGGCTTGATGCCTGCAGCATTGCGTGTTTCCATATCCATATAGGAACGGAACAAATCCGCGACTTTTTGCTCGTTGCTGCCGCCCTTAAGGTTTTCGGTAGCCGCTAATTCTTCAATAATGGCCTTAACATCTTCATCGGCCTTGTCACGCAAATCATAAAAGGCACCAATGGAGGTTTTATCACCTGGGATCTCGTTGTTTTTCATCCAGCCGCCATTGATGTACAGATAAAAGTCGTCTTGTGGACGTACTGAGGTATCCATATTGGCTTTCTCTATGCCTGAGGCTAGGGCTGTTTTCTGTACGGCAGGAGCTTTGGCTTGAGTAGATTCCGCTGTTTCTACACTTGTGTTGCAACCGGCAACAAACAATAGTGAAGAACATACGGCACTGGTAATTATCGCTTTCATGTTAGTGCTCACATTTATAATTATAAAAATTGGATTTGCCAAAAATACAAAAATTGGCAATTAAACTGCCCGATACTAATGATTAGCCAGGTAAATTGCCAGTTGGAGACACATTCAGTTACATATTTTTAACATCTCTTTGTATGAAGAGGTTTACGGCGGATGGGTATTTGTTTGGCAGTACAGGAAATTTTACCGACTGAAAATGTTCAGTTGTTTAGCTGTGACAGATATAACCTGACCGCACATTCACACATTTCATCCATATGGCTGGTATCCGCATAAATGCCGTCAATTAACAGGCGGGCAATGCCATGCAATGTTGCCCACATTACCTGTGCCAGGCGCAGAGAGTCTTCGTTTTTGGGAAGCAGTTGGCTTTGTTGCCAACCCTTGGTCATTTCCACCTGGCGTTGAAAACTGGCATAGGCAACTGTTTTAAGTTCGTCCGTACTTTTGTGGTGTTTCCAGATGGTGCTGCCAAACATCAGTTCATACAGCGACGGGTTGGTGGTGGCAAATTCAATATAGGCATGAACAAAGTAACGATACCGGTTTTCATTTGTTAATGAGGTATCGGCAAATATTTCTTCCGAGCGCGTTTGCCAGGCAATAAAGCCCTGGGCCGCAATAGCGCATAACAGGTCATTTTTATCCTTGAAGTGGTGATAGGCGGCCGTGCGTGACACTCCTATGCGCTCTGCCAGCTTGCGCAATGACAAGCCTTCGATACCCTGCTCATTGATCATGGCGGTGGCGTTTGCTATCAAGGTCTTATAGAGGTCGCCATGATGGTATTTGTTTGTCGCTTTGCTAGTTGGCTTATTCATAATTATTTTCTTTTAAACGCTATTATCTATAGTGTTTTTTTTGATGGTAGAGCGACATTGGAGAAGATCAACCCGGCCACCAGCGACATAAATATCAGAAAGGTTTGCGAGCCGACATCGGTAAAGTTAAGCATATGCTGGCCGGAAATTGCGGTATTCAGGCCTATATAAACCTTACTGCCGGGCACCAGTACCACCAGGCCCTGTAACCTTACTATGCTGGCAGGTAACTTCATGATGCGGGAAAACAGGTTGCTGTAGACCCCCAGTGCGAAAGCCCCGGCAAAGGCGCCCAATGCGCCACCAAGATAAATACTGCCCAGTATGCTGGCGCCAAAGGCAACATAGCCGGAGATGATGCCCCAGGGGGCGTCCTTTTTTCTCGCCTTAAACAGGATCACCAGGCTGATGGATAAGATGGTTACCGCCAGCCAGGCCGTCCACTCCGGAATGGCCACAGGAGGAACAAAGTCGACCTTGCCCCAAAATAAATTGCCCAGTGCCATGCCCAAAAAGCCGCCGAAATAGAGTTTAAACAGGCACATAATGGCGTCCATCACCCTGGCGGTGCCGGAAATCAAATTACGAGCCGCCAGTTCCGCCAGACCTACGGTTAACGCCAGGCCGGGAATAAAGGCGATAATGCTGGACAGTACCACCAGGGGGATATTGATGCCGGGATCAAACTGGGCAATGGCCGATGCCAGTATTGCCGTGGTGATGGCAGAAATGGGTTCGAGCATATCTGTCACCCGGCGCGAGCGTTCGGACCAGATCACAAAGCCGAATACGACAAAACCAAGCAGGGTCGACCAGAGCACGTCATTCCAGCTGGTACGCATCAGCATGGCGAAGGCACCACTGGATGCGCCGAAGGCCAAAAAGGTTAAAAACAAACCATAGGGTGACGGCTTATTGGCAATTTCATCCAGTCGTTCTATGGCTTCTTTTAAGGTGCGTTGTCCTGAGCTTAACTCGTCAACCAGCTCGTCGGCGCGCGCCAGAGAGCCGAGATCTATGTCGCCAGGTTTAACCCTGACCACATGGGTATATTCCTGGTGCTCGTCATCCTCGGATAAAACAAAGGTTAACGAGGTGGGGGAGATAACAAAGGAGCCATGCAACTTAAGCTCTGTAGCGACATTCTGCAAATGTGCTTCGAGACGGTAGGCGGGAGAACCAAATTTGTGCAGGGCTTTGCCCAAGCGGATAATAAATTTTCGTTTCTCTATAAAATCAGTGCTTTGTACCATATCACCTATTGTTAACCTAAGCCTTAGTTCAAGTGATATATTTTACGGGATTTATTGACTAATGTAAGTGATTTTTATTTCACAATGGTATTATACTCGCACTGAAATCGACTAAATGGACGAAATGACAAATGACCCTAGTTATCATTTTGCTGGCTGTTTTTGCAGGTGTTGCCCTGATGGTGTTTTTTGGCGAGCGCTTTGGCAAGCCCATGTCCCAAGAAGAGCAGAGCAAGTATGGTAAGGTGACCTGGATCTTGGTCTTTATCCTGCTTATTGCTGCCATTATCAATAATATGGTTTGATTCAGTACTCAATCGTTATCGAGAAAATTTTAACGTGCCAGTCACTTGACCTGTGGGTGAGTAGCTACGTTCATAAATTTGCACATCGCCGTTTTTATTTTGCATTAGGATAGTGGTGGAGCGGGTGCCGTATTCTTTGGAGACAATAAAAATGGAGCTGAGTAGTTGCTCCCACTCCAGGGCTATCCCCGTATCTGGCAGCTCTTTTTGTGTTGCCTGTTGGCAATTTCTCATTAGGGCAAACAGGGTTTCACTATCCAGCGCCTTTTCGGTATTTGCACTTTGACTGATGGCCTGAGCCAGCTGCTCTTGTCCCAGGGCCATTTTTGGCCAAATATCATCCAGAGCACCATTACATATGCTATGAAATCCTGGCGTTAGCCGATGAAAACTACGATTAACGCTGTCAAAGCAAATGAGCCGATTTAAGTGGCCAAAAACCAGATTAAAGCCGTTATAGTCGTTAGCTATGCGAGGCAGTTGGCTTTCAAGTGGCCTGGCTTCCCTTGTCAAAGCATTAAGGACTAATTCGCCGCGAGATTTTTTATTCCCTGCCTCAGTTAATGATTGCCGATAGTTGGCGAGTGCCGAAAACTTTCCGTCATTGCTTAGGCCCAGCCAGGTGCCACCAGCCTGCAAATCCTTACCCGCCAGGATCTCGGGTGACAGCCACTGATGCATGGCTTGTGTCGGCCTTTGATGAAATTCGTCCCGGTTGGCACAGATGATCACTGGATATTGAGGGTGTTTATCGATAGCAAAAAATAGGATACACATGGTTATTCGCGTGTTACCAAAAATTAATGACTAATAAATTATACTAACTAGTACTTTATCGAAAGCTATTCCTTGGTTAAAGTTGGGTAAGATATTGGTTATTAGTGTTATTTGCTGTCTAAGGAAGTGTAAAAATGTTTAATATTCCCCGTTTAGACCTTAAAGGCAAGGCCTCATCTGAAGAGTGGCAGGTGCGGATAGATTTGGCTGCCTGCTATCGCCTGATTGCCATGCATGGCTGGGACGACCTTATCTATACCCATATTTCCGCCAGAATACCGGGTACAGAACATTTATTGATCAATGCCTTTGGTTTGGCATTTGAAGAAATCACCGCTTCCAATCTGGTTAAAATTGATATTGACGGTAATATTATCGACCCTGGCTGTCCGTTTGAAATCAACCCGGCCGGTTTTACCATCCATAGTGCCATTCATGAGGTGCGGCATGAAGATATGTGTGCCCTGCATGTGCATACCAATGAAACCATTGCCATTGCCAGCCTGGAGGAAGGCCTGCTGCCATTAAGCCAGTATGCCATGTTTGCGCTGGCATCCATGAGCTACCATGATTATGAGGGCCTGGCGGTCAATGCCGAAGAGAAAAAACGCCTGCAAGAAGATTTGGGCAGTGCCAATTTTATGTTGCTTCGTAACCATGGTGCGCTGACTATGGGTAGGACCATAGGAGATGCCTTTATGCATATGTATGATTTAACCCGGGCCTGCCAGGTGCAACTGCAAATCATGTCGACCGGGATGCAGCCGGTGTTTGTCGAGCAGAGCATAGTGGATGGCATCAAGGCACAGGCCAACATAGTGCATACCGGGCTGACCGGCGGACAAAAGTCCTGGCCGGCGATGTTAAGGCGGGTCTATCGAGCCGATCCGACCTTTGCCCAGTAAAATTACTTAGAAATTGAAAATCTTAGGAATACCATGAAAATCACCCATGTAGAAATCTTTGACATTCATTGTCCCAAACGACCGCCCTGGAATCCTGTTTTTGTCCGTATTCATACCGATGAAGGCATAACCGGGGTGGGTGAAGCTGGCCTTGCTTATGACTGGGGGCACAGTGCCGCAGCAGCCATGATCAAGGAGATAGCCGAGGCGGTATTGATCGGCTTTAACCCGTTTCAGACCGAGCTGCTATGGTCGCGTATGCTCAGGGAAAGTTTCTGGGGCTTGGGCGGCGGCCCTGTACTGTATTCCGCCATGAGTGCGATAGATACCGCGCTTTGGGATATCAAGGGCAAGGCACTAAATGTACCTGTTTATCAGCTGCTCGGCGGCAAGGTCAATGACAAGCTTCGCACCTATGCCAGTCAGTTACAGTTTGACTGGGACAAGGAATGTAAAAAGCTGATTCAGCCAGAGGAATATGCCGAGGCTGCACTTAAGGCGATGGCGGAAGGCTATGATGCGGTTAAGGTGGATCCCATTGTTTATGATCAGGATGGCCAGTCTTCTTTTGATCGCACCAAATTATTTACTAAACCTCAAATGCGTTTATTCGGTGATCGCCTGCGCGCCATTCGAGATGCCGTTGGTGAGGATGTCGATATTATCTTTGAGTCCCATTCGCTGATGGGAGCCGCTTCTGCCATTCAGATGGGGGAAGTGATCGAAGAAGTCGGTTGCATGATGTATGAAGAGCCGGTGAATTACCTTAATGCCAAGGTACATAAGAAGGTCTCGGATAGGGTCAATGTCCCCATTGCCGGTGGCGAGCGCCTGTACCACAGGTGGGATGTCAGGCCTTATTTTGAAGATCAGAGCATTGACGTTTTGCAGCCGGATGTTGGCCTTTGCGGCGGTTTTACCGAAGCCAAGAAAGTCTGTGACTATGCCGATGTTTATGATATCCGTATCCAGGCCCATGTTTGTGGCGGTCCTGTGGCAACGGCTGCCTCATTGCATTTGGAAACAGCGATTCCGAACTTCTTGATCCATGAGCATCATACCTATGCCATCAAAGAATGGAATAGGGAACTTTGCCTGCAGGATCCACAGCCAAAAAATGGCGTGTTTCAGGTATCAGAGGCGCCGGGTATCGGCATTGAGCTTAATGACGAGATGGTCAAGAAATCACCTTATATCATTGTTAAATAAAAAATTATTGCCAGTCTTTCAGGCCTGGTGGTACCAGTTATCCGATTGAATTTTGATAAGCTTTGATTGTTCGTTTGATGAGGATGCCGATAGCAGATATGGCAATAAAGCCGTGAAAAGAGCACTGGCAATGATGGGGCGAACTAGTGATTTAAATCTCATACCATTGTTTTGCATTATCAAAACACAGTTTTTGAACTGCTTCTCTGCCTAGTATAGGAGACAAAAGCTCGATAAGCCGCCGCCAGTAATCTTGATAGCCACAATGAAACAGGCATAAGGGAAAATTGCTGGCCAGCATGACTCTGTCGGCACCGAAATGATGAATACAAAGCTTTATTGCTTCTGTCTGCCAGTGACTTGAGTAGCTTCTATCCGTCATCTCCCAGCCTGAGCACTTGATGGCGCATTGGGAAAATTTACTCAGCTTTTCAATGCCCTGTTGCCATAGCTGAAATTCTGGTTGTTTTACCCCTGGCCATCCGGCGTGGTTAATGATGATTTTCAGCTTTGGATAGTCGGTGAGTATTCGTGCCAGCAAGTTGACTGCCTTGGCGTTGGCAAGTGGCATTTGAACATCAAAGCTTAATCCATTATCGGCTAACTGCGCCAGATTAGCTTTTACCTGAGTGGATGCCAATAAAGCTTCTGCCTCTTCGTCCAGGATATGGCGGATGCCTGCTAGCGAGCTAAATTGTCCTAGCTTTTCCAGTTGCCCGGCAAAACACTCGGTTGCTAGCGTTAAATCTAAAAATGCTACTGAACGAAAGGGCAGGGAGCATGACGCTTCCAGCCAGTCAATTTCTCGCCAGGGCGCCTCATTATCAAAGCCGGCTTCAATATGAACAAAGCCTGCCAGCTCCAAAGGTGGCACAAGGTTAAGATTATCTTGACTAAAGTTTTTGGCTATCAGCTGTTTATCCGGCCAAAAGGGCGGGTTTTCCTTTTTTAGCCAGTGATAGTCGCCTTGAGCCAGATCGAATAAATGCAGGTGAGGATCGATAATTTTCATTTCAGTCCCTTTTAGCTGTTGCTTATTGCGCGGTATAACCGCCATCAATCACCTGCAGCGACCCTGTGATAAACTTGGCTTTATCGGAAGCGAGAAACAAGACAAGCTCTGCTACTTCTTCTGGCTGGCCCAGCCGGCCGAGCGGCTGTAATGCTTCTTCTTCCCTGTGCACTTCTTCCTTGTTAGCGCCCGAGCGTTGACAATAGCTATCTATTGCCTTGTGGTAAAGGGGAGTTTCAATGGTGCCAGGGCAGACGGCATTGGCGCGGATATTAAAGCTGGCGTAGTCCAGTGCAGTGGTCTTTGCCATGGAGGCAAGGGCGGCCTTACTCAGGTTATAGGCAAAGGAATTATGCTTGGCAACAAGAGCCTGATCCGATGCCATTAAAATGATCGAGCCGTTTTTATTGGCTTTCATCTTGGGTAAAACTGCCTTGATAGCGGCATAGGCGCCCTTGACATTGATATTGAAAACCCGTTCAAAATCCTGCTCTGAGGTATTCTCGATATTGGCGGAAAAATGAATCCCGGCATTGGACACCAGCACATCTATGGTATTGTCCTTGGCAATCTCACTGATGATATTTGTGACCTGGCTGACATTGGTAATATCACACCGGCGAAACTCACCATATTTACTTTCCTGAATATCCAGATTAAAGACCTGATAATCCTGCTCCAAGAAGCGTTTAACAATCGCCAGGCCTATGCCTGAACTACCGCCTGTGACTATACATGTTTTTTTCATTTTAATTACTTGTGCTGAAACTTAGTACAGAGATAATACTGCTAAACAGTGAGAGAATATAGGGGACGCGGGTTTTAAGTGGTAACTCTAACTAAGGCTAACAAGAGAACACCATTTACTTACTTTATAAGTAAATGGTGTTTGCTAAGTATGTTGGTTTTTTAGTTACATTGGCTTGGACGGTACAAACTATACAAGTTTAAACTGTCCTCTAAAGAGGTTAAATCATCACAGTTGATATTCTCGTTGTTATATAAGTATAAATATCTCAATGAGGTTAAGCTGAATAAAGGGTTTATATCGCTTATTAAATTGGAATTTAATTCAAGCTCATATAAGTTTGATAGACCTGAAATTGGAGACAAATCAGTGACTTGATTGTGACTTAAATTAAGAACCTTTAAATTGGTCAAACTGGTTAAAGCTGTCAGATCGGTAATATTGTTTTCTTGTAAACTGACATTTTCAAGCTTAGTGAGTTCACTTATTGCTGATATATCACTGATGTCATTATTATAAAGACGTAACGTCTTAAGGCTTCCCAATTCTGTAAGGGGAGAAATATCGCTTAACTTATTATTACTAATGACCAAGGTTTTGAGGTTTTCTAGGGGCGACAGTGCAGAAATATCATTAATATTGCCGTAATTAAGCTCAAGTTGAGATAGGTTTATCAGCTGTCCTATACCTGTTAAAGATTCAAGGTTATTAGAATAGCAATGCAGGTATGTAATATCAGCCACATCTAAGGAGTGCTCTTTAACACAATTTAGCAGGTTTTCATCTTCAAATAGAGATTCATCGATACGTTGTTCCATACAGTTATACGGGCGATTAACCTGAGTTGAAATCAGAGATGCTTCCAGAGTGGTTAGATCGTTACAGGAGATAAGAGAGTTATTGTTTAGGGATAATAACTGCAAATTGGTTAACTCCATTAAAGCATCAATATTCTCTAAGGCATACAGTGAGTTTAATGACAATTCTGTTAATGATGTTAAATTTTCCAGAGCAGATATATCTGTGAGCAAGCGAGCATCATTCAAATCTAGATATTCAAGCTTGGTTAGGTTTGCTAATCCATCAATACTATTAAGCTGGGTTAGTCGCTCCAGTGTTGCATGTGTTAATTTTTCTGCATTGGCTAAGCCATTAAGGTTCTTTATAGATGATAGGTATCGTAGGTTGACACTTTTTAGATTTACAGCGTTTGCCAATCCATCAATATTTGTTAAATAAGAGTTATTTGTCAGTATCAATGTCTCTAAAGAAGTTGCATCTAGTAATTCGGGAATTGACGTAAACTTGTTATTACCAATATTCAGGCTGGTAAGTTGCGTAAGTCCTGAAAAGTCAAATAGCTGCTCCAGGTTAGAACCGGCTAACTCTAGATTTTTTAGCTTGGTTAGATTGGTTAATGCTTCTAGGTTTGATAAATAATTGGAGTTGCTAATCAGAGACTCCAAGGATGTCAGTTGCTCTAATGGTGATAAATTGATGCCGTAGTTGGAGTAATAGCTGGAGTAAAGGTTACTGATATCCAACTGTTTTAATTTGGTAAGTTGACTCAAAGGTGACAAGTCATCCAAATTGGTATTATTTGATAAGTTTAACTCCGTTAATTCAACGAGCTGTTTAAGTGGAGTGATATCACCTAATCTGGAGTTATTGCTCAGATCTAATATCTTTAAAGAGGTTAACTCTGACAGGAATCCTATAGTTGCCGTATTGATATTTCTAATTTTAAGAGTTTCCAGCTGTTCAAAGTTGGCAATTGATGATGCATTGGTAACTTGAACACCATTGAGACTAAGTTCAGTTAACTGAGTTAGGCTTTCTAAACTCTCAATGTCTACAGAGTAATTGTAGTAATTCGATTCAAGATTCAGCTTTGTTAACTCCACCAGGTTTTGCAATGGGGATAAATCACTGATATTGAGGTAAGCGATATTTAATTCTTGTAGCTTGGGAAGTTGTATAAGCGCACTTAGATCATTGATATAAGAGTTATAGCTGATATCTAAAGAAGTAAGTTCTGGTAGACCACTTAAAAAACTCAATGAATTAAAGCTTGAATTCATATTAGATAATTTCAGAGTCTTTAAATTAGAAAATTCAGAAAGTTTTGACAAATTTGATACTGAGTTCTTACTAAGAATCAAGCTAGTCAGCTTGGTTAATTCTTTAAGGCTTTCTATGTCAATACTTGCGCCATAGTAATAATCATTGAGTTGTTCAATATTTAGCTCTGTTAGTTCCGTTAGAGTGCTCATAAGAGCGTTAATACTGTTGATATTGTTATAACTCAGGTTAAGGCTTATCAAAGCATCATAATTTGTCAACGAACTGACATCGGTGATATTGTTATGAGATATATCAAGTGTTTGTAGCTTTTCTAGCTCGGGTAAATTGGCAATATCAGTTAGCTCGGCGTTGGAAATTGTTAATGTATTGAGCTTATTAAATTGTGCCAGCTCAGCTAAAGATTCTATTTTATATCCGTCACAAACCAAGGATGACAGTCCAGCGTCTGCAACTGGATCGTCCTGTATACATTTGACCAGTCCAGGATCTGAGATTTCCGCCAAATCTATATCGGCGTATGCGTTCAACTCAATATCTAAAGACGCACTGGAGCTATCACCAAATTCATCGGTAGCGGTTAAAGTAAATGAGAGCGTTTCATTATTCTCAATGCTAGGAGATGTAAATATAAGTTGTTCGCTATCAGTGCTCAATCCACTAACTGTTGTACCTGAAGTTTGCTCCCATAAATAACTAATAGCATGTTCTTCATTATCTGTGACAATAGGGCTGTAACTGACAGTATCACGTTCATTGATAGCGTCAACAGTCATTTCCTCTATGCTTGGAGCCATATTGGCAGTGACAGGTATTTCTAAATTTGATGTTGATGAACCATTGTCATTATCTGTAACCGTTAAACTAAAAGTTATGGTTTCGTCTGTAGAAATATCAGGAGCGGTAAAGGATATACTTGCTCCGTCTGCAACTAGATCCTCGACAGATGTACCAGCTGTTTGTTGCCACTGATAGCTGGAAATTGTTCCATCAGTATCGTTAGCACTAGCAGTATAGTCAAAACCGCTTTGTTCAAAAATGGGATCGACTTGCATAGCGGCAATCACTGGAAGCTCATTTGCCGGAGGTTCTGGAGTCTTGGAGCCGCTTCCGCCGCCACAGCCAAATAGGATTGATGCAGTCAATGCGGTAACGGAAAATTTACATATTTGGTTCACAGTAAAGTCCTATTTTACGTAAAGGTTAAGAAGAATGAAGATAAGAAATGAAGGCAGGCGTTCAAGAAAAAGAACAACATGGCAATCCATTGCATTATCTGTGACAACGGAGGGCATGCTATGTGAACTTAATATTAATCGCAATACTATTTTATTAATCCCCTCAATATTTTTGATAATAATCAAAATATTGAGGGGAAATAAGCATAATCAAATTTTGACTAATACTTAAATTGCTGCACTATGGATGACATATTGACCGCCAGCTTGGCCAGCTCGCTGGATGCCTGTGACGTTTGCAGTGAGGCACTGGAGGTGTCCTCGGTATAGGAAGCGATATCGATAATATTCTGATGCACTTCGCTGACACTGACACTTTGCTGTTTGGCGACAGTGGCGTTACTGGTGTTTTTGGTACTGACATTGGCCACCAGTTCGGCAACGGTACGCAGGCTGGTGGCGGTTTCATGTACCAGGGTGATACCTTTATTGGCTTCATCTGTGGCACTGGACATGGCGGTAACCGAACGCGAAGAAGAGCATTTCAGTTCATCGATCTTGCGCTGGATTTCTATGGTGGACTCCTGGGTTTTTCCTGCCAGGGTCCTGACCTCGTCAGCAACCACCGAGAAACCACGTCCCGATTCACCGGCCCTGGCCGCTTCAATGGCGGCGTTTAACGCCAATAAATTGGTTTGCTCGGCGATACTGTCAATCACGCTTAAGATGCCGGTAATGTCTTCGACCTGGGTGTTGAGTTCTTTCAGCTCCTGGGCGGCGGTATTGACCGAATCCACCAAGGCACTGATGGCCTGCTGAGCATTTTGAGACAGCTCGGCACCTTTGACCGACTCACTGCTGGCTTCATTGGTCAGATTGGCAGTGTCGATAGAGTTATCGGCTATGTCTTCTATGCTACCGCTGAACTCCGACATCACGCGTGTCGTAATGTCGGTTTTGTCCTTTTGCAATACCACGACATTATTGGTTTCCGAGGTAACGGCAGAGAGCTCTTCGGAAGAAGAGGCAAGCTGGCTGGCATGCAGGTCGATTTCAGCGATAATTTTCCTGATTTTTTCAACAAACTGATTAAAGGCCTTGCCGACATCGCCGATTTCATCCTGGCGCTTGGCCAAGCCCAGTGCCACGGTGAGATCCCCTTCTCCCTGTGAAATATCGGTAATACGCTCCACCAAGGTATTGATGGGGGTTACCAGGATACGGGCAATGATCAGACCGATAGTGATACTGACAATACCTATGATAAGCAGGGCGGTCATCGAGTATAAAAACAAGTCGTCGGAAAGTTGTACGGCATCACTGAAGGCTTCTTCGACATCCATTTCTGCCATAAGGGCCCAGGTCTGATCGCCATAACTGATCTGGGTATAGGCGGAAAGTACGTCGACATTACGGTAGTCGGCAAAGCGACTAAAGCCGGATTGACCATTGAGGGCATCATTGACACCAGGTGTCTTAACAAACTGTAAGCCCAGGGCGGAATTGTAGGACTTAATTTTTTCCAGGTTGGGCTGGCTTTTTGATTGGGCCAGGGCCTGGAAATAATTCTCCCTGTCTTGGATCAAGAAGCGGCTTTCACTGCGTAGCTTTTGATCCTGCCCTACCAGGTAGGTTTCACCTGACAGACCAAGGCCGACCTGTTGCCAGTTTTGATTGCTGGTCATGGTATTATTGATACCGTCGATGGGCATTTGAAATACCAGTATGGCCGATGTCTTGCCATTAGCGTTGCCAATAGGAGACGCGATAAAGGAGGCCGCCTGGTTATAGGACGGGAAATAGCCATCGAAATCGACCATTGCCGTGTCTTCGCTATTTTTTAATTTTTTGGCCTTATTAAATACCCTGGCGATACCCGAATTTGCATAGGGACCTGTGTTCAGAGAAGTGGCGTAGTCAAGCTCCTTGAAAACGCTGTAGACTATGTGACCGGTATTGGCGTCTACGATAAAGATATCGTAATAGCCAAACTGATTCAGGTAGTCACGAAACATGCCGTGGTAGTCTTTATGGACTTGATCGTACGGGGAATTTCCCGCAGTCGAAAGCCCATCCTTGGCACCCAAGGCAAAGTCGTTATTGGCTATATATTTGCTCTGGTAATGAACCCCCAGGTAATCAAGCTTTGACAATAGTTGCTCAGTTTCCAATGCTTCATTGGTGTTTGTTTCCTTAAACGCCTTGGCAAAGTCGTTTTGGTAATAGCTTCTTAACTGGCTATTGTCGTCGATAAAGTCATTTTGCCTGTCATTCAGGCTATGGAAGCTGTGAACAAATTTAGCGGCGGCATCAACCACTGCTGGGTTGGCAGACAGGGTTTTGACTTGAGCGTCTATGGTTTGAAGGTAAGCCGTGATTTGGCTCTTTTTTAGCTCCCTCAGGGCAATTAACTGTTCCTGAGATTTTTTCTCCAGAGCCTTAAATGAAGCATGGTTTGCTTGCAAAGTGATGACGGCGGCTATGATCAAGGCTGGGATTACGGCCAGAAAAACAGCCTGTAATAATAACTTATGTTTGATTTTCATACACTGTTCCTTAGTAGGTTTACTTCCGGTCTATTTGTCTCCGTTGATAACGGGGAATACCGTTATCAACGAAGGGGAGCTTATTAAAATTCGAAAGACTTGCTGTATGACAAGGCGATCAGGTTGTCATCCAAATCGTCGTTACCAGATACTCTGCTGTACATCAGGGTGAAACCGCTTTTGCTCACCGCGAGATTAAAATCATTGTAATCATTATCGTTTGGCAAATTGTAGTGGCCGGCATGAAAGTCCAGGGAAATATCATGCGCCAGGGGAAATGAATATGAAGCCTCATAGTACTTTGTATCGCCAAAATCACCGTCGGTATCATTATCAACCAGGGTTGAGAGGGCCAGCGTCAGATTGTTAAAGCTAGTACGAACATAGAGTTCACTAAAGTCCAGATCTTCACCGCCCTGATAGCCGTAGTAAAGGTAACCTAGATCAATATTAACGCCGCCGATATCGGTTTGATAACCCGCATATAAGTCGTATTCAAAGTTAGTATCGTCATTAAAGTCGACACTGGCGGTCCAGGTACCGGCATAAAATCCGCTGTCATTGGCATAATCTGCACCGGCAGAAACACTAATGCCATCGTCAGACTGAGTGACACCGCGCCAGATGTAATTACTGGTGATACCCAGGTTAGTACTGATGCTATTGTCGGCAAGTACACTTGATACGGGTAATATTGAGCTAAACAGTGTTGCGGCAATGACTGACTTCTTCATGAAATAGATAATCCTTATAGTAATAATTATAAAAAGCATGCTAATAGCGCAAATATAAATAATAACGATACACAATAAAGTTTCTATAGGTGGTGGCTATATTTGTTACATCAATCCGTTCTTATTTGTAACAAAAAATTAACATTAAAGGGCTGGTATTTTATTTTTTTGTTAATTTTTAATTGGTTAGAAATAAATAAACTTAGCTAGTTTTTAGGGCGTATTATTGGATGCCTATTTTAGTGTTTTAACACAGCGAGCTAGGCTGCTTGAATACTAGGAGGGCTGGAAGTCTTTTGTTTCCTTTTATCAGAACCATGCCCCTGCAAATTGCACTATCGCAATTTGCAGGGAAGTCGCTAGTGAGCCAATTCTATCATCACGGCAGTATACATTTTCAGGTTTAAGATAAACTGTTCCATGGTGATAAACTCATGCTCCGAGTGGCCGGTATATTCGGTATTGGGCATGGAAGGGCCAAAGCTGACGGCATTGGGAAACAGCCTGGAGTTGGTGCCACCACCGATTGCTATGGCCTTGGCATCTTTAATGCCTGTGTAATGTGAAAATACGCTTAATAGGGTACCAATATGCAGGGCATCGGTGAGGACAAAGGGGTCTCCTATATCATTATCCAAATCAAGTAGGTTGATCTGGTTTTGCTGTTGCCAGCGCGTGGTTGCCTGGGTAATCTCATCTTCTAGCTGTTCGGTACTTTTACCCTTAGGACGGCGCAGGTTAATGCTAAGTTCGATCCCCTGTTGGTTTTTAGTCAGCACGGTTGGGGCCACAGTCATGGGTCCCATAAAGTCATCCTGATAGGCGATATTGCCGAATTTCCTGCCGTATAGATCTGTCCCCAGGTTGTCATTGATAAAGTTGACTAGGGCACCGGCCGCATTATTGGGCCAAGACCTGTTCGATAACACATCGGCCAGATGGCTAATGGCATTAACACCGTCACTGGGCTTAGAAGAATGTGCCGACTTGCCCAGGGCCGTGATGGTGAGCTGCTTGCCTTGCCACTGATAGTCATAGCGCATGCCTTTATGCGTTAGCGCCTTAGCCTTTATTTGCTGGTACAGCTTGGCTGATACATTTTCAATAACGGCTTTGGCATCTTCTGGGATCTGGCTGCGGAAAAAACCGCCGCTAAAGCTACTGATATAGGGGCTGGATGTGTCTATATCCTGGTTAGAAGGAAAGGTCATTTTCACCGTGCCATAGCCTTTCTCTGCGGTGACCACGGGATATTCGGCGTCTATGGTGATATTGGTTTGCGGTAGCTCATTGTTCTTAACATATTCTTTCAGTGGCTCCCAGTCCGACTCTTCTGCCATATAAACATAAAGCTCGATGCGTTTATTCAATTGAATTTGCTTATCCCTGATGGCTTTCATCGCATATAGGGCAGTGGATATAGGGCCTTTATCATCTTCTGTACCTCGGCCGATTAGCTTGCCTGGCTTGGATGTCATATCCAGCTCGAACGGAGACTTTTGCCACTTGGCCGGGTTAACCGGCTGAATATCGCCATGAGTAATAATGCCGACACGCTCCCCGCTATTGCCTAAACCGATAATCACCAGATAGCCCTTGTCTTGATAGTCCAATCCCAGAGATAGCGCCTGTTTTTTTAGCTCATTTTTAAAGGCAATATGAACTGGGTTCTCTGTTGAAGGAGTGCCTTCCTTGGCAACGGTATTGAAGCTGACCAATTTGGCCAGGCTGTTAATTGCATCCTGTTGATAGGTCTTGACTGCATACTGGGCGGTTTGATCGGCAATCTTGCTGACGCTTTGTGCCCATGCCACGCTACTTAATGCTGCCATGAAAGAGAAAGACAATGCTAACCGCTTTGCTCGTTTAAAATCTTTGTGCACTCAAGACTCTCCTGTTTTTATTGCTACTGGTTTTGGAAGCTAAAGTATATGTGGCTCTTTTCAAAGCTTATATATACAGTCGGTAAAAAATTAAACCTGCACAGTTGCTTATGGAGAATGGTGAGAAAGCCTTAAGTGGCGACAATCTAGCCTCGCCACACAAGGCTCAAGCCGGGCTAAAGCGCGTTCCCCTCCATATCATGTGCGATAAGTGGCTGATCATCCGAAACAGAAGCGACGTCATTGCTATCTACTATCCAGGGGGCAAGGCATGCTCTGTCCAAAACAAAGGGGCTTTTTCAGTCTATGGGGTCGGTTATCGCTTGATCTTCGATAATTAGCTTAGTATGAAGTTAATGGCTTAGCTTGGCCGCCATGAAAACCGGATTTGGCAACAAGGTTTATTATTACCGCTTTGTTTGAAAGCGAGGGAATACCTGCCTGACTCCTAGAATATGAGCCAGGCAGCTGGTTAGGGGAAAGAGTATTATCGGCAAAGATGCTAGTTTTGGTGCAGAGCATGGTTATTGGGCAACTAGCTGTAGCTCCTCTGCTTCTATCGTGGTTTCAAAAACATCGACATCGGCCTCGCCAATGATAAGCACCTCGTCTTCCGGGGTGACGGTTATATTGGCAAACTTGTCTTGATCAATTTCGATTTCCATTTCGCCGCTAGCATCTTTGAAAATAAACTCATCGTCATCGGTTTGTTGGATAATGTTGCCCTGTAAAGCAACTTTTTGATCATCAAGTACTTCATTAACTTCGATAACTTCAATTGGCTTGGGTTGAGAACCCGGTCCGATAAATTCTGCGAAGCTGGTGCTAGAAAAAGCCAATAATCCTATGGGTAATAAGGTTTTAAGTTTTAACATTTTGTTCTCTCCGTGGTTAATTTCTGGAATTATATTAGCCCTTTGGCAAACAGAGAGTTGTAATGAATCTAGGCTAAGCTGTTACAATTTGTACTAGTGCTCAATACCTTATACTTGCCGCAATAAATGAATTACCCGGACACCTGAACAAATCCGGCTGCTAGTCAACACTGTCCTAGGTGAGGCGGGGGCATGACAGGCTCAAGCCTCCTGAAACTCGCTTCTTGTGCTGGATTGGGTATAATAGCCGCCTTCCAATTATCGAGGATATAGCATGAGAGTTTGTGGCGTAGAATTAAAAGGTAATGATGCGATTATTTGTATCATGTCGAGAGAAAATGGCTTGTATGATATTCCTCATGCCAGGGTGCCCAAAATTGCTATTAATGATGCCGGTGATGCCGAGCAAATGAAAAAATTTCAGTTTACCTTTGCCAAGCTGTTAGCCGACTACAAAATAGATACAGTGGTGATAAAGGGTCGGGCGTTAAAGGGCAAGTTTGCCGGAGGCCCGGTCGGCTTTAAATTGGAAGCGGCAATCCAGCTGATTGACGATGTTAAAGTGGAAATCGTTTCGGCAAGCTTTGTTAAAAAAGAATTGGCCAAGACCCAGATCGATATCGACTTTCGTGATACCGGCTTAAAGAAATTCCAAGAGCAGGCATTTAGTACAGTATTTGCTTATTTAGAGAGCCAATAATTTAGCGCTTCATTTTAGAGTAATGCAATAAAAAGGGCCGCAAAAATAGCGGCCCTTTTTTTGTCTAGGGGGATTACTTGGTGGTTAAACCGCGGCGTTCCAGTAATGGCTCAACCTTAGGATCCTGGCCTCTGAAGCGACGATACATCAGGGTTGGATCTTCACTGCCACCTGGCTCTAATACATGCTTGCGGTACAGCTCTGCGGTTTTTTGATCGAAAATACCGTTTTCCTTGAAGGCTAACCAGGTATCTGCGTCATAGATATTAGACCAAATATAGCCGTAGTAGCCAGAAGAGTAACCGCCGGCGAAGATATGCGAGAAATAGCCGGTACGATACCTTGGTGCGATCTCATCGATCAAGCCGATTTTCTCTAGCACTTCTTTTTCAAACTTGTTGGCATCCTGAAGCTCTGCCGTCTCAAGCGAATGCCAGCTCATATCCAATAGCGCAGCCGCCAGATATTCAGTGGTACCGAAGCCCTGGTTAAACTTGCCTGATGCCTGTATTTTGTCCACCAGCTCCTGTGGGATCACTTCACCTGTTTGATAGTGCTTGGCGAAGTTGGCCAGAACTTCCGGCTCTGTCATCCAGTTCTCCATGACCTGTGACGGGTATTCCACATAGTCGCGAGGCAGGGCGGTACCCGTTTGCGAGCGGTAATAACCGTCCGATAACAGGCCTTGAATGGCATGACCGAATTCATGGAACAGGGTCGATGCCTGATCAAAGGTCAATAGGGTTGGCTGGTCACCGACAGGGCGCGGATAGTTCAAGACGTTATAAATGATAGGAGTAACCTCTTCACCATTCATACGATACTGCTTGCGGAAACTGCTCATCCAGGCGCCGCCACGCTTGCTTTCACGCACATAGAAGTCGGTCATGTAAATGCCGACATAGCTGCCATCCTTGTCGTACACTTCATATGTTTGTACGTCTTCATGATATTTAGGCAGGTCGGTACGTTCCTTAAAGGTAACTCCCCAAAGCTTATTGGCGGTATAAAAGACACCTTTCATGGTACCGTCCAGCGAGAAGTAGGGTTTGGTTTTAGCCGCATCAATATCGTATCTTGCCTTACGGATTTTCTCGGCATAAAACCACCAGTCCCAGGCAGCTACCTTAAAGTTACCACCTTCGGCGTCAACCATTTTCTGCATATCGTCACGCTCTTGCTTGGCGCGCTCCAGGGCGGCAGGCCAAACTTGATCTAACAGGCCGAAAACGTTGTCAGGTGTTTTGGCGGTGGCATTTTCCAGTACATAATGGGCATGAGTTTTATAGCCTAAAAGCTGTGCGCGCTTGTAACGCAGGCTGGCCATTTCAGAGGCGATTGTCTGGTTATCGAATTCATTGTCATTATTACCGCGCATGGTGTAACCCTTGTAAATGGTTTCACGCAGCTTGCGGTTGGTGGAATAGGTTAAAAATGGGTTCTTACTGGGTCTGTGAGTGGTAAATACCCACTTACCTTCATGACCGCGATTTTTTGCGGTTTCTGCAGCGGCTGCAATGATATCGCTTGGCAAGCCATCAAGGTCCGCCTTATTATCGATGACCATTTCAAAGTTATTGGTTTCACTCAGCAGGTTCTCACCAAATTTCAGGCTTAACTTGCTGAGTTTTTCGTTTAACTCTCTAAGCTTGTTTTTATCCGGCTCACTCAGGTTTGCGCCACCGCGAACAAAGCCTTTATAGGTTTTTTCCAACAGGGTTTGTTGGTCAGCGCGCAGGTTTAAGCTGTCTTTTTGCTGGTAAACGGCTTTCACTCGCTCAAAGAGGTTGGCATTTAGGCTAATATCATCGCTTAATGCAGAAAGCTTGGGAGATATCTCTTTGGCGATGGCGCGCATTTCAACATCCGACATAGAGCCTGTTAAGCCATAAAATACGTTGCTGACACGGTCAAGGAAGTCTCCTGACTTTTCCATGGCTTCAATGGTGTTTTCAAAGCTGGGCGCCGCGGTATTATTGGCAATGGCCTCAATTTCTTTGCGGTTTTCTTCTATGCCGTGGTAGAAGGCCGGCAGGTAATGTGTTTTTTGGATCTTGGCAAATGGTGGCATGCCATGTGGTGTATCAAACTCGCCAAAGAAAGGATTGGCCTGAGTAATTGTTTGTTCTTGTGCTATTTGCGTGCTTGGCTCACTAATATCATTGGACTGGCAACCGGCAAGCGCGATGGCCAGGGCAATGGGAGCGATAAAATGGGATTTCATCAAATTTCCTCGGGTTAATAGCCCCTTTTATCATTATTGTAATAATTCGGGCTGAGTGTTTTGTTTACAAAAAATTAACAAGGCGGCTTGGCAAAGATTTTATGATGCCGGCTTTTGATCTACAAGCCTATCAGGGTTAAATACGATAAATGGCCTTACTTATGCGGTAAAGCCCGTTGTCTATCCGAATATATACCCAAGCCACCTCAAGATGCTCGTTTCAGGACGCCTGAGCGACTCATGATCAAGGCGTGTATTTTATTAATGGTTGTTCCCTTAATTACATACGCAACGATGAACATGATTTGCTCAGACATCCCCTCGGGCTGGTTTAGAAACGTTTTATGCTGCGTTATTGATTTTGATAAGGACCCTACATGGATGTAGGTTATTAGACAATGCAGGAGCAATTATCCTGAATAACCATTCTCTTCAATCAATGCCTTGCCTAAAGACGTTTCTAATTCCAGCTGAATCCTGCATTTTGAGGTGGCTTGGGTATATGCAGGTATTGAGACTTATTTTTATTGGGCCTGGCTAAAGATTAATATCTCGTTAATAAAATAGTAAATTGTACATATGTCTAAATAAATCGCGGCTATATTGAATATTTACTCTTTTAAAAACATCAAGAACATGTTTTAATCTGGCATTAAATTTCAACTAGTCAGACCACATACCAGTTTGGGTGGCTACATATTGGAGAACAGGAATGCCTGAATATAAAGCACCGATACGTGATACAAAATTTGTTATGCAGGAGCTATTGGATTGTGAAACTCATTATCAAAAATTGGGTTATGAAGAAGCTACTCCTGATATGATAGATGCAATCCTTGCCGAGGCGAGCAAGTTTACCGAGCAGGTGATTGCTCCCCTTAACCAGATCGGTGACGAACAGGGCTGCCAATGGCATGAGGGCAATGTCACTACGCCTGAGGGCTTTAAAGATGCTTACCAGCAATATGTTGAAGGCGGCTGGCCGACGCTGTCGCAAAACATTGAATTTGGTGGCCAGGGCTTACCGCATTCTTTAAATACCGCAATTGCCGAGTATATGTCGGCTGCCAATCACAGTTTTGCCATGTATCCGGGCTTGAGCCATGGGGCTTTGGCTACCTTGGAAGAGCACGGCACACAAGAGCAAAAAGACATCTTTATGCCGAAACTGGTTGAAGGTACCTGGACCGGCACCATGTGCTTGACCGAGCCGCATTGTGGCACTGACCTGGGCATGCTGCGCACCAAGGCCGAGCCCAATGAAGACGGCAGCTATTCGTTAACCGGCACCAAAATCTTTATTTCTGCCGGCGAGCATGATCTTTCAGAAAACATAGTACATATTGTCATCGCCCGAATTCCCGGCTCGCCTGAAGGTAGCAAGGGGATATCGCTGTTCGTGGTACCTAAATTCAATGTTAACAATGATGGCAGCATGGCCGATAGAAATGGCGTTAGCTGTGGCTCAATCGAGCATAAGATGGGCATCAATGCCAATGCTACCTGTGTCATTAATTTTGATAATGCCAAAGGCTACTTGATCGGTGTGCCTAATCGTGGTTTGAACTGCATGTTCACTTTTATGAATGCCGCACGTTTAGGAGTTGCTGTTGAAGGGGCTGCTGCGGCCGAGGCGTCTTTTCAGGGCGCATTAGCCTATGCCAAAGACAGGCTGCAAATGCGTTCATTGACAGGCCCTAAAAATCCGGAAGGGCCTGCAGATCCCATTATCGTGCATCCGGATGTTCGCCGCATGCTATTGACACAAAAATCCATCGCAGAAGGTGGCCGTGCCCTGACTGCCTACCTGGCACAACTGGTGGATATTGGCCATGCAGAGCAGGATGAAGCGAAAAAAGCGCAAGCCGAAAGCAAGCTGGCGCTGTTAACGCCAATTGCCAAGGCGTTTTTGACCGAGCTTGGCCTTGAGTGTACTAGTCATGGTGTTCAGGTTTATGGTGGCCATGGCTTTATCAAGGAGTGGGGCATGGAGCAGTTGATGCGTGACACCAAGATCAGCTGTTTATACGAGGGCACCACGGGGATACAGGCTTTGGACCTGCTTGCGCGCAAGGTACTGGGCAGTAAGGGGGAAGTTCTTAAACCCTTTGCCGCTGAAGTTACCGTATTTTGTCAGGAGAACTTTGATAGCCCGGAAATGGCAGAATTTATCCAGCCCATCATGGCCTATGCCGCCGATTGGCAGAAAATGACGCAATCTATCGGCATGAAGGCAATGGAAAATCCGGATGAAGTTGGCGCTGCTTCAGTAGATTACTTGATGTATGCCGGCTATATCACTCTAGCCTATTTCTGGGCGAAAATGGCAAAAGTTGCGCAAAGCAAGCTGGTTGAAAGCGATGAGGACAAGGCGTTTTATCAGGCGAAAATCAAAACCGCCCAGTTTTATTTTCAGCGCATTTTGCCTAGAGCCAAGGGCCATGCCGCCTGTCTTGAAAATGGTAGCGAGAGTATGATGCAGCTGGATGCGGAAGATTTTGCTTTTTAGTTAGGCCTGTTTGTTAAAAATATTAGGGAAGCGGATGCTTCCCTTTTTTATGCTAAATAGTTATTTAATAGATATTCTGGCCCAAGTTTATTCTGCTAACTTGGGCCTGTTATTCATAATGCCATGGATTATGCAGAAATAGATTCTTCAACCTTATGCTCAGCCAGTATCATATCGGCAGCCTTGGCTGCTATCATCACGGTTGGGGCGTTGGTATTGCCACTGATCAGGGTTGGCATGATGGATGCGTCGATCACCCTGAGCTTTTCCAAACCCTGCACTTTTAAGTGTTGGTCTACCACAGCCATATCGTCATTACCCATTTTACAGGTGCCGACCGGATGATAAATGGTATTGGCCTTTTCCTTTAAAAATTCGAGAATTGCTTCATCACTTTGACATGATTTTCCGGGAAATATTTCACTACCATTGTGTTTTGCCAAAGGTTCACTGGCAATGATTTCACGGGCAAGCTTGATCCCTTGCACCATGATTTTCTGGTCTTCCTGATCTTCGAGCATATTGAGCTGAATTTTCGGATGAAGGCTGGGATTCTTGCCGTATAGGGTGACACTGCCACGGCTATTGGGACGCAACAAACAGACGTGTAAAGAGATGGCATAGTTCATTAGCATTTTATTGTTTCTGCCATGATCATCCATGGCACCTGGAATAAAGTGCAGCTGTAAGTCGGGACGATCCAGTTGGGGAGTAGACTTGATAAAGCCGCCTGCTTCGGCAACGGGAGTCGTTAATATGCCTTTTCTCTTGGTAAAAAATTGCAGCCCTTGCTTCATGCCCCACCATAGGGCTTTGGGGCGATAGGCCAGTAAATCACTGCGTTTATGACGATTAACCACCATAACATCAACATGGTCCTGCAAATTTTTCCCAACACCGTCTAGTTCGTGCTTGAGCGCTATGTCATGCCTGGCCAGCTCCTCCTTAGGGCCTATGCCAGAGAGCATTAACAATTGAGGGGAGCCAAAAGCACCGGCACTGAGAATAACTTCCTTGCGCGCTAATATTTCTTTTGCCTTGCCTTTTTGTTTATAGCGAACGCCGGTTACCTGCTTGTTCTCCATGATCAATTGGCTAACAGCAACCTCAGTTAATACGGTTAAGTTGGGCCTTTGCATATTCGGGGTTAAAAACGCTTTGGCCGTGCTGCAACGCAAGCCATCTTTTTGCGTTAACTGGTAATAACCGACACCTTCCTGATCGGCGCCATTAAAATCTTCATTGGCTTTAAAGCCGGCAGTTTCTGCTGCTTGAATAAATTCATCAAAAATAGGGGGTTTGGATCGGGAGTCAGCGACATTTAGGGCACCGTCAACACCATGGAATTCGCTGGCGCCGCGCTCTTGGTGTTGAGTGCTTTTAAAGTAAGGCAGTACCTTGTCAAAACTCCATTCGGTATTACCTAATTCTGCCCAGTGATCATAATCTTCTTTTTGACCGCGCACATACAGCATGGCATTTACCGAGCTACTGCCACCCAAGGTTTTACCTCTTGGGTTGAAAATCTGTCTTTCGCGCTGAGTTTTTTCAGGATGAGAGTTGAACTGCCAGTTAAGGGTTTTATTCTTCATCAGCTCAATAACACCTAGCGGCAAATGAATGCTCCAATGAGTATCTTTTGGTCCCGCTTCCAGCAGGCAGACTTGGTAGTTACCACAGGCAGATAAACGTTCAGCCAACACACATCCGGCAGAGCCGCCACCAACAATAATAAAGTCAAAAGTTGTCATTAGATTTTCCTCTCTCATCTGACCACTTTAAATTATTAAGCTGACTTGTTAAAGAGGGTTTTTAATTTATTGCGGCTAAATATTTTATTTAGCTAGGAAAATTAGTGATGAACACTATTCATAATAGGTGTTTTAAGGTAGACAACAAAAGTAGTAGACAGGTTTGACTTTATAGAAACTAATAAAAGTGCGCTTATCCCTTACTAAGCGCACTTTTAGGCTGGAGAGGTTTGCGAGAAGACTATTTAAGTCCCAGTACCTGCTTGCCTTGTTTAAAGGTGATATCCACAGGAATATTGGCCGTTTCCAGTTTGGCCAGATCTTCGGCAAGATCTGCGTTGACAATACCGCTTTCGGCAACCAGTTTGTCTACGCCTTGGTAATCACCGTTACCCTGTAGCGTTAGAATCAGCTCGGACAGGGAGTCGATAGCCTGGGTCATTTTTTCCATATTGACGCTATATAACCCTTCCTGGTTACGGCTAAACGCCCCTTGCTCTGCAAAATAGTTGAACCTGACCATATTGGCCTTGCCGTGGGCACTTGTGGCGCCAAAGCGAACGGAGCGGAAGATGCCGGCAAGAAATGTTGTGTAGTAATCCTCAAGCTGGCCTTCTGTGATCACGCCTTTTTCAAGTAATTGGCGCACCATATAAAGCCCGAGAATATCCGCCTTGCCTTCTTCCAGTGCAGAGGCATGCTCTTTTAACGCCTGGCGCACCGTGCCCTTGCCATTGACGGTATTTTTTATCCCCAAGCCATGGGCGACTTCATGAAACATGGTGTTGGCGAAAAATGCCGTAAAGGTAACATGCTTTCTTTGCTCCGGCACAATCAGGTTTTCGGCAATAGGTTGCATAATGGCATCAAACTTGGCGCGCATGGCATTTTTTAGCTGCAGGCGTCGGGTGCCTTTTTTAAGCTGTACTTCCTCATCATTTGGCAGGTTGATGGCTATGGTCTTGCCGCCGGCGTTGGAGTGGCCTGCATAATAAATAACATCATAGGCATTTAAGTCTGCGTCAGAGCCTGGTACTTCGGCTTTATACTTGCGATTGACGGGTAGGCCCTTTTGCAGCTCAGGAAGATAGGCGGCATATTTGGCCAGCTTTTCACTCCAGGACATATCCTTGATCAAGATATAGGACTCAAAGGCGGCACGATAGCCATACAACTGGTCTTCATAGGTTTCGATTGGTCCAATCACGACATCGATGGGATTGTTTTTCATGTCCATCCAGGCAAAGTCAGAGGCCTGGTAATCATCTGTGCGCATGGCCTTGGCGCGCATGCTAAGGTAATTGGCAAACTCTTTATCGTCGGCCAGGGTAGCTGCCTTCTCTAAAATTACGGCAATGCGGTTTATTTCATCACTATAGGCCTCAGAGTAGGCAATGGTGGACAGCTTACCTTCGTGATCTCTGCGTACCAAAGAATATAAGCCACCTTTGTCGTCAAAACTTGCCTGTTCAAATTCAGCCTTGCTCATATCGCCCGGATAAAACTCGGCACCATGTGCTTTCGGAGACACATTGGTTAAAAAGGCCTTATCGCCATTTAGCCTGTCCCAGGGACCATAATTGATCTTGGCAAACTCTCTGACCTGCTCATCTTTAATGCCGGCAAGAAATTGCTCTTTATCTTGGCCATAGGCCTGTTGCCAGAACAGGTTATCGATAATATCAGACGCTTCAATCAGCAAGGAAAGCATTTGCTTCTGGTTGTCTGACAGGTGATCCAAATTTGCGGTTAGTGTGACCGGCTTGTAAATATCCAGCCTATTCTCGTATTCGGGTAAAAGTGTGGTTACTTTGTTTTCTTGATGGTCATTTTTGTTATTACAGCCACTGAGTGCTCCGGTTGCAAGGAGGAGGACAGCGGCAATTTTTGATAATTTCATTCTTGTTAGCCTTATTTGGAATACCGGCTAGAGACTAGAAAAAAATGAAAGTAAGCGCAAGTGGGATTATGACGATTAGATCAAATATGCCTGTGTTAGTGAAGAGTGCGGGGCAGAAAAAAAGGTAGTAGTACGGAGGAGGTATACAGTGGAACTGATATGCGTATTTTGAAGAGTTTTCGAAAGACATAAAAAAACCGGCCTAGGCCGGTTTTTCAAAATGCATGTGCAATTAAAGTGCTTTGATAGCAGCGTTTAAACGGCTCTTGCTACGCGCAGCTTTATTTTTGTGGATAAGACCCTTAGTTGCATAACGGTCTAAGATTGGAGCGGCAACTGAAAATTCTTTTGTTGCTACTTCTTTGTCACCGGCTTCAATCGCTGCATTTACTTTCTTAAGTAGAGTGCGCATCATTGAACGACGGCTTGCATTGTGTTGACGGCGCTTTTCAGATTGTACCGCACGTTTCTTAGCTTGCTTTGAGTTAGCCAAGGTGAACTCCTAAAATATGATAAATATAGCCTAAATTTAAGGCGACGAAATATACCTGTTTTATGGGCTAGCGTCAAACCTTTTCATGGTTAATTTCTAATAAAGCTTACAGCGAGATAAAGCTGATTCGGCATATTATTACCCGGGTGAGCGAATTTGTCTGCTGACACTCGCCAGTTTATGGTCAATATACCGTTATATTTGCTTGTTTGTCTTGGCAAAATAATCAGATAATAGTAACTCGGTTCTTCTCTGCTAATAAAAACAACGTCGGAGCACTTTTGAGTAACAAATTAATCAAGTCAGGGCTTATTGTCAGTTTTATGACTTTGGTTTCTCGCATATTGGGGTTAGTGCGGGATGTGGTGATCGCCAATATAATGGGGGCGGGTAGTTCTGCCGACGTTTTTTTCTTTGCTAACAAGATCCCTAATTTTCTACGCCGCTTGTTTGCCGAGGGGGCTTTTGCTCAGGCGTTTGTGCCGGTACTGAGCGAGTTTCAAGAAAGAGATGAGCAGGAGGATAGTAATGAAACCAGGCGCCTTATCGGCCAGGTTTCAGGAACACTGGGTGTCATTATCTCTCTGGTGACCTTAGTTGGCATGATAGCTTCCCCCTTGTTTGTTGCATTGTTTGGTTTTGGCTGGTTTCTGGACTGGTATAACGACGGGCCCAATGGTGAAAAATTTACCTTGGCGTCTGTGCTGTTGAAAATAACCTTTCCCTACTTATGGTTTATTAGTTTTACCGCTTTGGCGGGGGCAATACTCAATACCCTGGGACGCTTTGCCGTTTCTGCCTTTACTCCTGTGCTATTGAATGTTTGTATTATTTCCGTGGCAATTTTTGCTTCGCCCTGGTTTGAAGACTCCGCCTATGCATTGGCCTGGGGGGTGTTTTTAGGTGGCCTGGTGCAATTTTTATTTCAAATACCTTTTTTGATCCGAGCAGGGGTCCTAGTTAAACCTCAGTGGGCATGGCATGCTGACGGTGTCGCAAAAATTAGAAAATTGATAGTGCCTGCCTTATTTGGTGTTTCCGTCACTCAAATAAACCTATTGCTTGATACCCTGATTGCCAGCTTTCTGATCAGCGGTTCGATCAGCTGGTTGTATTATGCCGACAGGTTACTGGAGTTTCCGTTAGGGCTATTTGGCATTGGCATAGCGACCGTGATCTTGCCAAGCCTGTCAAGGCTGCATGCCAAGAATAGCAGTGATGAATTTAGCGCCACCCTGGATTGGGCCATCAAGGTGATCTCTCTGTTTGGCTGGCCGGCCCTGGCCGGTTTAATGGTGCTGGCCCAGCCTATTATTATGGTGCTTTTTATGCGCGGTGAGTTTACCCAGGCGGATGTGGTTAGCGTTTCTTTTGCCTTATTTGCCTATTTGTCCGGTTTGGTGAGCTTTATGTTTATCAAGGTGCTGGCGCCCGGTTATTATGCCCGCCAAGATACCAAAACTCCTGTCAAAATAGGTATTAAGGCCATGGTGGCCAATATGGCATTTAACCTGATGCTGGCCCCTATTTTGGGCTATGTGGGTTTGGCCCTGGCGACGACATTGTCAGCGACCTTAAATGCCTTTTTACTCTATCGTGGATTAAAGGCTCAGGGAGTCTATCAACTATCCGCTAAAACCCTGTTTTTCGTGTTTAGATTAATGTTGGCGGCAGGCTTGATGGCTTGTGTAGTCTATTATCTTTCCCCAGCCTTTGACATTTGGCTGGAAATGAGCTTTATGCAGCAAGTGATTCAATTGCTTGTTTGTATATCTGCTGGCGCTATCAGCTATTTTATTGCGATTTTAATATTTGGGATAAGACTGACCGAGTTTAAAGTGTCTGCCAGGGAATAAATTAATTTAAGAAATTGCGCTCAATTGCTGATTCTTGCTACGGACTAATATATAATTCGTCGGTTTTTTATTCTTCAATGCTATTGAGGCTTGATAGGCTTAAGGTTTTACAGCTAAATGCAGTTAGTTCGCGGTATACACAATATTCGGCCGGAAGATCACGGCTGTGTGTTAACAATCGGCAATTTTGACGGTGTTCATTTAGGGCACAGGCGCGTAATATCTGCTTTGGTTAAAAAGGCAAAGACACTTAACTGCGTGCCGGCGGTACTTGTCTTTGAACCTCAGCCGCAGGAGCTGTTTGCACCAAAGGGTGCGCCGGCAAGGTTATGCCGTTTGCGTGACAAATACAGCTTGCTGCAAAAGCTTGGGGTTGAACGCTTGATATGCGTGAATTTTAACCGTAAATTTGCCAGTCAGTCTGCCGAGCAGTTTATTGAAGAATTATTGGTCAAGCGCCTGGGTATTAAGCATCTGATTGTTGGTGATGATTTTCATTTTGGCAAAAATCGTACCGGTAATTTCGCCATGCTGTGCCAGGCAGGAAAAAAATTTGGCTTTGACGTAACAGATACCGCCAGCTACAAGTTGGCGGATTGCCGTATTAGCAGCACGGAAATTCGATATGCCCTGGAGCATGATAATTTGGCTGATGCACAGCGCATGTTGGGCAGGCCTTATTCTATTATCGGCCGTGTTTTTCATGGTGATAAAAGAGGCAGGCAGTTGGGCTTTCCAACCGCCAATGTCTTGCTGAAAAGGCGTGTTTCACCTATTTCAGGCGTTTATGTCGTAAAGGTAAACACAGGTGAGGGGAGTTACTTTGGCGTAGCCAATGTTGGCTCTCGACCAACGGTTGCAGGAATTCGACAGCAACTTGAAGTACATATATTTGATTTTGATGAAAATTTGTATGGTCAAAGCATTGAAGTGGTCATGTTGAAGAAACTTCGCAATGAAATGAAGTTTACCTCAATCGATGAATTGACCCGACAGATAAGCAAAGATAGTGAACAAGCTCGACATTATGTGCGAGCACTCGTTAACCAAGACGATAACGGATAATGATTTAAATGAGTGATTATAAACATACCTTAAACTTGCCAGATACCGCTTTTCCCATGAAGGGAAACATGGCAAACCGCGAACCGAATATGTTGAAAGAATGGGCTGAAAAAGATGTTTATGGCCAAATTCGTGCAGCTAAAAAAGGTAAGAAATCATTTATCTTGCATGACGGACCTCCGTATGCCAATGGCGATATCCACCTGGGGCATGCCGTTAATAAGATCCTCAAGGACATTATAATCAAGTCTAAAACCTTGTCTGATTATAACTCTCCATACGTGCCTGGCTGGGACTGCCATGGTTTGCCAATCGAACTGATGGTAGAAAAGAAAGTGGGTAAGCCGGGCCATAAGGTGACCGCCGCTCAATTCCGTGAAAAATGCCGTGAATATGCGATAAAACAGGTCAATGGTCAGCGAGAAGATTTCAAGCGTCTTGGTATTTTCGGTGACTGGGAAGAGCCCTACCTGACCATGAATTATGAAACCGAAGCCAATATTATCCGGGCTTTAGGAAAAATCGCCGAAAATGGTCACCTGCAGCAAGGCTTTAAACCTGTACACTGGTGTACGGATTGTGGCTCTGCCTTGGCGGAAGCCGAGGTTGAATACAAAGACAAGCAATCTCCCGCCATCGATGTGAAGTTTACCGCCATTGATGAAGCGGTGGCCGGCAATTTCTCTCACCCGGATGGTCATGCCGGAGAAGGTGATATTTCCATCGTGATCTGGACCACAACCCCTTGGACTTTGCCGGCAAACCGGGCGGTATCCGTGCACCCCAATGTTGAATATACCCTAGTTCAGTGTGAAACAGAGCAGGGCAAGCAAAGGCTGATCCTGGCATCTGATTTGGTTCAGTCTTGTATGGACAGATTTGGCATTGATAAATACCATGCACTGGGCTTCTGTCGAGGTAGCGATCTGGATCTTATTCAGGTACAGCACCCTTTCTATGATTTTACCGTGCCTGTGATTTGCGGTGAGCATGTCACCACGGATTCGGGTACTGGTTGTGTTCATACCGCACCTGGCCATGGTGTTGATGACTTTGTTATCGGTAAAGAATACAAGCTTGAAGTTGCCAACCCGGTTGGTGCTAACGGGGTTTACCTGGAAGATACGCCCTTGTTTGGCGGCCAGCATGTTTTTAAGGCCAATGCCAGTGTTGTTGATGTCTTGAACGAGCGTGGTGCTCTTTTGCATCACCACGCCTATGAACATTCCTACCCGCATTGCTGGCGCCATAAAACGCCGATCATTTTCCGTGCAACACCTCAGTGGTTTATCAGCATGGATCAGGAAGGATTGCGTGATGCCTCATTGGGCGAAATCAAGAATACCCAATGGATCCCGGACTGGGGACAAAGCCGTATAGAATCTATGGTGGAGGGGCGTCCTGACTGGTGTATTTCGCGCCAGCGTACCTGGGGCGTGCCTATTGCCCTGTTTATCCACAAAGATACCGGGGCACTACATCCGCGTAGCATTGAATTGATTGAAGATGTTGCCAAGCGTGTAGAAGAAGCCGGTATCCAGGCCTGGTTCGATCTGGATGCCCAGGAGCTTATTGGTGATGATGCCAAGGAATATATTAAGGTGCCCGACACGCTAGATGTCTGGTTCGACTCTGGTACCACCCATTATTCCGTTGTCGATGCCCGTGAAGAGTTTGACGGCATAGCCGATCTTTACTTGGAAGGCTCGGATCAGCACAGGGGCTGGTTTATGTCTTCCATGATGTCTTCTGTCGCCATGAATGGTAAGGCGCCATACAAGCAAGTGCTTACTCATGGCTTTACCGTTGATGTTAACGGCCACAAGATGTCCAAATCCTTAGGCAATGTCATCACCCCAGGCCAGATCACCAATAAACTGGGGGCCGATATATTGCGTCTATGGGTAGCCTCGGTTAACTATACCCAGGAAATTACCGTCTCTGACGAGATTTTTAAGCGCCAGGCCGATGCCTATCGCCGAATCCGTAATACCTCACGCTTTTTGCTGGCCAATATCAACGGTTTCGAGCCAAGCGAACATTCAGTGAGTTTTGACGATATGATAGCGCTGGATCGCTGGGTGGTTGATAAGGCGGCACAACTGCAGGACGAAATTGTAGCTGCCTATGAAAACTATGACTTCCATCTTGTGGTACATAAACTGATGAATTTCTGTACCACGGAATTAGGCGGTTTCTACCTGGATATCATCAAGGATCGCCAGTATACGGCTAAGGGCAGCAGCTTGGCCCGTCGCTCCTGTCAAACGGCCATGTACCTGATTGCCGAAGCCATGACTCGCTGGATGGCACCTATTACCTCATTTACCGCACAGGAGATCTGGCAGGCATTACCTGGCGAGCGTGAAGACTTTGTCTTTACCGGCGTCTGGTTTGACGGCTTGGCCAAATTACCCGCCGACTCCGAGCTGAATAATGATTACTGGAATGAAATCCTCCTGGTTCGTGCCGAAGTGAACAAGGCACTGGAAGCGGCACGCAAGGAAAAAACACTGGGTAAGGCACTGGAAGCGAAAGTGACCCTGTTTGCCACAGAAGCACTCGCTGATAAACTGCTAACCCTCGGCGATGAGCTGCGCTTTGTCTTGATCACATCCGCCGCTTCAGTTGAAAAAGTTGCTGAGCCACCTGAAGGCGCCTTGGCAACAGAAGTGGAAGGCTTGTGGTTAGCCCTAGAGTCTTCGACCGGCACCAAGTGCGAAAGATGCTGGCACTACACGGACGATGTTGGTCAGCACTCTGACTATGAAGATTTATGCGGACGCTGCGTCACTAATGTCGAAGGTGACGGTGAAGTGCGTCAGTTCGCTTAAATTGCAGTTTTCATAGTACTCAGAGTTTGTATGACGAATTTATTTAAGAATACTGGCCTGCGTTGGTTGTGGCTAACCCTGCTTTGTTTGGTGCTTGATCAAGTAACCAAGCACTGGGTAGCAGGCAGTATGGAATTATATCAGTCAATCACGGTATTTCCTTTTTTTAACATTACCTATGTGCATAACTTGGGGGCCGCATTTAGCTTCCTGGCGGATCAAGGGGGCTGGCAGCGCTGGTTTTTCACCGTGATTGCTGCAGTGGCCAGTGTTCTCTTTGTATACTGGTTAGCGAAAACACCAAAAGATAATCGTAACTTGGGTATTGCGTTTGCGCTGCTGCTAAGCGGCGCCTTAGGCAATTTAATCGATCGCATGTTATTGGGCTATGTTATCGATTTTTTGGATTTTTATGTCGGCAGTTATCATTGGCCGGCATTCAATGTTGCCGATTCGGCCATATTTATCGGCGCGGCTTTAATGATTCTGGACTCCTTTATAAACCCTTCCGAAACTAATGAAGTCAGCAGTTCGAATAAATAAGCGTATACTAAACAGGTTGCCAGCGAGCAGAAATAGGTAAGAGAATGACTAAGTCAGTTCAAAAAGATTCAAGTATTATTGTTCATATCACCATGAAGTTGTCGGATGGCTCGGCGGCTGACAGTACCAAAGTGAACAATAAGCCGGCGAAAATCATTATGGGAGATGCGAGTATTTCTCCCGCATTCGAAGCTCAGTTGCTAGGCATGCAGGAAGGGGAAAGTAAGGAATTTACTCTTGAAGCAAAAGATGCCTTCGGTGAACCCAACCCTGACAATATTCACTATATGGATATTAGTAAGTTTAGTGCCGATGCCCCGGCCAAAGTGGGCAATATCATCACCTTTACCCAACCGGGGAACGTCGAGTTGCCGGGAATGATCACTGAGGTTTCAGGGTCTTCTGTCACAGTAGACTTTAATCATCCTTTGGCAGGACAAGCTGTGACTTTTGTCATTGATATTGTCGAGATAAAATAACGGGCTGACTATGGAAATTATCTTAGCGAATCCTCGAGGTTTTTGTGCCGGTGTTGACCGGGCCATCAGTATTGTAGATAGGGCTTTGGAGCTTTTTTCTGCGCCTATTTATGTCAGGCATGAGGTGGTCCACAATAAGTTTGTTGTGGATGGCTTGAAAAAGCGTGGTGTGATCTTTGTCGATGAACTGGATCAGGTGCCGGATGACAATACCGTTATTTTCAGTGCTCATGGCGTATCGAAAGCCGTGCGTAATGAAGCCAAGCGACGTGGGCTAAAGGTATTTGATGCCACTTGCCCGCTGGTAACTAAGGTACATATGGAAGTGTCACGCACCAGCCGACGAGGCGTTGAATGCATTCTCATCGGTCATGCCGGTCACCCCGAAGTGGAAGGCACCATGGGACAATATGACAGTGAGCTTGGTGGTATTTATCTGGTGGAATCGGTTGCAGATGTCGAAAAGCTTAAAGTGAAAAACCCTGAAAAGCTTTACTTCTGTAGCCAGACCACCTTGTCCGTTGATGATACCAGTGAAGTCATTAATGCCTTACAGGAAAAAT
>Ga0213838_1000301_pt1 | contig 46148 bp, 37 predicted proteins | sample SWPATP13_FD_160577 | JGI IMG/M metagenome (GOLD analysis project Ga0213838, IMG submission 160577) | Coastal seawater microbial communities from Marineland, Florida, United States - SWPA TP1 #3 | ecosystem: Environmental > Aquatic > Marine > Coastal | place: USA: Florida | collected 2016-08-06 | reverse complement strand
AACTTGGTTTATTCGATGCGACAGAAATGTTACAAAACACCAGCCAAGCAGCGGGTAGTCAAATTGATAACAGTTTTGGCGGCTTCGTACTGGACAATGGTCCAGGTTCGGCAACAATCGGTTTCCGTGGTTTAGGAGCTGAGCGTACCCTAGTACTTATCAATGGCCGCCGTATGGCGCCTGCTGGTGTAGGTGGCGCACCAACATCACCTGATTTGAACTTAATTCCAGCAGTTATGATCGAAAGAATGGAGAACTTGTACGACGGTGCATCAACTGTTTACGGTTCTGACGCGGTAGCTGGTGTTGCCAACGTAATCTTACGTCAAGACTTAGAAGGCTTTGAGCTACAAGGCTCATTTAACAAGCCAAAAGGCAGTGGCGGTGAAGAAACAGTACTATCAGGTATGTGGGGTACCACAACTGATAACGGCTTCTTCAGTATTGGTGCTGAATATTATGACCGTAAGTCACAATCTTTAGCAGATAACCCGTTCGTAAAAGGTTGTGAAGAGCGTATCTTTGAAACTGAAGACGGTGAAATCATCAAACGTTATGGTGGTATTGGCCCAACAATTAATGGCGAAGATTCATGTGATATTTTCCCATTAACTAACCGTATGTTTATCTATAACGGTTTCTGGGGTAGCGTATACAATACACCAGGCTTTACCAATACAGGTATTCCTAACTGGAGTGAATCAACAGTTCCACTTCAATATGCTGGTTTATTACCAACTTGGATCGAAGGTGATTTCAATGGTGACGGCATTATTGATGGTGCATTTCCTGATGGTAACGGCGATGGCTTAAGAGATTTTGACTTCCAGGATCCTCGTTATGCATTCCAACAATCAGACTACTACCGTTCTGGTGACTATTTAGGTAAGAACAAACGTTTATCTGTAGTAGCAAATGGTGAATATAGCTTCGAAGACGAGAATGACACGCGTGTTTACTTTGACGCATTGTATGCGACTCGTAACTCAGATCAATTCACACCTGGCGCACAAATGTTTGAAAACGTTCCGTCTTCAAATCCATATAACCCATGTAACCCAGATGGCCTAAACGGTATTGACTGTTTTGGTGTATTAGGTTTTGGTAATGCTGGTCCACTTCAAGTACAACCAATCATCAATATCAGAGGTGATCGTGACCGTCATGAAGTAGATGTATCACAATACCGTGTTGTTACTGGTGTTACTGCTGACTTAACAGCGTTAGCTGATTACGGTTTAGAAAACTGGTACTACGATGCTTATGTATCATACAGTGCTTCTTCGGGTGACTATGTAACTAGCGGTATTAATGAGTCAAGGTTAGAGCACTCGTTAACGACTACAGTATTGAACGACGATGGTTCAGTAACTTGTGGTAATGGCAGCGATGGTTGTGTGCCTGTGAACTTATTTGCAGATAACATTTACCAAGTTGGTGGTGGTACGTTAACTGATGCTGAATATGACTATTTACTTTCAGACCGCATTGTTAATACAAAAGTATCGCAATTAGTATTCAATGCTTTTGCAGGTGGTGATTTATATGCGCTTCCATGGAACAGCAATGTTGTTAGCGGTATCATTGGTATCGAATATCGTCGTGACGAAATCGAATCAAACAACAATGACGTAGCAACTGAAGGTCACCTATGGGGTTGGTTCTCAGATAAAGGTGCTAACGGCGCACGTAACTTGAAAGAAGTATTCACTGAAATCGACATGCCGCTTATTAGTGGTGAACCAGGTATTGAAGAGTTAACGCTTACTGCATCTGGTCGTATTTCAAAAGAAAGCTTCTATGATGCGGCTAGCACATATAGCTTGAAAGCAGTATATCGCCCAGTTGAGTGGTTCACACTTCGTGGTACACAAGGTACATCGTACCGTGCGCCTAACCTACGTGAGCGCTTCTTAGCGGGTACAACTGGTTTCACTACAGTTTCGGATCCTTGTGTTGTTCCTAGTGATGCACGTGATTCAGATCCATTAGATCCGAATGCACCAGATACATACAATGCAGCGAACGACGATCGTTCTGCAGGTGTACTAGCAGCATGTGCGGCTGACGGTCTTGATCCAACGTCATTAGGCTTAGGTCAAGATGGTACTGAGAAATTCAATGCAAGCACAAGCGTTGAAAGAAGCAGTGGTGGTACTACAGCACTTGTTGAAGAAACATCAATTGCAAAAACTTATGGATTTGTATTTGAACAACCGTTCACAGATTCATTTGATTTAACACTATCATTGACACGTTATGACATTGAAGTAACTAACTCTATCATCGAGCCAAGTGCGGCTAATATCGTTAATCAATGTTACTCAGCTGACGGTAACGACGCATTCTGTTCACGTTTAACGCGTGATGAGAACGGTCAAATTAATTCAGCAGATGGTACTTTCGTAAACGTTGGTCTATTAACTTCAAAAGGTATGGACTACAACATCCTATTTGAAAAAGACTTTTTAGTAGGCGATCAAAATCTAGGTATTACTGTTGATCTTCAAGCAACGCGTTTGACCGAGTCATTATACGATGTGTTTGGTGACCTTGATAACAATGCAGGCGAGCCAGACTTCCCTGAATGGCGTGGTTCAGCTCGTTTATCAATTAAATATGAAGATTTCCGTTTCAACTGGAACACTCAATTTATTGGTAAAGGCCGTGAAGACTGGTTAGACGATCCAGAAGAAAATGAGTTTACTGCAGACACAGTAGCTTGTGAAGGTATGTGGAAAGACGAAGCACAAACTGATCCTGTACTATGTCGTGAAGTTGGTTATACCGAAGATTATTGGTTACACAACGTTTCATTAACATATACTCAAGATGATTGGCGTGTAGCTATCGGTGTTCGTAACGTATTCAACGAAGCACCACCTAAGGTTGATCCAAATGGTTCATTCTCAAACACTAACATTCCGTTAGGTGTTGGTTATGACACATTTGGTCGTATGCCTTACATTAACTTCACTGCTCAATTCTAAACGTAGTAGTTAAACAATTGTTTATGGCCTCTTTTATAGAGGCCTTTTTATTTAAAGGATATTGTATGAATAAATTCGTATTAAGTTCATGTTTTTTATTCTTGCTCGGCACTACGGCAGCAAATAGTGCACCAATAGAGGAACAAGCGACTGCACCTAAACTATCAGTAGATGCATTCGCTACCTTACCTTTTATTCGCATGGTATCGGTTTCACCCGATGGAAAACGCCTTGCTATAGTGCGTGCCGGTAGCAAGAATGGTGATTACTTCATTGAAATTAGAGACACTAATAATCTTGAAAAAGATCCCGTCACGCTTGGCGCTGACAAAATGTTGGTATCTGGTGTTAGTTGGTTGAACGAAGAAAAAATCGCCGTGCAGTTTCGCCAAATATTACGTGACGGCAGTGAGAGTTACTGGGTAAATAAATTTGCGATCGCTGATGCAGATGGCAAAGGCCGTTGGTTAGTCCCTTTCCGCGAGAGAAATAATATCAACTTTAGCATTGTTAGCATTTTGCCTGATGATAAAGATGAAATCTTAGTGGAAGTTGATATTAACCGAAACTGGATCCCAGACGTAGTTCGACTCAATATCAATAATGGTCGCACTCGTACTGTACTTCGCGGAAACAACAAAATTGAAGGAAACTTTGTTGCCGATGCAACTGGAGAAGTACGTGCAGCATCTGGCTGGAATCCAAGTAACGACTCAATTGATTTATTTGCCAGAAAGCAAGGTGAATCTGAATGGCAATTGGTGAGACAAAATTCACCTAAAAATCGTGAAAACTTCACATTTCTTGGTTTCTCTAGCGAAAAACCTAATCAATTGTATGTGAATGCCAATTTGGGCGAAGACAAAACAGGTATTTACCTTTACGATTTGGAAACAGGCAAGTATTCTGAACGCATTTTTGGCCTAGAAAACGTTGATGTTGACGGTGCAACATTTGACAAGTGGGGCAAATTACTTGGCTTTAACTACACTACAAAGCATCCAAAACGTTATTTAGTTGACGCTAAAGAGCAGGCACTTTACGACGGATTGGAAGGCGTTTTTAAAGGAAAATTCTTCCGCATTGCCAGCCGCTCTGATGATAATAATGCACTCGTAATTTTCACTCAATCGGCAAAAGATCCGGGCACCTACTTCTTATTGAAAGATAAAAAGCACCTAAACAAGATTGGTGATCGTAGCCCGCAATTAGCAGCAGAACATTTAGCTGACGTAAAATACGTTACCTATACCACCCGTGATGGTCGTAAAACTAAGGCATATGTCACTATTCCACAAGGCAAGCCGCCTTTTTCAACAGTTGTAATGCCACATGGTGGTCCTTGGGCACGTGATACCAATATTTATGACGAGTGGACACAAGTTTTAGCAAGCAATGGTTACCTTGTTGTCCAACCTCAATTTAGAGGTTCATCAGGTTACGGTTTAGAACACTGGAAAGCGGGTGATAAACTCTGGGGCTTGAAAATGCAGGATGACATGGACGATGCTGCATTATTCTTGGTTGAAAAAGGATTAGCGAAGAAAGACAAACTAGCGCTATTTGGCTGGAGTTACGGCGGTTATGCAGGCTTTGTCGCCTCAATGCGTGAAAACAACATCTATCAATGTTCAGTTGCAGGCGCAGGTGTAAGTGACTTAAATCGTATCAACGCTACGCTTAACGAAAGTCGCTTCCTAAAAGAGCTTCAAAGACCAACTATTGCGGGTATCAATCCTATTGAGCACGTCGATAAGGTGAACATACCCATCCTTGTTGTTCATGGCGATATGGACGTACGTGTACCTGTAAAACATAGTAGAGAGTTTGTTGAAGAGCTTAAGGCGAAAAACAAAGATCATAAATATGTTGAACTTATTGACGCAGACCACTTCTCAGACACCCTATTCTACGATCATAAAATGAAGTTTTATTCTGAGCTTCTAGATTGGTTTGGCAATAAGTGCCAATTAAAAGGTTAGATATTCTGAAGTAAATAGTAAAAACCAACATAAATATATGTTGGTTTTTTATTTGCAAGCACGTTAGAAATTCAAATTGTTAATTCAGACACTCTTTAAATAACACTTCAAATCTCTCAAGTCCCTCAAACAGCTTGTCATCGGTAATGGTAAGTGCGGGTAAAATCGAATAACATTTCCATAAAAACCACACGCCAATAGTACCAAACCATGCTTAGCAGCATTTGAAATTATTGCCTGAGTCAGTTCAACGTTTGGTTTAACATAAACCTCGTTCATTGAACTCAACTTTTACGACAAAACGGTTCTGGCTTTTTTTTATGAAAAAGCGCCAGTTTTGTTGCTTACATATAGTTTCAACCAGATATAGGCCAAATCCAAAGCCGTAGTTCAAGTCTTTGTGTTGAGTGTCCTGTTCAAATGCGTTGCTTACGGTAACACTGTTTTGGCTTACCGAAAGGTACACGTTATTATCAGCAGTATATTGGCAAGCGTTACGCAATAAATTTCCAAGCGTTAATTCAATCAAATTGAGATCAGCCAGCATTGGTTCACGAGAGCAAATATCAAAGTGAAATTTTACTAATGGCGAACAATACACCTCGCTTTCTTCAACTAGCTGTGCCAACTGCTCAGACAAAACAAGGTTAACAGGTTCGTTTGCTGATTTTTGTTTGCGCCAAACTTGTAAAAGTGTGCCAGTCATCAGCTTCATATTGCCATTTGCCCTAGCAAGCTTATCGATTACTTTGGCGTCTTTTTCCGAAAGTTGATTACGCTTTTTAAGTACAGCGATGGCTGCCGCTATAACTGAAATTGGTGTTCTCAATTCATGACTCAAACTACTGAGAAAGTCTTTTTCACGTTTCACTCGTTCTTTCTCTATTTGTCGCAGTTCATATTGTGATTGCAAACTGCCCTTCAGTTGGTTTGCCGCCTGAGCTAACTCGCTAAAATCGATTTTTTCAGGGATTGCTAAATCTGGATAAGCATTGGCTGATTGCTCAGAGATTTTAGTCATCCACTGTTCAAATAAACTAACTTGATCAGTCACTTTTCGGTTTAAACGTGTCACAAAGAATATAAGTAGTACAAATAACAAGAACGAAAGCAAACTCAAACTCAACCTGACCGATTGATTACTCTTTGCATAATCGTCTTGGTTAAATATATGAATTACATAAAACACAGTGTTTTGTGCAGGTAAACTAAATGGCAATATATAAATGTATTGCTCTTCTGCAAAAAACAGCGAGGCTTCGTCAGGTTCTACAACCTCACCTTCAATTAGTTTTAGGTAGTGCGCGGGTAAGTTACTTTTTCCCCAATAATACTCTTTTCTACCGGTATCAAACTCAACAATCGCTTGATTTGGCTGATAATGTTCGGTTAAGACTTCCGCTTCATAAAACATGTAATATTCAGTGGTATCATCCATACCCGACCAATTCATGAAACTTATGAGTGCCGTAAATGCAGCGATAATAAGCGCAAGTATTAATAAATAACGACGATTTAAATAGTTTGCCAGTGACTGATGTTTCATTATGCTCTTAGCGCCAACCCTGCGCCTCTTATAGTATGAATTAATGCATGATTTCCTTCGCAATCAATCGCGCTCCGCAACCTAAAAATTAACGTTTTAAGCATATCCTTATTTACATCCTGTTCGGGCCAAATGTGCTTTTCAATATCGAGCTTGGAGACCACATTGGGACTATGTTTGGCCAATAAACATAAGAGTTGCCATTGTGCTGGTTGCAAGTAAATTTCTTTATGGTTTCTTGTAACCACATGTGCAGCGTAATCTATGATGAGATCATCTAACTGAAAAATACGCTTTGCTTCGTTTTTTCGTCTAGCCAATACTTTAAGGCGCGCTACGAGTTCATCAAGTTCAAAAGGCTTCGTTAAATAATCATCAGCACCAACTTCAAAGCCAATTAACTTATCGTCAATTCCATCTCTAGCAGTGAGAAAGATAACTGGCGTGTCGATGAGTTGTTCTTTTAACCAACTACACACAGTAAAACCATCTGCCCTTGGCATGTTGACATCTAACACAATGACATCGTACCGCGTAGTCTCAAGCAGGTTAATCGCCATTTTGCCGTCAGCAGCGTAATCGCACTCAATGCCTTCATCTTCAAGGTAATCTATGGTTAATTCAGCCAAATCAGCTTCATCTTCTGCTAACAGCACTAGCATGCGTTGTTCCTTATTCTGTTAACACTCGTTGGCAAAGTATTATGGAAATGGAAAGTTACCCCTTAAATACTTTACGGCAAATAACGAGATATTATGACATATTAGATTTCTCTAGAGTTACCTGACAGTTACCTTTTGCCCACTATAGTTAACGGGCTAATTGTAGTACGTCTTGACCTTTGTAGTTTGAGTTTCGTTCAATTTGAGCGTGTTATGAAACCAACGCTCACTTTGTAACATCGTTTGTTCGTAGTCAAACTCAAGCACGGGTTCCGCGTCCAGCTCGCGCTAAGTACCTACATCCATGTACGCAACAACGAGCAAAGCTTGGCTCAAAAAATTTCTCCATTAGACAAGTCCAACGGTTGCGGTAACACGACTGAAACGCTAAAGAACGGTAACGTTTAAACAGTCAATCCAAAGCCCCCAAGGGACTGAAGCTGTTGCGCTAATCTGAATGGATTAATGCCTTAAAAACACTTCATGGTAGTATTTTGAGAAAGCTTCTGTTGCCGCCTCGGTGCGCCACCATGTTGTTACCGCATGACGGTACTCTTCAGTGTGTTTAACTTCTTTCAATACAGCGTTCACACGCTTTATTACTTGTTTTCCCCACGCATTATCGGGGCAAGCGATTGAGCCAGAATTAAAAGGTTCCACTCCGTTTATTCTATAACTTACTAATGACTCCCGAGGAATCGCGGTGTGTTGCAAGAAATACTCTAACTCAAACGGGTAAAGAATAGACAAATCAACGCGATTAAGGTGAATAAGTTGGAATATCGACGATAAATCGGTGTTTGATATCAACTGCACTTTGTCAGCATTGGCATACTTTTCAAATATCGCATCAATCGACTCGGTGTACGATCGCTCATTAACTAACGCAAATGTGAACAGATCAGATTTTAAAACAGCCTCAAAATCCACATTACCGTCTTTTAAATATGCATCCAACACTCCCTGTTTCGCAATTATTCTATTGCTGGGGTTCACCATAGATGCATCTGAAAATACCATGAACTTTTTGCGCTCAGGCGTAATAAAAAGTGCTGGATGGCAAACATGTTTGCCCGCTTTCATATCTAATATGGCACGGCCAATTGAAGCAAGTGGCATTTTATGAACATACTCAGGCATTCTCTCAATGATGAGATCTAATACCTTTTGAACGAAACCCTCACCTTGTTCAGGCCCAATTTTAATGATCCCTGGTGGACGGTGATAAGTTTGCCAATAGATAACATCTTTACTAAAACTCGCAAACGGCAATAACAAAGACAATAGGAGTATAGTGTGGATGTAATTTTTGGCGGGCAATGAAGTTACCATTTCTTACTACTGAGAATAGATAAAATATAACGCGCCATTAAGGATTACGCAATTTTGGACTATCTTGCTCAAAAAGCACTAATAAGACATGACAGCTTAGTAACTTATATCAGTTACTATGCTGTATATGTAACGTGTAGTACCTTCCTCTTCTCTACCAAATATCTTCCCATAAGAAATAGCGCTTAAACCGGAGATCTACAATCGACTTTCCTCCTATCACAAACTTTGATTCAACACTGTACAAAATAGTACAACTGCACTATTATCATGAAAAAGTACACTCGTACTATTTACAAAGGATAGCAAAAATGAAATTTAGCTTTTTTAAAGAATCACAGAATAGTGTTGGCCTAAGTGCGATTGGTCGAGGACTAACGTCGATACTGACTCTACTAGCTCCAGCGGTTAGCACATATATTGGTCATAAGATGTTACTTAAACCACGTGGTGTTAGAACATACGAATTTGACAACACGCTTGCTCATCGAGAAATTAACATCATGACATCTACTGGCATTGCGCATGTAAATCTATTTGGCAGTGGTGAAAAAATTGTTCTCATTAGCCACGGCTGGGCAGACTCTAGCCACTCTTTTCAGCAAATGATTTTGTCTTTAACTAACCAAGGATATTTAGTTGCCGCGTTAGATCATATTGGCCATGGCAAGTCTTCAGGCAATAAAGCGCATTTACTCAGCTTTATTGAAACCATGGATTTACTCTTGGGAAAATTTCACGAAGAAAGACTACAGGTAGAAGCAATCATTGGACATTCTATGGGAGCATTCGCGACCCTGAATTTGCCACGCTATCAATTACAAGGCAAAAAAATTATTTTGATATCCACACCTGTTAACTTCTTTGAATCGATGTTTGCAAAAATAGAACGATTTGGTATCTCTAGAAAGTTAACGCAAAAATTACTCGATTCAATCAGTCGCCCTTACGGAATAAAATGGCAACAGTTAGCATTGGAACATAACGTGGACAAGCTTGATTTGGATATCACCTTTATTCACGACCGTCTTGATAAGCAAGCGCCATTTTCCGATATCAAACGCTTGGTAGAGACACAAAGTACATCACTCATTGAAACTGAAGGTCTTGGCCACAGCCGTATTTTAGGAGATACTAATGTGATAAGAAATATCTCACAGGTTTTATTTACTTAATGAATAAAGGCGAACGCACCCGTAACGAAATATTAAAACAAAGTATTAAGCACGCTAGCCGATTTGGGCTAGCTGACATCACAATAGGAACAGTATCTAAACTTTGTCAATTATCGAGAACTGGCGTAATTTCGCATTTTAAGAACAAGGAAGATATGCAAATCGCTATTCTAAACTACGGCGAAGAGCTCTTTATTGAGCGCGTTATCCGCCCTTCTTGGCGCGAAGATCCACTCGATCATTTAGCAGCGTTTTTGGATAGCTGTATGAACTGGACAATTGAGATGTTTGACGAATATCAAGTCAGTTGCCCATTTATAAAGGCTGTTGCTGAATTTCAAAACAGGCCAGATTCTGAAGTTAGAGCGTTTACCATAGTGCAACAAAACAGATTGGTTAGTTATATTACTCGCAGAGTTCAACGGTGTTTTGAACACGGCAGGTTTACATCAGACACAGATAGTGAAACCATCGCATATGAGCTCTACAGCCTTTATTTGGGACACGCGCTAACTAAGCATACAGTAAGCGCTTCTCGCTCTGACGATATGTTCAAAAAGTGTGTTGCTCGCCTCCTAAAAAGGTATCAAACACCAGATTAACGCCCTTTGAATAAATTGGGTAGCTGCCTCAGGCCTCTAACAATTCAACAATAAATCGAGTTAAATTGCCAGAAACCGTATTAACTTTTTTGGCTTCATGTAATGCAATAGTTTAAGGCAGAAACTCGCTCCTTTTTGGACTGACATTCTCAAACGCAATTAAACTAAGTGACAACATTATGCTTACGCTTCTTTCGCCAATTTATCTTCAATACCCCTTTCTTATATTGCTGCACAAGCCAGATAATCCCAGTGCACGATAACATTAGGGTTGCTACAGCAAATGCAATAATCAGCCAATGGTTAAACCCCCCTGTATTGCCGTAATCCATAAAATGAAGCTTCATCATCAAGTCTTTTAATCTGGAGTCATCATTGACATGACGAAGTATTTGACCCGTTACGGCATCCAAATAAATTGTTGTGTTGACCTCGTCATCCACATCAACTTTCCACATGGGGTTTTGCTGAGCAATATAATCTGAAAATGGCGGCTCAACCAGCACCGGCACGCCAACCTTGCCAGAGCCAGAATACGAACCTTGCGCCAACGTTAACACTTGCTTATCAGTTAATGCGTGCTGATTGCCTGTAGTAGCATCGAACAGTGCTGACTGACGCAATTGATAATTGTGCTGCCCTCGCTCGTAAATAGCATGATAGTAAGGACGCTGGAATAGCCATACAAGTTTTAGCTCCAACGGCGGAGCGCTTTCTAACTCACTCACTGCTAATAACTCAAAGTTAGGCAAATTGCCTTCGTGCTGCATATGCACTCGCAATGCATTTCCGGTCGCTTTACCGTGATCCATCAAGTTGAAATACAATCCCGTAGCCAACCAAATCAGCAGCTGCAAACCAACAATTAGCGATAACCACTTGTGAATTGAGATATTTAATTTGAAGGCGTGCATACAACAGTCCTTCTTTTATTTGCCAAAAAAATACGGTGGTAAGTTAATACTGCACCTGCTAGAGCCGCTAAAACGCCTAGCAATGCGACGACCAAGAGGAACCAGTTTGCGACGTTTTCACCGTCATCGTAATCCATGATATGAAAGCGCCACATCCAGTCGAATAATCGCCAATAGTTATGACGTTTCGTCACAACTGCTCCCGTCTGTTGGCTGATATAGAAGGTAGGAGTTGCGAAATGGTCAAACGTGACTTGCCAAACGGGTAAATGTCTTGGCGAAAGCTCCGCTGGCATATCTGAAACGTTGTTAATTAGCCGTACTGCTGTGATTTTGTGCGGCTGAGTATAGTAATATTGTGCGATGGATTTCGCGCTTGCTTTGTCGACTGATGGCTGTAACTTACCATTGGTGGCATCGACAACCACTTTACCCTTGTCACCAGTGGTAAACCTGTATACTGGCTTGCCCAAATGCTGCGTGAGTTCAATATTATCTGCATCAGGAAAAGTGTCAACAAGCGCATTTATCGAGTAGTTCACATTTGCTAGTTCCACTTTAACATCACGCTTAGCCAATGACTCACCGTGGATAAAGTGAATGTTCATGCTCACCATGTATAATCCGGTGACCGTCCAAAATAAGAACTGTATCCCTACAAACACCATTAACCATCGGTGGTATTTCCTTGCCCATCTAATCATTGTTTGCCAGCCTATTGTTAAATGAAGTCACTTCCGTTTTTTTGACCAACGAATAAATCGCTGGCAGCACAATTAGCGTCAGTACAACAGCGCTGGTCATACCGCCCACCATTGGCGCTGCTATCCGGCTCATCACTTCTGATCCTGTACCCGTTCCGTACAAAATAGGCAGTAAGCCAATAATTATGGTAGCTACCGTCATCATCACCGGACGAACACGCAAGCCCGCGCCTTGTATCAATGCTTCTTGATACTCTGTTGCGGTGATTGATGTCAACTCCCGTTGTGCTTTTTCTTTTAGCTCATTAAGCGCTTGATTAAGATAAACCAGCATAATAACGCCAATTTCTACCGCAACGCCTGCAAGGGCAATAAAGCCTACACCTACCGCCACCGAGAAGTTAAAGCCTTCAAAATACATCAGCCATAAACCACCTATCATCGCCATTGGTAAAGTCACGATGATAATGGCGACTTCACTTAATGCTCTGAAGTTCAAGTAAAGTAAAATCACGATGATGGCGAGTGTTAATGGCAACACATAAGTTAGCTTTTCTTTAGCTCTTTCCATGTATTCGTATTGCCCTGCCCAGTTGATGGAATAGCCTGCTGGCAATACTAGATTCTTAGCCAAATGCTCCTTGGCATTAGCCACATAGGTGCCAACGTCAACGCCGTCGATATCGATGAAGGTCCAGCCATTAATTCGGGCGTTTTCACTCTTAATACCCGGAGGGCCATTCTCTATGCGAATATTGGCAACATCACCCAGTGCAATACGTTGGCCATTAGGCGTTACCACTGGCAACCTTGCCAATTGCTCTGGAGAGTCACGATAGTCTTGCGGGTAACGCAGATTAACGGGATAACGCTCTTGCCCTTCTACCGTTTGTGTCACGTTCATGCCGCCAATAGCGGTAGAAACCACCTGTAGAACGTCTTCAATGTTTAAACCAAAGCGGCTCGCTTTTTCACGTGAAATATCAACCTTAATATAACGGCCACCAGCCACTCGTTCAGAGTACACTGACGCTGTGCCTTTTACCTGAGGTAAAAGTTGCTCAATTTGCTGACCGATACCTTGAATGGTATCAAGATCAGGCCCGGCTACCTTAATCCCAACAGGCGTCTTGATGCCCGTTGCCAGCATGTCAATCCGCGTTTTGATTGGCATAACCCAAGCATTCGTTAACCCCGGAAACTTCACCAGTTGATCAAATTCAGCCTTTAACGATTCCGTTGTTACCCCTTCTCGCCATTGTTCTTGCGGCTTTAATTGAATAAATGTTTCAATCATCGTTAGCGGCGCAGGATCTGTGGCTGTTTCAGCGCGCCCTACTTTACCAAACACATTTTCCACTTCAGGCACGGTGCTAATTAGCTTGTCAGTTTGCTGTAACAACTCTCGCGCTTTACCAATAGAAATGCCAGGATAAGTGGTTGGCATATACATGAGGTCGCCTTCATCTAACGGAGGAATGAATTCACTACCAATCTTATCTATTGGCCAAAACCCCACAATTGTCACTAATATTGCGCCAACAATTGTCGACTTAGGAAACTTCATCACTTGTCTTAACACAGGCATATACACTGCGATAAGCAGTCGGTTTAACGGGTTTTTCTTTTCAGAAATAACTTTGCCGCGAATAAAATACCCCATTAACACAGGCACTAAAGTAACCGCTAAACCCGCTGACGCGGCCATGGCATACGTTTTGGTATATGCGAGTGGCGAGAACATTCTGCCTTCCTGTGCTTCAAGAATAAACACAGGCAAAAATGAAACAGTGATAATGAGCAAACTGAAAAACAGCGCAGGCCCCACTTCACTGGCGGCTTTCGCCACCACTTGCCAGCGATTTTCGTCAGTCAACGCTTCTCCTTTTTTAGCCAGTGCCTCCATATGCTTGTGCATGTTTTCTATCATCACAATCGCACCATCGGTCATCGCACCGATTGCAATAGCAATACCACCGAGCGACATGATGTTGGCATTAATTCCTTGCATATACATGATGATAAACGACACCAGAATACCCAAAGGCAACGTAACTACTGCAACAATTGATGAGCGAAGGTGGAATAAGAACGCCACACACACCAGCGCAACTACTGCTAGTTCTTCAAGTAACTTGCTCCACAAATTATCTACGGCCCTGTCAATCAAATTAGATCGGTCGTACACCGTTACAATCTCAACACCTTCAGGCAGTGACGACTTCAACGATTCGAGCTTGGCCTTTACGCCATTGATGGTTTGCTGTGCGTTTTCACCAAAGCGCATTACCACAACACCACCAACTACTTCACCCTCACCGTTTAACTCGGCTATACCTCGACGCATTTGCGGGCCAAGATTTACGTCTGCCACATCACCAATGCGCAGTGGTGTTCCTTGCTCATTAATGCCAAGTGGGATCTTTTCGATGTCTTGCACAGATTGAATATATCCGGTGGCGGTCACCATGTATTCTGCTTCTGCCATTTCAACTACAGACGCGCCCGTTTCCTTGTTACCTCGCTTCAGTGCTGTTTGTATGTGGTCTAGCGGTACGTTGTATGCCCTAAGTTTGTCAGGATCAACCTGTACCTGATACTGTTTCACCATACCACCTACGGCAGCAACTTCTGACACGCCAGCGACAGTTTGTAGTTCATACTTTAAAAACCAATCTTGAATACTGCGCAACTGGCTAAGATCGTGTTTTCCTGTTCTGTCGGTTAACGCGTAAATATAAACCCAACCTACCCCTGTCGCGTCAGGACCTAACTGAGGTTTTGCCGAGTCAGGTAAACTCGACGCCACTTGGCTCAGGTATTCAAGTACGCGGCTTCGTGCCCAATACAGATCGGTATCATCATCAAAAATAATGTAGACGTACGAGTCGCCAAAAAATGAATATCCCCTCACCGTTTGAGCACCCGGCACAGACAACATTGCAGTGGTCAACGGAAAGGTCACTTGATCTTGAACCACTTGTGGCGCTTGACCAGGATAACTCGTTTTTATAATTACCTGCACATCTGACAAATCTGGAATAGCGTCAACAGGCGTATTTTTTAGAGAATAGAGCCCACCGAATGCAATGATTAGCGTGATTAACACCACAAAGAATCGATTGCCGACAGACCACCTAATAATTGATTCAATCATAATGAAATTCCCTCACGCTTATTCATGGTGTCTTGATTGTGAATGTTGAGCGTGATCGGCGTCATCGCCATGCGATTCGTCGCCATTCGCTTCAGACGTATCGAGAGAAATGTCAGTAATAATAAAATCATCACGAATTTCAAACGTAAAGATGATTGGGTCACCCACATTGAAATCAGCAATTTCAATCTTTTCGGCGAGCACAAAATCCATAGTTGCCGCAGGCCTGTTCCATTTTTCAATTGGGCTTCGGCTAATATTTAAGATGCGAGTTGATGAATCTATTGCGTTAATTACACCCGATACCGTCGCAGACGAGACCTGCTCAGCATTGTCTTCGGGCTCAGACATAATATGTATGCCAGTGACTTCATAGTCGCCTTCTGCCGTTTTAGTTACTTCAAAATGCAATGTCTGACCCGCTTCTAACGCATTGATATCTACGCTGTCAGCTACCGTGAAATCCATGGTCATTTCAGGCCATCCCCACGCTTCGGCTGGGCCATGCGTAATATTAGTCATACGATGACCTGCCATTACACTGTTGATTTTTCCTTCCATCCACACAGCAGTGGGCTCCTCATCATGCGTCATGCGTTTAAAATCAGAGTTTTTACTGGATTCAGAGTCGATTAAGAACTGCGCAGAGGTGACAACAACGTCATCTTCACTTAAGCCATCTAAGATTTCGATGTGACCTTGGTCTACACGACCAATGTTAACTTCAATCGATTTGAACTGCCCTTCACCGAGTGCAAGTACCACGCGATCTTGTTTCCCTGTTCTGATCACCGCTTCTTTAGGCACTAAGATAACGCTTTCGGCTTTATTAGCATGAATCACAACCTGCGCAAACATATTAGGTTTTAACTGATGCTCAGGGTTATCAAACTTTAATCGTACACGTAGCGTTCGAGTCTTATTATTTAAAGTGGGATACACGTAATCTACAACACCTGCCCACTCTTCTCCCGGCAAGTAGTCGAGTGTCATTGAAACGGGAAGCCCCTTTTTAATGAGCGCGGCATCACGTTCAAACACTTCTGCTTCTACCCAAACTTGATCAAGTTTGCCTATGCTAAGCAAGGTATTACCGGGCTGAACATAAAAGCCTTCTCTAATTTTCAATCCATCAACAACACCTGACTGTGGTGAATAAAAGGTAATGGTTTGCTGAACCTTACCCGTTTTTATCAGTTGCTCAATGAATGCTTGGGAAAGTTGCAACGCACTCAATCGATCTTTAGCCGCGGCAATTAACGACTGGTTATTACGTTTTAATGCAATCAACAGCTCTTCTTGCGCATTCACCAGTTGTGGCGAATAAAGCGTATAGAGTGGTTGTCCTTTTTCAACTGGATTCCCTGCAGCCTTTACGTAAAGCTTTTCGATCCAACCGTCTACGCGCGGGTGAATGTGCACGAGTTGATCTTCGTCGTATTGCACATAGCCAACCGTTTCTATAGCTGAATGCATATTTTTGAGTTCAACAGGGGCAGTCCGTACACCGAGATTATTGACCACGTGCGGTGCAATTTTAACGACCCCTGGCCCTACATCACCACTTGCTGCATCTTCTTCATACACCGGAATTAAGTCCATGCCCATAGGAGATTTACCCGGTTTGTCTCTACGATAATTAGCATCCATGGGAGCTACCCAGTAGAGCGGTTTTTTCTCACCTGACGCGGTTGAATCTTCGCTCATACTTGGCGAATCCTGTAAAATATACAGCGCACTTGCACCTAGCAACGCGCCAATAACACCGCCAGCAATAATTTTAAGATTTGAGGGTTGAGTAAGGTTAGACATTATTTGTCTCCAACTTGCTGTGCATTGTGAGCATGATTTAATTCACTTGCATTATTCACTGACGCTTCGGCAAAAAAGTAATTGATACGCGCCACTGTTTTTAGGGCTTCAACATCGATTTGCAACGACGAAATTCGGGCATTTAATTCGGCAATTCTCGCTCTAACAACTTCCGAAAAATCGCCATCGTCATTGGTGTAAGCGGTAAGCGAGGCCTCTGCCTGATCATGGGTTTGCTTGAGTAATTGATCTTGATAGATTGCTTGTCGTTCAGACAATCGGTATAGCTGTCTCAGCTCTTTTTCTACGGCACTGATCATTTGTTTGGTCAGTAATAGTTCTTCCGTTTTTACTGCTTCAGACTCAGCAATAGACGCAGCCAACTGTTTGTCTTGTCTGTTTTCAGTAAAAAGTGGTAAATCAAAAGACACCCCAACGGAAAATAAATCAGCACGACTATCTCCTGAAGGCATGTCGTCACGATAACCATAACTCGCGTTTACGCCCCATTGAGGTTTGTATTGTTGCTTTGCTAATTCAATGTTTTTTTCAAACACTTTTTTCTTTACATCAATAGCAAGTACCGAAGGATGATCAGCCAACTCTTGTGCTAACTTATTCCGTGAGTACTGAGCCGCCTTTAAAAGCGAGGGATTTTTTAAGCGAATAACAGGTAGTGTTTTTGACACTTCAAACGGATTATATTCGCCTTCGCCGTACGCACTAGGTTGCGAGTCGAAATTAAACGGCTGTGCTAAGTTACTGCTATCATATAGATGCAGCCATTCGTTTAAGCGCGCAATCGCAGACTCTAACTTTTGCTTCTGGCCGGTTAATCTGTCTTCTAACTGCACAATTTCCAATTGTGCGCGAATAACGTCTTGTTGTCTGGTTTTGCCTACCGCACTCGAATAGCTGGCTCTAGCCACCTCAGCCATTTGTTCAAACAACGCCCTGTCAGATTCTATTAAGCTAATGGTTTGCTGCGCCAGATAAGCGTCTAGCCAAAGCTCTGACACCATGGTTTTAAGCTTGGCCTTTCGTTCTTCACGCAATAGTGGAAACTTAGATGCTTCAATTTTCAGCTGGCTTTCTTTTATTGCTAAACTGTCGCCTCTTGGGAACATTTGCGACACCCCCACTTTTAATTGCGTCATGCCTTCTTGCTCAAAATTCCAAGAATTCGTTGGCACGTTCATCATGCTTATCGAGACTTGAGGATCAGGCAAAGCACCAGAGGCCACGCTTCGGTGCTCAACAGCCTTCTGCTTTAATTGATTACCGTGAAGCCAAGGATCATTTTGCTGCGCCAGTGAAATAGCCTGCTCTAAAGAAATGACTTTCTGTGCATTCGCTGAAAACACCGATAAACCAAATACTAAACCAGCCGTTAGCGTTGACAAATTAAAGGTTGATAATTTTGTACGTATGATGTTCATTAAAACTGTTCCTCATAAGTATTAACGTACGCATATACCTCACCCGTGCCGTCTTTTTTGAGAAGCAGTATTTTGTACGGCATGAATCGGTCACCAACTTCCATTCCGGGTGAGCCTAACGGCATTGCAGGTACAGACAAGCCAATGGCATTGGGATGCTGCTCAGAAAGAAATTGTTGAATATACTTGGCAGGTACATGCCCTTCGAATGCGAACCCGTCTTTCGTTACAGCGGTATGGCAAGAACGGTGGTTTGGCTTGATGCCATACTTACTCTTAATAAAATCAATGCTGATGTAGTCTTTTGAATAAGCGACAATTCCCTGTTCGGTTATGTGGCTTATCCATTTCTTGCAACATCCGCAAGTCGGGGTTTTATAAACGAATAACGCCGATGATTTCACCGAGCTATCTTGTGATTTTGCGGTGTTTTCTTGCGCTAGTGCTTGTGTATGCACAGGTGTTGATAAAAACAACGCCAATATGGTTATTTTCAAATAGTTAGTAATCATTTCGCCCCCAGAAAATCTGGATAATTTAAAGCGCATTTACGCTTAATCTATAAACTTAACAACGTGCGTGACACTCGCTTTTGACAAAAAGCGGACGCACTAACCCTGCGTTAGGCGAAAATCGGTGGACGAAATAGAGTAGAAGAAATTGATTTGGGCTGGCTAACGTGCTGAAGCATCACGCCTTCACTCAGGCGCGCCAAAAGGCCAGTACTCGGTGCTGAACTAACAATACTTAATGCTGTGCAGGCACTTACCGGACATGCACAATCGGCTCCACAGCACTCTTCGTGACTTTGCATGTTACTGACATTGATCATTGAATGCTCCATGCTGTCATGGCTCATAGAGGAATGATCCATATCAACATGTTCCATTGTCATATAAGGTTGGTGAGATTTAGCCGACATTTCACAAGACATAGACGTATTAGCCAATGCTTGCCCAACAAAGGCAATCAGCATAGCAACAACAACTAAGACTTTAGAAAGTGGATTCAACATGAATATCTCATAAATGACAACGCAACGAGGATATGTGAATTCGGGATAAAAGTAAATATGGGGGTTAGCTGTTTTGTAGCTATCATTAGTACAAATGGTATTATTTATCCCCCATTCATTTTGAAAAATACCAGTCGCTCGAACCGTCGAAAGCGAGTGTTTTTTGCATACATAGACATGTTTACAATTGAATACGCTGGCACGCTTCATAGGTGGATTTGCGCCCGAAGGTGTATGAGCAAAGATAGGCGTAATTGGCGAGTTAACTTTTTGTGGGTAATACCACTTTAATCTTGATAAAATAAAAACTCACAAGTTTAATTTTTCTAGTACTGATAAACAAAATATTTAATGAACCGTAAGAAGAAAATCAAAACCACTCTGCTAGCTAAGAAGAAAAAAGCAAATGCCAAGCTGCATAAAAGCAATAAACCTAAATATATTGCTAAAGCGGAAAGAGCGAAGCTAACTGAGCAAGCAGAAAACGAGAATTCACACACTAACACTGAGCAATAGGCTTATTTTAAACGCTTGATAAGTACGAATTCGGATATTACATTCCAGATTTAATTCGATATCCAGTATCCTAAAATGTCGAATTAAGGGGATTTGTTAAAGCATTTAACCTGTCTATAATTATGTTACTAAAGCATTTCTTATAAGAGGTAATTAGTGCGATCTTGTATTTTCATTGTATTGATATCATTTACTTCTTATGTTCTAGCGTCACCTCAGTTGGTTTTGACTACTTGGTGTGACCCACCATTTTCTACCCCTCAGAATAACGGCTATTTTGATGTTTTACTTAAAGAAGCATTTTCTCGCTTAGACAGAAGCATAACGATAGAAAAAAGACCTGCAGAACGTTCTTTAAAAGATGCCAATAATGGCGTTTCAGATGGAGAATTCATCCGTGTTTCAAGCATAGGCTTACTTTACCCTAATCTTCTAATAGTACCTGAACCACTGTATGAGATGGAATTTGTCGCTTTTAGTAAAGTTGAGAACTTAACACTTCCTAATGGTTGGGAAAGCTTATCCACATACAATACGGGCTATATAATAGGTTGGAAGATTATAGAAGAAAATCTAGAAGGAAAACCTGGTAGTGCAGGAGTAGTAGATCAGGAAACATTATTTAAATTACTCGATGCTAATCGCTTCGACATTGCAATTTACAGTCGAAAATTTGGTCGCCAAATGATAAATAAGCTTGCCCTAGAAAATATACATTCCACACCTCAAACACTTGCTGTAGAGCCTATGTATTTATTTTTGCATAAACGCCATAAGGCACTGATCCCGGAATTAACTAGAATTTTGAGAGAAATTAAGAGCGAGAATAACTTGCTGCCAATTGAATAAAAGTGATTGATATTAATAAAGTATTAATAAAGGGTCTAATAAAGGGTCGGTGACAAATGAGAATTATTTGTCACCGACCTCTTTGTTTATTGACCCCTTTGTTTATTTTGTTTATTGTTTGTTGTTTGTTTTAAGCGTCAAGAAACCAGTAGAGCATTAAATACAGTATCTGACGGTGTTTGGAGTTATAGGGCCAAGCATTCATGTTTCCCAATATTTGCACTTGAGACTGGCTCAATAGAAAAACTCAATGCATGGCAAAAAATCAGCATTTAAACGCTAAGCGCTCTTTCTTGCTCAGCCTCCTGCTTCGCAACTAGATCCGCATCTATCTTATTGGCTTCAATAAAGCTTGTGCGACGTACAATTTGCTCTAAATAGCGTTTAATTGCAGGTGTAGACTCAACCAAGCCAAACGAAGTACACCACCACAACGCAGTGCCCCAAAGTAAATCTGCCGCTGTGAATCTATCTCCCAATAAATAAGGCCCTTGCTCAAGTTGCGCCTGCACTGCACCAATTACAGCATCAAATTCGCCATAAGGACTCATATTTCTAGGGCCAGGTTCACGATTTTGTCCTTTGTCACAAAGTGCAGGTTCAAAGCAGCCCGAATAGAAAGTAAGCCAACGCACATAAGAGCCCCGCAGCGGGTCATCAATTGCAGGAGCCAGATTGCCCAACGAATATAAATCAGCAAGATACATATAAATCGCCACTTGCTCCGTTACTACGGCTTCGTTGTGCGTTAAAGCGGGCACTTTTCCAAGCGGATTGACCGCCAAGAATTCGGGTTTCAAATTTTCTTGATTGCGCATATTCAGCACATGTAAGTCGAATTTAATATCTAATTCCTTCAGCAAAAACAGCACACTAAGTGAGCGAGACTGAGGCGCATGAAAAAGAATGGGTGATTGATTTGTCATAGTAATTTCCTATTGCTGTGTAAAATCAATCACACTATAGTGACCATACCTGACAATTTTTGTCAGGTTTAAATTATAAAATTGCAATTATTTTCGAGAATTCCAAATGCGCGCCAGCCGGCTATTAACCATACTGATGAAACTGCAATCTAAAGGCCGAGTTACCGCGGGTGAATTAGCTCAAGAGTGTCAAGTATCCGTACGCAGCATCTATCGCGACATAGAAACCCTCAGTGGCCTTGGTATTCCGGTTTATAGTGAACAAGGCAGCAATGGTGGTTATCAGCTGCTCGATGGATACCGCACTCAGCTCAACGGTTTATCAAAATCTGAAGCCGAATCTTTATTCTTGTTAGGTCTTTCTGATCCGGCAGAAAAACTCGGGTTAGCCCCTGCTATGTCAGAAGCCCGGCTTAAACTTTTAGCAGCTCTGCCAAAACACTTAAGAGATGATGCCGAGCGTTTTCATTCTTGCTTTCTGCTCGATTCACCCGCTTGGTTTTCTGAACATGAGGAGGTTGATTACCTGCCGCAACTTATGTCAGCCGCATGGAATCAACAGAGAATAGAAATAGAATATCAAAGCTGGCGCACCTGTCGAACGCGAACGATAGAACCTTATGGACTCGTGCTAAAGAGCGGAGTCTGGTATCTCGTTGCTAACAACGATGATGAGATTAAAACCTTTAAGGTATCAAGAATAAAACAGCTGTCTGTGCTCAACCAAGTATTCGAACTGAATGCTGATTTTAACTTGTCCAGCTACTGGAAAAACTCCACAACTACGCTCGAAAAGAGCCTGTATCCCAACAATATTCAACTAAAACTCACCAGCAAAGGCCTAAAATTACTCCATTACTTCAGCTCCCCCTATGTACGCCAGCACACGAATGTGATCTCAACAGATGAAGAAGGATGGACACATGTTAGCCTACCCGCTGGCAAACATAGTCATATCGTAATAGATATTCTTAGGCTAGGGCCCGACGCTATCGTGGTAGCACCCGAAGATTTACGAGTAGCCGTTGGAAAAGTACTGGCCGACATGGCTGAGAATTACCATAAGAGGTAAACACACTCATAGATGCAGATGATTGTATGCTCGCATGTTTGTTACCTAAAATCCTGATAGTTGTAACGTGTATCTAACACGGCTCAAACGATGCCCCATTATTTCATCACAAATAACTTCTACTTATCCCAATTGCTTAGAATTATCACCTGTCGCCACTTAATCTGCACTAGATTTTTGCAGTTAAGGAAAATGTATGAAACTAGTAGCGACGATACTAACGACTATGTTGGCACCGACCGTGTTGGCATTTGCTTCAGACAGGTCATTTCAATACAAGCTGTCAGTAGCTCCTCATTTATCAATTGCTGACACACAAGTAATTATCGACGGGCAGTTAGATGATGCCATTTGGCAGCATGCGCAAACTATTGAAGACTTTCATCAGGTTAAGCCCAATGAGTACAAAGAACCGAGCATGCCGACAAAAGTGTTGGTTTTCTACAGTGAAGACAGCCTATATATAGGAGCACAATTATTTGATGAGCCGAGTAAAGTTTTGGCGAGTCAGTTCATTCAAGGTAAAGGTACTGAAACAGATGATCAATTTCATGTCACCATTGATGCGTTCAATAGTCAACGAACTGGTGCCTTCTTTCAACTTAACCCCAATGGCATTCGTCGTGAAGCGCTGATTGAGAATGATGCGTTTCACAGTGACTGGCAAACAATTTGGCAAGGTGACGCACAGATTAATGAACAAGGCTGGAGCGTAGAAATGCGTATTCCCTACCACTCTTTATCTTTTGATCCCCAAAGCGAACAATGGGGTATCAATTTTGGACGCCTTATTCGCCGCCATCAAGAGGTTATTGCCTGGTCTTCCCGAGGAATAGACAGTTGGGAAATGGCTCCAGCAGCGAGCGGAAAAATCAACAGTCCACAGGTAAAGACCAGCGGCAAAGGTATCGAAATAAAAACCTCTTTTACGGCTAAAGATCTAAACCATAAACAAAGCGATACCTCGGAGTTTAAACTGGAACCCTCGTTAGATCTGTTCTACAAACCCTCTCCTGATTTGACGCTTGCAGCGACACTTAATACTGATTTTTCTGCTACTGAAGTCGATGAACGAGTGATTAACTTAACGCAATTTTCGGTGTTCTTACCGGAAAAGCGTAGCTTTTTCCTTCAAGATGTAGACATCTTCGAATTTGGAGGCTTGACTGGCAACGGTCGTCCCTTTTTCTCACGAAAAATTGGATTAGACAGCCAAGGTAAGCCACTCGATATTGACGCAGGCGTAAAGCTCACTGGCCGCATCAATGGTTTTAACTACGGTTTACTCAATGTGTGGCAAGACTCAGAAGTTGCAGGCGAAAAAGAGAATATCTTCGTTGGTCGTTTAACAGCCAACATCTTTGATGAATCTACCCTAGGAGTGATCACAACTAGAGGCAACCCTTACGACCAGTCTTCTGCAAGCCTCTGGGGTGCAGACTTTAACTTTCGCAATAGTGATGCGTTTGACGGAAAAACGATTCAAAGTAACCTTTGGTACCAAGAATCTAGCAGCAATGGCGAAGCCTCTGATAATAGCGCCTATGGTCTAACACTTGCCTACCCCAATGATGACCTTTATGTAAGCTTGCGTCATAAATCGATTGGTGCGAACTTTGATCCAAAGATAGGTTTCGTCAACCGCAACGCTATCCGACGTACCGACTTAAGCTACGGCCATATGGTACGGCTTAACAATAGCGCTATTCGTCACTGGAGCCCATGGATAGACGCCTACTATGTAACAGACTTATCAGGTCGTTTACTTAACAAAGAAGCACGTTTCTACCCTGCAACGCTGCGCTTTACCAATGATTACTATATTGCTCCCAGATTGGTAACCGACAGCCAAGTCATTGAGCACAACTTCAATATCTTTGGGGATGTTGTAATAAGCCCTGGCCGTTACGATACAACACGCTATGGCTTGCGTTTTATAACCCCTAGCCATAAACCGTTATCATTCGACTTTAACTATGAAGCTGGCGATTTCTTCTCAGGAACCAGCGACATGCTCCACATTAAACTCAACTGGCGTCCATGGGTACGGTTGCTATTATCTACCGAATGGCAACAAACCGATGCCAGTTTGCAAGAGGGAGACTTTATCGCTCGCTTATATCGCTTCAATAGCGAACTGGCCATTACTTCTGACTGGTCTTGGATCACTACCGCGCAATTTGATAACAGCTCAAAACGGCTGGGCATTAATAGTCTCGTACGATATCAACCAAGCGCAGCGCAATCTTTCACTATTGTAGTCAATCACAATATGCAAGATACCATTAATGGCTTCCAGTCATTGGACACCCATTACGTCGCCAAGTTGAATTATAGCTTCCGCTTCTAAACTACACTTAAGCTGCTTGTGGTGGCTTAACTAAGGATTTTAGTGCATTACGATAACTCTTGCTGTTCACTAATTTAGTGCCACTTTTCAGAGTTACTAAATAGTCTCCACAAGCTCGATTACTGATAGATTGAATCTGATCGACCGCCACTAGGGTTGAACGATGAATTCGCACGAACGCTCCGGGATCGAGCTGCTGCTGCATTCCCTTCATGGTCTGGCGTAGCAAATATTGGCCGTCTTCAGTATGCAACTCTAAATAGTTGCCCGCTGCTGTGATATGGCTTATGTCTTTAACCGCCACCAATACTTTGCTGTTACCTTTAGCAGCCATTAGGTGCTGAATATAGGATTGCTGAGGTGTTTGTTGAAGTGTTTGCTTATCGTCAGTTTCTCTCAACTGGCGACTCCAAATAATTAAACAGCCAGTGATCAAAATTGCAGCATAAATCAGAAGGCCAAAATAGAAATCGCTAAATAGCTTCTTACCCACAATTACAAATAGTTGCTCAAAATTAGTGTAGTGACCAAGCATTATCATAGCTAGAATAGACAGTGCTATCGCCCCCAGCGAGAATTGTATCGCCTTAGGTAATAATGCCAAAAGCATTTTAATTGGCAACAACTTACCACGCACTTGATTAATTTGCGGCAGTATCATCGGGCTAAGAATCGCCCATTTCCACCAGAAACTGAAAGCCCATTGAAAAGATTGATGAAAACTGTAGTTTTCCTTAGTAACCAACATACCATAACTAAAGCAATTAGTTGCCACTAACAAAATAAAGCTCCCCCATATCAGCGCCATAGCTAATAAGGTTTGTCGTGATAATTCACTTAATGAACGTGATGATTCAATATTTCGTATTATGGGTTCGAACTGTTTTAAATACATGCTAGTTGCTCCAATTTTGACGGCAAACAGTACTTTATTAGAAGAAGTTACAGAAACATTCAAATCTTTTCCAAATTATGCGTTAGACAGCCTGTTTTCTGGCATCAGCAGCTATTTCAACGCCGATGACTATTCTGCCCCCTTTTCGTACAGCGACACTGATTGTTCAATACCAATTGGCGTCGCTCAACCTAGGAGATATTTTCTCTTCGCTCTGTATTTTTTGAACTGTCTTTTCATGTTACAGGAACAGTAGATGAAGATCAGTTCTATAACTGTTCATTTTTATTTGTTGTTAACCACTTTATATATTGCTCATCAATTCGTGCTTTTATCCCAATATGTTTAAGTTCAGATAAACTCTGGTTAAATACTGTAATCAACTGCTTCGCCTGCGGAGACGTTTTAGAAACAATAAGATGAAGAGTTACAGTATCAATAACCTCAGGCAAAATAACAAAATATTCTTTGCTACCATAGCGCTGTTCAATCGCTGCCGCATTGTAATAACCATTTAAAAAAGTAACGTCACTCCAGCCTTTTTTTACTTGGTTAAGACAGCCTTGACTTCCTTTGGCGTTAACAATAATCAAATGATATGGTTTAAGCTTTTTTTCGATATTAGTAGAAAATGAATAGCCTTTAGGTAGGCAAAACTTCTTTTTTAAAAGATCGTCAATTGAAGATATATTTGAATGTTTGCCAACAATTAACCTTACTGGGATTACATTGATAGGATTGGAATAAAGAAAGTCAAGTTCTCGTTCACTGTTTTGAACATAAGGGAATGCTCCATGATACTGATTTCGCTTAGTTGATAATAACCCTCTTTTCCAGGGTAAAACATCAATGGTATAGGGTTGTTTTAATTGTTCAAATACTGCTTTAACAATCGAAAATGACCAACCACCGTCAGGTAAGCTACTATCTGCATACGGATAATAATTATCACCACTAACGAGCTTTATTTCATTTGGAAAGTCAGTAGCCAACGTATCAAGAATAGAAAAAAATAGCAAAACCACTAGAAAAGTGCAGTAGAGTTTTTTATTCATCATTGGCTTTCAATACGTCTTTCATATATTTAACAGTATAATGTCAAAACGGTTAATAATATTTAGCATTTATGCGAATAAGACATATGTTTAACAGACTCTTTTCTCTTGTTAGGAAATTCAAAAGCTGTTAGTTACTTTATTCGACATAGTGCTGCTCCCACAATTTATTACTGAAACGATTATTAGGATCTAGATTTTTCTTCAATGCGAAGAACGCTTTCGCTCTTGGGTAGGCTGCGTGAAATTGCTCAGTTGTGGCATGCAGTTGGTATGGTAAATAATATGCTCCACCTTCTGAAATAACCGCGTCAATCATTTCCCGACTCCACGCTTTAACCTCTGCCTTATCCTGTTCAGATGTTCCTTGACGGTAATAAACAACAAATGCAAAAACCTCTTCTCGCGCCCAAGCTAATAGTGAACCTGTATCTGGTAAAGCATGACGTATTGAGACATTAAGCACATTAACCTCATGTTCATTGAAAATGGCTGACATCTTTGCAGTGAAGCTATCAAGCCGTGCAACAGGAACAAAATACTCTCTCAACACATAAGTTTCTTCCTTGCGACTCTTGGGTTCAAGCTCACTAACATCATAACTGGCTTCATAGTTTCGCCATTGAACGGCATCAGAATAGTACAAAATGGGCTCGAAAATATGTTGCCTAATCCATTTGCCAAAATTCGAATCAGCAACAAACTTTGCTATTTTAGGTTGCCACCAATAATCTTTGTCTCTCGAAATCAGTTTATCTTGTACAGTTAATGGTTTATCGGTTTTTACCCAGCTAACGCTGTTCACATGCGTATAGTTTGGAGGATAGATATCAGCGTTGTGAAATACTACGTTTGCATTATCTTTAACATTCTGTTCGAAAAACGACGCGTATCGATCTACTGTCATGTACTCAGTCTCTCGACCAACTTTTACATTTGGCACTAGAGCAAGGGTTGTCTCTGCGATAACACCTAAACCACCATACCCTCCTATAACACCAAAAAATAACGCAGAGTTTTCTTCTGGCGAAGCATCAACAATACTGCCATCAGCTAAAACAACTTTTATGGACTTTACTGACCTTATAATTGGGCCCTCTCCTATGTACCGACCATGTACATTAACGCTCAAAGACCCACCAACAGTAAAGTTTGAGTACGATTGCATTATTTTTATAGAAAGATCTTCTGGATCAATTACATCTTGAATATCGCGCCAGCGAATACCACTTTGAACGGTTATCTCTTGCGATTCAGGTGTGAAAGAAACGACTTTATTATACTTGCGCATATCAAGGTGTAGGCTGTTTTCTCTAGCAGTTTGCCCACCTTGACTATAGCGCCCGCCACCAACAGACACTTTGCCATTAGTTGACAAAATTGCTTTTTGAATGTCTTGAATTGATTTAGGCTCGATTACTTGAGTTACCTCGATAGGGTTTAACTGGGTAACGTCATTTACAATTGTTTTTTGGATTTCTTTGCTAGATTCATGAGGTGAAAGATCTACTAGAATATACGTAATAAGAAATAGAACTGAAGCGAGGAAAGTACTGAGAATAGTTAAGACTAACTTTAAAAATTTCTTGCCAACATTTTCCATACAAGTCCTTTTATTATTGTTGAATTACAAGAAAATACGTTATCACTTTATTGTCTATGATTCACCAATAAAAAAGGTGAGCACAAAGCTCACCTCTTCAACTATATTAACCAACAAACGATAATCAGAAAAATAAGAACCTAATCCTTATACGTATCCGTCGCAGGACAAGAACAAACTAGGTTACGGTCACCGTATACATCGTCGATACGGTTAACTGTTGGCCAGAATTTGTTTGCTGCCGCTGCTGGTACAGGGAACACGGCTTCTGCAATTGAGTATGCGCGGTTCCATGCTGGATCTGTGATATCTGCAAGTGTATGCGGTGCATTGTGAAGTGGGTTGTCTTCTAATGTCCACTCGCCCTTTTCAACTTTACGAATTTCATCGCGAATGCATACCATTGCTTCAATGAAACGGTCGATTTCAACTTTGCTTTCAGACTCCGTTGGTTCGATCATTAATGTGCCAGCAACTGGGAATGACATAGTTGGTGCGTGGAAACCGTAATCCATCAAACGTTTTGCTACGTCCATTTCAGTGATGCCTGAAGCTTCTTTTAGCGGACGTAAATCAACAATACATTCATGCGCTACACGGCCATTGTTACCTGTGTAAAGAATTGGGTAATGCTGGCTTAACTTGTGCGCTAAGTAGTTGGCGTTAGTGATCGCATATTTCGTTGAATCAGTCACACCTTTCTTGCCTAACATTGCAATGTAAAGGTAAGAGATACATAAGATACCTGCGCTACCAAATGGCGCTGCTGAAACTGCACCGTTACCTTTAGTGTCTTCATTTACTGTCACTAAAGGGTGATCTGGTAAGAATGGCGCTAAGTGAGATTTAACACCAATTGGTCCCATACCTGGGCCACCGCCACCGTGTGGAATTGCAAATGTTTTGTGTAAGTTAAGGTGAGAAACGTCAGCACCAATGAAGCCCGGTGAAGTAATACCAACTTGTGCGTTCATGTTCGCACCGTCAAGGTATACCTGACCACCATTTGCGTGAACGACTTCACAAATCTCACGAATTGTTTCTTCATACACACCGTGCGTTGACGGGTAAGTGATCATGATACACGACAAGTTGTCAGCCATTTCTTCTGCTTTCGCTTTCAAATCAGCCATATCAACGTTACCGCTTGAGTCACAGTCTACTACCACAACTTTCATACCAACCATTTGCGCTGAAGCTGGGTTAGTACCGTGTGCAGACGATGGGATCAAACAAATGTTACGGTGCGCATCACCACGGCTTTGGTGATATTTTTGAATAGCGATAAGACCCGCGTATTCACCTTGTGCACCTGAGTTAGGCTGCATCGAAATGTTGTCGTAGCCTGTTAATTCAACGAGCCATTTGCCTAGCTCGTCGATCATTTGCTTGTAACCTTGCGCTTGGTCAATTGGTGCAAATGGGTGCATGTTCGCAAATTCAGGCCATGAAACTGGGATCATTTGCGCTGTCGCATTAAGCTTCATCGTACATGAGCCTAAAGAAATCATTGAGTGGTTAAGCGCTAAATCTTTGTTCTCTAACTTTTTAATGTAACGTAACATTTCAGTTTCTGAATGGTACGAGTTAAATACTTCGTGTGTTAAGAATTCAGATTCACGTACTAATGCCGCTGGAATTGAAGAATGGCCACAATCGATGATTTGCTTGTCTAATGCCGCTACATCTAAGCCATGGCCTTCGCCCAATAGCACATCAAATAATACAGCAACATCGTCACGTGTCGTTGTTTCATCAAGTGAAACCGCTACTTTACCATCTACGTCAGTACGTAGGTTTACGCTTGCAGCAAGCGCACGAGCAACAATTTCTTCTTTGTTATCAACAGTAAACGTTAATGTATCGAAGTAGTTTGCGTGGTCAGCTGTTAGGCCTTTGCTTGCCGTACCTAAACATAAAATGTCAGTTAAACGGTGAATTCGGTTAGCGATAACTTTCAGGCCTTTTGGACCATGATAAACCGCATAGAATGCCGCCATATTGGCAAGTAATACTTGTGCCGTACAGATATTTGAGTTCGCTTTTTCACGACGAATGTGTTGTTCACGTGTTTGCATTGCCATACGCAGTGCATTGTTTCCGCGAGTATCTTTAGACACACCGATAATACGACCCGGCATAGAACGCTTGTATTTGTCAGACGTAGTAAAGAATGCTGCGTGTGGACCACCGTAGCCCATAGGCACACCAAATCGTTGGCTTGAACCAATTACTACGTCAGCACCTAACTCACCTGGCGCTTTAAGTAATACTAAGCTCATAATATCAGCCGCTACAGCCACAATTCCTTTGTTAGCGTGCACTGCTTCAATTAAGCCAGAAATATCTGAAACTTCACCAGATGCTGCTGGGTATTGTAATAACGCACCAAATACGTCGTGATTCACAACGTCTGCTGCTGGAGCAACAACTAAGTCAAAACCAAAGAACTCAGCACGGTTTTTAACAACGTCGATTGTTTGTGGGTAAACTTCTTCAGCCACAAAAAATACGTTTGATTTTTTGTTTTTAGATACACGCTTAGCAAGTGCCATCGCTTCAGCTGCTGCTGTACCTTCATCAAGCAATGAAGCAGACGCTAAATCTAAACCTGTAAGGTCTAAACACATTTGCTGATAGTTAAGCAGTGATTCTAAACGGCCTTGTGCGATTTCCGGTTGGTATGGCGTGTACGCTGTGTACCAACCAGGATTTTCCAATACATTACGCAAAATAACGTTTGGAGTAAGTGTGCCGTAGTAACCTAAACCGATGTAAGTCGTGTTTACTTTATTCTGGCTCGCTACTGCTTTTAAATCGCTAAGCGCTTTAACTTCTGTTTTGCTTTCTTCAATCGCTGGTAAATCAGCTAAACGAATGTTGGCCGGTACAATTTCTTCGATCAATGCATCTACAGATTCTGCACCGATATCATTTAACATAGCTTGGGTTTGCGCTTCGTCTGGGCCAATATGGCGACGAATAAAATCTTGATTTTGCTCTAGAGCGTCTAACGATTGAGTAGTCATAAACAGCGTTACCTAGTAAATACTCGGATTGCCAGCAACATGCAGACAACACCACTAAAATATCTGTAATAAAAAGAAAGCCCCGATCAAAAATCGAGGCTTTAATTATATGTTAATTAACGATTAGTCTTCGTCAATTGAGTTTTCGTAACCTTCTGCATCCAAAAGGTTAGCCAATTCACCTTCATCTTCTAATTTCACTTTGAACATCCAGCCATCGCCGTATGCGTCAGAGTTCACTAGTTCAGGAGAATCTTCCAAATCTTCGTTTACTTCAACAATTTCACCAGAAACTGGAGCATATATGTCAGAAGCAGCTTTTACTGATTCAGCAACTGCTACGTCGTCGCCAACACTTACGCTGTCACCTACTTCTGGTAACTCAACAAATACCATGTCGCCTAAAAGCTCTTGTGCATGCTCAGTAATACCAACAGTAACAATGCCGTCACCTTCATTACGTACCCATTCGTGTGATGTTGCGTATCTTAACTCTGAAGGAATATTGCTCATTTTTATTGTTCCTAATAATTCTAATTAAATTAATATTGTTTACGGACAGTATGGTTAGCGTACTCACTAGCCAACGCTAATACATACTATAGACCGAAAATTCTTAATGTCATCTAGTGATTAAAAAACCTTTGCACCATTTCTAACGAAACTTGGCTTAACCACTTGAACTTTAACTAACTTTTTACGCATTTCTACTTCAACAGTATCACCAAGTTTCACACTTCTTGGTACACGTGCCATTGCAATACTATGGCCTAATGTTGGAGAGAATGTACCTGAAGTGATTTCGCCTTCACCCGCTTCAGTTACTACTTTAAGGCCTGTACGCAACACGCCTTTTTCTTCAAGCACTAAACCAACAAGCTTAGGTTGATCACCAGCTTCACGTTGTGCAGCTAATACTTCGCGACCAATAAAGTTACGATCTGTTGGTTCCCAGCTGATAGTCCACGCCATGTTAGCCGCTAATGGTGAAACAGTTTCATCCATATCTAGGCCGTACAAGTTCATACCAGCTTCTAAACGTAACGTGTCGCGTGCACCTAAACCACAAGGTTTTACACCTGCGTCTAATAGTTGTTGCCATAAATCAGCAGCTTGCGCTTCAGGTACAACGATTTCATAACCGTCTTCACCTGTGTAACCTGTAGTAGCGATGAATAAATCGCCCGCTTGTACACCAAAGAATGGCTTCATGTCTTCAACAGCAGCTTGTTGTTCGTTGCCAAGGATTGTCGCTACTTTAGCTTTCGCTTTAGGACCTTGTACCGCGATCATGCCAAATTCAGGACGCTCAGTAATAGTTACATCGAAATCTGCTTTTTGTTCGTTCATCCACGCTAAGTCTTTTTCACGTGTTGCAGAGTTAACCACCAAGCGGTAATCAGTTTCAGAGAAGAAGTAAATGATCAAGTCATCAATTACACCACCTTCGTGGTTACACATACCGGTGTAAAGTGCCTTACCAGTTAAAGCAAGCTTTTCAACGTCGTTGATAACTAAGCGACGTAAGAATGCTTTTGCATCTGCACCTTTAACGTCAACAATCGTCATATGTGAAACATCAAACATCCCAGCGTCTTGTCTTACGGCATGATGCTCTTCAATTTGAGAACCATAGTTAATTGGCATTTCCCAACCATGGAAATCTACCATTTTTGCACCAGCTTCAAGGTGCTTTGCATGTAATACAGTTTTGCTTGTCATCGTTTGTGTTCCACTTCATTGGATATAATTACAAGATTGCGGCAATTATAGCCACGAGCAATGCGTGATTCAACAAAATAACGCATGATTTTCAAATTAAAACTGACTTAACAGTCAGAAACAAAACAAAATTCGGAAAAGTAACCTTTAGATAAATAAAAAACAAAAACCCCACAAAAAATTGTAGGGTTTTTGATATAAATTCACAGAGAGCTATTTTATAATTTTTACCGTGTTTAAACAGTGCGCTTAACATGCATCAATTCGGGGAGTTTACCTTTGTCGCCCATCGCCTGTTTCAGCATCATAGATTTGATAGGAGCGGCTTTGTCCAATAGGCTCATACCTATACCCCGCAGCAACTTAACTGGCGATAGTTGCGGTGTAAATGTTTGCTTGATCGTTTCCATGGCAGCAATCATTTCTACAGCGTCCGCTTTGCGCCAACGCTCAAATGCACGTAATGATTTCACATTACACCAATTGTCGCCGTATTTTTGTTGCGCGTGGGCAAGTGTTTCTGCCAATGCAGCCGCATCAAGCAAGCCCAAGTTTACACCCTGTCCAGCTAGAGGATGAATGGTGTGTGCTGCATCACCTACCAACACCACGCGCCCTTCTACAAACTGATGCGCCATACGCATGCGTAGTGGAAACGTTAATCTATCACTAGCGAGGGAAATATTGCCTAACTTACCATCACTTTGCATGGTGATCTCTTTGCTAAAGTCTTCTGGAGATAACCCCGTTAACCGTTGGGCTTCTTCTGGCGATGTCGACCACACAATTGAACATGCATTATTTTGATAAAGCGGTAAAAATGCTAGTGGGCCCGTCGGTAGAAACACTTGCCATGCCGTGTTCTGATGACCAAGCTGACACTCTACCGTTGCTACAATGGCATGATGATCATAATCACGGAACGTATGCGTGATTTGTGTTTGGTCTCGTACCCACGAATTAGCCCCATCAGCGCCAACAATGAGTTTTGCCAATACTGGAGGTTGATTAGTAAAGCTAATAAATGATTCACTATCGCTATGGCTAATATTGGTAATCCTGTCGCCAGTCAGTAAAGTAATACCACTATCATTTGCTGCCTTCTGCCACAGTGCAGTTCTGATCACCGAGTTTTCAATAATACTCCCTAGCGCACTCGCATTAAGTGTCGATGGAATATCGCTAATTGAAAAGCTCACTTGGCCAATGCCATCTTTATCCCACACATGCATATTAGTGTACGGCTGTGCTCGCTGTGCCTGTATTAATGGCCACACATCTAATGCCGTGAACAACTGCTGACTAACGGCATTGATTGCGCTAACCCTTAATTCTGGTTCGTCAGTTAATGGCGCAGGTTCACTCTTATCAACCACAGCAACAGACAACGTTGTTTGTTTACGAATTGCCAAAGCAAGCGATAAGCCAACCATACCGCCACCAACAATAAGCACATCAAATTTCTGCATGGGTTCTCTTTATCTTTCCTAAATTTGGGTTAATAGCCCATTGTTTTATTAACAAAGGCTGACTTTAACGACGGCAAATAATTCAGTACCTTTAAGCCAATATTTCGACCAGCAACCAATGGCGGTAAATCGTTCGAAAATATCGTTACCAGTGAGTCTGTCAGATTAATGACCTGTTGATGATCTTGCTTTCGATGTTGTGCGTATTCATTGAGCATGGCAAACGTTCCAATATCTTCATTGTTTTTCAGCTGTTCAACCACCAGTCGAGACAAATACGCGACGTCTCTAACGCCTAAATTAAAACCTTGGCCAGCAATTGGGTGAATCGTATGAGATGCATTGCCAACTAGAGCCATACGATGAAATACCGATTCTTCAGCTTGCACTAAGCTTAATGGAAAAACGAAACGTGAAGTTATCGCTTTAACCTCGCCTAACCAACTGCCAAAAGCAACGAACAATGCCTGTTTAAATGCATCTTCTGATTGCGTTAAGTGCAATTGCGCTTGTTCAGGCGTTAACGTCCACACCAATGAACAAGTATGGCTGTTTGATGTGCCATCACTCATAGGTAACATCGCCAATGGCCCGTGTTGAGTAAAGCGTTCGTAAGCCAAATTTTGGTGTGGCTTTGCCATTTGTACGTTACATATCAAGGCGCTTTGCTGATAGTCTTTATGCTTGAGCTGAATATTGGCGTGTTGACGACACACAGATTGCGCGCCATCGCACCCCAGCAACAATTTAGCGTTTAGTATTAGCTCTTCAGATTCTTTGTTGCCATTTATCGTTACAACAACTTGATGTTGTTGCCAGTTAATTTGTGAAATCGTGTTCGGACAATACCAGTGTATGTTTGGCAATTGCTGCAAGGCATGATAAAGCGCTTTACCAATTACCGCCATTTCTACCACATAGCCTAATGCGTCAACATGGTGATCAGAAGCGTTGATTCTGGCTTTTCCGTAATAGCCGCGGTCAGAAATATGAATACGCTTTATTGGTTCTGCATGTTTCGCAATCGCCGACCAACAACCTAAAGAGGCGAGAAAGCTCACGGTGCCGTGCGATAGCGCCAATACCCGCGCATCAAAACCTAAATTTGGCTCGTGCTTAATCGGTTGTGGTTCAATTATCGCAATATTTAATTGTTGCGCTTCATTGGCCTTGCATTGTTTAGCAATGCTCAACGCTGTGAGTAATCCTGAAAGGCCCCCACCCGCAATAACAATATCGTAGTTTTCATGACGCATTAACTTTGTCATCCAATATTTGTTTAGACGCGCTACTTATCGCTCGCCACTAACTGTTCTTCGCCATTAAATGCTCTATGTCGGCTATCGATTTAACCACATCAGCCGTTAGATTCTCATGACCTTGATCAATAACGACAATGTTGTCTTCTATTCTTACCGCAATACCACGCCAATGAGGCTCAATAGTTTCATCATTCAGTGGAAAATAAAGCCCTGGCTCTATGGTCATCACCATGCCCGACTCAAAAGGACGGCACTGCTTTTTGTCCACTATGCCATAATCACCTACATCATGAACATCAAGCCCTAACCAGTGCCCTAAGCCATGAATGAAATAACGTTTACAGGCATTTTCTTCGATCAGTGTCGCTAAATCACCTTGCAATATACCTAGCTTGTGAAGTTCAACCGTAAAGAACTCTCCCACAATGCGATTCAATTCAGCCAACGTTTGCCCAGGTTTAATCGCTTCTATAGCAAGGTTTTGCGCGTCTAATACCAATTGATAGATGACTGCTTGATGCTCAGAGAACTTTCCATTAACGGGGAATGTACGGGTAATGTCTGCCGCATAGCCAGCCAACTCACCACCTGCGTCAATCAACAATAACTCACCCGATTTAAGTTCGTCAGAATTGGCGGTGTAGTGCAAAATATTGGCATTGTCGCCACCAGCCACAATGCTGCCATAAGCTGGGCAGCGTGCGCCATTGAACGTGAACTCATGATGCAGTTCGGCTTCAATCTGATACTCAAACATACCAGCTTGGCATACACGCATTGCGCGATGATGTGCATTGCCGCTGATCACATTTGCCTGACGCATAATGGCTAATTCACTTGCTGATTTGATCAAGCGCATCTCATGAACGATTTCGGAACAATCAACGATAGTTGTTGGCGGTTTAACGCCTTGTCTAGAGCGCGCACTAATATCTGCCAACCATTCATCAGCTCTTGCCACTAACTCAGGTGAGCTAAGGCGCATCATCCAAAGCTGTGATTGATTTTCCAGATAAGACGGCATCATGTCGTCTAGTTCTGCGATAGTAAATGCACGATCAAAACCGTAATCAATAACGGCTTGTTCTGGCCCAATGCGTCGCCCATGCCAAACTTCTTCTATCGGATTTTTATCGCGGCAAAACAAAACGGTGAGCGTTTGTCCAACGTCCTGTTTAAGCAGTACTAATACTGCTTCCGGTTCGTTAAATCCCGTTAAATAGTAAAAATCTTTGTTTTGGCAAAAAGGATATTCAGTGTCATTGCTACGTGTCACTTCATCATTTGCCGCGAAAATAGCCACGCTGTGTGGCGGCATCGCATCAAAGAGTATTTGCCTGCGTTGGGCAAACTCTTCATTCGAAATTTGGTTTGGCTGTGTCATTGTATTCACAATTTCCTGTGCAATTTAGCAGTCAATGTGCAGAGCGAATGCGTACTTTAGTGAATAATATCGCTCGCTTGCTTATTCTCTGGCGGCGTGCCTAGCTCTGAAAAGCATAGTAGCGCAGAAATACGCACATACTCAGAAATTTCAAAGTAGGCTTGTTCTGTGTCTTCGTCTTCGTCAACTTCTTCAGACAAGTTTGCGATTTCAGCAAAATCAGACAGCACTTCTTTTACGTCTTCTGACAAAATGGCATTGTTCTTTTGTTGTAGACCAAATCCCAAATTAAAGCCCTGTACCCAAACACCTAACGCATGACCTCGTTCAGCCATAGAATCGTCATCGTCTGGTAACAACAAAGCAAACGTATAAGAATCATCTAACAGGCTCTGCCACACTTGACCAAAAAGCAGCTTCATGGTCATGCGAACTTGGGCAGGAATATCTTCGCCATTATTGAACATGTCATTGATAATTTGCAGGTAGTCGTTTTTTTCAAATTCATAGCCACCACAAATTAAACCGGTAAGTAGACCATGAATTTCTGACGCGTGTGCTTTAACATTTTCAGAGGTAATAATCGCCTGTACTGACGAAAATTCAAGAGAGGATTGTTCAGTCATTAATCACTTTTCAACTTAAGTTGTTTCTTACGGCTATCGTACCACTGCATATTCATTCTTACTAGCGTGCGCAGACATAAAAAAACACAAATAGGCTATTGCATACTTGATCTGCGACCGTTATAGTTGACCAATTAGTATGTTTGTAATTTGTGTATATTTTACAAGCAAATACGTAACTTGTAGTGAAAGCAATGAAGCATTCACACAGCATTCTGGATTGTTGTAATAAATGAAGCCGCATAATGTTTCTATTGAAGTAGCCAATAGACGATTAAAAATCGCTTGTCCGCAAGGGCAAGAGTCTGCATTATTGCAGGCGGCAGAAGAACTCAACTGTCGCTTATCAATCGATAAAAAGAACCAGAATTCTGTAAAAACGCCAGAACAAGCCATGCTGATGACTGCCCTAAATTTAGCGAATGACCTCATTCAAGCGAAAAAATCCCATCAAGCTGAATTACTTGAAATGCAAAGTAAGATTGATTTGCTTCAATCGACTATAGAACAAGCATTGCAAGATAAAAACAGCAAACAAGCCTAAGCGCTTCTATCAAAATTTAACCAAATTTAAAAACGTTAGTTAAACAATCGACTGATCTTGCTGGCAAAATCAGCAAACACACTTTTTTACCTTTAAAATTGTTTAAACCTTGCGATGATATTCGCTATAATGCGTTTCAAGACTTCTGGGATGTGCGTGTGTTAACTATGTCCCTGAGCCGATAAGTTTTACCTAAGGAAGTTTATCAGTGTCTATTGAGCAGGCCCGACTCGCATCGGGAAGCCTACGGGCATTGTGCAATTTCCGCCTTGAACACACGGTGTTCAAGGGCTGACGTTGACTACGGCATTCTGGAAGCTTATATTTTCAGTGTTTTCCTTTCTTCTTATTCACAGATCTATCGGGGTCGGAGTCAAGTAAACTTAAACCTATTGCTGAATTTAAGTTGAGACTCTCGTTTATTGACTCCGACCCCACTTGATACTTTACTTAGTTACCAACGCAATCTCTGGTCGCGGTAATCTATCGAGTATTGAATACAAATAAATCACCCACAAGCAACCTACACCACCAATTAAAAAGAGCCACACACCTACCCAATCTAACAGAACACCACCAATGAATGGCGCGATGGCATAACCGACTGAGTAAAACGAGGCAGCACCAAAGTATGCACCGCGCAAATGCTTGGGAGCAATGCGGTCAATATGTACATTCATCGTTGGAAATAATACAGCTTCTGCAAGGCTCATCAGAATAATGGCGCCTACCCAACCCCAAAACCACGTTAATGGATTGAATGCCAACCACACTTGAGAAACCGCCAGCACAGCCAGCGCGATTTGAATTCGCTTAACTAAGGTCAAACTTGCCATCACCTTAAGCAATACGAATTGAAAACAGACAATCACTAACGCATTAGTCAAGATGAGTGAAGACACTAGTAATAACACATCTGGTGCATCTGCACGTTTTAAGTATTGCACTAATGTGGTGTCCATTTGTGCATAAATAAGCATGCAGGTCATATTGGCCAGTATCAAACACTGCAGCAACCTGTCTTGCTTGAGCACGCGCCAAACGAGGGAAAACTGCCCTTCATTTTCGCTATTTTCCTGAGGACTTTGCTCATTAACTTTTGTGGCTGTTATAAGTTTAGTTTGCTGACTAAAACCCCACGCCAATACAACTAAGAACAGTAAAAATGCATATGCAGTAATGGCGAAGCTTGATTGTTGCCCCGTTAATCCTAGCCAAACACCTCCCATGGGCCCAAGTGCTGCGCCTACATTCACACTGAAATAGCGAATTTGCATAGCGAGTTCTCGCGCATCACTATCTGAAACGATATCGCCAATTAATGCCGATGTTGGTGGCTCCCAAATCGCTTTTGCGATAGAGCAAAGCGTGATTATAACGATATAGCCAGTTAAGCTCGTCACCTCAGCCAACGCCAAGAATGAAATGATGTACAACACACCGCTAGCATACATGATGTTCTTGCGACCATATTTGTCTGACAATGTGCCGCCAACAAAACCAACGAATACCGACACCAATGCAGCAGCCGATAAAATAACACCAACAGCGGTAGCAGAAAGCTCAAATGAATCATAAAGAATGATCGCCAGAAATGGCCACACCATGTAATAACTTCCACGGGTAATGAACGCGCCAAAAATAAGCACCCACATTAATGCTGGAAATGATTTTAGCTGTTGCCACCGGTTCATGTACTGCATCCTTTAATCATGAATTCTTTGAGTGCGCTTGTTATATCCTAATTAAGGATTGAATCATACCTTTACATTCATCACAAAAATCAATATAACTGCCAGCTAGTTTTATCAATAAAGATCAGCCTGTCGTACATGTCTCAGCCGAACGCCTCCAAAACACCATCAATACCGCTTACACAGCACCCGATTGGCGTGTTCGATTCAGGTTTAGGTGGCTTGTCTATTCAGCGTTGTATTAGCCGCATGTTGCCACATGAACATATTATTTATGTGGCAGACAACGCCTATGCACCATATGGTTGTAAAACAGAGGAAGAAATAAACGCTAGAGTTTTACAAATTGGACAGTGGTTTCATTCGCAAAATGTTAAAGCAATTGTTGTTGCCTGTAATACTGCAACGGCATCTGCAATCGAGAAACTTCGCGAGCAGTATCACATCCCAATTATCGGTGTTGAACCTGCAATAAAACCTGCCGTAGAACAAAGCAAAACAAACAAAGTTGGCCTACTTGTAACGTCTGCAACGGCTAATAATCATCGTTTTAAGCAACTTGTAGCACGCTATGCAGAAAATGCAGAGGTGTTGATACAGCCGTGTCCTGGTTTGGTCGATCTTATTGAACAAGGACAGCGTCACAGTGATGAATGTCAAAAGCTATTGCACCAATATTTAACACCACTGATTAATGCGGGTGTAGATACCATAGTGCTTTGATGTACGCACTACCCTTTCTTATCAACCATAATCGAGAAAATCGTGGGAGTAAACGTCACGTTAATGGAAACTGCAAAGCCTGTCACTGAACAGCTCATTCGCCAACTGACAAAGTATGATTTGTTAAATATGTCATCAAATAGCCCTGAATTAAGCCTTTATGCGAGCAACCCTTCTGAGCAACTATCGCGTTTGGCCTCAGAATTACTAAATCGAGAAATTCCGTCTATCCAACAAATTGAAACTGAGTTCTAGGACATCAGCACAACACTCAAAAGCCATTTAGACGTCTAGGCGTAAAAAAGGTAGCAAATTTCAAAATAACAGTTACAATATGCCTAACTATGCCAATGTGACTAAGTAATTAATGTGTCATTGCAATGATAATTAGTAAAGTTTTACTAAATTTATCAATGAACTAGTCATTCATCAGTTGATAATTCAATCACTTATGAAAATTGGTAGTACACCCTAACTTATATCAATCCGTTATGACGAATTGATCATGAATATTTACAGAGGAATTATGTCTAGACACTTGTTTACCTCAGAGTCAGTTTCTGAAGGTCATCCGGATAAAATCGCCGATCAAATTTCGGATGCAGTATTAGATGCAATTATTGCCCAAGATAAAAATGCGCGTGTAGCCTGTGAAACTATGGTCAAAACAGGTGTCGCTATTATTTCTGGCGAAATCTCAACATCTGCTTGGGTAGATTTAGAAAAGCTGACGCGTAAAGTCATTAGCGATATTGGTTATACATCATCAGACGTTGGTTTTGATGGTGAAACTTGTGGCATCATGAACTTAATTGGCCAACAATCTTCAGAGATTGCACAAGGTGTTGACCGCACAAGCCCAGAAGAGCAAGGTGCTGGTGACCAAGGGTTAATGTTTGGTTATGCAACAAACGAAACTGAAACATTAATGCCAGCTCCTTTGTACTATTCACACCGATTAGTTGAGCGTCAGGCAGAAGCACGTAAATCAGGTATTTTACCTTGGTTACGCCCTGATGCAAAAAGTCAGGTAACGTTCATTTATGAAGATGACAAGCCTGTCGCGATTGACACAGTAGTACTATCTACACAGCACAACCCAGATATTAAGCAATCTGATCTGCATGACGCGGTGATGGAAAACATCATTAAACACACGTTACCTGCTGAGTTATTAACGCCTGAAACTAAGTATTTCATTAACCCAACAGGAAGCTTTGTGATTGGTGGTCCTGTAGGTGACTGTGGTTTAACGGGTCGTAAAATCATTGTAGATACCTATGGCGGTATGGCACGTCACGGTGGTGGTGCATTCTCTGGTAAAGATCCATCAAAAGTAGACAGAAGCGCTGCTTACGCGGGTCGTTACGTAGCAAAGAACATTGTTGCTGCTGGCCTTGCTGATCGCTGTGAGATCCAAGTGTCATACGCGATCGGTGTTGCAGAGCCAACATCTATCTCAGTTGAAACATTTGGCACAGGTAAAGTAAGCGAAGAAAAACTTGTTGAGTTAGTACGTGAGCACTTTGATTTACGTCCATACGGCATCACCAAAATGCTCGACTTACTTCACCCAATGTACCAACAAACGGCTGCATACGGTCACTTTGGTCGTGAACCTTATGAAATGACAGTTGGCGACGATACGTTTACTGCGTTTTCTTGGGAAAAAACAGACAAAGCAGACGATTTACGCGCTGCTGCAGGTTTGTAATCAGCCTAGCTTCAGACAAGCTAATTCATTCAGAAAAGAGCCTATATTGGCTCTTTTTTTTATTTTTTGACCCGTCCTAAATAAGATTGACACTTTTCCACCATTAAATTGGAGAGTGTTATGAAATCAACCACTAAACGAACTCAAACAGATCGCTCAATCGCTTTTAAATTAGGTGTAGTTGAGCAAGGAGAAAAAGCTCAAAGTAAAAGAATCATTGCCTTTAGAGATTGCAATTTACTTGGCAGAAAACGGATTTTTCGCTGAAATCATCATGGAATTATCCTGTATTTCCAACTATACCTCTTATAAAAGCCTTTTAAGGAAAAGTCATTATGGATTTTCACAAGCATGGCATATCAATAGGTATCAGTCGCATTGAAAACCAGCTTTTCTTTTCACTAAAGGCCACGGGGAAATTGACGCATGAAGATTATGAAGTTATCACTCCCATGATTGAGTCTGCACTGGCAGGTGTAAAAGCCCCCATAGTGAATGCACTTATTGATGCAACTGAATTTGAAGGTTGGGAAGTAAGAGCCGCTTGGGATGATCTCAAACTTGGACTGAAGCACAGTGATAAGTTTAATAAAGTTGCAATTTACGGTTGTGAAAAGTGGCAAAACGTTTTAGCAAAGATAGGCTCTTGGTTCATCGCGGGTGAAGTCAGGTATTTCGAAAAAATGAGTGATGCAGTTGATTGGTTAACCTAGCAGTTAGAATGTTAGGAATTTAGACCGATGAACATTTGATTAAAATCAAACTTACGCTGAAATTGTGAATTTAATGTCACTATCTTTACTATAGTTTTAATATCAGTTAATAGCGCTAATAAAGGTGTTCTTATGAAACTTCCATTCTTCCTATTAATTGCCATATCAGTTATTTTAATGAGCTGTGACTTGGGTCCAGAATCACCAAGAGGCTTCAGTCTGCCAGAAGGCGATATTGAAAAAGGTAAATTGGTCTTTGCAAAATATCAATGTTTAGCGTGTCATAGTTTAGAAGGATTTGAACCTGAGCCTAATCTTGTAAACAACCCCGAGCTGTCAGTTCGTCTAGGCGGCAAATCAACTAGAGTCAAAACCTACGCCGAGTTACTTACCTCAGTTATCAACCCCTCACATAAACTTGCCCGAGGCTATAAAAAAGATCTGATTCAACAAGATGGCGTGTCAAAGATGACTGTTTACAACGATGTTATGACTGTAACTGAGTTAGTTGATTTAGTCACATTTCTCCAATCAAACTATGAGTTGGCTCCATATCAGCGTTCTCATTATCATACCTATTTCAATCAGTAATCAGTTTAATTTACAAGGATTCAGAAGAGCCTATATTGGCTCTTTTTTGCTGCTGTCAAAGCGCTTATGGAAACCCCACCGCTATCGATTACCACTGCCAAGCCCTAATAAGCTCAAATACAACCTAGCCGGGAGCCAAGGTTTGTTGAGTCCTAATGTTATTCTTGTTTTATCTGTTAGAGCACCGATAATTAATTGCTTAGCAACACGCCTAAGCCCAAACGGCAATGAGAGCCTGACCACTTGATTGAGTGACTTTTTTGCCAAATCTTCACCTTCGAGCGAATATATCTGGTGTGAAGCCTCATAATCTATTTGAAACGCCTTCCACTGCGCTTCACTTAACGGAATGTTGTTAATATTCATACGAGACCCAACTTCTTTCCAAAAGCCAAGCAAGGTATCAATCGCTTCTTTCGTTAACTGGGTGGTGCTAAATTGTCGATTGAATCGGATCGGTTCTAAGATGAATGTAGATAGTACATACAGGAAATCGTCATTGGACGCAGGTAAATTTGAATGCATACGATTGATATGCGCAAATACGGAAGTGCTTTGTTCACTATCTATCCCCGATGTTATCAGCGCTTTGATAAAGTCCCGCGTTTTATTTAGCCTTTCATACGTTTGTCGATTTAACTGGCTGTCACCATAAAGCTGTACAACCAAGTGAGAAATGCTCATCGTCTTAAGAAGCGCAATGTAAGTTCCTAAACGAAATGAATTGCGATATTTATCGTAGTAGAGAGCTTGAATGTCCATTAGAAGCGTTGATTTATTATTCCTTCTGCCAGTATCAAATAACAGGCAAACATAAACAATCAAAATCTGCCTTTTGCCGCTACAATTAACTTATGGCAATCGAAATGCAAAGTTGACTCATCGCGAAGAAATAACATCTGATGCCCGAGCGAACAATGAATCACAATAATTTGAGACTAACACTTGTTATAGTATTTATTTTTACAACGACTTTTTCTTGGCTAGTCCACGCACTCTCCCCTAGCACAGAAAACGGTATCAACATTCCACTCAACCGATGGACAAGCCAACGCGTATTATCTCACGTAGTAGGCAACATAATCAGTGATGCTGGCATACCTGTCACCTATGTAAATATTACGTCTGATGAACAGTGGGGAGCAATGCAACGTGGTATGGTTCATTTCCAAGTTGAAATATGGCAACCGTCTATGGAAAAGGATTTCACAGCACACGTCACCAAAGGCGACATTGTCGACATGGGTACACATGAAGCGCGCGTAACTGAAGAATGGTGGTATCCAAGGTTTGTTGAAAAGTATTGTCCTGAATTACCTGATTGGCGCACACTGAATAAATGCAGTCATTTGTTCAAAGGCTCAATCGAAACAAACAAAGGCATCTACTACAGCGGCCCTTGGTATTATAGTGATGCCACTATTATTCGTGCATTGGGGCTCAACTACACCATTGAACGCAAAAATGATGCAATGAGCCTGTGGGATGAGTTGAAATCCGCCACAGACGAAGAACACCCTATTTTACTACTCAATTGGAGTCCTAACTGGACAGATATTGACAATGCAGGCAAATTCATTGAGTTTCCAGAACATGCACCAGAATGTAGCAACAAGCCTGAATGGGGTCTAAACCCCGAATTAGCGGATGATTGCGGCAATATGAAAAACGGCTGGTTAAAAAAAGCAGCAGCACCAAGTTTAGCGACATCTCACCCCTGTGTTTCTAAACTAATAGAGCTCGTTAATTTCACCAATGAAATGGTTGCCTATGCTGCTTACCTGGTCGTAGCAGAAGAGCATTCAGAAGAAAACGCTGCCGTCATATTCTCTAAGAAATATGCAAAAGAAATTGCAAGTTGGGTTCCAAGCGATTGTGAGTTGAGTAGTTAAGACTAAAAGTAATGGTAAAGAATCAGGAAGTAAATTATGCGGCTCTGCAAGCGATTTGCCTTTAATGAATACAAAAAAACCCGCTAGAAAGCCTATCTCTTATACACAAATCCCCGCTATGCAAATAGCGGGGATTTTTTTGAACTTAAAACAAACGTTTTAATCTGATCTGAAATTAACAGTTATCGG
>Ga0213838_1000286_pt1 | contig 48637 bp, 40 predicted proteins | sample SWPATP13_FD_160577 | JGI IMG/M metagenome (GOLD analysis project Ga0213838, IMG submission 160577) | Coastal seawater microbial communities from Marineland, Florida, United States - SWPA TP1 #3 | ecosystem: Environmental > Aquatic > Marine > Coastal | place: USA: Florida | collected 2016-08-06 | reverse complement strand
TCATAGCTGGCCAGTCCCAGGCTGCCACCGGCCCGTGGCTGGCGGTCACGGTGCCTGCCTCGCCATCAATAGCATCGATAGTTAACGTTACCCATTGGGTGTCGTTACCCAGGCTATCGTCCTGACCAGATATCCTCGCTAGGTCGGCGCCTACGGCACTTTCTGAATCAATCAGGAATAAACCGTTCATTACCACTTCATCTCCTTCTTCTAGGCCTGCTGTGATTTCGGCATAGTCTGCAGTGATGCGACCCACCGCCACGGCCGTTGAGCGGAATTCACCGTTACCCAGTGCCAGCACCACACGGTCGTTGGCGGCCGTTCTTATCAGTGCTGGGCGGGGAATACTCAGGCTTTCGTTGCGCGGTGTATCAAATGAAACGGTGGCAAACATATTGGGTTTTAACCGGCCGTCCGGGTTATCCAGCACCAGGCGCACTTTCAGTGTGCGGGTCTGGCTGTCGAGCTCCGGGTAAATAAAATCTACGCGGGCAGAAAACGTCTCTCCCGGTAATGCCGGTAACGTTAGGTTCAGATCTTGCTCGGTACTGAGAATGTCGGCATAGCGCTGGGGAATGCTGGCGGTGATCCACACTGTCTTCAGACTGGCAATGGCCAGCATGGTGGTACCCGGCGTTACATAAAAACCAGGTCGGATATTAAGGTTAGTGACGTAGCCGTCCTGTGGCACCTCAAAGGCGATTTGCTGTTGTACGTTTCCGGTTTTATCCAGATTCTGAATAACTTTTGGCGGTAATTGCAGGGCAGTCAGTCTGTCTCTGGCAGCGTTGATCAGCGAGCGATTATTGCGACTGCGGGCCAGCAAATATTCCTCCTGAGCATTCACCAGCTCAGGTGAATACAGGGTGTATAAGGTGTCGCCCTCGTTGACAGGCTGACCATCAGTGGTGACGGTAAGGCGTTCTACCCAACCACTCACCCGTGGATGGACGTGAATGATTCTGTCTTCGGCGACTTCTACAATGCCGCTGGCGGAAATCGTTTCAGATAAAGAGCGAGTGCGGGCTTTCGCGGTGGTGACCCCCAGGCTCTGGACAATTTGTGGGGAAATACTCACGGTACCAGGACTGGCACTTTCTTCACCTGCATATACCGGGACCAAATCCATGCCCATGGGGGATTTTCCCGGTTTGTCACGTCGATAGCTGCTGTCCATCGGCGCTACCCAGTAAAGAATCTCCGGTTCGTCACTGGTGGCCGCCATGCTATCAGAGTCTGGAACTGAAGCGGGTAACAATGCATAGCCAATACCTACCCCGGCCACCAGGGTAATAATAGGAACAATAAAACGGTTCATAGTGAACTCCCTGAAAGCTCTGAGGTGGTTGGGTTTAGAAAATAGTCGAGTCGGGTCATCAGCGCGGCCATGTCACCCTGCAGATTGAGTAATTTCATCTGGTCATCAATCAGCGCCAGGTGGCTCTGCATCACATCAGAAAAGTTGCCACTGGCGGTGGTGTAAGCGTTTAGCGCGGCTTCGTAATGCTGTTGACGCAGCGGTAATAAGGTTTGTTCATAGCGATTAATGCGCGAGTGCAAAGCAGGATAACGGGCATAAAGCTGATTCACCTCACTGAGCTGTTGTTGGATCACCAGGCGTTTTTCGGTTTCCAGACTCTCTGTTTCGGCCACGGTGGCAGCCAGAGCAGCTTGTTTTACCTTGCGGGAAAAGAGCGGCACATCAACGCTCATACCTACCGACACAAAGTCAGCCCGGGAAGTGTTGTTGGTCGCATCCTGGCGATAGGCATAGCTGGCATTAAACTCCCACTGCGGGTCGAAACTGGTTGCTACCTGTTGCTGTTTTATTTTCTGTACATTAATCACGGCATTGCGACTGATAACCAGCGGGTGTTGCTGTAAACGTGCCAGTAGTGCCGAAGTTTCGACAGGTAAAAGTGATTGCCCGATAAGGCTGGTTAACCAACGCTGATCAGCCTGATTCGGGATGATGTTGGTTAGCGTGGCCTGTTGCATTGGGGTAAGCCAGTTAGATAAACCGGCAATGGCGGTTTGCTGGGATGAAGTCAGCGACTCCAGACGGTCTTCCAATGCGGTATGCAGCACTTCCATGCTCAGCACATCGTACTGACTGGCACCTGAAGAGCTGGCGTAGTTATTTTCAACGGCAGTGGTTAACTGGTCCAGCAGTTGTAGCTGCTCTCTAACCAGTTCTTTGCTGTTGTGCAGAATAATAATATCAATCCACGCCAGTGTAATTGCCCGGGTAACTTCAGCTTTGCGCAGGTCGCGCCTGGCCGGATGTTCGGCGGCTTTGGCCGCCAGTGCGTCCCGTTGCAGGGCGACAGAGTCGCCACGGGGCAACATTTGGCTCACCCCCAATTTAAGCTGAGTCATGGCTTGTTCGTTGAGCGCGAATCCGTCGGTGGGGACATTGAGCATACCTACCGAGACCCGAGGGTCGGGCATGGATTGCACCGCATTGCCCTGATTTGTCAGAGCATGCTCGCTCTGGCGGCTCTGAGCCAGGGCATAATCCTCACTTAATGCTTGCGACAGTAACTGCGGTAACTGTGGCTGTTGGACTTGCTGCGCTGTAGCGACACACTGCCAGCAACTAAGTAAAATGCCTGCTGACACGACATATAAAGAAGGAAGTTTCATACTTGCCTCAATGGTTAACCTTAAAAAGCGGGTACAGACACCCGATCACAATGTCTCAGACATTGCACTGATAAGAGGTGTGGTTAACTCAGGCGTATAGGAGGGCGAAACAGCGAGGTTGGGAATCCGGAAAACGCTACTACTGGCTTACCGACGATTTGGCTGGCAGCTGTTTTGATAATAAATGGGGCAGATATTCCGGCCAGATAACTGACTAAATGGGAACTGGCATGCTCGCACTGGCAGCCATTTTTAGCGCAGGGCGAAGCTTGCTGGGCACAGTTATGCCCGGTATCGTTCTGGCAACAATCTGCTGTTGAAGAGGCATTTACCTGTTCTGCGTGCGCAGCATGAACCATTTTGTTGTCCGATTGATGCATCATGCAATCAGTGTTTTCTGCCTGCATAGTATGCACTACCTGTGTTTCTGCCATACGTAAGCCTTCCGCCTGACCTGGGGTCGGCAGAATGATCAGCATGCTTAGCAAAAAATAACAAAGTAGTCGTTGCACTGAATGATCCGGTAACTGTACTAACGTGAGTATACGATATTCATATCAGACAGGGAAATACTGATTTGGCTTTCACCGGGTAAACCTATTTGCTGCTGATTTAACCCGGTGCAATAGCGGTATGTGCCGAGCTAATGCGCGCTAGCGTAGGCTTCCACCTCAGTCCATACCCGTAGCAGGTTTTCACCTAACAGCTTGGCAATGTCGGTTTCAGAGTAGCCGCGGTCTATCAAGCCCTGCACTAGTGACGGGTAAGACGACACATCTTTCAGGCCAATCGGCAGTGAATCGCCAACGCCGTCGTAGTCAGAGCCAATGCCCACATGGTCAATGCCAATAAGGCCTACTACGTGATCAATGTGGTCGAGCACGTCGGCTAATGTGGAGTAGGGATAAGGATTTTCCTTGCTGTAATTATCAGCAAAATTGGCTACCTGTTCACTGTCCGCGCCAAACTCTTTGATCAGGGCGTTGCGTTGTTTAGTGCGGTTATCACTCCACATACGCGCTTCTTTGGTTACAAAACCGGAGCCAAAGTTAATCATTACCACACCGCCGTTCTCGCCCAGTTTGACCAGCATATCGTCGGTCATATTACGTTCAAAGCCCGGTGTGAATTTACGTAATGAAGAGTGCGAGGCAATCACCGGAGCCTTGCTGATTTCGATAGCCTGGTAAAAGGCGTCATCTGATACGTGGGAGATATCCACCATCACGCCGATGTTGTTCATTGCAGTGACCAGTTCTTTACCAAACGGGCTCAGACCATGCCACTTGCGACGGATGTCGTAGGACGAGTCGCTGATATGGTTAGCCCTGGAGTGTGCCAGCGTGATATAGCGGATGCCGCGCTGATGGAAGATTTCGAGGTTTTTCAGGTCGCCCTGAATTGGCGAGCCATTCTCCATACCCATAGGCAGGGAAATTAACCCTTTAGCAAATTGTTCGCGCACGTCTTGTGGGCTCATGGCAATGGCAAACTTATCCGGGGCACGTGCTGTGATGGCCTCAACGTTGTCGATGAGCATATGGGCAAGCTGAGTGGATTCATCTGAGTCGTCGAGACTGGCGGGCACGTAAATCGACATAAATGGCGCATTCAGGCCGCCGCTAACGGCACGCGGATAATCGAAATCGCCGCCTTCGGTGGCTTTGGTGACATCCACCCATTTGTTATGTACACGGTACGGTACATCAATGTGGCCATCCACAATAATATAACGTTGAGCAATATCCTGCGCCGTGGATAAGCCTTTGGGCGGTTGACCGGGGGCAGACGTCGACTGGCAGCCGGTTAATAGTGCGAGTGCAGTAACAGTACCCAGCAAGAAAGCGTGCTTCATGGTGTAAATCCCTGTAAGTGACGTTTGATGGTATTTTTTTATAAACCTACCATGATTTTTCGATTTACTCACCTGGTGGTTTATTCATAAAGGTGTTTGTTTGCTTTAATATTTTATTCATCTTGCGTGGTTACCCTCTTATCGGTCTTACTGTTGGGTGGCTGGACGCGCAAGTTCAAATACGCCATACTGCCCGGCGGTTGTCTGGCATCTGAGAAGCAACAGGTGGCGGGAAGTGTGGCCTGCACAGGATGGACTACCTGTGATGATCCACTCATAAAACCGGCGCCATATCGGGTATCGTAAATAAAATACCAACTTGTTGGTACGCGCCCCTTGAATAATGTCGCCAGACCCTCATTAACTAAAAAATAACAGGTGTTGGTGTCTGATACGGATACCAGACCACACATTACAATTGAATCGAGAAAGTACTTATGGCAATGAATTTCGTACCGCTGGATAAAAATACACATAAAGATCTGAAAGTAGCGGTAGATCCTGCTTTTCCATACGCGAAAAACACCCATCTGGCCGCGGCATCAATTCGTGAATTTGCACAATTAGCCGGCGCTATGCCACTGGTGTTTATCCAGGATCCTAAAACTAACAAACATCACGTTGTAGCAATGCTGGGCATCGAGCCAGGCCAGAACCTGTTTTTACAGGATGGCAAATGGAATGCGCCACATATTCCAATGAACATCGTTCGTTACCCGTTCGACGTTCGTCCTGACGGCGATAAGCTGGGCGTTTACATTGATGAAAACAGCGATTTGATTAAAGAAGAAGGTCAGCCATTGTTTAAAGAAGATGGCAACCCATCTGACTTCCTGAACAACCGTCAGCAATTGCTGGGCGATCTGGCTAACAGCGAAATGCTGACCCAGCAGTTCGTCTCTAAGGTGGTTGAACTGGACTTGTTAAACCCAATGCAACTGCGCGTTCAGTACAGCAACGGTCAGGGCCGCAACGTTGGTGGCATCCTGACCATCGACGAGAAGAAACTGGTAGAGTTGGCAGATGAGCAAGTGGTAGAACTGCACAGAGCTGGTTTCATGGGTGCACTGTATGCCATGATGCTGTCTTTAGGTCAGCTGAACCGCTTGATTGAGCTCTCAACCAATGCTGAAAGCCCAATCAAAGCTATGCAAATGGAGCCTGCGCCGGCAGAACAAGCCGAGGCAGCACCACAGCAGTAAGCTACTGTACGGCAAAGAAAATCAAAAAGGGTGGGCGAAAGCCCACCTTTTTTATTGATAATCAGTTAATCAGAACCCTCTTTGGAACGCCTTTCATGTCACTCACTTTAGTTAATCCCAGCGTAAAATTATCGGCGACATTAACCGTTGAAGGTCCAACACTGACTATCACTGAGGGGCAGCACACTATTATCAGTGGTCTCAATGGCAGTGGTAAATCGGTACTGGCTGCGGTGCTGGCCGGAGAAGGGAAGGTGCTTAGTGGCGAACGGCAATCAGGTGGTTGTTGCGGCTGGGTGAGTGTGGGACAACAACAAACGGTAATAGAAGCGGAGCGCCGCAAAGACGACGCCGATATTCTTGATGTGGTGCCGGTACCCAGCACGGCTAAAGAAGTTATCCTGGACGGCCTTACCGACGAACAAAGCGTAACTGAAGCGCTGAGCGAATTGGCGGCGTTACTGGGTATCAGCAGCCTCCTTGAGCGGGAGTTTCTGGCCCTGTCCACCGGCGAGACGCGCAAAGTGTTATTAACCAGAGAGCTGCTCAAGGAGCCTGACTGGCTGGTGTTGGATGAGCCCTTTGATGGCCTTGATGTTGAAACGGTGGGCAGATTTGCGCAATACCTGGATAAGCTGAGCACCCGCTGTACACTGATTATGGTGGTCAACCGGGTAAGCGAAATTCCGGTTTGGGCGCGGCGCTTGCTGTTCTTACAAAATGGTCGTATCGCCTGGCAAATTGAAGGCGACACACTCGATGACGCCGCGCTGCAGCCGCTCAGACAAATTATGCATATTCAGCAAAATGTCGAAAAGCTGCCCGAACGCGATAGCGATTGCCATGCGCCCCAGCGCAGCGACCCTAATGCGCCGCTGGTCAGACTGAATAACGGCCGTGTTGCCTGGGGTGACAATGTTGTGTTTGAGCAGCTTAACTGGACTATCGCGCCTGGTGAGCATTGGCAGGTAATCGGCCCGAATGGCTCGGGGAAAACCTGCTTACTGACGCTAATCACCGGTGACAACCCCCTTTGCTACAGCAACGATTTGAACGTGTTTGGTTATCAGCGTGGCAGTGGTGAAAGCATCTGGGATATCAAACAGCACCTCGGCATCATTTCTAACAGTTTGCACTTGCAGTACCGGGTTAACTGCTCGGTTGCCGATGTGGTGTGTTCTGGCTTTTACGACAGTATTGGGCTGTACAAAACACCCACCGACAGGCAGCGCCTGCTGTGCCGGCAATGGCTGGTTACGGTTGGCCTGGAGCAAGAAGCGAAAACGCCATTTCAGTCATTATCATTTGGCGATCAGCGTTTATTGCTCATCGTGCGGGCGATGGTGAAACATCCGAGCCTGTTGATTCTTGATGAGCCCTGCAATGGCCTGGATGAGATCAACCGCACCAAGGTACTTGCCATGCTCGATTTACTGGCTCGGGAAGGCAATACCACACTGCTGTATGTTAACCATCACAGCGAAGATAAGATCCCGGCGATCAAAAACACGCTGAATATGCGTGATTACCAGCCTCGCGACTAATTGGTAAAACATTACAAATTCAGGTTCTCTCGGCCGTACCTGAAACAAAGGTAAAAGTAACCGACGATAGCGATAACACCGGGTAAAAATCCGAAAAATAATGGAAACTGGTTAAGCAATAAGTCAATAAATGCGCCGATGATAAAGCCTGAGAATATTGCTTTTTGTAATCCGGCTCCACCCTTTATACCGTTAAACATCCTGACTTCCCCTGTAATAATTTAGATTGTGTGGACCTGAATCTTTACTAGGAGACAGGCCGTTAAAATTACTTGTTCATGACTAACTTATACAGATAGCCACTCCCAGTCACCATCATTAGCGATCGCATTGCCAAAGAAAAGTCCACCGCCAAAGCTTGTTGCTGCGGCAGCACCCGCTCCAACCCAGCCAACAAGACCAGATGCAACTATGCCAATAGCAAGTGCAACCATGCCAATTCCCAAGCTTGCTTCTCCACTATCTACACCGCCTACTACTACTTCAATGTCTGCTAAATTTAGTTCTTTCATAACATTCCTCGTTAATAACTCTGTAATCACCAACCTTTTATTGATGAACCACAATAGTTCCACTTCCAGTAAAAACAGACTACTGAGCCCAGGTTCAGTTTTTGAAGTGTAGTGATTAAGTAGATCGTTGTCGCGATTGCAGGCGCAGAATGTCAACAACGCTGATTAGCGTTAGATCGCGTATAAATTTGGTTTTTTTCGCCGCCGATCTCAGACCTTTTTAGAATTAAATACCCACTTCCCCTTAGCTTTGCTTCTAAGGGGAGCGGATTTTCCCACTTTTCCCCCTTTTTCCTTCTTTCTAATCAGCCACTTCAGCGCAAAGCCCGAAAATAAGGGATTTTCCCCCATTTTGTTACTCATCCTGTATGGCGCGTTTTTGCTTGACAGTGGGGAGGAATGATACCTAAACTGTCAAAAGTGGGTAAAAGTGGCAAATAGTGGATCATATAATCAACGTTTTGCAGATTAGATCTCATAAAACACGAATAATAAGATCAATACACAAAAGGCTAGGGGAATGTTCCGCGGCGCTAACGCAATCAATCTGGATTCCAAAGGGAGACTGGCTATACCGACAAAGCATCGGCAGCCCCTTCTGGATGATTGTGCCGGACAACTGATCTGCACCATTGACACACAACAAAGCTGTTTGCTGCTTTACCCGCTTCCCGAATGGGAAGAAATCGAACTCAAGCTGAGTAAGTTTTCCAGCAACATTGAGCAGGAAAGACGAAAGATTCGTTTATTACTCGGCTACGCCATCGACTGCGAAATGGATAAGAGCGGTCGCGTGCTCATTCCTGTACCCCTACGTAATCATGCCAAATTAGACAAAGAAATTCTGCTTGTTGGCCAATTAAATAAATTCGAAATCTGGAATTCAGAAATCTGGGCTAAACGTATCGAAGAAGATATGGAAGTTGAGCGTTCTGGTAACTTTGAGCTCACTGAGCGTTTACAGGACTTCTCACTATGACCGCATCGTTTTCGCATACCTCTGTGCTCCTGCAGGAATGCCTGGACGGCCTGGCCATCAAACCAGACGGTATTTATATCGATGCTACCTTTGGCCGCGGTGGTCATTCAGGTGAGATCCTCAAACAACTGGGCAGCAACGGCCGCTTAATTGCGTTCGATCGCGATCCCCAGGCCATTGAAGCCGCCGCACGGTTTGCTGACGACGAACGATTTGAGATTGTGCATTCTGCGTTTGGTGATATGGCTGAAGTGATTGAGCAAATGGGCCTGACGCAGCAAATCGATGGCGTATTAATGGATCTGGGGGTGTCTTCACCGCAGTTAGACGACGCCGAGCGTGGTTTTAGTTTCCTGCGCGACGGCCCGCTGGACATGCGCATGGATACGTCACGGGGCCTGAGTGCCGCAGACTGGCTAAACAGTGCTGATGAGCAGGATATTACCCAGGTAATTAAAGAGTTTGGCGAAGAAAAATTCGGCAAGCGAATCGCTCATGCGATCGTCAATTACCGTCAGCAGCAACCGCTGGCCCGCACCAGTGAGTTAGTCACTATTATCGACCAGGCTATGCCGGTCAAAGACAAATTCAAGCACCCGGCTACCCGCACTTTTCAGGGCATTCGAATTTATATCAATGCGGAGCTGGAACAACTCAGAGTTGGCCTTAAAGCCGCCACCAGCGTTTTACGTTCTGGTGGTCGTATGGCCATCATCTCTTTTCATTCGCTTGAAGACCGCCTGGTTAAGCGCTTTATGAAGGAGCAAAGTAAAGGCAAATCGTTCCCGCCCGGTTTACCGGTAACCCAGGCGGAAATAGACGCCGATAAGGTACTCATCCTGATTGGACGGGCCATCAAGCCCGGCGACGAAGAACTCAAGCATAACGTGCGATCCCGAAGCGCGGTACTCAGGGTAGCGGAAAAACGATGACCGGTTCGACGACCAACTTTAATTTTCTCCTCATCCTGGTTACCGAATTGACCCGCCATAAGCTGCGGGTTTTGTTGTTTATAGCGGTTATCGCCAGCGCGTTGGCGGTGATCCTTAGCACGCACCACAATCGCCAGCAAAATATCGCCCTGGAAGAGCTAATGCGCGAGAAAGACCAGCTCGACGTGGAATGGCGTAACCTGGTGCTGGAACAGCGTGCACTAACTGAGCACAACCGAATTGAAGCCATGGTTCAGAAGGAACTCGACATGCATCGTCCTGATGTGGATGACGAGGTTGTGGTGCGCATCAAATGACAGCTATCACATTAAAAAATTCCAAAGCCAGGGCTGGCGGGGCAAAAATCAATACCCGTCCGGGCCCCATGCAATGGCGCTTTTTTCTGGTGGTGGGCATCATCGTTCTGGTGTTTCTTATACTGGCACTGCGCACGGCTTTTATTCAGGTCATCGCCCCGGATGCGCTGATTGAACAGGGTGACAGTCGCACTTTGCGAACCCGCAATACCCCGACATACCGCGGACTCATCACCGATCGTAACGGCGTAGAACTGGCCGTAAGTGTGCCGGTGAGAGCTATCTGGGCCGATCCAAAAATTATTCATGAGCAAAATGGGCTCAATCAAACCCGCCGCTGGCTGGCGCTGGCCGAAGTGCTGGGGCAGGACGTTGATGAGTTGGTGGGCAAGGTCGGCAATCCGAAACGACGCTTTGTGTATTTGCAGCGTCAGGTTTCGCCAGCAATGGCTGATTATGTCGAAAAACTGGAAATCCCAGGCGTTTACTTGCGTAAGGAATCACGCCGTTATTATCCAACCGGCGAAGTCGCTGCGCAGCTTATTGGTATCACCAATGTCGATGACAAAGGTATTGAGGGACTCGAGCGTTTATATGACGACTGGCTTACCGGTTCGCCGGGTACCCGCAAAATTCGCCGTGATGCCAAAGGCCGTCAGGTTGAGGTATTGGAAAGCAAAGACGGCGAAGCTGCGGGCAATCTGACACTGACTATCGATCAGCGCATTCAGGCGCTGGCCTATCGTGAAATTAAAGAGGCGATGCTCTATTACCAGGCCAGCTCAGCCTCGGCCATTGTGATTGATGTACATAGCGGAGACATTCTGGCGATGGTCAACGCGCCATCGTTTAACCCTAACGATCGCAGTGATATCTCCCCGCGAAGAATGCGTAACCGGGTGATCACGGATGCCTTTGAACCCGGCAGTTCATTAAAGCCTCTGGCGGTACTCAGCGCGCTGGAATTTGGCGCGGTAAAAGTGGGCGATATTGTGGATACCTCGCCTGGCTGGATGCGCCTGGGGGGCAGTCTGGTTAAGGATTTCCGCAATTACGGCAAACTGAGCCTGGCAGAGATTATTCAGCATTCCAGTAATATGGGCACCTCGAAACTGGCTTTGTCGGTACCTAAACCATTCCTGTTGGATACCTATTACAACATGGGCCTGATGTCGGACACCGGCATCAATATGCCTGGCGAGAGCAGCGGTATTTTTCACGAACGCAGCCGCTGGTCTGAGTTTGAACTGGCCACTCTATCTTTCGGCTACGGTATTTCCGTTACTACCGCTCAGTTAGCCAGAATGTACTCAACCATTGCATCGGGTGGCATTAAGCGGCCACTTAACATTGTTAAAAATACTGATAATCAGGCTTATAAGCCTGGCGCCGAAAGGGTGATCAGCGAGCAAAATGCCAAAGCCATTATGGCCATGATGGAAACCGTTACGCAGGAAGACGGCTCCGGGGTGAAAGCCAGGATCCCGGGTTACCGGGTGGCGGGTAAAACCGGTACCAGCCGCAAAGCCGTGGCCGGGGGATACGGTGAAGAGTACGTTAATATCTTTGCCGGCATAGCCCCGCTCAACGACCCGCAACTGGTCACGGTAGTGCTGATCAACGAACCCGGCGGCGATCTCTATCATGCCGGCGATACCGCTGCGCCGGTGTTCTCTGAAATTATGGGTGGTGCGTTACAACTCCTGAATATTGCACCGGATGATCGTCAGGTAAGTGCCACACAAGTGGTAGAGAGGTCGACCAATGGTGGTTAACGCGTTTATGCAAAGCCTGCATGCACTGTTGATTAAATTTGGTATCAATGCACCGGATATCCGGGTACATGGACTCACGCTGGATAGCCGTGAGGTGACACCGAAGCTGGCATTTGTTGCAGTTAAAGGGCATAGCCGTGATGGGCGTGACTTTATTCCACAAGCCATCAGTCTTGGTGCCCGGGCTATTCTCGCAGAAGCAGAAGAAGCCGGTGAACACGGCCAGGTTATGATGCGTGAACATACGGTTATTGTGAAGGTGTGGGGGCTGGCTGACCTGCTTTCCTCACTGGCAGCCGCGTTTTACGACTATCCGGCCAATAAACTGGCGACCATCGCAGTGACAGGCACCAACGGCAAAACTTCTGTGGTGCAGCTGATTACCCAGATGAAACATCTGTTGGGTCACCGCGCCGCGTCAATCGGTACTCTCGGTAGTGGAATCTATCGGGACGATGCCGATTTTAAGCCGCCGACCAATGGCAATACCACACCCGATGCCATTTCTATGCAGTATTTACTGGCCGAATTTGTGCAGCAGGAAGTCCATCAGGTGGCGTATGAAGCGTCATCTCATGCGCTGGTGCAAAATCGCCTGAAGCAGGTAAATACGGATATTGCGGTGTTTACCAACCTGACCCGGGATCATCTTGATTATCACGGCACCATGGAGGCTTATGCACAAGCCAAGCTCGGCTTGCTGGATTTACCAGGACTGCATTCGGTGGTGCTCAATTATAACGACGAGGCTAGTCTGGCCTGGGCGAAGAAGGCTAAAAAGTCGATTCAGAAGGTCTGGACCGCAGTGTTGCCAGAACCTGCCCGGGATATGCCAGAAGGTCGCTATTGTTTTGCCACAAATGTGCAATACCATCCCAATGGATGCCAGTTCAGGCTCGCAACATCCTGGGGGACGACTGTGGTACAAACCGATTTACTGGGGCACTTTAATATTGCCAACCTGATGAGCGCTACTGCGGCTTTACTCTGTCAGGGCGAGCGCTTTGACAATGTGGTGAAAACCATAGAGCAGGTACAGGCAGTCGCTGGTCGCCTGGAAGTCTTCGAATTTCCTGACCATGCCAATGTGGTAGTGGATTATGCCCACACACCGGATGCATTGAGTCAGGCTCTTAAAGCCCTGCGCCTGCATACCGAAGGCAAGCTCTGGTGTGTGTTTGGCTGTGGTGGTGACCGCGACAGAGGCAAACGGCCATTGATGGCGCAAGCCGCCGAACAAGGTGCCGATGAGCTGGTGATCACCACTGATAACAGTCGCTCAGAATCACCTTCGGCCATTGCTGAGGATATTCGCGCGGGTCTTAATCACCCTGAAAACGCGCAGGATATTCCCGACCGTGAGCAGGCCATCCGTTATTGCCTGACCAAAGCGGATAGCAATGACCTTATTCTGGCAGCGGGCAAAGGGCACGAAAGTTATCAAATTATTGGCGAACAAAAAATAAACTATAACGAACGGGAAGCCATTACCCGTTTGCAGCAGGAGTGCAGCAAATGATTACCAGGTCTTTGATGTGGATAGCAGAGCAAATAAAAGGTCGCCTGAGCGGCGAAGACTGCACTGTTTCTGCGGTGAGCACTGATACCCGAACCCTCTCGCAGGGGGCCGTATATCTTGCGCTAAAAGGCGAGAACTTTGACGGTCACCAATTTGTTGAGGCCGCAGCAAACGCCGGCGCAGTAGCCGTTATTGCCAGTCAGCCGGTGACTACTGAACTGCCGGTGATTTATGTTGAAGATACCAAACTGGCACTGGGCCAGCTTGGCGCGGCAGTTAAAGCAGAAGTAAAACCTAAAACCATTGGTATTACCGGCAGCAGTGGTAAAACCACCGTTAAGGAAATGTGCGCGGCTATCTTATCGCGGCGCGGCAACGTGCTGGCTACGGCTGGCAACTTTAACAACGAAATCGGGGTGCCACTCACCTTATTGCGCCTGACTCCGGAACATGAGTATGCGGTGGTAGAAATGGGTGCCAACCATCTCGGTGAGATTGCCTATACCACTGATTTGGTGAAACCGGATGTGGCAACCATCGTCAATGCAGCAGCAGCCCACCTCGAAGGTTTTGGCAGCTTACTTGGTGTGGCCCGGGCCAAAAGCGAAATCTTTAAGGGGTTGGGCGAAAAAGGCCTGGCTATTGTTAACCAGGACAGTCAGTTTGCTGAATTCTGGTTAGGCAAATTAAAATATCAACCGGTGCAAACCTTCTCGCCGTATAATCATAATGCGCAGGCAGACTTTTATGCTACCGACATCACCATTGATTTAAATGGCTGCGCAGCATTTGAGATGCACTCGGTGCAGGGTAATACCGACATTCGCCTGGCAGTGCCAGGCATGCACAACGTGGGTAATGCACTGGTTGCTGCGGCGCTGACCATGGCGGTTGGGGCGACGTTGGAAGACGTTAAGTATGGCTTGCAGGATATGCAGGCTGTTGGCGGACGGTTAAAAGTAGTGCCGCTAACCGAGCAGGTGCGCATTCTGGACGACACCTACAACGCCAATGTGGGATCTGTTAAAGCGGCTATCGACACTCTGGCCAGCTTTTCTGGTCGGCGGGTACTGGTACTTGGTGATATGGCGGAACTGGGAGAAAAAGCCCGTTACTACCATGAGCAGGTTGGTGAATATGCCAAAGAGAAATTTATCGACTGTTTATACACCTCCGGGGTGTTGAGTCAGAGTGCCTCAATAGCTTTTGGCGATAATGGCTACCATTTTAGCGAGCAAAGCGCGCTGATTGAGGCTCTGGAACAGGATTTAGGTCATGAGCAAAGAGACTTAACGATTCTGGTGAAAGGCTCGCGCAGCGCGAGGATGGAAAATGTCATAGTGGCGTTGGAGAAATCGCCGCTGGGAAAGCTTAGTCGTCGGCGGGAGAAAATAGCATGTTAATATGGCTCGCCGACTGGCTGACACAATTTGAATCTGGCTTTAACGTCTTCTCGTACCTCACGCTAAGAGCGATCCTGAGTACGCTGACGGCGCTGTTGATTGCCATCATTATTGGGCCGAAGATGATCCGCTGGTTACAACGGATGCAGATTGGCCAGACGGTGCGCACCGATGGCCCTGAGTCGCACTTATCCAAATCTGGTACGCCTACCATGGGCGGTTTACTCATTCTGGCGGCCATTGTCATCAGTGTGCTGCTATGGGCAGATTTAACCAATACCTATGTGTTGGTAACCTTATTCGTAGTGGTTACCTTTGGCATTATCGGATTTGTCGATGATTACCGAAAAGTAGTGCGTAAGGACTCAAAAGGCCTGATTGCCCGCTGGAAGTATTTCTGGCAATCGGTAATCGCTCTTTGTGTTGCGTTTTATCTGTATTCCTCTGCGCAAACTATGGAAGAAACGGCCTTGCTGGTACCGTTTTTTAAAGAGGTACTACCGCAACTGGGCATTTTGTATATAGCCATTGTGTACTTTGCACTGGTAGGCACAAGTAACGCGGTTAACCTGACCGACGGGCTAGATGGCCTGGCCATTGTGCCGACAATTCTGGTTGCCGGGGCCTTTGCTATTTTTGCTTACGTCACGGGTAATGCCAACTTTTCCGGTTACCTGAATATCCCCCATATCCCGCTAACCAGTGAACTGGTGATTGTGTGTACCGCCATTGTGGGCGCCGGGCTGGGCTTCTTATGGTTTAATACCTATCCGGCAATGGTCTTTATGGGCGATGTGGGTTCACTGGCACTTGGCGGTACGCTGGGTGTACTGGCGGTGCTGGTGCGTCAGGAAATCGTGCTGATTATTATGGGCGGCGTGTTCGTAATGGAAACCGTCTCGGTGATCATGCAGGTAGGCTCCTACAAGCTGCGCGGACAACGCATTTTCCGCATGGCACCTATTCACCATCATTACGAATTAAAAGGCTGGCCGGAACCCCGGGTGATTGTGCGATTCTGGATCATCTCATTGATTCTGGTGTTGATTGGTTTGGCAACGTTGAAATTACGCTAGGTTATGACTGAAACAGCGCGTTTACCACAGTATGTTATCGCCGGTCTGGGACAGACCGGCCTCTCCTGTGTGCGCCATCTGCAACAACAATCGGTAGCGTTTAAAGTGTGGGACACCCGCGCTGGCTTCAATGTGAGCGAGGAACTCGCTGCACAGATAAACGCTGATATCACCTGTGGCGAATTACCGCATAATTACTGGCAGGGCGTAACCCATCTGGTACTAAGTCCTGGCATCGCCACCGATTTACCTGAAGTTGCCCAGGCCAGACAGGCCGGCGTAAGCGTGATTGGTGATATTGAACTGTTCGCCTTAGCGGTCAGACAGCCGGTGATCGGAATTACCGGTTCCAACGGCAAGACGACAGTGACTCTGCTAACCACTCATATATTACAACAACTGGGCTTTAATGCGGTGGCGGCCGGCAATGTCGGTTTACCAGCCCTGGATTCTTTGCAGCAAGCAGCGGATGTAACGGTGCTGGAATTATCCAGCTTCCAGTTGGAAACCACCCGCAGTTTAGCGCTCTGGGCAGGAGCGATACTTAACATTTCAGCTGACCATCTCGACCGTCATCATACACTGGCCGCTTACAGTGAAGCCAAACAGCGAATTTTTGACCATTGCCAGGTAGCTGTGGTCAACCGCGATGACAGCAATACCATGCCGATGAGCGCAGTAGAGACTAAAATCGCCACCGGCCTCAACCCGGCCAGCGAAGACTTTGGCTGGGATGCGGCCGGGCAAACCATTACTTATAATGGCAAACCCTTACTGGCTCTGGCTGATACCGCACTGGTAGGTTTGCATAATGCATTGAATATTCAGTCCGCACTGGCACTGGTCAGCGTCTTTAGTCAGGATATGACAGCTGCCGCCCAGGCAGTGAAATCTTTTAAGAGTGCGCCGCACCGCTGCACTAAAATAGCCGATGTCGCATGCGTTAGTTTTATCGACGATTCAAAAGCGACTAATATTGGCGCCACCGAAGCGGCCCTGCAAGGGCTGGCTGGTAGCGTCACAGGTAAATTGATTCTGATTGCCGGTGGCGATGCGAAAGGCGCTGATTTAAGCGAATTAGCCGCCTCGTTAACAGAGCATGTGGATGTGGTGATTGCCCTTGGCAAAGATGGACAGGTACTCAGTGATATAGCTGAGCAAGGCTATTATGTTGAAAGTCTTGAGTGTGCTGTTCAGCAGGCGTTTCTACTTGCGAAACCTGGCGATACGGTGCTGTTATCGCCGGCCTGTGCCAGCCTGGATATGTTTAATAATTACCAGCACCGGGCCGAGGTTTTCCAGCAGGCGGTAAAGGAGTTATCCGCATGAATGCCGTAACTTCCCAGCTTGCCGGCCTTTTCGCTGCGCGCCACGATAAGCCAAACACCAGTGCTCCGACGTTTGACGGCGGCATTGTGTTAGTGGCGTTTGCGCTGATGGCGATTGGTCTGATTATCGTGACTTCCGCTTCCATGCCGGTTGCCGATCGGCTTCATGACAATCCGTTTTATTTCTCAATTCGTCACGGTATCTACCTGATAGGGGCCATCATTGCCGCGATGGTCACCGTGCAGTTACCCATGCATTTCTGGCGGGTGACCAACCCTTATATGCTGCTGGCGGCGATTGGCCTGCTAATTGCCGTGCTACTGATCGGTCGAAACGTTAATGGTTCTACCCGCTGGCTGGTTCTCGGGCCTATTACGGTGCAGGCGGCAGAGCCGGCGAAGCTGTTTTTCTTCTGCTACCTGGCGGGCTATATGGTCCGGCGTTACGATGAAGTCACAGAGAATCTGAAAGGCTTTATTAAACCGCTGGTCGTGTTCTTTATTCTGGCGTTGTTGTTACTGGCGCAGCCCGATCTGGGCACGGTAGTGGTAATGCTGGCCACCACCATGGGGCTGTTATTTTTAGCCGGTGCCAAGCTGTGGCAGTTTTTCGCTTTGCTGTTTGCCGGGGTGTTAGCCGTGGTTGCCCTGATTGTTGATTCTGAGTACCGGCTGGCAAGGGTTACCTCGTTCTGGGATCCCTGGGCCGATCCATTCGGCAGCGGTTATCAGCTGACTCAGTCTTTAATGGCTTACGGGCGCGGTAACTGGTTTGGTCAGGGACTAGGTAACAGTTTACAAAAGCTCGAATTCCTGCCCGAAGCGCATACTGACTTTGTTATGGCCATTCTAGCCGAAGAGCTTGGATTCACCGGGGTGATGGTAGTGCTGTTACTGATGCTGTGGCTGGTTATCCGGGCGCTGCAAATTGGTAATCAGGCGCTGGCCAGTGAACGGGCATTTGAAGGCTTTCTGGCCTATGCCATTGGCATTTGGTTCAGTTTCCAGACTGCGGTAAACATTGGTGCCAGTGCCGGCATCTTGCCCACTAAAGGGTTAACGCTGCCACTGGTGAGTTACGGTGGTTCAAGTTTAATTATCATGTCGGTTACCGTGGCTGTGCTATTACGGATCGATTTTGAATTACGGGTTGCAGGCGTTCAGGCGCTGGATAAAGGCCGCAAGCGGGAAGGCAAAGCCAAAGTGAAGGCGGCCATGAAACCGCTGCAGGCTAACGATCAGGATGTAGCGCAGGAGCCGGATGATGAGTAAACGTTGTCTGGTGATGGCTGGTGGTACCGGCGGGCATGTATTTCCCGGCATTGCGGTGGCCAATGAATTACAGCGCCGCGGCTGGCACATCGACTGGCTGGGCACGGCAGAACGTATGGAAGCCCAGGTGGTACCGGCCCATGGCTTCCCGATTCATTTTATCCCGGTTAAAGGGCTGCGTGGTAAAGGGATTGGAGCTCGTGTATCGGGCATACTGGCGCTGGTTAAATCTTTATTTAACGCCCGCAAATTACTGCAACAGCTGAAACCGGATGTGGTTATCGGGATGGGCGGTTATGCCAGTGGGCCAGGCGGCGTTGCGGCGAAAAGTCTCGGCATCCCGATTGTCATCCACGAACAAAATGCGGTGCCTGGCATGACCAACAAGTTACTTGCCCGCATTGCTAAAAAAGTCATGCTTGGGTTTGCTGCGGCGGCGCCGTATTTTGCCGGGGCTAAAGCGAAATGCCAGGCCGTGGGTAACCCGGTGCGGGATGAAATTCTCGCCATTGAGCCTAAACGTCAAACATCACAGCCCATGCGGATGCTGGTAGTGGGCGGTAGTTTAGGGGCGCGGCCACTGAACGAACAGCTGCCGGTGATCTGTCAGTCTTTTCCTGAACTGGAGATCCGCCATCAGTGTGGTAAAGGCAACGAACAAACCGTACGCAGTGCCTATGGCGACAAGCCGGTGACCGTGAATGAATTTATTACCGATATGGCCGCGGCTTATCAGTGGGCAGATTTTGTTGTCTGTCGGGCCGGAGCGCTGACTGTGGCAGAAGTTGCCGGTGCCGGTAAACCGGCCATTTTTGTGCCGCTGCCCCATGCCGTAGACGACCATCAAACCCTGAATGCGCGCTATCTGGCCGACCAGAATGCCGCCAAAGTGGTGGCACAATCGGCACTTAGCCAGGAATTGCCGGTGATTCTGCGTGACTGGCTGGAAAATCCTGATGACTGTGTCAGGATGGCGGCCAGCGCGAAACAGTTTGCACCTTACAATGCAGCTCAGCAGGTGGCAGATGCCTGTGAAGCTTTAACTAAAGAGAGATTGCGGTAGATGGTATTGGAAACGCCTTTTCAAAGTCCCCAGATGCGAAAGATCACGCGCATATTTTTTGTCGGGATTGGCGGTGCCGGCATGGGCGGGATCGCCGAAGTGCTGTTGAATGAAGGCTACGATATTGCCGGTTCTGACATCCAGACCGGTGCCATGACCGAGCGCCTGACCGCGCTGGGAGCGGATATTGCCATTGGCCATCGTGCTGAAAATGTGGTGGATGCCAACGTTGTAGTGGTATCCAGTGCCATCAACGAGGCTAATCCCGAGATTCAGTATGCCCGGGAAAAACGTATCCCGATTATCCGACGCGCTGAAATGCTGGCTGAATTAATGCGTTTCCGCCATGGCATTGCGGTGGCTGGTACCCATGGTAAAACCACCACTACCAGCCTTATTGCCACCATTTTTGCCGAAGCCGGGCGCGACCCTACTTTTGTGATTGGTGGTTTGCTTAACAGCGCCGGCACTAATGCAAGACTCGGCAGCAGTCGTTATTTAATTGCCGAAGCGGATGAGAGTGATGCTTCGTTTCTGCACCTTCAGCCGATGATGAGTGTGGTGACCAACATCGAAGCAGACCATATGGAAACCTATGGCGGTGACTTCAGTAAAATGACCGACACCTACATTGAATTTTTACATAACCTGCCGTTTTATGGGCAGGCCGTAGTGTGTGGTGATGATCAGGTCATCCGTTCGCTGTTGCCGCAAATCGGTCGCAGCGTGATCACCTACGGTCTCGCCGAAGACAACGACGTGTACGCCAGCGATATTCACTACAGTTTTGGCTCGGCGCATTTTAGTGTTCACCGCCCGGACAGGGAGCCACTAGCGGTGAAGCTGAATCAGACCGGTAGGCACAATGTGCTCAACGCCCTGGCAGCTATTACGGTGGCTACGGAAGAAGGGATAGACGATGAGTCTGTGCAGGCCGCGCTGGCCAGTTTCGGCGGCATTGGCCGTCGTTTTGAGGTGCTCGGACAGTTTGACACCAGTGTGGGAGAGGTGACCCTGGTGGACGATTACGGCCACCATCCAACGGAAGTGGCGGCGACCATTGAAGCGGCCCGCAACAACTGGCCGGAGCAACGCCTGGTAATGATTTATCAACCGCACCGTTACACCCGAACCCGTGATCTGTACGAAGACTTCGTGGAAGTACTGTCTCAGGTGGATTGTTTATTACTGCTGGATGTTTATGCGGCCAGCGAACAGCCTATTGATGGTGCAGACAGTCGTTCACTGGCGCGCTCGATACGTGCCCGCGGCCAGTTAGAGCCGGTTTATGTCAGCGATCACGGTGAACTGCCTGCGATTCTCGCTAATCAGTTGCAGGGTGGGGATATTGTGATGACGCAGGGCGCCGGTAACGTTGGTAAACTGGCCAGGAAACTGGCGGCGATGCAGTTAAACCCGCAACTGATGCAGCAGGAGGAGCAGTAATGGCCTTTAAAACTTATGCCCCGCAAGCCTTCGGGCGTGTTGCTGTAATGTACGGCGGCGACTCTGCTGAGCGGGAAGTTTCCTTGCGCTCCGGCGAGACCGTTTTAAAAGCCCTTACAGAAGCCGGCGTAGAGGCCATTGCTTTCGATACGGCTGAGCGTCAACTAGTTGAATTAATTGATGAAAAAGTCGATCGCGTACTGATAATGTTACATGGTCGTGGCGGCGAAGATGGCAGCATGCAAGGGGCTTTACAGCAGCTCAAAATACCTTACACAGGTAGCTCCGTACTGGGTTCTGCACTGGCCATGGACAAGATCCATAGTAAGCAAATCTGGCAATGCCTGAATATTCCCACGGCGAAATATGAAATTGCTGTAAAAAGTCGCTTTGAAGCTGGATCATGCGGCGCTATAATGAATAAATTAGGGGGAAAAGTCATGGTTAAACCGGCTCGGGAAGGTTCGAGCATCGGGATGGCCAAAGTGACTAGCGCTAAACAACTCGCGACTGCCATACAAGACGCATTCAAATACGATAATACAGTCTTGTTGGAGCAGTATATTGAAGGACCTGAATATACCGTTGCCGTTGTGCAAGGTCAGGCTTTACCTTCGATCCGCATGTCAACCCCGCATATATTTTACGATTATTCGGCTAAGTATCAGGATAATACGACCGAATATTTTTGCCCGAGTGGTTTGTCTGATGAAGACGAGCAATATCTGGCAACGCTGTGTGCATCTGCATTTGAAGCGCTATCGGCCACTGGCTGGGGGCGGGTAGATGTGATGCAGGACAAACAATCTGGTGAGTTTTATTTGCTTGAGGCCAATACGGTGCCGGGTATGACTGAGAAAAGTCTGGTACCCAAGGCCGCGGCTGCAGCCGGAATTAGTTTTGCAGACTTAGTATTAGCGATTCTGGCAACCAGTATGGAGTAACCCGAGAATGTCAGCAGAACAACGCCAGGCGCCCTGGGGCGGCATTGCTTTTTTAGCCGTGTTGGTGGTGTTGCTGATAAGCGGAGGCATTCATACCTACAACTGGATGCAGGACGAGCAACAGGCACCGGTACAGGTCATTGACTTCTCCGGGCAGTTTGAACAACTGGACGTACTGAAACTGGAGCGGCTTATCCGTCAGTCTCAGCCTGGCAGCTTTTTTGCGCTGGATGTGAACGACATTCACCGGCTGCTGGAAGATCAGGCCTGGGTGTACCGGGCGTCGGTACGCAAGCAGTGGCCTAACCGGCTAAAGGTTTACCTGGTGGAGCAAACACCGGTAGCCAGATGGAATGAAGATTTAATGCTCAACCCTTATGGCGAAAGCTTTAACGCCGAGGGTAAAAATTTAGGCTTACCGCGCCTGTTCGGCCCGGGTGGCAGTGAGAAAACGGCATTAGAAGGATTTAACGCCATGCAGCGGTTACTGCGTAGCCGGCAACTGGATATTGAAGAGTTGTCGTTATCAGAGCGCTTTGCCTGGCAGGTACAATTGGTAAACGGGATTGAGATAAACCTTGGCCGACAGGAGTTTATCGACCGTTTACAACGATTTGTGGATGTTTACCCGTTACTGAGTGAACAACCTAAGGGTATTAGTTACGTGGATTTACGTTACGACACAGGGCTGGCCGTAGGCTGGCAAAATGAAACTGATACTAATCAGACTAAAAGTTAATAAGAGATAAGCGGCATATGTCTAAACCGGCAGAACGTAATTTGATTGTAGGACTGGATATCGGCACCAGCCGTGTAAAGGCCGTCCTCGGCGAGTTACTCGACGATGAGCAAATCAGTATCGTAGGTGTCGGTACCCATCCTGCCCGTGGTATGGATAAGGGTGGTGTGAACGATTTGAACCTGGTGGTGAAGTCTGTTCAAAGTGCAGTAAACGAAATGGAACTGATGGCCGATTGTCAGGTCTCTTCTGTGTTTATGTCGATTTCCGGACGGCACGTAAAATGCCAGAACGAAAGTGGCATGGTGCCGATTAATAATCAGGAAGTAACCCAGGAAGACGTCGACAACGTGGTCCATGCCGCACGCTCGGTACCCATTGCGGCAGAGCGTCGGTTATTGCACGTTTTGCCACAGGAATTTACCATCGATGTGCAGGAGGGCATTAAAAACCCGATTGGCATGTCTGGGGTAAGAATGGAAGCCGAAGCCCATATCATTACCTGTGCGGACGATATGGCAAAAAACCTGGTGAAATGTATTGAGCGCTGCGAGTTGCAGGCCGATCAAATTATTTTCTCGGCGTTGGCATCCAGTTATGCCGTACTGACAGATGATGAGCGTGAGCTTGGCGTCTGTGTGGTGGACATTGGTGCCGGCACTATGGATATTGTGATCTACACCGATGGTGCGATTCGTTACACCGCGGTGGTGCCGTTAGCCGGTAATCAGATCACCAGCGATATTGCCAAAATCTTCAGAACGCCAATCAGCAACGCTGAAGAAATAAAAGTTAACTATGCCTGCGCGCTAAAAGACATGGTTAGCATGGAAGAGAGTATTGAGGTACCCAGCGTTGGCGGTCGTCCGGCGCGGGTAATGTCTCGTCATACTCTGGCAGAGGTCATAGAACCTCGGTATCAGGAATTGTTTGAACTGATACACAAAGAAATTAAAAACAGTGGTTTTGAAGAGCAGATCGCTGCGGGCCTGGTGTTAACCGGTGGTACCGCAAAGATGGAAGGGGCTGTTGAAATCGCTGAAGAAATTTTCCAAATGCCGGTGCGGGTGGGTAGTCCGCTAAATATGGTTGGCTTGTCGGAATATACTGACGACGCCAGTTTCGCAACGGCAGTGGGGTTACTCCACTATGGAAAGATGCAAGCAGATAATAAAAAAACGAGCAAGCAACGCGTAGCGGATGGTTTATTCAAGCGCGTGCAAAGTTGGTTTAAAGGTGAATTTTAAATTTTAGGGGGCGCTTAGGTTTATCAGCGGGAGTCATGGAATGCTCAATATGCAGGTGAACTCAAGTGTTAGAAAGACGTACAGAACCGGAGAGTAAGTATGTTTGAATTAATGGATAGCCACGGCGAAGAAGCCGTAATCAAAGTCATCGGTGTCGGTGGCGGCGGTGGCAATGCAGTTGAGCACATGGTGTCTCAGAGCATTGAAGGCGTAGAATTTATTGCAGTAAACACCGATGCACAGGTGTTACGTAGCTCTTCTGCAGATGTCACTCTGCAGATTGGCTCAAATGTGACTAAAGGTCTGGGTGCAGGTGCCGATCCTAACAAGGGGCGTGAAGCCGCTCAGGAAGATCGCGAAACTATCCGCCAGGCGCTGGATGGTGCTGATATGGTATTTATCACTGCAGGTATGGGTGGTGGTACCGGTACCGGTGCCGCGCCGGAAGTGGCCAAGATTGCTCGTGAAATGGGCATCCTGACGGTTGCTGTGGTCACCAAGCCGTTTCCATTTGAGGGTAAAAAGCGAACTGACTTTGCTAACCAGGGTACTGATGAACTGGCTCGCAACGTTGACTCGTTAATCACCATTCCCAATGAGAAACTGCTGAAAGTGATGGGCCCGGGTACGCCGCTGTTACAAGCGTTTAGTGCTGCCAATGACGTATTACGTGGTGCAGTGCAGGGGATTGCCGAACTGATCACCCGCCCTGGTTTGATCAACGTGGATTTCGCCGACGTACGTACTGTGATGTCTGAAATGGGTAAAGCCATGATGGGCAGTGGTGCAGCCTCAGGCCCGGACCGTGCCGAAGAAGCTGCTGAAGCAGCGATTGCCAGTCCGCTTCTGGAAGATATCGACCTGTCTGGTGCACGTGGAATTCTGGTGAATATCACCGCGGGCCCTGATTTCGCCATTGATGAGTTCGAAACGGTGGGTAATGCGGTTAAAGCATTTGCCTCCGAAAACGCTACGGTAGTAGTGGGTACCGTTATCGACATGGAAATGACCGAAGAACTGCGGGTGACTGTAGTAGCAACCGGCATTGGTGCGGAGCGTAAGCCCGACATCTCGCTGGTGAGCTCTGAAGGTTCACGCCTGAGTGCTTCAGCCCGTGAGTTCCAGTCCAGCGGTGAATCCCGTGCGGTAGGCGGTACTGAAGGTAACCAGGCGCTTAAAGCAGATGAAAATGCGCAGCCTGGTAATGACCTTGAATACCTGGATATTCCGGCTTTCCTGCGTAAGCAAGCGGACTAGAACGGTAAACAAAAATTTACAGGGTACTTGGTCAAAAGGTTAAAGTTGTTCATAAAACAACCGATAATTTTGACAAGTAAGTGATGGCTAACTATAATGTTCGGCCGCTTTAGGTTAGGTGTTTTTTAAAGCCATGATTAGACAACGTACAATTAAACATGCAGTCCAGGAAACTGGCATAGGTTTGCACAAAGGGGACAAGGTCACGATGACTCTCCGGCCTGCGCCTGCGAACACGGGAATCGTGTTTCGGCGTATTGACCTTGAACCGCATGTCGACATTCACTCCCGCGCTAACGCGGTAGGGAATACCATGTTGTGTACCTGTCTGAATAATGAAGACGGTGTGAGCATTCATACCGTTGAGCACTTAGCTTCAGCATTAGCCGGACTGGGTATCGATAACATCATTGTTGAAGTTAACAGCAATGAACTGCCTATTATGGATGGCAGTGCGAGTCCGTTTGTGTTCCTGCTCCAATCGGCTGGTATTGAAGAATTAAACGCGCCTAAGCGCTTTATTCGCATTACTAAACCCGTTCGTGTGGAAGACGGCGACAAATGGGCAGAACTACGTCCGTATGACGGCTTCCGGGTTGATTTCCAAATTGACTTTGAACATCCGGTTATCAGCCAGACCCGTCAGCACATGGTAATGGATTTCGATTCCTGCTCTTATGTGAGCGAAGTGAGCCGTGCTCGTACCTTTGGTTTCATGCGCGATCTGGAATACATGAACGCCAACAATCTGGCCCTCGGTGGCAGCATGGAAAATGCCGTCGCGCTGGATGATTACCGGGTTCTGAACCCGGAAGGTCTGCGTTATGATGATGAGTTCCTGAAGCATAAAATTCTCGACGCCATCGGCGATCTGTATTTAGGTGGTCACAGCATCATTGGTGAACTGGCAGCGTACAAAACGGGTCATGGTCTTAATAACAAGTTACTGAATGCGGTACTCGCTCAGCGTGATTGTTGGGAGTACATTACCTACGAGTCACAGGACGAAGCGCCAATTCGCTACGCGCAACCCGCTCTGGCCTAATACTTTATGCTGAAAAAGCCGCCCTCGTGGCGGCTTTTTTGTTGTTTAATAGGGGCGAATGTCGCTAGAATAGCGAACCATAACATTTAAGCTGGCTGTTATCGCACCGCTGGCTCAAAGCAGAACGATAAATAAGACTTCAAAATGAAACTAACAGTGACATTTATTGGTAAGCATAAACGCATCAGGCGCAGCATCAGTGTGCGCTCGATCGTGAGCCTTACCGTGTTATCGTCACTGTTTGTTCTTGTATCCAGTCGTTCTACCGACTCCTCCTTTGAAAACCTCGCCCGCGTAAAAGTTGCCCAGAATATTCTGGAAGCCGAACAGCAGCAGGTAGATTCCCTTGCCGCCGCAACCGACGAACAGGTCAAGGCATTGGCGGCGCAACTGATGGCAATGCAAAACTCGCTGGATAAAATAGACGCGAAAACTCAGGTGCTGGCTAAAGCAATGGGTGTGGATGAGCAGTCGGTGGGCGATTTCGGACTGGCATCAGCCAGCATAAATAGTGAGTTGGAAGACGAACAACGGCGGTTGTTATCGCCGATAAAAGCATTAAGCAGTCAGTTAAAGCACAAGCAGCAGCAACTGGCCGCACTTGAAAGATTGGTTACCGGGCACCATATAGATGAACAGATTAGTTTGTCGGGACGCCCGATAGAGACAGGATGGTTATCATCCTACTATGGCATGCGCACGGATCCCTTTACCGGACAACCGGCCATGCACAACGGATTAGACTTTGCCGGTGAAGTGGGTGACGATGTTGTTGCCACCGCGGCAGGCATAGTGACCTGGTCAGGCGATCGGTATGGTTACGGACATCTCGTGGAAATAGAACACGGCGATGGATTAGTAACGCGCTATGGTCACAATCAGACTCTGCTGGTTAATAAGGGTGATTTGGTTACGAAAGGCCAGGTTATCGCGCTGATGGGGAGTACCGGTCGTTCTACCGGCGCTCATGTCCATTACGAAGTCATTAAAGCAGGTCAGAAAGTCGATCCACTTCCTTACGTTTATAAAAAGTAGCGTAAGCCTCTATTACACGCCAATCAATCTATTGTAACGCGACAGATTAATCTGCCGATCAGATTTTTTTGTTTTTGATAAATCACAGAAGTGGAAATACCAACACAATGTTTGCAAGCATGCTCAGGAAAGTATTTGGCAGTCGTAACGATCGACTATTAAAAAAATTACAAAAGCACGTCAATGCCATTAATGCGCTGGAAGCAGAATACGAAGCCCTTGATGATGCTGCGCTAAAGCAGAAGACGGCAGAGTTTCAGCAACGCCTGAAAGACGGCGCGAGTCTCGATGATATTCTTATCGAAGCATTCGCAACCGTACGCGAGGCCAGTAAACGTGTGTATGGCATGCGCCACTTCGACGTACAGATGCTTGGTGGCCAGGTACTGCACTCCGGTAAAATTGCCGAGATGCGTACCGGTGAAGGTAAAACCCTGACCTCTACCTTACCCACTTATTTAAATGCGCTTACCGGCCGCGGTGTACACGTGATCACCGTGAATGATTATCTGGCCAAACGGGATGCAAACTGGAGCCGCAGTTTATTTGAATATCTGGGCTTAACCGTTGGATGTAACGTGCCGGGATTAGCGCCGGAGCAGAAGCGAGAAGCTTATCAGGCAGATATTACCTACGGTACCAATAACGAATTTGGCTTTGATTACCTGCGCGATAACATGGCATTCAGCCCTCAGGATCGGGTACAACGTGAGCTCTATTATGCGGTAATCGATGAGGTGGACTCCATCCTGATTGATGAAGCCCGTACGCCGCTGATTATCTCCGGTGCCGCCGAAGACAGTTCGGAACTGTATTTACGCATCAACCAGATAATTCCTGAACTGACCAGACAGGACAAAGAAGACGAAGAAGGTAAGCATGGCGATGGTGACTTCACTATTGATGAAAAAGCCAAGCAAATCCACCTCACAGAACACGGCCAGATCCACGTTGAAGAAATCATGAAACGTGAAGGTCTGCTCAACGAAGAAGAATCATTATTTGATGCCGGTAATATTTCATTACTGCACCACGTAAATGCGGCCTTGCGTGCCCACAAACTGTTTACCAAAGACGTCGATTACATCGTTAAAGACGATAACATCGTTATTGTTGATGAGCATACCGGCCGTACAATGGAAGGCAGACGCTGGTCAGAAGGTTTACACCAGGCGGTTGAAGCCAAAGAAGGCGTGAAGATTCAAAACGAAAACCAGACGCTGGCATCCATTACTTTCCAGAACTATTTCCGTTTATACGAAAAGCTGTCGGGTATGACAGGTACTGCAGATACCGAAGCTTTCGAATTTAATCATATCTACAGCCTCGAAACGGTGGTTATTCCTACTAACCGCGCCATGGTTCGTGATGATAAAGCAGACTTAATTTATCTGACTGCCCAGGAAAAGTACGACGCCATCGTCGAAGATATTCGCCGCTGTGTTAAGCGCGGGCAGCCTACGCTGGTAGGTACGGTGTCTATCGAAAATTCAGAGTTGCTGTCACGTATTCTGAAGAAAGAAAAGATCCCCCATAAGGTACTGAATGCCAAGTTCCATGCTCAGGAAGCCGATATCGTTGCGCAGGCTGGTCGCCCCGGTGCGGTAACGATTGCTACCAACATGGCGGGCCGTGGTACCGATATTGTATTGGGTGGTAACTGGCAGGCGGAAGTCGATAAGCTGGAAAATCCAACCGAAGCACAGATCCAAAAAATTAAAGAGCAGTGGGAAAAAGACCACGAAACCGTGTTGGCTGCCGGTGGCCTGCATATTATTGGTACCGAGCGCCATGAGTCGCGTCGTATCGATAATCAGTTGCGTGGCCGTGCTGGTCGTCAGGGCGACCCGGGTTCATCGCGTTTTTATCTGTCACTGGATGATGCCCTGATGCGTATTTTCGCCTCAGAGAAAATGGCCAGTATGATGAAACGTCTGGGCATGGAGAAAGGCGAGGCCATCGAGCACCCGTGGGTAACTCGTGCGATTGAAAACGCTCAGCGCAAGGTAGAAGGACGCAACTTCGATATTCGTAAGCAGTTGCTCGAATACGATGATGTTGCCAACGATCAGCGTAAGGTAATTTACGAACAGCGTAATGAACTGCTTGATGAATCGGACATCAGTGAAACCGTGCAGGCCATCCGCGAAGACGTTATCGGTGGCGTGGTAGATGAGTATATTCCACCGCAGTCGCTGGAAGAAATGTGGGATGTACCCGGACTTGAACAGCGTCTTAAAGCTGACTTTGCGTTGGACGCACCTATTCAGCAATGGCTGGATGCGGACGACAAACTGTATGAAGAAAAGCTGCGTGAGAAGATTCTTGATGAGTTAAACGCAGCCTACAAAGCCAAAGAAGAAATGGTGGGTGAGCAGGTATTGCGTCAGTTTGAAAAAGCGGTGATGCTGCAAAACCTCGACAGTAACTGGAAAGAACACCTTGCCGCCATGGATCATCTGCGTCAGGGTATCCACTTGCGTGGTTACGCACAGAAGAATCCTAAGCAGGAATACAAGCGTGAAGCCTTTGAGTTATTCTCCAATATGCTGGAAGGCCTTAAGCTTGAGGTGATTACGATTTTAAGTCGGGTGCAGGTTCGTGCTGAGTCTGATGTTGAAAAAGTGGAAGAGCAGCGTCGTCAGGCAGACGACGTACCGAAAAACTTCCAGCATGCTGATGCTGATGGCGAACCATCTGAAGACGCAAGCGGGCCACAAACCGCAATGCGCGAGGGGCCAAAGGTGGGCCGTAACGACCCATGCCCTTGCGGTTCTGGTAAAAAATACAAGCAGTGTCACGGTAAATTAAAATAAGCCGAAAGCGCTGAAAAGAAAGAGGCTGGTATCTGTGGTGAACAGGTTACCGGCCTTTTTTATGAGTAATGCCAATCGTTTATGCAGGTTGGGATAAAACAGGTAATGAATTATGAAATACATCGACGTTGCAGTAGGAGTGATCCTGCGCGATAACCAAACCTTTGTCTGCTTGCGTGCCAGCGATAAGCATCAGGGCGGTAAATGGGAATTTCCGGGGGGCAAAGTGGAAGAGGGCGAGGCGCCTGATGCTGCGCTGGGCAGAGAGCTACAGGAAGAAGTGGCTATTGTTACCACCTTTTGCGAGCCACTGTTAATGATTGAGCACGATTACGGCGATAAGTGCGTGCGTTTACATGTGTATACGGTAACAGGCTTTGACGGCGAACCCATCGGGGCTGAAGACCAACCAGGAAAATGGCTGGCATTGGATAACCTCAGCTACGATGACTTCCCGGCAGCTAACCGGGAAATCATTGATGCTCTGATGGCACAACAGGCGAAAACGGCAGATTAAAACCGGTAGCGTTTAAGCTGTTGTTGCATGCTGCTGATTTCGTCGACCAGCTGCGCACAGCTTTGTGCAACCTGACGAGCGTAATCGCTGTTCTGATTGCCCACATTCTGAATACTGCTCAGACGTTTCGCCACATCTTCGGTAATACTGGCCTGCCGTGAAGCCATGGTCGCCGCTTCCTGATTTAACTCGGTAATGGTCGCTACGGCATGCAGTGATTTTTCCAGTGAGTCACCGGCGTTCTGTGTCACCTGTACGGTAGCGAATGCATTGTCTTTGTTTTGCTGCATTTTATCTGCCGCCTCACGACTGCCCTGCTGCAAGCGCTCAATCATCACGCGAATCTCTTCCGTTGATGACTGGGTGCGACTGGCCAGTGACCGCACTTCATCAGCGACCACCGCAAATCCACGACCTTGCTCGCCCGCGCGGGCTGCTTCTATGGCAGCGTTGAGGGCCAGTAAATTGGTTTGTTCGGCAATGTTACGGATCACGTCCATCACGCCACTGATTTGTTCACTGGCAGCAGCCAGTTCATTGATAACCTGCACCGACGTATCGATATTTTGCGCCTGGGCCTCTATGTCTTTAATGGTTGCCGACAACACGCTGACACTGTTGCGGGTGTCACTGTCGGCAGCGCCGGCGGCTTCATTAGAATGGTTAATGTTAGTGGAGACCGCCACCGCATTTTCCTGCAGCGTTGATAATGCGTCGCCGATGGCACTGGTTTCACTGGTTAGTTCTGTTACCGTCGAGCTGGATTTCCCCGCAGTGTCATTAAGTTGCCGGGACTGGGAAAGCATAGTGTCAGTGGCCTGATTCACGCTCCTCAGCGTGGTCTGTAGTTGCGAGAGCAGTTTATTAAACCCTTTTGCCATCTGGCCGAATTCGTCGCTGGAGTTTGCATTAAAGCGGAATGTGAGGTCGCCTTCACCAGAGGCCAGATCGTTCACAACGCCGATAAATTCGTCCAGTGGCTTACCCACCAGATAATTGATTAAAAAGAATATGGTTGCCAGAATCGCCACACTGCCAACAATAATTTTCAGTAGCACTGAAAATACTGCACCAGCTACCAATGTTGACTTTTCGTCACTGGAGGCTGCCAGGATAAGTTCATAGCCCCATTTATCGAAAGGTATAATGCTGATATCCCAGTTGTCATCGCCGTTAGCCAGTGCGTTTTTCACTGTCGCTTCGTTAACGTGAGATGAATGCATGCGCAGGTTACCCTTGCTGTCTTTCAGCGCGACAAAACCTTCCTCAAGTAATTTGCTTTTGGTTATGGCTTCTTCGAGAACATTGAGATCGGCAGAATAGCCCACGTACCAGATACCTATGACTTGTTGAGCCGCATTAAACATCGGCTCGTAAGCAGTGAGGTAAGGACTGCCGAGAATATCCACCGCGCCATAATAGGCTTTACGTTGTTTGATCTGCGCCATAGCTTTACCTTGCGGTGCCAGCTTGGTACCAATCGCCCGTTCACCGTCTTTGATAACATTGGTGCTGACCCGAATAAAATCATCGCCGGTTTTGCTAAACAGTGTAGCGGTGCCACCCATTACAGAGGTAAGACCGTCCACCAATGCAAAGTTATTGGCCTGTGCTTCGCCACCAATAAACAGTTGGGTGGCCGGTGTCTGCTTCACCATTACTTCGCCACCCTGAGAGGGAATACCCATTTCATTCCCGCGTTCTTTTAGCAGTTTCATACTGCTAACGACACGTTCGTGCATTAGAGAATCAGTGACGGTGAGAATATTTGTCAGCCTGGCCGACAACTGGTCTTTTTGCTGGTTTATCTTATCTTCAGCCTCTGAGGAGGCTGAAACAGAAGTAATAATCGCAATCACCACCGCAAAAGCGGCAATGACCACTGTGATAGCAATTAGAAATTTACGCTGAATGGACATACTTACTCCGGCAACTATCGGGTTTTGCTGGCGTCCCTGTCTGGCAAAAAATGCAGCAGCTAAATTGGCTGCTTTGTTATTACTAGTTAATAGTAGAGTAAATTTACGATTCAGCTAATTTTTTGAAATGAATCTGATTGTCATCGGCGTTTCTAAACAAAAGCGCTAAGTAAGGTATTAAGGTATCTACGGCCCATTGAGGTGACCTGCCAGTTGTTTGCTGTTTCAGCCAGCAACCCATTACTGATTGCCTGACCAATAGCGCCTTGCTGCTCCGTGGTGAGAGATGTACCGGTGAGTGCCGCAAAATCGGCCTTTGGGCAGGGCTCCACCAGTCGAAAACGGTTCATAAAAAACTCAAAGGCCAGATCGTCCTCCTCAACCTGGTTTTGATAATCGAGGTAAGGCCGGTTAAGTGTCATGTAACCACGGGGATGCTTTACTTTTACCGTGCGGTCAATAGAGCGATTCTCGATGTTGGTTAATTTGCCATGGGCGCCGCAACCAATGCCAATATAGTCGCCAAATCGCCAGTAGTTGAGGTTGTGCTTGCATTGGTATCCGGGTTTACTATAGCCGGATATTTCGTATTGCTCGTAACCAGATGCCGCCAGTAATTTGTGACCTTCAGCCTGGATATCCCACAGAATATCATCGTCGGGTAATTCCGGCGGCCTGGAGTAAAACGGTGTATTAGGTTCAATAGTGAGCTGATACCAGGATAAATGCTTTGGCTGCTGGTTTATTGCCTGGCTTAAGTCATCAAGTGCGTTCTGCAGGGTCTGCTCTGGCAAGCCGTGCATCAGATCTACATTAAAGCTTTTTACACCACTTTGTTCGGCTTGTGTAATAGCGAATAAGGCCTGGGCCGGGTCGTGAATGCGCCCCAGCGCGGTTAAATGCCGGGCCTGAAAGCTTTGAATACCAATAGAAAAACGGTTTACCCCGGCGGCTACGTATCCTTCAAACCGGGCCGCCTCTATAGTGCCTGGATTGGCCTCCAGCGTTATCTCGATGTCTTTGGCGAAGGGCACGCGCTTTTGCGCCTCTGTAAGCAGGTAGCCAATGCTTTCGGGACTAAACAGACTTGGCGTGCCGCCGCCGATGAAAATGGTTTCTACCGGCCGCTCACCGGTCAACCGGGCGTCCTGCTCTAAATCGGCCAGTAAATGGGCGATATATTCCTGCTCTGGTAGCCCGCTTTTCAGCGCGTGGGAATTAAAGTCACAGTAGGGGCATTTTTGTACACACCAGGGAATGTGAATGTACAGGCCCAGAGGGGGTAACCGCATTACAGACCTTTAATACGTGCCAGCAACTGTTGCATGGCCAGACCGCGATGGCTCACCGCGTTCTTCTGGGCTTTTTCAAGTTCAGCAGCCGTGCACTTAAATTCGTCCACATAAAATACCGGGTCGTAGCCAAAACCGCCTTCACCATGAGGATGGCGGGTAATGCTGCCATGCCATTGCCCTTCACTGATAAACGGGATAGGGTCGTCAGCGTGGCGCATCATGACCAGTACACACTGAAAGTGCGCGGCACGGTTTGCGTTGTCTTCACCTAAAGCGGTAAGTAACCGGGCAATGTTGTCGCTGTCTGAGGCGTCTTCTCCGGCATAGCGTGCTGAGTAAATACCCGGAGCACCGTGCAAAGCATCAACCACCAGGCCTGAGTCATCGGCGATAGCGGGTAAACCGGTTTCACGTGCTGCATGGCGGGCTTTAATAATGGCATTTTCCACAAAGGTGGTACCGGTCTCCGGCACACTGCTGACGTTGAACTCACTTTGCGGCAACACTTCGATATTAAGCGGTGCGAACAAGCTGGCAAACTCTTTGACTTTCCCGGCGTTACCGGTAGCCAGAACCACTTTAGCAGGCAGTGACATAATCATTATCTCTTCTTCTTTTTGGCGGTTTTGGACGTTTTGGCTTTCTTTTTCTTAGCCTTATTTTCCGGCGCTTTGTGCTTAGGACGCAGGCCTTCAACAAACCGGGCTTTAAAGGGCTCATCCATGTAGCGCGAGACTTTACCGACCATCTCAAAATCATGGGCTTCGATTAACGAAATGGCAGTGCCTTTAGCGCCCGCGCGCCCGGTACGCCCTATACGGTGTACGTACACATCGGCTTTGCGAGGCATATCAAAGTTAATCACATGGCTGACATTGGGTACATCGATGCCGCGAGCGGCCACATCGGTAGCCAGTAGAATGTTCAGTTTGCCTGATTTAAAGCTGGCCAGAGCGGCATTACGTTTGTCCTGGGGCATTTCACCCTGCAGGTAACATACGTTAACGCCCAGTCGCTGGAGGTTTTCACGCAGCCATTGCAGGCGCTCGCGGGTTTTAACGAACACCACGGCGCTGGTGATTTGTTCCTTAAGGATTTTTTCCAGTAGGGCAAGCTTATGTTCAAGGTTATCGGCGAGGTGATACCACTGGTGAATTTTGGCTTTCTCACGACGTGGTGGATCGGCTTCGATGATTGCCGGTTCATTGAGCAGATCATTGGCAAAATGCCGTACGCCAGCGCCTTCCAGCGTGGCCGAGAACAACATATTCTGTTTACGCCAGCGGGCTTCAGAAGCGATTTGATTGACGATGCCGGAAAAGCCCATGTCCAGCATGCGGTCGGCTTCATCCAGAATTAAACATTCGATGTCACGGCAATCTGCCGATTCCTGTTCGATGTGTTCAAACAGGCGACCAGGCGTAGCCACCAGGATATCAAGGTTTTGCGACAGGGTTTCCCGGTCGGTGCCGTAGTTAATACCGCCAGTGATCACACCGCAAATAAGATCGGTGTGGCGGGTAACGGCAACGGCTTGCTCATAGACCTGTAATGCCAGTTCACGGGTCGGTGTCAGAACCAGAATACGGGTAGCGCCCGGCTGTTTGCGCGGAAAATCCAGCAGAAACTGACAGGCGGGTAATAAGAAACCCAGGGTTTTACCTGTTCCGGTTGGGGCTGAGGCCAGAATGTCTTTACCTTCCATGGCCTGGGGGACCACCATGGACTGGATGGTAGTAGGGCGGCTCAGGCCCATATCCGCGAGTGCCCGGCACAGGTCATCGTCTAATTCTAGTTGTTCGAATGTCATAAATATACGTCTGTCGCATGAATGGCGCTATTGTAGCATTAAATCTTCTGAACGCCGTGATTTGTGATGCTCTGTTCAATCTGTTTTAGCCGTTGCTGGCCAAGTTGCTGTTTGATGTCGGGGCCTTTATGCCCGGCAGCAATAATGGCTTTCACATCTACCTGATTAGCCGCTGCCAGAGCATGGGTAAATACTGCATTAAAATGTTGCCCTTGCTCAGGATAAACAACGGTAAACAGGGGCATCAGGCGCTCGAGTCGTTCGGGGCGGCGCCAGACATCGCAGGTATTGAGCGCGTCCAGTAGCCATTCGCTGTGGTGAATGTGTTCGGCTAGTGAAGGCAGAATTCTTGCCGCCAGTTGTGCACAGTCGGCTTCCTGATTGGGTACCTTGAGTCTTTTTTGCAGAGCTTCTAAAGGCTGTTTTTCAAGGGGCCAGCATACTGTCGCCCACCGCACAGCTAACGGATGTTCAGATGCTGCTGCCTGCTGCAGTGAATCTGTTATTGACTCATCTGATATGACCGCTTCAAGTTCTGGCATCCAGGCCTTAAGTGCGCCGCATTGCTGTAATACGCTAAGATACACCTCGGGGTTATCTTCCATTAGCGCCCGGCGTGTCTCCTGCCATACGCGCTCCGCACTCAAATGGCGGATATCGTCAGAAGTTGCCATGACTTGCATTAGCTTCATGGTTTCTTCTGCCACGCTAAATCCCAGGTAAGCGTAGCGGGCGGCAAACCGTGCAACCCGGAATATACGTAGTGGATCCTCGCTAAAAGCCAAAGATACATGGCGCAGTAACCGCTGCTGCAAATCTGCCTGGCCATTGTACGGGTCAATGAGTTCGCCGCTGGCGGATTCTGCCATGGCATTGATGGTGAGATCCCGACGCAGCAGGTCTTCTTCAAGGGTCACATCAGGCGTGGCATGGCAGCTGAAACCAGTGTAGCCGCCGCCGGTTTTTCTTTCGGTGCGGGCGAGGGCATATTCTTCCTGAGTTTGCGGGTGCAGGAATACCGGGAAGTCTTTGCCCACCTGCGTATAACCTTCAGCCAGTAACTGCGCCGGCGTTGCGCCCACTACTACCCAGTCACGCTCGGTGACTTTGCGATGAAGTAATTTGTCGCGTACTGCGCCGCCAACCAGATAAACCTGCATGCTTACAATCTGCTGTTGAATAATGGGCATATTATGCCTGAGTAAACACCTGAAAACACGGTGTTGTTGACTTCAACCGACAGTCTGATAGTTTACCGGACATATGGACAGTTCAGCTGGCACAACATGTTTTTACAATATTTCGGGTTAACTGATAATCCGTTCTCCATCGCGCCCAACCCTGATTACCTGTATATGAGCCCGCGTCACAAGGAAGCGCTGGCGCATCTTACCTTCGGGTTACGGGAAAGTGGCGGCTTCGTAATGCTAACTGGCGAAGTGGGCACCGGAAAGACTACCGTTTCGCGTAAGTTGTTGCAGCAGTTGCCCGATTCAACCCAGGTGGCGATGATCCTTAATCCCACCTTGTCAGCTATTGAGCTGCTGGCAACGGTGTGCGATGAGCTTAATATTGAAACCGATCCTAATCAGGCCAGCCTGAAATACTTTACCGATAAGATTTTACAAAAACTGGCAGAGAACCATAATGCCGGTAAGAACACCGTGCTGATGATCGATGAAGCGCAGCACCTGTTACCGGAGGTGCTCGAGCAACTCCGGTTGTTGACCAACCTGGAAACCAATCGCGAAAAGCTGCTTAAGGTGGTGCTGATTGGTCAGCCTGAGTTACAGCAATTGTTAAAACGTAATGAGCTGCGTCAGTTAGCGCAGCGGATCACCGCACGTTATCATCTGTTACCCCTCAATGCCGACGAAGTAAAAGCTTACGTGAACCATCGCCTGAGTGTGGCCAACGGCGATATATCAGTATTCAGTGCAGCCACGGTGCGCACCATGTACCGGGTAACTGCCGGGATCCCACGGGTAATTAATTTGCTTTGCGACAGAGCCATGACCCTGGCTTTTACCCAGCAAAAACCGGTAGTCAAAAAGCACCTGTTTTTAGCAGCAGCAGAACAAATTTTAGGTGAAGACGTGGTACAGCAGCGCCTGCGCGGCCAACAAACCCTGATATACGCCGGTATTTTCTTCAGCGCCCTGGTGGGCGGCTATTTGTGGGGCATGGCATGAACCAGATCATTCCCATACAACAAGCTTCGCCTGGCATGATGATCGTGCAGGTGACAGCGCAAAATGGCCCGGTGAAAATCAAAAAGTCCGGCCTTATCACCAGCGACGCCATGATCCAGGGGTTGATTGAGATGGGCGTGCAGGAAATTGAATATGATCCTGAGCAAACCGTTGAGATCTGCACCGATGAAGCGCTGGTGACCACTGAACAAACACCTACGCAGGCGCTATTGCGCGGGCAATACGACACCCGTGCACAAAAAGCCGATAGCGCCATCAGCGATCAGTTTAACCGCAGCTTATTTTTACCCACGGTCAATGGCCTGCCCGGACAATGGCAGCGCCTGGTTAAACCGGTGATGACCGGATTGCTACTGGCTGTTGGTGGGGGCGCTACAGGCTACTTCCTGGCTGTTGGACCGGCCTTGCTTGAACAATTATTAAATGGACCGGACACGGTCAGTGAGCGGGTTGTGAGTCAGACTGTCGTCGCACCGCCGCCTGCGGTGGCGAGTTCATCTGGAGCGGCCAAAAGTGATGCTAAGCCGTCTGGCGCAATGGCGGAAAATGCTGAGGAAAACAGCGCATCAGACCAAACGGCAAGCAACATGGCGGCTAAAGTCGACAGCGATACCGCAACGCCTGAACCTGCAGCGATTGAACCAGAAATGCCAACGGCTGAAGAAAGCGCCTTAGTAGCAGACAATGAAAGCGATAAGGTGGCCGTGTCGCCTGAATTGATGGCCCGGTTTAATAAAGTACTAACCGATCTGGAAAAAGAAGAGGCTCGTGGTATAGAACCTTCAGCATCTGACACAGTTGTGACGGTGCATGATGATATCCAGCGGGTTGATCAGTTGCCGGCGCGATTACTTACCCGTTTACCGACCATGGATTTTAGTGCTCATATGTACGCCTCTGCACCAGCCGACCGTTGGGTGCGGGTAAATGGTGAAGACAAGGGCGAAGGCGACTGGATCGCCGATCGTGTTCAGATAGTCAATATTGAGGCGCAACGGGTGATATTGCGCTTTGAAGGTGAAGTGTTTAGCATGACGGCGCTCACCGACTGGTAATTTCTGTGCCGGTTAAGTCTTATTCACTTACCTGTGGAATAAACACTTCCGTGAAAAACTTCGGCAGGTTTATGGCAAACTCATCGGGGCCAATACTGCTCTCTATCTCATCGCTGCCTTTGGCGAGATCCACCCGTTTTACTTCCTGGAAATGGCCACTGTTGATACTGTAAAACGTCATTATCTGTGGTTGTAACAGGTTAGAGGGGTTGCGCCGGCTGACAATGCCCAGTTTGCCGCTTTTCAGCTTAACCAGTGAACCAATCGGATAGATGCCAAGAACGCCAATCAGGCGGTTTACCAGCGTTTGTTCGAGGCCCTTGTTGTTAGCCAGTGCTTTGAGTACCTTGCTGGTCGGCATGGCATTGCCAAAGGGGGCTGGCATACCTAACCGCGAAAATTCATCAACCACAGCTGCAAGCTGCGCCAGCGGCTCAATATCGTTACCGCTGAGGCCTTTAGGGTAGCCCGAGCCATCAATTCTTTCGTGGTGCTGACTGACGATGTCTTTGACTACTTCCGGCAGATCATCGCTATGTTCTATAGCTGCCAGGGATTCATCGACGTGGGTCTGATACATCATTAAATCAGTGCCGCTGAGTTGTTCTTCAGGCACGCAGAGTTCAGCTGGTAACTTCACCATTCCTGTATCCATTAACAACCCGGCCAGGCTGGCATACTCAACAGATTGCTGATCAAACCCTGCAGCGTCGGCCAGAATTGCCATATGGATACTGCAATTAAGCGAGTGCTCAAGCAGGCTATCATTACCGCGTTGAACCATGGATAAGCAGATCATCGCCGCCTGGTTTTCAAATACGCATTCCAGAATATCCTGGGTCAGCGTACTTAATTTATTCACATCGGCACCTTTGCCAGATTTTAACTGGTTAAGGAAGTTTTGTTGTATTGCCATGGCTTTCTGGAATAACTGTTCGGCTGCTTTCAGGCCGTCGCTGGTGAGTGGCTCACTGCTGACTTCATGGTTAACGTCGTTGTCTGGTGGGCTTTCGCTGGCTGCTTCCGCAGCGTTTGATGAAGAGGACTCCGCGGTATGTGCTTTGCCTTTGTCGGTGTCTATTTCGACAAACTCAACGCCCTTACTCCGTAATTGATTAATCACGGCATCTGAACGGACGACACCTTTGGAGCGTACTTTTACCTTGCCGGTCTCATCGAGCACCCGGTTTACGTACATTCCGGGGGTTAAATCATCGATGGCAATTCGTTGTAGCATTTCCTCTCCAGGCCGGCTTATTAATGTCTGTGTGCGTTTTGCTAACTATAGCCTAACTGTATGGAGATGAAATGACAAAAAACAAAAATGCCGCTCATCTGGATCAAATAAGCGGCATTTATACCTGTGCCAACTCAAAAGGCACGTTTCAGCGCGTATTACAGCCAGGCAGGCTGTTTGGCTTCGAAGGACTCGATATCGTCGGTCAGCTCAAGGGTCTGGCCAATGGCATCCAGGCCTTTTACCAGATTGTTTTTGTGGTGTTCGGCAATCTCAAATGACATGCTGGTATCACCTACAGATACGGTTTGCGCAGGCAGGTCTATGCTGATGACTGCACTGGCATCTTTGGCCACGGCCGCAAACAATACGTCCATTTCACTGCTGCTCAGGGCGATGGGCAGCAATTGGTTGTTCATGCAGTTACCGTAAAAGATGTCAGCAAAGCTGGTAGCGATAACCGCTTTAAAGCCAAAGTCGGTTAACGCCCAGGGCGCGTGTTCACGGCTTGAACCACAACCGAAGTTTTCCCGGGCCAGTAAAATAGCTGCGCCCTGATGCTCCGGTTTATTCAGCACAAACTCAGGATTTGGCTCTTTCTCTTCCAGATCAAGATAGCGCCAGTCGTGAAACAGGTGCTTACCAAAGCCGGCGCGGCTGACGCTGGTTAAAAATTGCTTGGGAATAATCTGATCGGTATCAACATTGGCCTGGTCAAGCGGGCAGGCGGTGCCGGTCAGGGTGGTAATGCCTGTGGTAGTCTGGCTCATAAATTACTCCTGAAAATCTCTGACGTCGGCAAACTTACCGCGTAATGCTGCGGCAGCGGCCATTGCCGGGCTAACCAGATGGGTACGGGCGCCGCGGCCCTGACGGCCTTCAAAGTTACGGTTGCTGGTAGAGGCACAGCGATCGCCCGCGGTTAACAGGTCGTCGTTCATACCCAGACACATTGAGCAGCCCGGTAAGCGCCATTCAAATCCAGCATCTTTGAATATAACGTCCAGTTTTTCTTCCTCAGCCTGACGTTTAACCGCCGCTGAACCTGGCACAACCATAGCCGTAACGTTTGCTGCTACCTTACCTTGTTTAGCAATGTGCGCCGCGGCGCGTAAATCTTCGATACGGCTGTTAGTGCACGAACCGATGAACACGTGGGAAACCGGCACATCACCTAATTTCTCGCCGGCTTTCAGGCCCATGTACTGCAGGGCTTTACGGGCTGACTCCTGTTCAACACTGTCTGTGAAGTCGTCCGGGCCGGGAACCGGATCGTTGACGCCGATAACCTGGCCGGGGTTGGTGCCCCAGGTAACCTGTGGCGTGATATCTTTGGCTTCAAGCTCTACCACGGTGTCAAACACGGCATCGTCGTCTGAATATAGTGTTTGCCAGTATTCAACGGCTGCATCCCAGTCGGCACCCTGTGGGGCAAACTCACGGCCTTTAAGATAATCAAAGGTAGTTTGGTCTGGCGCGATCATACCTGCCTTGGCACCCGCTTCGATGCTCATGTTACAGATGGTCATGCGCTCTTCCATCGATAAGGCTTCGATGGCTTCTCCGCAGTATTCAATAACGTGAGCGGTGGCACCGGCGTGACCAATCTTACCAATAATGGCCAGAATGATATCTTTGGCGGTAATCCCCACTGCCAGTTTACCATTGACTTTGATCTGCATGGTTTTGCCACGGCTTTGCTTAAGCGTTTGCGTAGCCAGCACATGTTCTACCTGAGAGGTACCAATACCGAATGCCAGGGCGCCAAAAGCGCCATGGGTCGCGGTATGTGAATCACCGCACACGACGGTCATACCGGGCAGAATTAAGCCCAGTTCAGGACCCATTACGTGGACAATTCCCTGCTTCTGGTGACCTACGGGAAACAGCTTAACGCCGTGCTCTTCGCAGTTCTCGGCCAGGGTTTGCAGTTGCAGTTTATTTTGCGGACCACAGGCATCCAGAGCCAGGCTGCGGGTAGAAATTGAGTGATCCATAGTGGCAAAAGTGCGATCCGGACGGCGCACTTTACGCCCTTTTTCGTTCAGGCCGGCAAAGGCCTGCGGACTGGTGACTTCGTGGATCAGATGACGGTCGATGTAGATCAGGCTGTCATCACCCAACTGGCTGATGATGTGGGCCTGCCACACCTTGTCGTATAAGGTTTTAGCCATGAATAATTACTCCTGACCTAAAATAGATTTAACAATGGCGTCGCCAACCTGTGAGGTGGAGGCGGCCTGGTCGCGCTTGTCAGCAGGCAGCAGTTCGCCGGTTAAGATGCCGGCTTCCAGTACTTCTACCACCGCTTTATCAATAGCGTCGGCTGCGGCGGCCTGATTAAGACTAAAACGCAGCATCATCGAAGCAGACAGGATCTGCGCAATAGGGTTTGCAATGCCCTGACCGGCGATATCCGGTGCAGAACCACCGGCCGGTTCGTACATACCGAAGCCGTCTTCGTTCAGACTGGCAGAAGGCAGCAGTCCCATGGAGCCGGTGATCATGGCGCATTCATCAGAGATGATGTCACCAAACAGGTTAGAACACAGCATTACATCAAACTGAGCCGGATTTTTGACCAGCTGCATGGTGGCGTTATCGATATAGATGTGGTCGAGAGCAACTTCGGGGTAGTCTTTGGCCACTTCTTCTGTGACTTCGCGCCACAGGCGGCTGCACACCAGTACATTCGCTTTATCAACCGAGGTTACCCGCTTATCACGCTTCATCGCCGCTTCAAAAGCGCTTACGGCGATACGGCGGATTTCACGCTTGGAATAGCGCATGGTATCAAAGGCGTATTCTTCTTCACCCTCGCCGTCGCGGCCTTTCGGCTGACCGAAGTAAATACCACTGGTAAGTTCGCGGATAACCAGTACGTCCACACCGCTGGCGGCGATGTCTTTTCGCAGCGGGGATAAGTCTTCCAGACCCGCATAAATTTTGGCCGGGCGCAGGTTACTGAATAAATCAAAATGGCTGCGCAGGGTTAACAGTGCCGCACGCTCCGGGCGTTGTTCCAGTGGCAGGGTATCCCACTTAGGGCCGCCAATGGAGCCAAACAGAATGGCATCGGCCTGTTCGCAACCAAGCAGTGTTTTGGCTGGTAGCGCTTCGCCTTCGGTATCAATGGCATAACCGCCAACAGGATAAGCAGTACGGTTAAAGGTGATGGCAAACTTCTGCTCGACGGCATCCAATACTTTATTGGCTTCCTGCATCACTTCCGGGCCGATGCCGTCACCGGCAAGCACGGCAATGTTAAACTGGCTCATTTATACTCCTGCTACGCGTTCTTGTTGGTTCTTCTGCTGATCAATCTGGTCAGCAAGGTAGGTGTTGTTTAAAACGAAAATCAGTGCTTTAACACCGGCTTCAACGATATCCGTGGCCAGGCCCAAACCGTGGAAACGGCGACCTTTGTACTCAGTGATAACGCTAACCGACGCCAGCGCATCTGCACCTTCGCCTTTAGAATCTAATTTAAAGTCGACCACTTCCAGGTCGTTGTGACCCAGCATCGACATTATGGCTTTGTAAGAGGCATCCACCGGACCGTTACCGGTCTCACAGCGGGTCACCAGTTCATCACCAATTTTTAATTGCACAGTAGCGCTGGGGATAATTTCTTTCCCTGACGTGGCGTGCAAATAGGTTAACTGATAGTGCGCCTGATCATGTTTTTGTTGATCGAAAAACAGCAGCGCTTCTAAATCATAGTCGTAAACCTGGCCTTTTTTGTCGGCCAGATTCAAAAATGCCGAATAAATGGCTTCCAAATCGTAATCGGTGTCTTTATAACCCAGCTCCTGTAAGCGGTGCTTAATAACGTGTCGCCCGGAACGTGAGGTCATGTTGAGGTTATTTTTGTTGATACCCACACTCTCTGGTGTCATGATCTCATAGGTATTTTGCGCTTTTAAGACACCGTCCTGATGGATCCCGGAAGAGTGACTGAAGGCATTGGCGCCAACAATCGCCTTATTCGCTTGTACCGGCATATTGCACAGCTGGCTGACCAGCTTTGAGGTGCGGCTGATCTCTTTGCTGTTGATATTTGTGTTCAGGCCATACAGCGCGTGGCGGGTTTGCAGGATCATGGCGATTTCTTCCAGCGAGCTGTTACCCGCACGTTCACCAATACCGTTAATAGTACCTTCTACCTGACGGGCGCCATTTTCAATTGCTGCCAGTGAATTGGCTACGGCCAGGCCTAAATCGTTATGACAGTGCACAGAAATAGTCGCTTTATCAATGTTAGGCACACGCTCGAATAACTGGCGGATAATGCCACCGAACTCTGTTGGTGTGGTGTAGCCTACGGTATCCGGAATATTAACCGTGGTTGCACCGGCTGCAATCACTGCCTCAACCATGCGGGCCAGGTAACCAATTTCAGTACGTCCGGCGTCCTCACAAGAAAACTCTACGTCGTCGGTATAGTTGCGGGCGCGTTTAACCGCGGCAACGGCCATATCAACCACATCATCCTGAGATTTACGTAACTTGTTATTCACGTGAATTTCTGATGTTGCGATAAAAGTATGAATACGGAACTGGTCTGCTACTTTCAGTGCTTCGCCACAGGCATCAATGTCGGCTGGTACGGCGCGAGATAAACCTGCGACCGTTGAGTTTTTGATTTCTCTGGCAATCATCTGCACAGATTTAAAATCACCCGGTGATGACACCGGAAAGCCAGCTTCGATAATATCAACGCCGAGACGCTCGAGGGCCAGTGCGATCTGCAGTTTTTCTTTTACACTTAAACTGGCTGGCAAGGCTTGTTCGCCGTCACGCAAGGTCGTATCAAATATTTTTACCTGATTCGTCATGGCTGTCTCTCGTTGATTTTAGTTAAAAAAAAACCCGTGCTGTGCACGGGTTTTATGTATTGATTCGATGGTCGCAATCTACCCGTGCAATCTGGCTGCCATAAGGAGTAGAAGAGATAGAGTAAACGTACGCGGCATTAGTAAAACCTGTTTCTTGCTGCATGTGCGACCTTTCCGATGCCCGACAATTTACAGCCTGAACCGCAGCAGGTCAACCACTGATTCTGATTTTCGGTATAAATTTTAGTTATAAATTACTGCATAACAAAAAATTTAGGATGAAATTTCCTATCATGCCGGAAATTAGGTTATTCATTTCGCTTTCAGCGAATCAAGCTTACAGGTAGCAGATAAACGAAAGACTAACGGTTATTTATTATCGAAGCGTTGCGGTTCACTGAACTTGCGCCAGTTAAGGGTACTGACCAGTAAGATTTCACGTAAGGTGAGTGTACGGGGTGAGGTGCGCCCTTTGTGATTCCAGGTGTGGCCGCAGCACGCTGCGGTCATAATGGCTTTTGACGGCTTCACCAACGACAGGGTGATGTGTTCTCTGTCCGTATAGCGGGCAGGGCTTTCTACCGGTGTACCGCTAAAATCAAACCAGCCAAATTTATTCACATGCAACGTTTGGTTTTCTGGCTGCACATGATCAATAGAGTCGAGCTCTATATGCTCATTATCGAACTCCTGAACCCATACTGGCACGACCAGACCTACTTTGGCATGTTCGGCAAACCATAAATTATTTTTGCCGGTGTCGTTACTCCGGGCAGGATTTTTTGCTGCCTGCCTGGCCTGCCAGCTGGCATTGTGTTCATCCAGTTCCAGAGGCACGGCTTTGGCCGCCAGAAAACGAGCAGTGCGTCTGACATGGTGACTCAGACCGGCAATACGACGACGCAGTAAACTGGTTTGGCTGGGCCCTTGCTGGGCAATAAGCGTTAGCTCGCGTTCATATAAGGCGTTACACAACTCAGCGATAGTACGTTGGGATGTGTCTGACTCGACTGCATTAAAGAAGTCGGACTGAGGAGACGCTGGGTCGGAGGAATGCGCCATTAGCGTTCTGATTGTGGGGACAGCATCAAAAAGTTGGCGGGCAATGCTGCCCGCCAGCTTAAGATTACTGACCTTTAATTTCGCTGCGGCCGTTGTAAGCTACTTTGCCAGCCAGCGCTTCTTCAATGCGCAGTAACTGGTTGTACTTAGCTACACGGTCTGAACGACACAGTGAACCGGTTTTGATTTGGCCCGCTGCGGTACCTACTGCCAGATCGGCAATAGTAGCATCTTCGGTTTCACCTGAACGGTGCGAGATAACCGCAGTAAAGCCGGCATCTTTAGCCATCTTGATCGCTTCTAAGGTTTCGGTTAATGAACCGATTTGGTTAAATTTGATCAGGATAGAATTACCGATACCGTTTTCGGTACCACGCTTCAGGATTTTAGTATTGGTTACGAACAGGTCGTCACCAACCAACTGCACTTTGTCACCAATTTTCTTAGTCAGGCTGGCCCATCCGTCCCAGTCGCTTTCGTCCAGACCGTCTTCGATAGATACGATAGGATACTGTTCACACAGCTCTGCCAGGTAGTCACCAAAGGCTTCTGAATCGAATGACTTGTCTTCACCAGACAATACGTATTGGCCTTCTTTATAGAATTCAGAGGCCGCACAGTCGAGCGCCAGGGTCACATCTTCGTTCATTTTGTAACCGGCTTTTTCTACCGCTTCTACGATAACTGCCAGCGCTTCTGCGTTTGAGCTCAGGTTAGGGGCAAAACCACCTTCATCACCCACGGCAGTATTGAGGCCTTTCGCGCTCAGTACTTTTTTCAGATTGTGAAAGATTTCAGCACCCATGCGCAGCGCTTCTTTAAAGCTCTTCGCGCCAACCGGCTGTACCATGAATTCTTGAATATCAACGTTGTTGTCGGCGTGCTCACCACCGTTGATGATGTTCATCATAGGTACTGGCATAGAGTACTGACCAGAGGTGCCGTTAAGGTCGGCAATGTGCTCGTATAGTGCAACGCCTTTCTCGATGGCTGCGGCTTTGGCAACGGCCAGTGAAACCGCCAGGATGGCATTTGCACCCAGGGTTTCTTTGTTTTCGGTGCCGTCCAGATCGATCATGGTTTTATCGATGTCAGTCTGAGCGACGGGATCCATGCCAATCAGGGCTGGTGCGATTTTCTCGTTTACTGCTGCTACGGCTTTTTCTACACCTTTACCCATGTAGCGGCCTTTATCGCCGTCGCGCAATTCCAGTGCTTCGCGTGAACCGGTAGAGGCACCAGATGGTGCACAGGCGCGACCCATAACACCTGAGTCTAAATATACGTCTGCTTCTACCGTGGGGTTACCACGAGAGTCCAGAATTTCACGTCCAATGATACGCGAGATCTTCGCCATTTTTTCTTCCTCAACAATAATAATGGCACTGCGGGAGTAGTCAGTGCCGGGTTCTATAAATTAATGATTTTCTTTCTGATACGTTTGCGCCGCTGCCACGAAACCAGTAAACAGCGGATGGCCGTCACGGGGAGTTGAAGTAAACTCCGGGTGGAACTGACCGGCCACGAACCACGGATGATCCGGGATTTCAATGACCTCGACAAGGCGTTTATCGGTGGACAAACCACTCACCTTAAGGCCCGCTGCTTCGATTTGGTCACGCAGGTTATTGTTAACTTCGTAGCGGTGACGGTGACGCTCGTAAATTTCTTCGTTACCGTAGGCGGCGTGTACCTTGCTGCCAGGGATCAGGTGACACAGCTGACTACCCAGACGCATGGTACCGCCAAGGTCGGAGGTTTCGTCACGGGTTTCGGTGCTGCCGTCTGAGTCGAGCCATTCGGTAATCAAGCCCACCACCGGATACGGTGAGCTGGGGTCAAACTCGGTACTGTTGGCTTTGTCCATGCCGACTACGTTGCGGGCAAATTCAATCAGCGCTACCTGCATGCCTAAACAAATACCTAAGTAAGGCACCTTGTTTTCGCGGGCATAACGGGCTGCTGCAATCTTGCCTTCGATACCGCGTTCGCCAAAGCCGCCCGGGACCAGAATGGCATCCAGGTTTTCAAGTATTTGGGTGCCTTTGGATTCGATGTCCTGTGAGTCCACGTAATGGATATTGACTGTCAGGCGGTTTTTTAAACCGGCGTGTTTCAGTGCTTCGTTAACTGATTTGTAAGCATCTGGTAACTCAACGTACTTACCTACCATACCGATGTTAACTTCACCCACCGGGTTAGATTCTGCATACAGCACCTGTTCCCACTCGGTGAGGTCGGCTTCCGGGCATTCCAGACGGAACCGATCCACCACCAGTTGATCAAGCCCCTGGGCTTTAAGCGCCGCCGGGATGCGATAAATACTATCAACGTCTTTAAGTGAGATAACGGCTTTTTCAGCCACGTTGGTGAACAAGGCAATCTTAGAGCGCTCTGAGGCTGGCATAGCGCCTACCGAACGGCAAACCAGAATGTCTGGCTGAATACCAATAGAGCGCAGTTCTTTTACGCTGTGCTGAGTAGGCTTGGTTTTAAGCTCGCCGGAGGCTGGCATGTACGGCACCAGCGTCAGGTGCATAAACATGGCGTGGTCACGGCCCACTTCGGTTCCCAACTGACGAATGGCTTCGATAAACGGTTGTGACTCGATATCACCAACGGTACCGCCTACTTCCACAATCGCCACGTCGTGACCCTGTGCGCCTTCGATAACGCGGCGTTTAATTTCGTTGGTAATGTGCGGGATAACCTGAATAGTGGCACCCAGGTAATCGCCAC
>Ga0213838_1000274_pt1 | contig 50829 bp, 40 predicted proteins | sample SWPATP13_FD_160577 | JGI IMG/M metagenome (GOLD analysis project Ga0213838, IMG submission 160577) | Coastal seawater microbial communities from Marineland, Florida, United States - SWPA TP1 #3 | ecosystem: Environmental > Aquatic > Marine > Coastal | place: USA: Florida | collected 2016-08-06 | reverse complement strand
GCCGAAGCGTCGTGGGTGCCGGTAAGCAGCAGCGCTTCGGTTTGGCTGCCCAGCTTGTAACGCCACAATTCGCCCTGGGCTCCACCGCGATAATAACGAGCGTTGTCGCGTGACACCTGCAGGCCAAACTGGGTGAAATAAAGCGTGGCAGCGGCTTCGTCAATCGCGCCTTCAATGGCATCGGCAACCGGTACCTCTTCGGTATTCAGGGTAACCGGATCCACCTGTTTTAACGACCAGTTATTGGTGGGACCTACCCGGGTATTGGTGCTGTATAACAGTTTTCCGTCCCCGGTCCACTGTTGCAGGTATACATAGCTATTTTCAAACGTAACCCGTTTGGCCAGTCCGCCTGCGGTGGGGATCACATACACTTCGGTGGCGCCGTCGTAGTTGGCGGTATAAGCGATTTGTTTGCCATCAGGCGAAAATGCCGCCTGTTGCTCCTGCGCCAGATTGGTGGTCAGGCGGCGGGTGGCTGCGCTTTTCATATTATGTAACCAGAGGTCGCCTTCGGCGGTAAATACCACCTGGTTATCGTGCAGGTCCGGGTCGCGGTAGTAGCCGGATTTGGCCACGGAATGGAAGGACATGAGCAACAGGCTCATGCCGACAATAGTTCGCTTTTTCATGGTGTTATTCACTTTGTCGTCGTTTTTTATAGTTGGTCGTGCAAAGGGCAGTAAACGAGAGAAAGTCAGTAAAGTCAAACCGGGGCCGACAGATGGCTGTAAATCCCGGTTTGCTGGCAGGGGCAGGGCTAAGGTTAATCTTCATCCAGTTGAATAAGGTCACCCGGCTCACAGTTCAGTGCTTCACACAGCGCCAACAGCGTGGAGAAACGAATAGCTTTAGCTTTGCCGGTTTTCAGGGTAGACAAGTTAGCCATGGTTATACCAACGCGTTCAGACAACTCGGTGAGCGACATCTTGCGTTGCAACATAACCATATCGAGGTTTATTTTAATGGTTTTAGGCATAATTATATGGTCAGTGATTGTTCTTGTTTTATCTGAAAAGCGTACTCAAGGACCTGGGCCAGTACCAGTAATGCCCCGCTGATCAGAATGCCCTCAATGGGTAGTGAAATATAGGGGGACAGTTGCAGCTGCTCATGAAACTCACCGATTTCAGCCAGTATCGCCATACCGCACAGGTAGGTAATAAAAGGCGAAACAATGCTGTAAACCAGGATAATCAAGCCCAGCTTTTTTACATAAGCGACATTCTCTAAATCGAAAATACGCTGACTAGCCAGGTTAGCGAACAATTTACGCAGGTTATAAAGCGCGAGCAAACTGAATATACCGCTAATGAGTATTCTGTCTATATTGGCAATAAAAAACGCTGCCTGGCCGCTGGTATTATTGAGCTTGAGCTTGCCATCAACCTGCATAATCTCACTCGCTGCTGCGGTGACATCATTGGTAATTACCCTGGCGTTAAACAAGTATTCGATATCAGTATGACGCTCGCTGATTTCCCCGGGAATATTTAATCCGACAACGAGGATAAATCCAACTCCCACAACCATTGCAAGTACGCTTAAGTAATAAAAAAAATCGAACCACATCTTGAGCTCAGGGGTGTATTTAGGAGGGGGCAACTGGCTACTGGTATTCATAGTGTCTGATGATTCCTGATTTTTCATTGTCGTTTCCTTGCTTAAGTTTGCTGACTATTACTTTAGCGCTCGTTTCGTTTTTTTCAATAAAAAATTATCGAAAAACAATAAATATTTATTGTTTTGCGTGATTTCTTGTTTTTGTTTAGCTACTTACATAAGCGCCGAACCTGTAACAAAATGTTGTGAGCGCTTGCAATGAATAGCGTTGTTGGTTAAATTCTGCGCACTACATTATTCGGAGTTGCCGCCATCATGAACAACTGAGCCTGTCGTCCATTTTTATCGTTATTTTTTTGGATCTACAGGGTTAGTCGGCGTAGCTCACTTTCGTAATAGTATGGCGTTTTACCGGCGCGATACGGCACCTTAATATTCGCATGTGCTGCTAAGCTGAAGCCCGCTTATCGGGAGGCGCTAATGCCGATACTTCAAGCTCACAATCTTAGTTATCAACTGCCTGCGGGCGACACGCTTTTTCATTCTGTTTCGGTATCCATGTCTTGCCGCCGTGTGGGGCTGGTAGGCCGTAATGGCGCTGGTAAATCACTACTGGCAACTATATTAATGGGTGAGCGGATGCCAGCCGGTGGCAGCGTAGTTTGCAATGCCGATACCGGTGTATTCTGCCAGCAACCTTCGCACTTGCTGGCGAGTGAGGCGACTATCGCCGAATTTCTTGGCGTGGCACCGGTACTTGATGCGCTTTCGCGAATTACCAAAGGTGAATGTACTGACTATTTGTTTGAGTCGGTGGGTGAGCAATGGGATCTGCCTGCCCAGCTTGCCAGTCAACTGGCAATGCTCGGCCTGCCTGATGATCCGCAAACCCGATGCGCAACACTCAGTGGTGGTCAACTGGCGATACTGCGCCTATGGAAACTCTTTAAAGGCCAACACAATTTGTTAATTCTGGATGAGCCGTCCAATCATCTTGATCGTCGTGCCCGGCGCTGGTTACAAGCGCAGATCCAATTAACTGCTGCGGCGGTACTGCTGATTAGTCACGACCGCGAACTATTGCAGGGAATGGCAGAAATCTGGGAACTTAATCAAAACGGGATAACGGTTTATGGCGGTAATTACGCCCATTATGCGGCGCAAAAGCAATCTCATGAGCAGGCATTAAACCGCCAGATTGAAACGCTGCACAAGCAGCAAAAGCAAGTTCAACAACAAGCCCAGCGAAGCCTTGAAATGGCCGCGCAACGGGCTGCCCAGGGGCAAAAGCTGCGGGGCAGTCAGGCTAAGTGTTTACTGGATAAACAAAAGGAACGCGCGACGGCCAGTGCCGCCAGTCGCAATAAAAATATCGAAAGCAGGCAAAAACAATTACAGCAACGAGCAAGCCAGTTGCAGTCAGCACAATGCCTAATACAAAAACAGGCTATTCATTTATCATCATCGAATGCGGGTAATAAAAAGGCTATTACTCTTCTTAACGGCGTGCTGGCATTTGGCAGCTCACAGCCAGTTAATTTGCAGGTTGGAGAGGGAGATAAACTGCACCTGCAAGGCGGTAATGGTAGTGGTAAATCCACTTTACTAAAAACGCTGACGGGCCAGCTATCGCTGCAAGCTGGAGAGCTGCATGTTAATACTCCGCTGTGTTATCTCGATCAGCACTTTAGTTCGGTGGTGCCTACGCTCAGTTTACTGGATAACCTTTTAAAGCAGTGCCCGGCGTTAAGCGAGTCTGACGCGCGCACCTTACTGGCTGGTATCGGCTTTCGCCGCGACAGTGTTTTTAACCTGGCCGAAAGCTTAAGTGGCGGAGAGAAAATGAAACTGGCTATGTTAATTGTCGGTCATCAGCCGCAGCAGCCATTTTTGTTACTCGATGAGCCCGACAATCACCTGGATTTGAACGCAAAAATCCTGCTGGCAGCAGCGCTTAATCGGTATCTGGGCGGCTTTATTTTAATTAGTCACGATGCCGCGTTTGCTAGTGAGGCCGGGGTTAAAAGTGCTTATCACCTTAACAATGGCGAAAATCCGGCAGCATTTGGTGCTGGCATTTTGTCAGACGTTACTGTACAAGGGCGGTAAATTTACATAGGGACTACGCTTTTATGAGTCATGAGCAGCAGTGAAAGTTTATCCTCAAGCCGGAATAGACCGGTTATATTTTGGCATGACCATGACCCAGGTACGCGAGGCCTGGGGGCAACCAGAAGACATCTACCATTTCCATCCACTTTGCGACAGCCTGGAAGAACGGGATGTGGTATGGCAATACGCCAACGGTACTGAGCTGAGTTTTTCATCCAGCGACAATTTTGTGCTCGGGACGATTTCGGTGTCATCCACCGAAGCTGAGCTGGAAGGTAAATGTGTTATTGGTAAATCGATTCTGGAAATTCGCTTAATGTTTCCTGAGTTGGAATTAGATGATGATTTCGATGAATTTGGCCAGGACTACCTGCTGGCCGACAAGGATGTGTCACTGTGGGTGGTTGCCGGCAAAGTTGACACTATTAGTCTGTACCCGGACTATGATGAACATGGCAGTATGAGAGTAAATCAACCGCTCAGCGAACAGGGCAGTTAAGCGGTTATGATGAATCGTTGAGAGTATGGCATGACGACCTTTGTTAAAGCAGTAACCCTAAGCGCTAACGGCGTGACGCTGGTGCCACTGGAAGCCGCTCATGAGACAGGTTTAAAGGCTGCTGCCGCCGATGGCGAATTATGGCAGCTGCGGGTGACTTCGGTACCTGAGCCCGGTGCCACGGCGGATTATATTAACGCAGCACTGCACGGTCGCGAGATTGGTGAGCGCTTTGCTTTTGCGGTGATTGAGCAGACAACAGGAAATGTGCTGGGTACCACCAGTTACCACGATATTCTGCCTGCGGTTAAACGTCTTGAAATTGGCTATACCTGGTATGCTAAAAGTGCCCAGCGAACCCATGTGAATACCACCTGCAAGTTGCTGATGCTGTCTCACGCTTTCGATGTACTCAACTGCAATGTAGTCGGGTGGCGCACCGATAATTATAATTATGCCAGTCAGCGGGCCATAGAGCGTTTAGGCGCAAAAAAAGACGGTGTGATCCGCGGCCATCATATGCGCCGTGACGGCACCATACGCGATACCGTGATGTACAGCCTGCGCCAGGGCGAATGGCCGGAAGTGCGTGCCCACCTTAATTACCTGTTAAGCCAGCACGGTGTTAAAGAGCTTTAGCCTGGCGGATAAACGTTTTGCACTGCGTAATAAAAGCATTGCTCTGGGCGCTGACCTCACCATCGCGTGCGTAATTGAGAGCGATAAAAGCCTCACAGATTGCCTTAAACTGACTGGCCGACTGGGGAGATAGCCGCTGCGCAGCGCGTTCGGCAAAGTGCTCCGGACCGTCATTATGACGCTCAAGACCAGTAATCTGCTCAGCCTTTTCGCTGGCCTGTAAAAACCAGCGAAGATTGGCTGGTGGGCGTTTACGCTGCCAGTGCGGAATAAAGTAAAGTGCCAGCAACAACCCGATCACCAGGCATATTCCCAGCATCAGAAACATAATCCGCTGAGTGGTCACCTTGCCCAACAACAGTGCCAACAGGTTCTGCTGACGTTCGGCGTCGAACCCCAGCACCCAGCGGCTCCACTGGTAATCCAGTAAACTGTATAGGTTGCGTAGCTCGGCAAACAGCGGCAGCTGTTGCAGTCTGGCCATCTGGTTATTGGCCAGGAAGGACTCTTCCTCCACGGCTTGCTGCAACCCCAGCTCCAGTCGGGCCGGAGCGACGATTCCGCTAGGATCAAACCGGACCCAGCCGCGGCCGTCCAGCCATGCCTCTACCCAGGCATGAGCATCATACTGATAGACGCTAAGCACGTCTGGTTGTAACGATTCGCCGCCATGATACCCGGCTACCATTCTGGCCGGAATGCCCAGTAACCGCAGTACATAGCTCATGGCACTGGCATAATGAGCACAAAACCCTTCCTGATGGATGAACAGAAAATCATCAATGGGATGATCCGGCATAGGGGGCGGTGTAAGGGTATAACGGAAGCCCTGGTCGACAAAATAATCCAGCACTGCCTGCACCCGTTCAACCTGGGTAGCGTTGTCGGTGGCGATTTGTTCGGCCCAGGCCTGGGTTTGCGGATTCACCGCTGTATTATTCGGTAACTGCAGGTTAAGCCGGCTGTCGATGCTGTAGAGTGTCTGGTCCATCGGCGTGGTGGGATAAGAGCGCACCCGATAAGCTCGCCGCGACGTAATCGGTGTTTCGCTGAGCAAGGAATAGTCACTGCTTTGCCAGATGGCTTGTGAACTGTTCAGGTCGTCGGGTATGGCCACATCTATGCTGAATAACCAGTGCTTGTTAGTGGGCTCGGTAATTACCTCATACTCCCACCAACTGCCACTCACCCGGGGCTTAAACTCGTTATTTAGTAAGCGATATTGCTTGCGCACCTGTTTGCGCAGTGGACTGACAGACCACTGTTTGCCATCAAAATACTCAAGGGTCAGGGCCCGCCAGTAACGTTCAGCCGGTGGCGGCAGAGCGCCAGTAAACGTGGCTCTGAAAGCCAGCTCGCCGGATTGGGTGAGGTTGGCGATATCGCCGGGAGTTACCGTATCGGTTAAGCCGGTTTCGGTACTTTTCGACACCGGCATTTTCCATAAGGGGGGCAGCTTAGGCAAGATCAGAAACAACAGGATAGCGATGGGCAGGGCCTGCACACTTATCACTGACAGTCGTTTGATATGCCAGGGTAAATGCTGTGACGGTGAAAAGTAGCGACCAATGGCAACTAACAACGACAAGGTTAGCAGGCCATAAAATAACGTCATGACGACAGACTGATGAAAAGTAAAACCCATGCCAATAACAAACAGGCAGGTGCAAAACAGGTGAAACAGATCCCGTGGCCGGTTGAGTATAATAAGCTTTAAAGCGCCTGCCAGGATCAGCAGATTAACCATGGTGAGCAACAGGCCAATCTGCAGGCTGAACCAGCCCAGACACAGGCAGCACAATAACCCCAGCAGATTAATGGTACGCAGCGAGGGCATGGGCTGATACCAGCCAAAATACATCACGATGCGAATGCCAGTAGCACACAGGGAAATTAGTAACACCCAGAATAACAGGGGCTCAAACAGACTCAGGCTCAATACGCAAAACACCAGAGCGATAAGTGCACTGGCGGTTTGGTTGCGAATGGGTTTATCAATCGGCTGCATAGTCTTGCTCGGATTGCCGGTAACGGGCCAGTGATTTGAGGCAACGGTGTTTATGGGCCTCGCCAGTAGAGGGCTCTATGCGTTTATTGCCAATGCTCAGGCCGAAAACATGTTGCTGAGAAGATAACCGGTTAACCTGATAGGTAAGCAGCCCCAGCGCTTTCTCAAGAGGTTCACCTGCGTAAGTATCGAGGCTCAGCCAGCCACCTTCCTGCTGCGCCTGGTTAAAGGTTTTTGTGCTCAGTTCGCCGCCTTTGGCAGCTTGTTTCCAGGCTACTCTGTTCATGGGATCACCGGGCTTAAATGTGCGCAGGGTGTCAAATTCGTCAATACCTGCCACGTTTCCCGCTGTATCGCCCTGACTGGCGTCGGTGGACGTCAGTTTTAACGCTGAGGCGATCGGCTTGGGGTAGATGGCAAGCGACTTATTAAAATCAAGGTGTGTCCAGCAGCGAAACAGCCCCAGAGGGTAGGTAGATGACAGAGTGATTCTGGGTAAACGAAAAATACCGCGTTGCGCAGCTGGTAGCAGTAATTTAACTTCGCGGTCCTGGTCCGCGCGGCGATTCAGCAAGGCCAGAGAAGTGCCCCGCAGCTGAACATGTAACCCCCCGTAAAAGGGCATGTCCTCATTATTGACGTGCAGTTGCAAACACAGCAGGGCGTGCTCTGAAACGTAGACCGGCTGGATATCCTTCAACGATAGCGATACGGCGGTAAAGTTACGGTAGCTGACAAATAGATGCAACAGGAAGATAGCCAGCAGAAACTGGCACAATAACAACATCAGGTTGTTTTGATAGTTGGTACCTAAAATGAACAGCCCCACACAGGTAAGCAGGTAGCCAAAGCCAAACCGGCTGGGGAAAATAAACACGTTTTTCAGGTTTAGCTGATAGCGTGGGCTCGGCGGTATTCGCCGCTGCAACCAACGGTTTTGCAAATCGTAAACTGAACGTTTAAGCCGCGAGACCATCAGGCAGCGAGCGGATCGGTAAGGTCAAGAATACGCTGGCTGAGCAGGCCATCTTCCCGATAGTCGGTCTGACTGCCACGCAGGCGGTGCTCGGCAACGGCGGTAAAGATTGCCTGTAAATCTTCCGGCAACACAAAATCCCGCTGATGAAGTAATGCCCAGGCCTGCGCGGCGCGCATCAGTGCTTTACTGGCCCGCGGCGAGAGCGGGTAGGGAAACTCGCTGTTATCACGGCTTTGATTGACCAGCCGCAGCAGGTAATCCAGGATCGGATCGCTGACATGAATATCGCTGACCTGCTTTTGAATAGCCTGTAATTGTTCGGCACTTAATACCTGACTGGCAGGCTTTTGGTGATGACTGCTGACACCTGCTGATTCTCGTAACATGCGCTTTTCAGCTTCGCCATCTGGATAGCCCAGGCTGATACGCATTAAAAAGCGGTCAAGCTGAGACTCTGGCAGCGGATAGGTACCGGCCTGATAGCTGGGGTTTTGCGTGGCGATAACAAAAAACGGCGAGGGCAGTGAATGCGTACTGCCGTCTATGCTGACCTGATTTTCTTCCATGGCCTCAAGCAGTGCACTCTGCGTTTTCGGGCTGGCCCGGTTAATTTCATCCGCCAGCACTACCTGACTAAATACCGGGCCCTGATGAAATTCAAATTCGCCCTGCCGGGTATTGTAAATATTGACCCCTAACATATCAGCGGGAAGCAGGTCGGAGGTAAACTGGATGCGGGAAAAGTGCAAACCAAACACCGTTGCTAAAGCATGGGAGAGGGTGGTTTTTCCCATGCCGGGTAAATCTTCTATCAGTAAATGTCCGTCTGCCAGCAGGCAGGTCACCGCGAGCTTAATCTGATGTTGCTTACCAAGGACCTGGCTATCGAGATAAGCCAGCGCCGGTGAGAGATCTGTATGCATGATAATGTCCGGTTTTAGCGCTTTCGTTTTTATACGTCAATTCCATTAGCAGGATTACTCTAGCAAATATAAACAGCAACTTAGGTGATTGTCCTGATACTTAAGTATAGGAGAGAGTGACGCCCCTGACAGAGTTTTTAGACAGTCGGTTGGCGATCGGTTGAAGTTGTCTGTATAAAGTGCTGCGATCCTCAGCCGGGTTGACTATAATGACCGCCAAAAAACGGAAGTAGTATGTATGAAAACAATAGAAATAGATGATGAGCTGTATGCGTTTATCGCCAGCCAGACAAAACATATTGGTGAGAGTGCTTGTGAAATTTTACGTCGGTTGCTGATCGACGAGCCCGGAATCGTGACTACCGTAGTAACCAGCGGCGCTTCAATTCCCGCGCTATCCGCCGCACCCGCTCAGACAGAAATCACTCCGGAGCAGGTAGCCGCCACGCCGGTTAAAACCACTCCCGAGGCAAAACCAGCGCCTGCGCCGGTAACAACTGCCTCTGCACCAGCGGTATCGGGCGATGACTTACTGCAGTGCGTTAATAAAGATGCCCTGAGCCAGTTCGACAAACGGGTAGATCAGTTTCTTTTTATCCTGCAACAGGTTTACCTGCAGCATCCGGGAGACTTTGCTAAAGTTGAATCGATTGTCGGCAAAAACCGTAAGTACTTTGCCAGCAGCAAAGAAGAACTGCTCAAATCTGGTAGCAGTACTAATCCAAAAGCCATTCCGGACAGCGGTTTCTGGGTAGTGACTAACAACAATACGGCAAAAAAACTGGCCATGCTGAGCCAGGTTTTGCAGATTTTAGGATATGACGATAAGGTAGTGAAAACCGTTAGCGAAACCTTTGATTCGTAAACAATGATGTGATTTCACGACTTACAAAAGGATATTTTCATGGCGTTACACCCGGAAGCTGGTAAGGCGGCTGCTCCTGAGCAGCTTATTAATGTGGCTCAACTGGTTAGCCAGTACTTTAGTTATCAGCCGGATGCCACCGACCCTGCGCAGGCAGTTAGCTTTGGCACCTCAGGCCACCGCGGCACGGCAGCACAAACAACGTTTAACGATATGCACATCGCTGCCATCTGTCAGGCGCTGGCGGAATATCGTGAACACCAGCAAATTACCGGCCCGGTGTTTATTGGTAAGGATACCCACGCGCTCTCAGAACCGGCCATGATTACGGCAATTGAAGTGCTCAGTGCAAACAACGTATCGGTAGTGATTCAACGCGACGATAACGATTCTAAAGGCTACACGCCAACGCCGGTTATTTCCCGCACCATTATTCGTTACAACCGCGGCCGCAGTGAAGGCCTTGCTGATGGCATTGTGATCACGCCTTCACACAACCCTCCGTCTGATGGGGGCTTCAAATATAATCCGCCGCACGGTGGCCCGGCCGACAGTGATGTTACCAAAATTATTCAGGAACGTGCGAACAGCCTGATTGCCAATGGCAATAAAGGCATTAAACGTATCGATTTAAAAGCGGCCATGGCCTCTGACTTCGTATCGGAGCAGGATTTTATGGTGCCGTATATTGAAGACCTGGCAGAGGTGGTAGATATGCAGGCCATTGCCAAAGCAGGTTTAAAGCTGGGCACCGATCCGCTCGGCGGCGCCGGAGTGGGGTACTGGAAATATCTGGCTGAACATTATGGCCTGGATATTAGCGTGGTAAATCCACAGGTCGACCCGCAGTTCGGCTTTATGCGCCGCGACAAAGACGGCAAGCTACGGATGGATTGTTCTTCGGCCTATGCGATGGCCGGGCTGATAGAGCTTAAAGATAAGTTTGATTTAGCCTGGGGCAACGACCCCGATTTTGACCGCCACGGTATTGTTTGCCCCAGCAGCGGTCTGATGAATCCCAATCATTATCTCGCGGTTGCCATTAATTATCTGTACCAGCACCGCCCGCAGTGGGATGCCAGCCTGAAAGTAGGCAAAACACTGGTCTCCAGTTCTATGATCGATCGCGTAGTGGGCGATATGGGTCGCGAACTGGCCGAAATGCCCGTGGGTTTCAAATGGTTTGTGGAGGGCCTGTCGGATGGTTCGCTCGGGTTTGCCGGCGAAGAAAGTGCCGGTGGTATTTATCTGCAGCGTGACGGACAAACCTGGGCTACCGACAAAGACGGCTTTATTATGTGCTTGCTGGCAGCAGAGATCCTGGCAGTCACCGGTAAGGATCCTGGCGAGCATTATCAGGCACTGACCGAGAAATTTGGCTCTCCCTGTTATCAGCGTGTAGATGTGGCGGCCAGTCTGGAAGAGAAAGCCAAACTATCGGCAATGGACGCCAGCGTAGTCACCAGCGAATCGCTGGCCGGCGAGCCGATCACCAATGTACAAACTCACGCTCCCGGCAATAACGCCGCCATCGGCGGGGTTAAAGTGTCGACCGAAAATGGCTGGTTTGCTGCGCGTCCTTCTGGTACCGAACAAATCTACAAAATTTATGCGGAAAGCTTTAATGGTGAAACTCACTTACAGGAGCTCATCAAAGAAGCCGAGCAACTAGTGGCAAAAATCATCAAATAGCCACTCAGCTTCATTAATCATTGTAAATTAAATGTTAAAATCCGGCGTGTTGATTAAAAAACACGCTGGATTTTTGTATTTTTAACAAATATTTTACAAACATGTCATTCTAATACTGATATATTTGAACTATAGAGTTGTAATTAAATTACATTTTACTGTTAACCAGACATCTATAGTGAGAACCACACATGAGCGCCAAGAAACCCAACGTTGAACGCGATGTGACTATCAACAAAAGTGAATTTAAAGCTGCGGTCGTTAGACACTTGCACTGTACGTTAGGTACAGATGAGAACAAAGCCAATAACCATGCATGGTGGAAAGCAACCTGCTCCGCTATGCAGGAGCAAGTGCTGGAAGGGATCCGCAAAACCCAGAAAACCCATTATCTTAATGATACCCGTGCGGTACATTACTTCTCGGCCGAGTTTCTGATGGGCCGCTTATTGTCGAATAACCTGCAAAACTTTGGTTTGTTTGATGTCGCAAATGATGCGCTCAACGAACTGGGGGTTAGCCTGAGCGATGTGCTGGAAGAAGAGCCGGACATGGCGCTGGGTAACGGTGGCCTGGGTCGACTGGCTGCTTGCTTTATTGACTCCCTGGCAACTATGGAATTGCCGGCCATCGGTTATGGTATTCATTACGAACACGGCCTGTTCCGCCAGGAAATTCAGGGCGGCGCGCAAATTGAGCGCCCGGACAGCTGGCGTGATTACGGCAACCCCTGGGAAATTTGCCGTCCTGAGTCAATTCAGGAAGTCTCGTTATACGGCTATGTAGAAACCAAGTACGGTGAAAACGGCCGTATCCAGAAAGAATGGCACCCGGGGCATATTGTTAAAGGCATTCCATGGGATATTCCAGTGGTAGGGTACGGCGGTAAAACCGTTAACGTATTGCGTTTATGGCAGAGTAAATCATCGGGGTACTTCAACTGGGACGTATTTAACGCCGGTGGTTATGTTGATGCACAGGTTGAAAACGTGCAGGCAGAAACTATCTCCAAAGTGTTGTACCCGAATGATGAAACCGAAGCGGGTAAAGAGCTGCGCCTGATCCAGCAGTACTTCTTCTGTGCCTGTTCACTGAAAGACATTATCCGCCGTTATAAGCGCGCCCACGGCGATGACTGGAGCCGCTTTATCGATCAGGTGGTTATCCAGTTAAACGACACGCACCCGGCTATCGCTATTCCGGAGCTGATGCGTATCTTAGTCGACCGCGCTGAACTTGACTGGGACCAGGCCTGGGGCATTTGTACTAAGGTATTTGCGTATACCAACCATACCTTGCTGCCTGAAGCGCTGGAAAGATGGCCAGCTCGCATGCTGGAGAAAATCCTGCCGCGTCACCTGGAAATTATTTACGAAATTAACCACCGCTTTATGAAAGAGGTTGATAAGAAATGGCCTGGCGATAATGCCGTAAAAGCCCGCTTGTCGATCATTGAGGAAGGCAATGAGAAGATGGTCCGTATGGGGCATCTGTCTGTGATTGGCTCGTTTGCCGTAAACGGTGTAGCCGAACTGCACTCCCGTCTGGTAAAACAAAACCTGTTCCCGGAGTTTGACGCATTGTGGCCAGGCAAGCTGACTAACGTTACCAACGGTATTACGCCGCGTCGTTGGTTAAAAGCCTGTAACCCGGCACTGTCTAAACTCATCGACAAGAAAGTCGGGGCCGACTGGCCGCTGGACCTTAAAAAGCTGGAAGGGCTGGAAAAATATGCCGGTAATAAAACTTTCCAGAAGCAATTTATGCAGGTGAAGCAGCAAAATAAACAACTGCTGGCCGCCGAAATTAAAGAATCGCTGGGCTTTGATGTCGACACTAACGCTATCTTTGATGTGCAAATTAAGCGTCTGCACGAGTACAAGCGTCAGCATCTGGCGTTACTGCATATCATGGCGCTGTATCGTCGACTGCTGGAGAACCCGGATTACGATATGCATCCTCGGGTGTTTATCTTTGGCGCTAAAGCGGCACCAGGCTATAAGCTGGCGAAAGACATTATCTATGCCATCAACAAAGTGGCCGACAAGATCAATAACGATGCACGGGTAAATCAAAAGCTCAAAGTGGCGTTTTTGCCTAACTATCGTGTGTCGCTGGCTGAGAAAATGATCCCCGCGGCAGATGTATCAGAGCAAATCAGTACCGCTGGTAAGGAAGCATCGGGTACCGGCAACATGAAACTGGCATTAAATGGTGCAGTGACCATCGGCACATTAGATGGCGCCAATATTGAAATAGCCGAGGAAGTGGGCGATGACAATATCTTTATTTTTGGTTTAACCGTAGATGAAGTCAACGAGCTTAAAGCGTCTGGCTACAAGCCGTATGACTATTACTACAAAAATCCCGAAATAAAAGCAGTGCTGGACTGGCTGGAAACCGATTACTTCACGCCAGGTAAACCCGGTGCGCTGGCATCAATCAAGCAAAGCCTGCTGGATCATGGCGACCAGTATCTGGTACTGGCCGACTATGAAGCTTATTCCAAAGCGCAGGAAGAAGTGGATAAAGCCTACCGCGACAAGGAACGCTGGGCGAAAATGGCGATTATTAACACCGCTAAAATGGGCAAATTTACCTCCGACCGTTCAATCAGAGATTATGTTGAACGTATCTGGAAGCTAAATGCCTGTCCGGTGCGAAAAGGCTAACTGCTGGTTTTACTAAAGCCCCGTTATGGGGCTTTTTTTGTTGCCTGATTAGGCGAATTTGTAAATAATACTAAGGTATTGTGAAGAATACGTGATTGCGCTTGCATGTCGCAGTGTTCAATGTTTCTATAGTTTATTATCAATAACTTGCGTTATTTTGTTTTAGGATTTCATCACTGCATGCTTCGCACTCATTTATCGCTGGCCACCATCCCCAATCGATATGCGTTTATCGATAAAATAGCACATTGCGGGGACCGTCACGACCAGCTTTCGCTGATGCTGATTGATGTGGTGCGCTTCTCAGACGTGACGACCAGCTTCGGCATTGAGGTAGGCGATCAATTCCTGCTGGAAATTGCCAACCGTTTGCAGGGACTGTTTAATCACGATTTCGAGTTTGGCCGCATTAGCGGTGATGTATTTGGTGTGGTGTTGCCCGGTGTTCACTCGCCGGTGGTGCTTCAGCAACAATTTGAGTTCCTGGTTGAGCATTTCAAATCGCCCATGTATTACGACGGCCATGCGTTCATTGCCGACTTTAATGTTGGCGTGGTGTCTAAGTCCCAGGGCGAATTTGATCTTACTCTGTTTGTTTCACGGGCTGAAACCGCGCTTAAGCAGGCAAAGGAAAACAAATACGAAAACTTTTATCTGCTGGGCATGATGGATAAGGCCGAGACCGGTCGCAGCCTGGCACTAAAAGCAGATCTACAGCGGGCGCTGGCCAGAAATGAACTGGAGTTGTATTTTCAGCCTAAGGTCAATTTACAAACGCTGGAGATTGTTGGGGCAGAATGCCTGTTGAGGTGGAACCACCCGACCGACGGTTTGCTGTTTCCCGGGCCGCTCATTGAAGCTGCCGAGTCGTACAATATGATGAACGAACTGGGTTACTGGACGTTGGAAACGGCGCTTAAAGGCCTGGTGGACTTTGATATGCAGGGGCTTGATATTACCTTATCAGTGAATATTTCCCCGACTCAGTTATACGATACCCGCCTGATTGCCAATCTCAAATCCCTTAGCCACAAATACGGCATTCACTTGTCACGCCTCGAACTGGAGCTTACCGAAGATATCGCGGTGTCTAATTCACTGATGGTGAAAAAACAACTGGCTGAACTGCATGCATTGGGCATTAAGATTGCCGTGGATGATTTTGGCAAAGGCTATTCTAATCTGGCGTACATTCGGGAAATTACCCTGGATGCGCTTAAAATTGATAAAACCTTTGTGATGGAACTCAGCGACAACCCGGTTAACAAAGCGATTATTGAAGCCGCGCGGGTAATTGGTAATGCTAAACATTGCGAAGTGATTGCCGAAGGGGTGGAAACCATTGAGCAATTGCACGTGCTTCGGGAAATAGGGATTAAAACGGGGCAGGGCTACCTGTTTTCCAAGGCTATCCCGAGTCATGAATTTGTGCGCCTGGCACACAGTGATATTATCGTTGGCGATTCGCCGTCGCGGCGTAAAGTGGTTGCTGCCAGTCAGCGCTGAAACGCCAGCTTGACACTTCTTTTGTAACAACTTTTTGTGTTGCTGTAATCCTCGGTACTATCGCGCTAAACTATTCCCACGTTATTTTCAGGATTTAACACAGAATCGATATGGAACTTTCCGATCTGGCGAATGGCCAGTTTCTGCACCTTTGCCGTTTTCAGCCCGACACCTTTGCTCAGACCCGGCAGTGGGCATTGCCCTCCGGTGACAATGTGGTGGTCACGGCACCTGGCATTATCGTTATCGAACCCGCTATTGCTGGCCATAAACACATTGTGCTTTCCTGTGGTGTGCACGGCAACGAGACCGCGCCCATCGAAATTTGCTCAGATATTCTGGATGCAGTGTTAACTGGCGCTTTGCAGCTTAAACACCGCGTATTGCTGATTTTTGGCAATTTGCCAGCCATGAATATTGGTAAACGGTTTGTCGAAGAAAACATGAACCGGCTGTTTAGTGGCGCCTGGCAACAGGGCAATAACGCAGAGTGTCAGCGAGCAAAGCTACTAGAAGAAACGGTTATCGACTTTTTCAGTAAGGCTGGCGAGGGCGATGAAAAGCTTCACTATGATTTGCATACCGCAATTCGGGACTCCAAAAACGAAAAGTTTGTGGTTATGCCGTACCTTGATGACGAGCGTGAGCACAGCGCTAAACAGTTTGGCTTTCTGGCGGCCTGCGGGGTAAATACCTTCCTGTTATCCTCGGCACCCACCACCACTTTCAGTTATTTTTCTACGGCTACCTGTAAAGCCCGCGGATTTACCGTAGAGCTGGGTAAAGTAAGACCCTTTGGCGAAAATGACATGGCGCGTTTTGCCGCGGCCCGGGCGTCTTTGATTGCCTTACTTAGCGAGACCGATTATGCCCCTGAGGCTAATCTGGACAGCTTGCTGATTTACCGGGTTAATCAGGTGATTAACCGCAATCATGCCGATTTTAAGCTGCATTTCGATGATGATACCCCCAATTTTACTGATTTTAAGCAAGGGGAGGTGTTAGCCTCTGAACCTGGCTGTGACTACGTGGCCGAGCATGAGGGGGAGGCGATAGTGTTTCCTAATGCAAAGGTGGCTATAGGTCAGCGGGCACTGTTAACCGTGGTACCAACCACAGTGGAGAAACTTGATGTTTGAACTGGATCCGATACTTGCCGCCGACACGCTGGTGGTAGGGGACTTACCCTTATGCCGCGTATTATTAATGAATGACAGCCAGTATCCCTGGCTTATTCTGGTGCCGAGGCGCCCACAGTTGGTAGAACTGGCCGATTTAGATGAACAGGATTACCAGCAGTTTTGTGCAGAGAGCCGGGCCGTAGCGGTGGCCATGATGGCGCATTATGCCGGGCACAAAATGAATATTGCAGCGTTAGGCAACGTGGTAGCGCAGTTACATATTCACCATGTGGTGCGTTTTCATGACGATCCAACGTGGCCGGCACCTATTTGGGGGAAATTACCCGCGGTAAAATATACCGATGCGGACGCGGCCCGTCAGGTCGCACAATTACAACAAATATTATTTAAGGGATCAGCATGATACTAACGACTACACCAACCATTGAAGGTAAAGAAATCAAAAGCTATCACGGTATTGTGATTGGCGAAGCCATTATGGGGGCCAATATATTTAAGGACCTGTTTGCTTCTATCCGTGACATTGTGGGCGGGCGCTCCGGCTCTTACGAAGATGAGTTAACCAAAGCGCGACAGATTGCTTTTCGCGAACTGGAACAGGAAGCACTTGGTATGGGAGCCAATGCCGTCGTGGGCATCGATTTGGATTACGAAGTGCTGGGCGATAAAAACAGTATGTTGATGGTAAGTATCAGTGGCACAGCGGTAACGGTTGCCTGATAGCGTTAACGCTAGTCGGAGCGCTTTTGCTCCGACTCCTCACCGCTATCGGCTTCTGCCTGTTTTTTACCGGGCACTTCCGGCGGCGTATAAGCCTTTGGCATTTTGAATTTCGCACTGTATTTCAGCAGCATAATATTGCTAATGATGATGCCCAGAACACCAACAATAATACCAATAACCACCCACATGCTCATCGCTTCTGTACTCCCTGATTTAACACAAAACGGCTGAATAATTCGTCCAGCATGGCAAGCACCGTGGATTTACCTTCCATGGGCGCGTTGCTTAAGCATTCATAAAGTGCTTGTTGATTGCGTCGGGCTTCAAACGCTGCCGCGCTGCTGCGGTGGGTAAGATGCCATAACTCGGTGGCAACGCCGCCGTTATCCTGCAAAAAAGGCCGGCTAAAGCCAAAGTCTGCCAGGTGTTTATCCATCCACTGAGCCAGCGCATAACAAGGCCCACCCGAGCGGTATTCTGCATCAACCAAATCAAACTGGCCGCCACAGGCGTCTACGGTGGCTTTATCATAAACATCCAGATCGGTGCCCCAGTGGTGACGACTGCCTCCAGGCAGGGCCGACCAGATTAGTATAGCGTACACTTTTTCCTGGTCTGATAAGGAAGCTGCATCGAGTTGCTCGCCCTGATGGTTATACAGTGGCAATTCGCCACGCCATTTACGATTCCAGATAGACAACTGGCGGTCAAAGTTACGATAGCTGCTAACAATTTGCATATCCTGACCGGCCTCGCGGGCATGCTGTTGCATAGCGTTAAACGCTTCGGCTACTGCTGGCAGCAGCCAATGCTGTTCACCTACGTTAATCAGGGCGCTGTCATCGCGCCCGAGCCAGGCTTGTTCCAGGTTCATGTCAGCAGGTTTTCCAACAGGCGATAGTAAATGCGCTCCAGATGATACAAATCTTTAATCCGCACATGCTCATCAATTTTATGGATGGTGGCATTTACCGGCCCTAATTCAACCACCTGTGCACCGGTCGGGGCGATAAACCGACCATCTGATGTGCCGCCAGCGGTAGATAAAACCGTCTCAAAATCCATCTCACTGGCAATGGCTTTTTGCGTGGCGGTTAACAGATCGCCGTGGTCGGTTAAAAAAGGCTGACCGTTAAAGGTCCACTTTATCTCATACTCCAGGCCATGTTTGTCGAGGATGTCTTCTACCATAGCGATAAGCTGTTTATCGGTGACTTCGGTTGAGAAACGGAAGTTAAAGCATACATGCAGTTCGCCGGGAATAACATTCCCGGCACCGGTGCCGCCGTGAATATTGGAGATCTGAAAGCTGGTGGGCGGGAAAAAGTCGTTACCGTTATCCCAATGGGCCTGAGCCAGCTCGTCGAGAGCAGGGGCCGCCTGGTGTACCGGGTTACGGGCCAGATGCGGGTAGGCCACGTGCCCCTGGATCCCTTTTACCACCAAATCGCCGGTGAGTGAGCCGCGACGGCCATTTTTCACCACATCGCCAACGACGTCGGTACTGGAGGGTTCGCCTACTACGCACCAGGTGATTTTTTCATTACGGGCTTCCAGTGTATCGATAACCCGAGTCGTACCATTAATAAACGGGCCTTCTTCATCACTGGTGATCAGGTAGGCGATACTGCCATGATGATCCGGGTAATCCGCCACAAACTGGCGGGTAGCTGCGAGCATCGCGGCCAGAGAGCCTTTCATGTCGGCTGCACCACGGCCATGCAGGTTGCCGTCTTTCTCGGTGGCAACAAACGGTGGCGTTTGCCAGGCATCTTCCGGGCCACTGGGTACCACATCGGTATGACCGGCAAAGCAAAACACCGGGCCATCACTACCACGGCGGGACCACAGGTTGGTGGTATCCTCAAACACCATGGTCTCATTTTCGAAGCCCGACTCGGCCAGCCACGCTTTCATAAAGTCCTGACAACCGGCATCTTCAGGGGTGACTGAACGGCGATTAATCAGCGCTTTGGTTAACTCGAGTACGTCGCTCATTAGTTAAAGATCTCCTCGTACTGCGCCGGCTTAAAGCCCAGGTGCATGGCATTATTGGTAACCAGTAAAGGGCGTTTAATCATCGCCGGATTGTCTATTAGCAATGCCAGCGCGGTTGATGCCGATAAGTTGGCTTTTTGTTCGTCGGAGAGTTGGCGGTAAGTGGTGCCACGTTTATTCAGCACATTTTCCCAGCCCAGTTTGTTAAGCGCTTCAGCGAGCACATCCTGGGGCACACCCTGCTTGCGATAGTCGTGAAAAGTGAAGGAGATATCGTGCTCAGTTAGCCAGTTTTTTGCTTTTTTGATGGTATCGCAATTGGGAATACCGTACATCACTACCGTCATGCTGTTGCCTCGTTGAATCGATAAATGCTGGCAAGTCTATCCTGACCATCTCAAGCTGTAAAATCAGCTGAGCAAAGAAGACACTGCCAGTATGAAAATTTTGTGCAATGCCGGTAATTATGACACAGACAGCTGCCGGAGTTTAACTATTTGATACGGCGAAAATAACCTCATTGCCTGCCAATAAAGGCTTGCAGGGCATTTGCCCATACCGGCATGGCACATGCTTCATTGACTGTACATCATTTTTGTCGGCCGATTCGGCGCCGGCTTCAAAACAGACTATCGGAGGTCATCGATGAGTATTGTAAAAACGGCATCTGCACACTATCAGCCATTGGGCAAACAGGGGAAAGGTAAAGTCAGTACCCAGAGCGGAGCACTGAAGAATCAGCCCTATGGCTTTAATACCCGCTTTGAAGACGAGCCGGGCACCAACCCGGAAGAGCTGCTGGGCAGTGCTCACGCCAGCTGTTTTGCCATGGCCTTATCATTTGCACTGGCTGACGCGGGCTACGAGCATGGCGAACTATCAGTAGAAGCGCACGTAACGCTGGAAAAAGATGGCGACGGTTTTAGCGTGGTAAAATCAGAACTGGTACTGGACGCCGAAGTCGATGGTATTGAGGAAGGACAGTTTAAGGAAATTGCTGGCGGAGCCAAAGATAACTGTCCGATTTCCAAAGTACTGAATGCCGAAATTACCCTGACACACACGCTGAATAAATAATGGGGATCGGCTCAGGCGTAAAGGGTTAAAAAGTCTTCATCATTGATTCTGATCTTCGGATCGGAAGTCAGGACGATGGCACCGAGCCTGCTAACGTTCAATAAAGTCAGGACGCACACAGGAAGTGCGTCCTGCTGTTTTATCCACAATGGATCGCTTTGTAGCAAAGGGCGCCCAGCCTCACAGCGCTGGCCTTTTTTAACCAGCCATTTAAGTCTCTCGCCATAGCTAATCTCACCAGGCTGACCAATTTGTAATTGCAATTTAAGACCCTTGGCATGCGCCAGCACTATTTGTGCTTTGGCAACATTAATACTCTGAACCACTGCGGCTATTGGCGCACTCACTTCGCCCGTGGTCATGTTAATAGCAGCGCCGGTACCCAACAGACCAGTCTGAAGCAGCGGGTGAGGTAATTCGTCCAGCCGTAACACTTCGCCGGTTGCCGGCGCATTAAGCCGCATAACCGCTTCGCCGGAAGCGGGCGCTGAGTAACTGAGCGGTTTGGCAATTGAGAAGGTCATATAAGGCCGGGTAACTAAATTCCACATCATTTATACCTTAACCAAAATCCGAACCCAAGTGTTATTTGGTCAGGCAAAGGTTATCCACTATATCTGTGGATAACTTTGTTGAGTAGTTATGTGGTAACTTGTAAGTTTATGAAAATAATGATTTTATCTGGCTGTATAATATATGTTCAGTATGTTGATGGGCATAAATCAGAGCAGGAATCCAGACTTTTTCTCAACTTTTTATGATGATTAAAACCTGTACCTCGGGGCAATTTACCTGATCAGGCCATTAGGGTAGGATTAAGCTATAAAATCATAATTTAACCGTAAAGGTACATACCGTTTTGGGAATGCCGCTCTCCATATATGCCGGGCCAACTGCATTGGCAAGTATTCGTGAACACGGGCTGACGCCTGCTTTATTCTCCCATGTGTTGGGCGCCTCGGGCGGACCTAAGTGGTTTGTGCTGGCGGGGATCGACCGGATCCTGTTTCCGGCGTTTTTTGCCGGCTCTTCACAACCGGTTAATGTGATTGGTTCCTCTGCCGGTGCTTTTCGATCGGCTTGTTTCGTTCAGCGCGATCCGGTTGCTGCCATTAACCGGCTGGCCGAACACTATTCTCAAACCGTGTATTCACCTAAACCTGGCCCCGGAGAGATCACCCATAAAGCCCGCGAGCTGATCAATTATGTGATGGGGCGTAATGGTGTGATGGAGGTACTTACCAACAGACGGTTCAAGCTTCACGTAATTGCCGCTCGCTGCCATGGCTTAATGCAGCATTACGGCCGGTATCGCCAGATGCTGGGCCTGGGAGTGAGTGCGGCAGCGAATACCATGAACCGCCGGTTACTCAAAAAGCTGTATACCCGCAGTGTCTTTTCTGCCCCGGACAGCGAATTGCAGATTAACGATCCTTATGAGTTAAACACCGAATATATCGAGCTGGGCTTTAATAACGTAAAAGACGCCTTATTAGCCTCTGGCTCAATCCCTCTGGTAATTGACGGGGTAGAGCGCATGGTAGCAGCGCCAGAGGGAATGTACCGCGATGGCGGGATCATCGATTATCATTTTGATTTATCGTTCGGTCCTCAGGAGGGTCTGGTGCTGTACCCTCATTTTTATCCCCGGGCCATTCCCGGTTGGTTCGACAAAGCGCTTAAGCGACGAATTCCCCATGCCAGCAGTTTTGACAATGTGTTGATGCTGGTGCCATCAGATGAGTTTGTTGCATCCTTGCCCTACGGCAAAATCCCCGACCGCAAAGACTTCGAAAAATTCGATGCCAGCACCCGTATTAAGTACTGGCAAACGGTAATCAGCGAGTCAGATCGCTTAGGCGAATGTTTTGCTGATATCTATCGCAAGGGCACCATAATGGATGTTATCCAGCCATTGCCTTTCCTATGCCGGGCAAGTTAGTTTGTGATTGATTAAACTACAGGCAATTAAAGCAATTCTCGCAATTTCTGCTTGCACAGTGGCGGGGGCATCGCTATTATACGCGCCACTCGGTATTCACCGACGTTCAGATTTGCGTCTATAGCTCAGTTGGTTAGAGCGCTACCTTGACATGGTAGAGGTCCCCTGTTCGAATCAGGGTAGACGCACCATTTGCTTATTCAATAATCCTACAAGATAATTTCAGTCTAATCGTCTGTTTCTTTTACACTGGCATTTAAAACCCTCGGTTTAGCTGATTTATCAAATGCACTGTTAAAAAGTTTGCAAGTGGCTGTATCCAGCGAAACTAAGCAGATTAATAAGCGCTTGCCGTGGCATATAATTCAACGTACAGGGCCGGTTGAGCTTCTTTGAATAAACTCGCAATCCAAAGCAAAGTCATTGGCTGTTGGTAGTCCTGGTTTTAGTTGTTTCAGCAGCTTTTGTGCTGCCAGTTTTCCCAACTCTTTTATCGGCTGCCTGATTGTGGATAACGGCGGCCACATATTTTGCGAATAGGGATCGTCATCAAATCCAACCACAGATAAATCATAGGGGATGTGAAGCTGCATTTGGCTTGCTACTTTATAAATGAGTGTTGCCAAATAATCGGTTGCGGCAAAGATTGCGGTTGGCCGGGGCGTCATTTGTAGCATATTACGTATTTGAATTTCGGCCGCGTCGCCAATATCAAGTTTAAGCTTTACGAGAGAGTCATTTACTGCAATCCCCGCGCTCGCAAGTCCTTCCTGATAGCCTTGATAGCGCCAGACTCCCCCATGCCCATGAAGGTTGCTCACAAAACCAATATATTTGTGGCCCAACGAAATTAAGTGGTGGAGCACTTTTCTTACCGGTTCTACTTCGTTGGCGTGAATACTGTCACTGAGGTCGATATCCAGAGGGGCTATTCTTATGCAAGGCTTTTCCAGTGCCTTCAGGTGTTGAATAAGCTCTTTATTATCGCAAAGCGGGGGCGCAATGATATAGCCATCCGGGTTAGAGGCATTATGAATATCGCCAATGAGATCGGCGATGTGGCATGTCGCTTTTGTATTCATCGGTCTGACTAATAAGTGATAGCCGAAAACGTCGCAGGTTTGAATTGCACCAGAGATGAGCTGGCTTGAATAAGAATTGTAATCGAACTCGGAATAAAGCAGGGCAATAAGATAAGACTGTTTTGTACGCAGGCGTCGGGCATTAACGTCCGGGCGATAGCCTAGATCATTTATCGCTTGTTTAACTTTCAATTTGTTCTTTTCTTTTACCGTAGGCTCATCATTCATTACTCGCGAAACAGTTTTGGTAGAGACTCCGGCTAATTTTGCAACGTCATACACCGTTACAGTGTCTTTTATTTTCATAACCTAGTTTATTCCTGTTAAAGCCCTCCTAGTTTGCCATAAAAGGAAGTTATTAAAGAATATTAAATTTTTACAGTCACGCAATAAAGACAATGATAGTAAAAATTCCTCATCCGGTTAGTTAATCATTCTATGGTTTTTTAAGATGCTTATGTTTAAAGGTCTGAAGTGGTTTATTTGTTTTTCTTATTTTGACATCGATAGACTTTTTAGCTTATTTGTGTTTTATTTGTTAAGGAAGTTAACAAATATGTGTTCCCGTTGGCGGGTAATAATTGGTGACTCACCGGGCAGTATAAACCGGTTTCTATTAACCAAAATGGAAGGGTAAAATGTTATTTTTCAATAATAAATGTATCTGGTTAGCTGCCAGTTTACTGGGGCTTGGCTTGGCGACGCCGGCGCTGGCTAAAACGCCTGACAAGCAGCGTAACGTGGTCTTTGTGTTGCTGGATGATCTCCGTTATGACGGCATGGGCTTTTTGCAGGAAGAATTGCAAACCCCTAATATTGATAAGCTGGCTGAATCAGGCGTGTATTTTCCCAATGCTGTGGTGACTTCATCTCTTTGCTCCCCAAGCCGTGCCACCATTCTCACCGGCATGACCGCACGCAATCATAAAATCGTTGATAACAACAATTCCAGTGAAGAAGGGTTAATTTTTTTCCCGGAATATCTGCAACAAGTTGGTTATAAAACCGGCTTTTTTGGTAAATGGCACATGGGGTCTCACTCAGATATGCCACGCGAGGGGTTTGATAAATGGGTGAGTTTTCCGGGGCAGGGCGCGTATTTTCCAAGCGACTCGATTCCGCAGCCGTTACTCGATAAAGGCATTGTTAATCTACTTAATATTGACGGACAAAAGGTTAATCAAACTGGTTATATCACTGATGAATTAACCGATTATGCACTCGATTGGTTAAAGAACGATGTGAAAAATAACCAGCCCTTTTTTTTATATCTTAGCCATAAAGCTGTGCATTCAGATGCGAAGCCGCCAGCACGTTATAAAGACCAGTATGCTGATACGAAATTTAAACTGCCTGATTCGGCGGTAGTAACAGAACAAGACGCTAAAAATAAACCTATGTGGGTGCACAATCAGCGTAATAGTTGGCATGGCACGGATTTCTTTTATGCCAGTGACCGCACCATGGAAGAATATCTCAAGCAATATTATGCAACCTTGTCTGCCGTGGATGATAGCCTGGGAGAAATCGTTAACTATCTGAAAGAAAAAAATCTTTATGAAAATACTATGATTGTTTTTTACAGTGATAATGGCTTTTTAATTGGCGATCATGGTCTGATCGATAAGCGTAATGCTTATGAAGGGTCTGTACGGGTTCCTCTGATTATTAGTGCGCCTGGGTTACTGCCGGCAGGTGAAACTAATAAAACGCTGGTCAGAAATCTGGATATGGCGCCAACCTTTTTAGAACTGGCCGGTGCAAACCAGCCTGAGCAGTTTGAAGGAAAGAGTTTTTTACCCGTGGCTTCAGGTGAAGTCTCTGAGCAAGACTGGGATGAGCCGGATTTTGTTTATGAATATTACTGGGAGTGGTCATTCCCGATGACCCCGACGACGTTTGCCATCCGCCGTGGAAATCTCAAGTACATTCAGTATCACGGCGTGTGGGACATAGAGGAACTTTATGATCTGGACGCTGATCCTGAAGAAATGCACAACCTTATTCGTGACCCCGCTTATGCTGAGCATTTATTACCACTTCGTGAAGCTTTGTACGCATCATTAGTGCCGGCCGATAACAGTAAACCTGCGGTGCCATTTAATGCCCGCTTGGCCGAGGGGATGAACCTGCGTAAACGTGACGGTCTCAAAGAAGCCCCTTTCCCGGACTGGTGGCTGGTTGAACCTAACCGCAAAGATAAATTTATGGGGCTGTTCCCGGATACGCCAATGAAAATAGAGGCTCAGAGAAACAAAGAAGTGTATTTTCCTTACATGGAAAACATGAAAAATGGCAGCGCACATTAATCTTGAGTCATCACACTGCTTCACTACAGATTGCGCTTTAAATCGGTAGTGAAGCACTCAAGCCGGTGGGATAGCTGAGTAAGCAACTGTCACTGGCTAATCGGCTATCAAGCCCGGTAGCTTGCGCAATTTCGTCAGGCACTTAGCAATAGCGTAAAAGAAGTTGAAAACCCGATGGATAAATGTAAAAAAAGGGACGCGTTTCAGTAAACGATTGAGGGACTGAGTGATTCACAAGTTGTCTGGTGCAAAATTCATTGCCCTGTGGCTGATGATTTATAGCTACATGGCAATAGCGTCTGAGGGCTATGTTGGTGCGCAAGTTTGTGCGTCTTGCCATCAGCAGGAGGCGACATTGTGGGCTAGCTCGGACCATGCCAACAGTATGTTACCCACCACGCCTGAGTCAGTGCTGGGAGACTTTAGTGATATCACCTTTAGCGCTGGTAACCGAACCAGCCGCTTTTTCACCGAAAACGGCCGCTACTATATTGAGACACCTGATACAGACAATAAACCCACCCGGTTTTTAGTCAAGTACACCTTTGGTTATCGTCCGCTCCAGCAATATTTACTGGATACGGGGAACGGGCGCTTACAAGCGTTTGATGTTGCCTGGGATAGCCGTCCTGCCGAAAAGGGGGGGCAGCGCTGGTATCAGTTACAGGGTAATGAAGTGACCGATCCTGAGCATCCGTTTTTCTGGACCGGATACTATCAAAACTGGAATAGCCGTTGTGGGGCTTGTCACTCCACGGGGTTCGCCAAAAACTACGACTCAGATTCCGGCACATTCAATTCAAACTGGAGTGACGTGAATGTTGCGTGTGAGAGTTGCCATGGACCGGGAGAGATGCATGTAAAGCGGGTAAAAGCTAATCCTGGTTTAACTAAAGGATCAGGGTTACAGGCATTAGGTAAACAACTGGCGTTTCATTTTAATTTGGACGACCCTATTGCCCGGCCCAAGACAGCCTTGCACGGGGCATCGCTGGCACGTGATACCTGTGGCGGTTGCCATGCCCGCCGGGCTGAGTTAGGAGCCCCCGATACGACAAAGCCATTTCATCAGCAATATCAACTTGATGGTGTCACGGAGCCGCTTTATTTTAACGATGGGCAAATTCGTGATGAAGTGTTTATCCTTGGCTCCTTCTTACAAAGTAAAATGGCTCAGGCCGGGGTAACCTGCACGAATTGTCACGATCCTCACTCGGGGCAAACCATCTTACCGGGGGCCCAGGTATGTCTGACCTGCCATCAGGCTGAGACTTTTGCATCACCCACCCACACCAATGGACATAGCGATGCAGACTGCTTGAGTTGCCATATGCCTGAGCGTATATACATGGGCGTTGATGCCCGGCGTGATCACCGTTTTCATCGTCCCTCAGCTAAACATGCAAACAGCGGTTCAGCTTGTACCAGTTGCCATCAGGATGCGTCACCAGAGTGGTTAATACAAGCGCTTGAAGACTGGCCAAAGCGTAACGGCGCCGCAGCGGATACTGATGGAGACTGGGCGGCGCTTAACCAGGCGTTGGCTGACTCAGATGCAAAAGCAGTAACCGGCGCCAATGCCCTGATATTGGCGGATGATTTACCTTCCTTACAACAGGTCGCGTTACTTCAAAAGCTGGTAACCGTGGCACCTCAACAAGCCATTGAGGCTGCGCGCAAGCTGGCTATGTCAGATGATCCCATTGCCCGACGTGGGGCCGCCAACGCTGCCTTATCGCTCCCGCCGGCAGTGCAGAGATCATTGTTAAGTGGGTTGAGCAAAGATAAACAAAAGTCAGTGAGGGTGGAAGTTGCCCGTACATTATTGTCGTTACCGCCTGATACGGTACAAAACCAAGCTTTGGTAAACCAGTTGATGGCCGAGTATAAAAATGTGTTGTTGTCAGGGCTTGATCATCCGGCGGCCAATCAGGGGCTGGCACAACTGGCTTTATTTCAGGGGGATATGGCTGCAGCCAAACATGCCTTTGTTGCTGCGTTAGCGATTGAACCATCGAATCTGCCTTCCTTGCTGGGGTATGCTGATTTGATGCGCAGCATGGGAAATGCCAATGGCGCCGCTGCACTTTATGAAAAAGCACTTCGTTATGGTGCTGATTCTGCCGCTGTGCAGTTTGCATATGGCTTACACAAAATCCGGGAAAAAGCTTATCAGGCAGCGCTACCGCATCTGGCTCGGGCTGCTCAGGGCGAGGATGCAATAGCCAGGTTTGGCTTTGTATACGGCGTTGCACTGTGGCAAACCGGGCAAACAAAGCAGGCAATCGAAGCACTTACTACGAATACAGAGCGGTGGCCGACAGATTATGACACCATAATTACGTTGGTTAAGTATGCGTTTCAGACAAAAGACAAAGAGTCGCTTGGTCAGGCTTTATCTCTTCTCGAGCAATCCTACCCGGATGACCCATTATTGCGACAAATAAAACAGTATCTATGAGCTTACTGAACGCTTTGGCTTACCTGGTTTTCATTATCAATACAGTAAATGGCCCCTGATTGTTAAATTAGCAAAATCAGCAAAGCCACCCGGTATTTGAATTGTTCTGTTACAGTTTTTTGTACACTTATTAAACCGTTGAGGATAGTCTGGTGTTTCTATTTTACTATCATGGCCTAAGTTCAATGAAAAACAGTATGTTCACAGGTAGTCTTTGCAAATCCGTTGCTTTTATCCTTACCGTTTCTGCATGGTCTTTTCAAATTCAGGCTGCCAGCGCACCGTTAACCCAACAGCAAATTAATAATGTAATTGGTGCCAGCGACAGACCGCAGGAAGACAGCAAGCGGGATGAAGCCAGAAAGCCGGCGCAAGTGTTGGCATTTACAGGCGTTGGTCAGGGGGACGTGGTGCTGGACTTTTTTGCTGGCGGGGGCTGGTACACCGAGCTGTTTTCGAAAGCCGTGGGTGAAAAAGGTACCGTATATATGCAAAATGACAGTGTTTACTGGCAATTTGCGCAACAAGATATCATTAAACGTACCCAGGACGACAGATTGCCCAATGTGGTGAGACTGGACAATGTTGCTCTCTCCGAAATGCAAATTCCCGACCAGTCAGTGGATCTTATTTTTGCCGCGTTGGGTTATCACGATATGTATTTCACCGATACTGTTCGCGATGGGAAAGTCGTGACGTTTCGTGACGAAGCTGTCGACTACATGCCAGTACTTAACACTTTTAAACGTATTCTTAAAGAGGATGGGGTGGTGGTCATTATTGACCACAGTGCCAAAGCAGGCTCAGGTTTTCACGCGGCCAACACAATTCACCGCATTGATCCCAATATTATTAAGTACCAGTTTGAAACAGCAGGCTTTAATTTGGTAGAAGAGGCGTTTTATCTGCGTAATAAAGAAGATGATTTGCAAAAATCCGTGTTTGCGCCGGAGATTCGGGGCAAAACCGATCGCTTTATTTTTAAATTTGGTAAATAACCGGCAACCACTTTCAGGTAGCAACGGTTAGCTCGTTGCTACCTGAAAATACTTTGCTAACACGCCCCTCAGCCCGATATTAAATGCCCGCCAGTGACGGGATGTTCTGTTGCAACAATTCAGCAATGTGCGGGAGGTTATTTTGCTCGGCAATTTCCATGGGCGTCAGCTGCGGTGGAATATAGTTTTCCGTTTTGAAGTTGGCCTCGTATCGCCACGTCAGAGTGGATGGCTCACTACGCTGATTGGGATTAGCGCCAAGCGCCAACAGCTTAGCAACCAACTGGGGCCGATTGGCTTTCACGGCGGCATGGAGCAGTTGATAACCATCCCGGTCGTAAGCGGAAACAACGTTATTAATGCCTTGCTCATCCATCAACGTTGGCAGCTCACCCATGTACCAGGTTAAAAAAGCAAAGTTCTTTGCATACACCGCAAGTTGGGTGGTTGTGGTGCCGTCTTTGGCGGCAGCAAATACGTCGGCGCCCAGTGAGATGGCCATTTGAGCTGTTGTTACATCCTGACTTTTGATAGCAAAAAAAAGCGGGCTGTACCCCTCAAGGGTTTGTGCATTGATGTTGGCACCGGCGTTCACCAGGTAAGTCAGGTTGGGGGTATTGCCCTGTGCTGCCGCAAACATCAGAGCGGTTTGGCCTCGCTGATTGCTGGCGTGGATATCCGCGCCAAGGCCTGCCATTCTATCTAATACTTCGCTGGTAGCTGAGCCAGCACACAAATGCAATGCTGTGGTGCCATCTTCCACTGCATCGCCAGGGGTTGCCCCGGCTGCCAGTAAAGCGTTGATGACCTCTGAATTACCGTAGCGGCAGGCCTGAATAATTGGCGTGAAACGGTTACCGGCGGTGGGATTGGCATCAGCACCGTTTTCCAGTAAAAGAGTAACCAGTTTCGGATCCTGCGTTTCCACAGCCCAGGCCAGCAAACTGGCGTTATCGGGCAGCGGGCGATTAACATCAATCTGGCTGCTAAGCTCTGCTAGTAGGCTTATATCTGAGGCCAGAATAGCCTGTTTGGCCCTGATGAGCAGGTCATCGTGTTGCTGGCTGGTTAGCGCAGGTTTCACTTCGGTGAGCTGCGACTCAGACTGACAGGCCGATAACGCGGCAATGCCCAGCGTTACTAAAAGGGCTTTAACCGGGTGATTTATGATTGGTTTCATGACTTACTCCTCAGGCAATCAAACCGTCCAGCGGCCCGGTACTGTCGCCAAAGCTATCCACCGGCACGTTCATTTGTTGCAATACCGACAGCAACAAATTGCACATTGGCGTGTGTTTCTTAGCGGCGATATGGCGGTTTCCTTCCAGGCCGCCACCGGCGAGTATGATGGGCAAATCCATATGATCGTGTTCGTTCGACTCACCTATACAGGCGCCACGGACCACATAGGTATTGTCGAGCAGATTGGATTCTCCGTCCGGGATGCTGGCCATTTTCTCCAGATAATCGGCAAACAGCTGCATGTGATAGGCGTTGATTTTTACCAGTTTATCAATTTTTTCCGGAATATTCGCATGGTGGCTAAGAGCATGATGACCGTCTGGAATACCCAGATTGTTATAAGCGTGATTACTCAGTTCCCGGCCAAGCATAAAAGTACTCACCCGGGTCATATCCGTTTGCAGTGCGAGCATCTGCAGGTCGAGCATGATCTTCACGTGTTCTTCGTAATCCACAGGAATATTCGCTGGCACGGTAAAGCCTTCCAGATCCATTTCTATCGCCGTGTCCCGGGCTTTGGCAATGCGCCGTTCTACATCACGAACAGACTCCAGATACTGGGCCATTTTATGCCGATCGTTAACGCCTAAACGCTTATTGACCCGCTTGGCTTCATCGTTAATAAAATCGAGAATACTGCTCTTATGGGCCAGTCGCATCTGGCGGGTTTGTTCGTCGATTTGATTGCCGTCGCCAAACAGGTGCTCAAATACATCGCTGGGAGCCACCATAGCGGGCAACGCCTGGGTGGGGCTCTTCCAGGAAATAGTGTTGGTATATGTACAGCTGTAATTGATATCACAGCTGCCCATTAAGCTGGGCGGCTCGATACCCAGCTCAAGAGAAGCGAGCTGGGTGTCTTTGGCAAAGTAACGGGCGGCTACCTGATCGGCAGAAATACCGCATTGAATATCCGCACCCTCGGTGGCCTTGGCATGAACCCCGGTTAAAAAGGCCGGGCAGCTGCGCCCATGGCCGGCCGGCGGTGCACCAAAAGCGCTGGCCTGATAATGAGCCAGACCCGAGATAACCGAAAACTTATCCCGCACTTTTTCAAGGGGGTTCAGAATTGGCGTCATCGCGTAATTTTTGCCGGCAGTTGCCGGTGTGTAACGCTGCATTCTTACGCCGTTAGGCGAGTAAAAAACGGTCATCCTTTTGGGGCGCTGCTCGAGGGATTTTGCCATGGCAGCAGGCACCAATGATTCCATCACCGGCAACGCCATGCTAACGCCCAGGCCTTTTAAAAAGGTGCGGCGGGATAACGCTGAATTACGGCGCTTTAGCGAATTGTTGTGGTTCATTAGCTGCCTCTGGTGCTTTTTTAAAGTTAAATGGCGTACTGGTTACAACCGCTTCGACAATGCTGTGAATGCGGTAATTGTCTTTACTGGCTTGTCTGGCGATGCTACGGATGACTGGCTGATCGTAGGCTTCTAATCCGCGGCCCAGTGCATAAGTGAGCAGGCGGTCGATAAAGGCCTGGGTAAAGCGTTCCCGTCTGTCCCACAGGACATCGTGCAGGCCGCTAAGCCCCTCAAATTGAGTGCCATCAGGCATGGTGGCGCTAACGTCAATGGCCTGGTCGGCATAGCGGGTACGAAAAGCGCCTACAGCATCATATTGCTCAAGTGCCAGCCCCAGAGGATCCATGCGTACATGGCAGGCGGCACACACCGGGTCGGCCCGGTGCCGTTTTAACTGTTCTCTGGCCGACAGCGCCATACCGTCGTGCTCGGCAACCAGTGCAGGTACGTCTGGCGGCGGAGGCGGAGGGCTGGCAGCAAGCAGGTTATCCAGGATCCACTTACCTCGTTTGACCGGTGAGGTATGATTGGGATTGGAGGTCAGGGTTAAGATACTCGCCTGGCCTAGCAATCCGCCGCGATGGGATTGGTCGGTTAAACTGACTTTGCGTAAGGCATAGCCTTTAACGCCGTCGATACCATAATGCTGTGCCAGTGGTTCATTAAGGTAACTGTAATCGGCATTTAAAAAGTCGAATATGGATAAATTGTCTTTCAGGATCCGCGTAAAGAACAGTTCTGTTTCGCCCTGAATGGAATGCCTGAGCGGGATAGTAAACTCTGGAAATTCAAACACATCCGGAAAATGGTAGGGCAGGTTACGTAAATACAACCATTGTCCGGCAAAGTTATCGGTAAGTGCGCTGGCTTTGTCTGATGCCAGCATGCGTTTGATTTGCTGCTTAAGCACCTGCGGCTCTCTTAACTTACCCGCCCTGGCCAGTGCGGTGAGCTCTTCATCCGGCAAGCTGCTCCATAAAAACAACGCCAGACGGGCGGCGAATTCTGTATCACTAATGCGGTAAACGCTGCCAGGCTCAACCTCGGCGGGGGGCACTTCCTGCAGGTATAAAAATTGGGGTGATACTAACAGGGCCTGCAACGTGGTGGCGATGCTGGCGCGAAAGCCTACATCTTTGCGGGCGCGTTTAAATATCGCCAGTAAGGGCTGTATATCGCTATTGTTAACCGGGCGGCGATAGGCCTCTGTAGTTAAGCGACTGATAATTTGCCAGGCACAATTAAGCTCCGACTCGTCGCTGGCTCTCGCTTCAGGCAGGCAGCTAAAAATTTTGCGGGTGCTGGCAGTTTGCCATGAGGTATTAGTTTGGTCTGAATCCAGCGGCCCGATCACCTCTATCTCCAGCACATCGCGTAAAAAAGCTGCCTGTGAAAAGCGCGCCGACAGATGATAAGAAGGAACCTGAGTTGAATAGCGACGTGCACCATCCACAATAAAATCGAGATCCAGCGTTTTCGGCTCTCTGTCGGGCAGGACTACGTAGTCGGTACCTTTGCGGACTGTGGGCACATGTTCGCTGAGCGCCAAATCTTTACGAAAACTCATCCCGATTTCATGGCTGCCTGCGCTTAGCCTGAGCTTGTGACTGTAGCGATGAATATCAAGCCGATCGACCTCGTTGTTGGTATTGGCATTTAAATAGCCAGCGATTTCATACACACCGCTTAGCGGAGCATAAAAGGCAAAACTGCCGCCGCCTCTGGAGTCCAGCGGAAGTGCATCACTCATGCGCAGATCAAACGCGGGCACGCCGCTGTTTTTCACCGGGCCGTCTTTAGGTACTATGTAGGTTTCTTTACCGGCAGCATCGCCTGCGGTCCCGGTAGCCAGTTTGCTGAGCTTGCCGGCCACAAATATATAGCGTTCAAGCAGTGTGGTGGAAACCCCCAGTACATCCGCGTTGTTATCGAATCCATAGCCTGAATCATCGCCGGGCAGGGCGTCGGCAATGTTCACATCCAGGGCCAGCAGGTCCTGTACTGAACGAGTGTATTCGCTGCGGTTTAAGCGTCGGATAGTTGCTCGGCCCGGATTAGGGTGAGCGGCGCTGTACTGATCCAGCGAACCTTCCAGCCAGTCCAGAAAGGCCGATTTTTCCTGTGCGGTTAACTGTTTTTTATCGGCCGGTGGCATGTCGCCCATGGCAACCGATTTAAGAATGCCTTCCCACAGCTTTTGATTTTTGCCTTTGGTGATGTCGCTCACATGAATATCGGCCACCGACCAGTTCCCGGCAAACTCGTAGTCGTTGTGGCAGGTTTCGCACCGGTCGTCGATGATGTCGGCAGCCAGATCGCGGGTAAACAATTGTTGTTCTGCCCGGGCAGAGGAATAAGGGCCCATGCCTGAGGCAAATAACCAGCAAGAAATTAACAGGCCGCAAGCCTTGCGGGGAAAGTTCAACTTTGGGGAGATATAAAAGACCATTTGCACTCTCTTAGCGCAACTGCAGTGCTAACAGTGCGATTTACGAATAAGTCAGAGAAAGAAGCACTTTATATGCCAAATGTCTTTCTAATCAGAAGGTTACCTCTTCAGAATGTTATCAGTTTGTGTGTGGGGGAAGGTTAGCAGCTGGCATAAACGGGGTCGTTATTGCTAACTATCTGATACTTAGATTAAAACAACAGGATACCGATAAAGTATTAGTGTTGAGCGGACATTAACATTCTAATAACCGAAAAAAGGAGCAAAAGTCTGATGCACCACATTGATCAATTGTTCGCGGACATGTCTGCCGTTACAGCGATAAGCGATAACCAATGGCAGGTTACTCACCCCGGTTTGCCCGATGATTGGGGGCAGGGGCGTACGGCCTTTGGTGGGATCAGTGCGGCGATGGTGCATTATGCGCTGAGTCTGGTCGTGGCGCCGGATCGCGCCTTGCGCACCTTTCACACTAACTTTGTTGGCCCGGTGGTATTTGATGAACCCTTTGAAGTTGTTATAGAGCAGTTACGCGCCGGCCGCAATATGTCGCAATATCTGGTAAGGCTGAATCAGGCAGGCAAAGTCAGCGTTTGCGTGCAGGCCTGTTACGGTGTTGAGCTAGCCTCGACATTGCATATCAACAAGTTACCCTCGCATCAATTTGAACCACCAGAGATGGCAACGTTAATGGGAACCGATGCTGATAAACTGCCGCGGTTTTTCCACCATTATGATCTGGCTATGGTGGAAGGGCAACGCCCCTTCACTGGTAGTGCAGACTGTCATTATCACGGCTGGATGCGTAACCACGCGCCGGTAAAGCAATTTGGCCATACTCACCTCATTGCGTTGATTGATGCCTGGCCGCCAGCACTGGTGCAGCAGCTGGAAGTCCCGGCACCGATGAGTACGGTAAGTTGGGATCTGGAGTTTGTGAACCCGCTTATTCCGGTTGCCGGTAACCCATGGTTTGCGTATGAGGTAGATACTCAATTTGCCGCCAATGGCTATGCCCATACCGAAGCAAAAATATGGGATGAACAAGGGCGTTTAATAGCACTGAGCCGACAGGCGGTGGTGGTGTTTGACTAAAAGCTTTTTGCTAAGGAATTTATAGAACCTGACAAAGAGGTTTTTATTTAATTATTATTGGGTTGTCGTGATCCTTATAACGATTGTCGGTTGATTGATAACCAGTTGTTAATAACCTGACTTACTCTGCATACGACTGTAATGTAGAAGGGAAAAGTCATGCTGAACAAACATAAATGGTATTTGGGCTTAACAGGTAAGGTTGTTATTTTGTCATCCTTACTTTCCGGATGTGGTGGAGGGAGTGATGAACCCGATCCACAGCCAGCACCACCTCCGCCGGCGAATATTGCGCCAGTAGCTAATGCCGGAGGTGACATCTCTGCAGATGAATACGAAACCGTTGAACTGTCAGCGGCTTCCAGTACTGATAGTGATGGAAGTATTGCCTCCTTTTTGTGGGAGCAAACCAGCGGTACCCCAGTTTCGTTATCTGCCACTAACACGTCTGAAGTTTCATTTGCTGCGCCGGAAATTGACGAAGATGAGACCCTGACTTTTACGTTGACGGTAACAGATAATGATAACAGCAGCGCTACTGATACTATTGAGGTACAGGTAGTTAATAATTTGGCTCCGACAATTGAGATTGACACTTTGCAATCTGTGTCAGAGATGTCTGAGGTCAGTATCTCGGCAACCGCTGCTGATAGTGATGGAGAAGTGGCTAGCTATTTATGGACTCAAACGGCCGGCACGCTGGTCGAGATTAGCGAGCCTTCCGGCACGGCTATTCAGTTCACGGCACCGGAAGTGCAAAGTGACGAGACTCTGGGGTTCGAGCTACAGGTAACCGATGATGACGGTGATGTCACTGTTAAAGTCGTTAACCTTCTCATTACTAATACCATTACCAGCGAAAACTATTTCGGCGAAGCGGCATATGAAATTGATCCCAATACGGGGACATTTGTAGATTTTGCATCAGCTGACATTGATGGCGACGGTGACATGGACATCGTTTATGCAACGCCTGTTAGTATTACATGGTTGGAGTTCGACGATAATAATTATTCGGTGGCCGGTTCCATAGGGGCAGATGGCGGTAATTTTGTAAAAGTTGAGGACATTGACGGTGACGGTGATATGGATGTTTATAGCAGTCCCGCGAGTAACCTTTACGTGCATCTGAATGATGGCAACGGCAACTTTACAACTTTGAATTTTTCGGTAGCACAAGAGTTTTTTTATTCAGTTGTTACTGCCAGGTTTGCTGATATGGACGGCAACGGCACTCCGGATATAGTTATCGGAGGCCAGTTAAACAGCACACCAAGTGCTACCGGATTATATATTTATTATAGCTCTGCTCTGAATGTGTTTGACTCTGGTATGCGTGTTGGCACGACCGGAAACCGGGTATATGAATTGGAGTTAGATGACTTCGATGGGGATGGGTTGATGGATATCGTCTACATCGATAATGCTAATGATGCCGTTAATATTATTACGCAAAACAGTAACAATACCTTCGACCCTGAGGTTACTATCGCTAATGTACCAAGCCCATACAGGTTGATAAAACTCACTAATAGTGAAGGGAATTATAAGCTGTTAGTCAGCTCGGGTGAGGGATTGTACACCGTTGATAGTAATGGTGCAGTGCTTCAGTTATCCTCCGGTGCTTCGTCGCTTATTGATACTGCTGATATTAACAACGATGGCAGCGACGATATATTAGCGTCTGATTACACTAATAACACCTATATGTATTTTGAAGCCCAAGCCGATGGAAATTACGCAGAAGGCGTGACACTTTTGGCGCTCCCGGAGCAATTTACACCACGTGGTATTATGTCCAATGATGTGGATGCGGATGGTGATTGGGATATTATAGTGAGTCACGGGCAATCTGCACAGCTTGAAATATATCTTAACTCCCTTACATCAGCACCTGGTTTTCCTGATACATCTTCTGAATGCCCTGCGGTACTTACAACACTTCATAACCCTGATATCGGTTCCAGTACCATTGTTACGGCAGCTCCGCCGCAAGAGTTGCCAACCAGTACTAATGAATTGGCCTGTGCCGATCCCATCAGTAACGGAGCTTTGATTACCATTGAGAGTGGCCCTTATGACGATGCTATAGTTGGTTCTGCTCTACCATGGTATGAAGTAAAAGTGGATGCTGGCAACGATGTCTGCGACGGGGTGACGGGGTTTGCGTCGGTATCTACTATTCGCTACACCGAAGACCGCTGCAATGGTTCGGATGCGTTACTGACCGATACGGTTAGCCTGTTGGATGCCCCTAGTTTCAATAACGGTAATGCGCTGTGTATCAATTTCACAAACACCTCCGTTATTACAATGGGAGCGCAACCAGATGCTCAGCTTGGCTCGTCGCTGCAATGGCAACAGGTTGAAGTGATAAATGGTCCCTGTGCTGGGTTAACTGGCTTCGTGGATAATTCAGTAGTTAGTCAGTAATACCTTTCTTTTTAATGTAGTTGGTGCGTCATGTCATGTACCAACTACATTGATAGTCGGAATTAAATCCTGTCTGTAACCCCCCTGTTTTGATGTAAACTAAATCTATTCTATGGCCGTAACTTAATTTTTGTTGCGACAAATTAAATTACTATCTGCATTATGATTTCGGTTTCACAATTAATCAGGCAGCACCCTGGTATCTCTATACCAATAATCGATAAACTCTCCCTGGAAGTGTCCGCTGGCCAGTCGGTGAGTATCCAGGGCGCATCCGGCTGTGGTAAATCTACTTTGTTAGCCTTACTGGCCGGCTTTGAAAAAAGCTCCGGCGGCTCAATAGTGATTGCCGGTCATTCTTTGGAGAACTTGTCTCAGGAGGCGGCCGATGCGTTTCGAATGCAACACCTTGGCGTTATCTTTCAGCAGTTTAATCTGCTGGACTGTTTTAACGTTTGGGATAACGTGGCTTTTACTGCCCGCTTAAAAGGTAACTACAACGCAGAACGTCAGCAAACCTTGCTCAACAAACTGGGGCTGGCGGAGCGGCACAAAGCGCCGGTCAGTATGCTTTCCGGTGGCGAACAGCAACGGGTAGCCATTGCCCGCGCGCTAAACCATCTGCCTGATGTGGTACTTGCCGATGAACCCACCGGAAACCTGGATGAGCATACCAGCGATGTGGTGAGTCAGTTGTTGTTTAGTTATTGTCAGGAGCAGGGCGCTGCGTTGGTGGTAGTTACCCACAGCCCGGAGGTTGCCAGGCGCGCTCAAATTCAGTATCGGCTCCATCAGGGCCGGCTAGCGCTAGTATAATGTCGCGGGCCATGCGAGTTCTTATCCTGGCACTGCGCACTCAACTGGCCACCTATCGGCGGCGGTTCTGGGAGCCATTGCTAATCGTGGTGGCCATCTTTATTGCCAGCGCCGGCCTGACTGCTGTCACACTTATCAATGCCGGTGCGTCTTCGCAGTTAAAGCAGTTTGTCCTAGGGGACGTACCGGTTAATTTTCAAGTTGTTCCGCGCAGTGAAAATAACCCAATCACGCGCTCTGATTATGCAGAGCTTCGGCGGCAAGGGCATAACGCCTTAGTGGCTTACACTCAAACGGGTGATCGGCTAGCGGTTGATACGGTGACACTGTTTAATCTGCTGCCAGAGACTAATCGTGATACATCACAGCAAAACAGCTTTGCACAGCAAGCGGCGCTGAATGGTATTGAAGATATCAATCAGTTTTACCGCGGTGATGTGACTTTACAGACCCATCCGTTAAGCGGCCTGCTGGTGGTGGGGGAGTTGTCGCCCGAGCATTATAAGTTGCTCGAAGAATCACTCCCTGCACATCTTCATATAGAACCTTTTGCGTTGACTTCTTCTGCCAACAATCTGAGTGATAGTTTTAGTTTAAACCTGTGGGCCATGGGTGCATTGATGGTGCTGGTGAGCGTCTTTATTGTGTTTAATGCCTTTAATCTGCTGTTGGCCGCGCGCACGCCGGTGTTGGTAAAGCTGCGCCAACTGGGCGTTAGTCAGACAATATTGCTCCGGGTGTTGCAACTGGAAATGTTTACCCTGGCGCTTGTTGGCGCGATTGGCGGAGTATTTGCCGGGGCTTCGCTGGTTAGTGCTATCACGCCGGTGCTGAGTAACATTTACCGGTTTTTACTGGACGGACAGTTTAGCAGTGGTCAGTTTTCCATGCCGCGCCTGATGCTGCTGGCCGTGGTGTTTTGTGCAATCGCGGTGGTGATAATGGGGCTGTTGATCAGGCAACGTCTGGCCCACAGTCTGGCCCGGCGCAGTTATCTAGTGGCAGCGTTTAAGCGGCGTTTTAAACCGGTCTATAATGTCTGGCTGTTGCTGAGCCTGGTGTTAGTCACGCTTGGTGCGTGGCTGGTAGCCAGTCAGCTCCAGGCGCTTTTGTATATTGGTCTGGTACTGATTGCCGGTTGCACCACGGTGGTGGTGTTGATGCCGCAATTAATGAGCCTGGTTGCACGGCGGATAAGTACAACAAAGCCGCTGTTACACTGGAGTATGCACAATGCGGTGAGTCTGTCGCAGCGCACCAGACTGGCGGCCTGTGCATTTTTTATCGCATTGGCGGCCAATATTGGCATGAATGTAATGGTCGACAGTTTTCGCCAGGCTACCGAGCAATGGCTGGAACAACGCCTGTTTGCACCGTTTTATCTCTACACAGATTTTGAAGGGGATCTGTCGGCCGAGGAGGGTGCGCCGGTGCCGTTGCTGGCCCGCTATGGTAAAAACGTCCGCGTTAATGGGCAAACCCTTGAGCTACGCAGCTTTCCCGATGGCGCTGAGTATCAGCAGTATTTAATGCTTGATGACCAGTCGCCCTCAGCCTGGTCAGCCTTTCATGCACAGCGCGGTGTGTTCATTAATCAACAACTGGCCTATCGACAGCAGCTTAACACCGGTGATGCTGTTAGCCTGCCTTTAAACGCCGGGCTGCAGGTCTTTGAAATAGTAGGCGTGTATCCGGATTACGGTAACCCTAAAGCGCAGGTGTTGTTGCCAGAGGCGTTGCTTTCTGGTGAGTATGCGTTGATTTCAGCTTATGCTGCTTTTGCCTCGTCTTCCGATCAGGCTGCGCTTGAAAGCTGGCTTAACGAGCAGAGTGAGTCGGCACGTCTTATCCCGCGAGGCAGCCTGATTGAGCAGTCGATGATGGTGTTCTCCCGCACATTTTTAACCACTGATACGCTAAACCTGGTCACTATGCTGGTGGCCGCGCTGTCGTTTTTTGTATCGATTACGCTGCTGGTGATGGATATTAAGCCGCAGCTGTTGTTGCTGCGCAGCGTTGGCGTCAGCCCGTTGCGCATCAAGCTGTCGTTGTTTGCGCAGTATTGTTTTATTGCCGTGAGTTGTGCGCTGCTGGCACTCCCATTTGCGCTTTTACTGGCCTGGCTGCTGGTGAATAAGGTGAATCGTTTTGCCTTTCACTGGACTTACCCGTTGATCCTCGATCCGATGATTATTATGCAAAGTTTGCTAATCGGGCTGGGTCTCTTATTGCTACTCATGGCATTGCCGCTTGGCAGGTTACAGGCCCGATTTTATTCGCAGCAGGAGGCATTATGAACAGAATATGGCTTTTACTGCTGGTACTGGGCTGTGCTTTTTCTGCGCCGTTGCACTCTCAACAAGACAACCGTGCTTCACTGTTTGGCGGTTTTAAAGCTGACAATAAGGCGCAGGTAAGCATTGCACAACCTGTGTTTTTACCCGCCGATCACGCACCGCATCCCGGCTATCAGATTGAGTGGTGGTACCTTACGTTACTGTTGGAAAATGAGGCAGGCGAGCCGTTTAATTATCAGTTTACCTTGTTCAAATTTGCCCGCCCTGAGTTGGCTTCGAATTGGGGCGACGGGATTGTGTGGATGGGGCACTCCTCGTTGCACACTCAGACTCAGCATTATTTTGCTGAAAAATTTGCTCAACAAGGAACGGGGATCGCCAGCTTTAGTGCTGCGCCGGTAGCGTTTTATATTGATAACTGGCAGTGGCAAAGTCAGTGGGAGACAGCGCTATTTCCTGCAGCGCTCAATACCACATCTGGCCCCGCAGTGCTTAAACTCAAACTGACTGCCGATAAGCCGTTTGTAAAACACGGCCAACAGGGCGTGAGTTTTAAAACCGGCGACGGACGTTATCGTTCGTACTACTACAGCCAGCCGTTTATTAACGCCAGCGGCCAGATCATGTTAGATGGCGAAACCCATCAGGTTAGCGGCCTTGGTTGGTACGATCACGAATGGACATCGCAACTGGCCGACGAGGATGCGCTGGGGTGGGACTGGTTTTCACTGCACTTTGGCGACGGGCGAAAACTGATGGCCTTTACCATGTACGTGGAGGGCAGTGAGGCATACACCACAGGGACGTTAATCAGTGCACAAGGCAAACCGCAAACGTTGGGGCCGGACGAGCTGCAAATTGTATCACTTAACACCAGTGAAGTCGCGGGCCGGGATATCCCTACCGAGTGGCAAATTAGCATTCCCGAGCAGCAAATCGACATTACTACTAAAGCGTTTAAATCCAACCAGTGGAATGACAGCCGCTTTCCGTATTACGAAGGGGCTATCACGTTTAGCGGCAGCCATGCTGGTAAGGGTTATATGGAGCTTACCGGTTACTGAGTTGAAGCTGTTCAGCCCGGGGAAAAGCAGCTGGTGCATTCGCTGAAAGGTAAATAGCCTCAGCCACCTTGCGGCGTGGTTTTACGACTCGTTATCGAAATCAAACTAAAAAACAGGATGAGGTACAACGGCATATCAATAAACGTGGTATAGGTTAACCACTGATCTTCGGTAAGCAGTATCGCCACAGCGTAATTAATGCCTGCCATTATTAGCCCGAGAACACTAAGCCCTATCACGAAAGGCTGATGTTTAACCGGCGAGTTCAGGTAACGCTCAAAACGCGGTGCAAAATACTTACCTTTGCGAAATACGCCGTCGGTTAGCAATACCAGTGCGCCCAGAATGCCCATTATTGTGCTTTTTAACTGCACAAAAAATTCGCTGTCGAAAGTGAGAGATAACAGTGCGGATATCAATAGCATCACCGTACCAAAAACCGCAAAGCCGCCAAGTAAATCCACTTTAACAAAGCGCTGTACCACCACCAGAGCTAGGCCTAAAGCGATGCTGGTAAATGCCGCCAGGGTTAGGTCGCCGGTTGTTTTGGACACAATAAAAAACGCCGCCCCTAAGCCGATATCCGCAAAGATAGAGTGTTTGTTTTTCTGCCACTGGTCAGTTTGTTTCTGGCGCACTTGTTTAAGCGTTTCAGTATCTTGTGCACCGGTTAGTTTTTGTAATTTTTTATCGGCAAAGTCAATGTCTTTGCCCGGGTGACTGGCATAGATACACTCATCGTCCTGGTAAACCTCAATACCCACTGTCAGCCAGTTGATGTAGCCCACGGACACTTTTAGCGTATTGTCTGCGTCATCACAACGGACGCTGTGAGTAAGCACTTTAAGCTCGTCGATAAAGTTACCGCTTAATTCATCAATCAGCTTTCCTTCCTTATAAAGCCTGGAGGTATAACTGGTCAGCGAATACGAATATCTGATTTCGTAGCGATAGTTTTTATAGTGGAAAGGACGGCAGTATGTCCATATACGCATTAGCAATCTCCTGTGTAAATGCGGATTATCGGCTTACTGGTAATACACGGTGATTTTTGCCCGGTTATTATTTAAATGACGGTATCTTAATATCACAATGCTGTTCTGCTTCGGTGATATTTTTGCTGTACTGAACCATAAAATCGAGCTGTACAGACGACCGGGCAGGCTGGTTATTCGGGTTCGCGGCTGTGGGTTTCCAACGCCACCGTTTTAAGGCTTCGATGGCCTTTTCATCGAATACGCGTTTGGGGTAAGAGTCGGTTACTTTCTGTTGTGTGGCTCTGCCACTTTGGTCGACTACAAAAGATAGATTTACACAACCAGACAAACCGTCCTTTGCTGCACTGATAGGGTATCGGGGATTTACCCGTTTTGCCAGGCTCCATAGCGAGTCGAATTCAGACTCATCCGCCGCTACTGGCTGCGCTACTTCGTTACCAACAGCCTGTGTATCTGTGTTCAGTTGGTTACTCGCACAGCCGGCAAGCAGGGTCATCAGACTGATAAAAAAGTACTTCTTCATGGCTATATCCTTTAGCTAAATGAGTGGGCAGCGATTTATAGCAAAATTTTAGCTGCGCGTCATCAGCCAACGCGGCTCACTACCCGTTGGGCCAGTTCGGATAAGCGCATATTCTGTTCCATGGCACTGCTTTGCAGTTTGCGGTAAGCCTGCTGCTCAGATAAACCGCCTTGTTGCATTAGCAGTAACTTGGCGCGGTCGATGACTTTTTGCTCATTAAGCGCCTGCCTGGCAGCACTGAGTTCGTCGGCCATATCCTCAATACGCTGAGCCTGACCGCGGATAAGGTCGTAAAATGATTTATGCGCCGACAGGGCAGAGCCTTCAGGCAGTTTTTTCGCTTCTCTTCCGGCGCCCTTAAGGCCCTTTACCGTATTGTCATAAAGCATGGTAATAGGCGTATCAGTAAGTGGTGGTGAATTGTTCAAAGATGCGATCAGCAGTTCATGATTGCGCAGCTCTTCTTCGGCCTGTTGAATACGCAGGGTAGCCTGGTCGGTGAGGCGGTCGGTCAGATGCTCTTCAATAGCCTGCATGGCATCGATACGCTGGGTAGCGATGTCGTACCAGATCTCACTGAGTTCAGCCGAACATTCTCCACCCGAGGCCAGCGATTGGATCATCGCCCTTAACCGGGTGATCTGGGTGGCGGTGTCACTGGTTTGCTGTAACTGCCACATTTGCATTTCTTCTTCATCAGCAAAGTTTTCGAAGGTTTCAAAGCAGTGCAATTGCGAATCACTAAGAGCACTCACCCGATCGCCCAGGTCACTGTCGAAGTGACTCTCGGCAAAGCCAATGGCACCCCACGCCCGTTCCTGTCCGGCGTATTCTTTGCCCTGCATAAAGTTAAACAGGGCTACCAGTAAGCGTGTCATGGTTGGATCGCTGGCCACATCGGCTGCCTCAAATACCACGTCGAGTAAACCGGTAATTAAGCGGCAGTACGCATTGGTAGATTCCAGCGGCGTAAGCTGTTGCTCGGTAATTTTATTGCGTAAATCGGGTAGGTGATCCATACCCTGCAGGGCAAAGGTGATACTGCTGAGCAAACGCATGGACTGGCCATTATCGTGCTGGCCAAGGTAAAGTGATTTAAGCAGGCTGCGTAAATCCTGCTCACAGTGTTCACTGGCTGTTATTTGTTGCTGGCGTTGTTCACCAAACCGGTCACCCTTTGAGCCTAAGAACACATTGCTTAAACCACGCTCGCGCTGGAGCTGGTGAATCATGTCTTTAACGGCCTTTACCGTTCGGCAGTTAGACGATAAATGCTGTAGTGCCTGAATTTCCTGATGCTTTGCTGACAATAAAAATCGCTTGGTAATGTCACTGTGTTTGCTCATCAGGCGCTCCGTAACGTGGGCTGGCTAGTAAACTTCAAAGGCAAGCAATTCTTATTCCTATGTAATACTTTGGTCGCAAAGCATGCAGTTTGTGTTTTAAACAGGCAGTAATAAAGCGTTTTGCCGAAAATACGTGCAATGCTTGCCGCCGCAAAGAAAGTTGCACCGTTTTTAATGCACTTTAATGGTGAAACTGCGCTATCGTGGCGCGACAAGCTAACGATTATGCGTGTTGAAAAATCGGCGGTTTATTTTAAGTTATTGATAATATTGATTAATTTATTATTTTTTGAGTTGGCACCGAAATTGTATTTGTAAAATCAGCAAACCGTAATGGTTTTACAATTGGAAAAGAATTCGGATAAAGGCGTCCGCAACTTACTTCTCAGGGGGTGAGTGCGGACGCCTTTTTTTGTGCCTGACGATTGTAACGAGGTGTTTGTGGGTGTGTTTTTGTTCAATATATTTAGGTGATTAATATGGCGTATTTACTACCTTCTGAGTTTGCAACCAAAATGGTTGATGCGGGTGAATCGAAGATTTACATGTCGACCCGTGACACGTTAATTCGTGCTTTTATGGCTGGTGCTATTCTGGCGCTTGCTGCAGTCTTTGCGATTACAATCGCCGTTAAAACCGGCGTGTTTCTGATTGGGGCTATCCTGTTCCCGGTTGGTTTCTGTATGCTTTATCTGATGGGCTTTGACCTGTTAACCGGTGTGTTTGTACTGGCGCCGCTGGCCTGGCTGGCTAAACGGCCTGGGGTTACCTGGCCGCAAATTTTACGTAACTGGGGGCTGGTGTTTGTGGGTAACTTTGCCGGTGCGTTAACCGTTGCCTTTATGATGTCGTTTATCTTTACCATGGGTTACAACACCGATGGCGGCGCTATTGCTACCAAGGTGGCGGGTATCGGTGAGGCGCGTACTCTGGGTTATGCTGAATACGGTGCAGCTGGCTGGTTTACTATTTTTATCCGCGGCATGCTGTGTAACTGGATGGTATCACTGGGTGTAGTGGGTGCGATGATTTCTACCCATGTGAGCGGTAAGGTACTGGCGATGTGGATGCCTATCATGCTGTTCTTTTTTATGGGTTTTGAACACTCAGTGGTTAACATGTTCCTGTTCCCGTTTGGTCTGATTATGGGTGGTGACTTCTCTGTGATGGATTATTTTATCTGGAACGAGATCCCAACAGCTTTAGGTAACCTGGTAGGTGGTTTAGCGTTTACCGGTCTGACGCTTTATTCAACTCACGTTAAAACGGCACCTAAGCGTGTACTTGCCACAGGTGGTACTAACAAAGCAGTGCCTGCGGCGAAAGTGAACGATAAAGTATAAGATTTTATGCCTGAAGTACGCTGGGGAGCATTCTCCGGCAAAGGAATAAAAAACATTAATCAGGACTGTCACGCTGTGACAGTGCCTGATTTTTCGCGTTTGCAGCGTCGTGGCGTGATTGCCGCCGTAGCAGACGGGATCAGCAGTAGTCAGGTAAGTCAGTACGCCAGCGAACTGGCTATAAATGAGTTTGTTCGCGATTACCTGATGACTGCCGACGTATGGTCACCAGCGCGTGCCGCTGAGCTGGTCCTGCGAACCCTTAACACCCGCTTAAATATCAAGTCACAGCTTAGCCCTTATCGGGACAATCCGGATAAGGGCTACGTGTGTACTTTTAGTGCCGTGCTGCTGCATGGTGACAAAGCCATCTTGCTGCACTGCGGTGACAGCCGTATTTATCATGTGCGTCAGCATCAGGCCCAATTGTGTACCGAAGATCATCGTCAGCAAGGTGAGGGCGGCCAGTATTATTTGAGTAATGCACTGGGTATTAAGCCCGAACTAAATGTCGATATTAGCGTCAGGGATATTCAGTCCGGCGATACCTTTGTAGTGATGACCGACGGTATTGCCGAAACGCTTGGTGTCGAAGACTGGTTAGCCGTTTTACATCAAGCTAACACCGACTCTGACTTAAATAAGGGCTGCGAACAGATTGCCACTATGGCGCTGGATTTTGGTTGTAATGATAACCTGACCATCGCTGCGGTTAATGTTGAGTCCATTCATCCGCCGGCACCGGTGAGCTATGAGTCATCCGGTTACCTGCCATTTATTCAGAGCCCGCTAACCACTGGCAGCGTTATTGACGACTGGCGAGTGGAAAAGCAGCTTAGCAACACCGAACGCAGTAGCGTGTACCTTGCACGCCATCAGCACTTCAATGAGCTCGTGGTGCTTAAACTGCCTGCCGTGTCGATGCAGGATAACAGCGGCTTTCTGGATGAAATGATTAAAGAGGAGTGGGTGGCCAAGCGAGTTACTCACCCGCAGTTACTTTCTGGCTTCAGTGAGACGTTTTCACGTACCTGTTTTTATGTCGTGCTGGCATACCGCCCGGGCAGTAGTTTGCGGCAGTGGCGGGATGATAACGGTGCGCCTGATCTGATGCTACTTAGAGACTGGGCTACGCAATTATCGGGCGCATTAACTGCGCTGCACCGGCAGGGGATATTGCATCAGGATATTCGTCCGGAGAATGTGCTGGTTGGCGACAACAATACCCTTACGCTGATTGACTATGGCGCTGCCAGCATTTCCGATCACAACTTTTTAATGGCCAGCGAGCAGTTGTTTATTCCCGGCGATTTGCTGTTTGCTGCGCCGGAGTATTTCGTTGGCCTGTGGCCAGATGAGCGCGCTGAGCAGTTCTCTCTTGCGGTATTACTGTATTACCTGTTGTCGGGGGAATATCCCTATGATGCCGGCGTGGCCAAAAAGACCAGTTATTCAGGCTTACTCAAATTGCGCTACATAAGCTTAAATCAGCGTAATGTGTCGGTGCCGGCGTGGCTGGATACCACTATAAAGCGTGCCTGTCATCCTCAGGCTACCAAACGCTACGAAAGTTTGTCGGAATTTGTTTATGACCTGCATCATCCTAATCCGGCGTATGGACGCACGCTGCCGCTAATTGAGCGGCACCCTGTGCGAGTATGGCAGGGCATCTCTGGCCTACTGGCTATTGCGGTAATTGTATTATTGGTGCTGCTGTTCGACGCCCCCTGATGTCGCCAGGACATTGCACCAAGAACAGGATTTTGCTTTGTTTTGGTGCGAGTCAATATGGGGCAGGTAAGCATTTAAGAAGCTAAGTGTTTGAAAGTCATTGATTATAAATGTTGGCACTTAACTTGTATCAGTAAATGCATCAAGACTCTTGTAGCCGTTACGCTGCCAGGCAATAGCGTAGTACAAGAGCCTACACAAACAGATTAGCAAATGCTTAAACAGGCAACGAAGCCCACAACCAGGAATGGTTGTGGGTTTTTTTTTGCCTTTAAAAAAGGTAGACGAAATGAACATGTCATCACGGCAACAACGCATCGTTATTATTGGTAATGGTATGGTGGGTCACCACTTTGTTGAGCAACTGATTAACAGCGAGCACAACTGCCATATCACGGTATTAAGTGGCGAAAGCCGACTGGCTTATGACCGTGTTTATCTCTCTTCTTACTTTTCTGGTAAAACCGCTGCCGACCTGGCGCTGACCGATGAGCAAACCTATCAGAACTGGGGCGTAAATGCCGTCACCAACGCCTGGGTTACCAACATCGATCGTAATAAGCAGGTGGTTACCACCCAATCAGGCGACACGTATGACTACGATACCCTGGTTTTGGCAACCGGTTCATATCCTTTCGTGCCGCCTATCCCGGGTAACGATCAGGAACACTGCCTGGTTTACCGAACCATTGAAGATTTAGAAGCCATCAGCGCTTCTGCCGCGCAAAGTAAAGTGGGTGTTGTTGTGGGTGGTGGTCTGTTAGGCCTGGAAGCGGCAAATGCGCTGAAACAAGCCGGGCTTGATACCCATGTGGTGGAATTTGCCCCGCAGCTGATGGCGGTGCAGCTTGACCCCATGGGCGGTGAGTTGCTGAAAGACAAAATTGAAGCACTCGGTGTGCAGGTGCACACACAAAAAGCCACCGAATGTATTGAAGCCGGTGAAACCTGTCGCTACCGCATGAAGTTTTCCGATGGTACGCACCTGGAAACCGACCTGGTGCTATTTTCTGCCGGGATCCGTCCAAGCGATCAGCTGGCTCGTGAATTTGGGCTGGTTATCGGCGAACGTGGTGGCATCGTCATCGATAATCAGTGTAAAACCTCGGATAAGAATGTTTATGCCATCGGTGAATGTGCCCTGTGGGATAAGAAAATTTATGGTCTGGTTGCGCCTGGTTATGCCATGGCTCGCGCTGCCGTTGCCAATATCATCGGTAATGAAGGCGAATTTGCCGGCTTTGATATGAGTACCAAACTGAAACTGATGGGCGTGGAAGTAGGCTCTATTGGTGATGCACATGGCCGCACACCCGGCGCGTTGTCTTACACCTATCATAACCAGCCGGAAGGGGTGTATAAAAAGCTGGTGGTGGATGCCAATAAATCCCTGGTGCTGGGCGCCGTGTTAATTGGTGATACCAGCGATTACGACACCTTACTTCAGTATGCATTAAACAGTATTGCGTTACCGGATAGCCCGGAGTCTTTAATTTTACCGTCAGCAGGGGAAAAAACGCTGCTGGGGGCCGATGCGCTGGGCGACACGGCAACCATTTGTTCCTGCCACAACGTTTCTAAAGGCGATATTGTGGGCGCCATCGACGGCGGTTGCTGCTCAGTAGGTGATGTAAAATCCAGTACCAGAGCAGCCACTGGCTGTGGCGGCTGTGCAGCGTTACTGAAAAATGTGGTCGACAGCGAACTGGAAAAACGTGGCGTTGAAGTGTCTAAAGCCATTTGTGAACACTTTAACTACTCTCGTCAGGAGCTCTACCATCTGATCCAGGTCGGTAAGATCCAAAGCTTCGAAGCGCTTTTGGATAAGCATGGCAAGGGCTTAGGCTGCGACATTTGTAAACCGGCTGCCGCGTCGATTTTTGCGTCGGTATGGAACGATTACATCCTGGCTAAACAGCATCAGCCGCTGCAGGACACCAACGATACCTATCTGGGCAATATGCAAAAAGACGGTACGTACTCCATAGTGCCGCGGGTGGCTGGCGGGGAGATTACCCCCGACAAACTCATCCTGCTTGGCGATGTCGCTAAACGCTATAACCTGTATACCAAAATCACTGGTGGTCAGCGAATCGACCTGTTCGGTGCCCGTGTCGACCAGCTTCCTGCCATCTGGGAAGAACTGGTGGCCGGCGGCTTTGAAACCGGGCATGCCTATGCTAAAGCCTTGCGTACCGTTAAATCCTGTGTAGGCAGTACCTGGTGCCGTTATGGCGTGCAGGACTCTGTGGGTCAGGCTATTGATTTAGAAAATCGCTACAAAGGCCTGCGCGCACCGCACAAAATCAAATTCGCCGTATCTGGCTGTACCCGTGAATGTGCTGAAGCGCAGGGTAAAGATATCGGTGTAATTGCCACCGAGAACGGCTGGAACCTCTACGTGTGTGGCAACGGCGGGATGAAGCCGCGCCACGCAGACTTATTCGCCACCGATCTGGATGATGCCACGCTGGTGAAATACATCGACAGGGTGCTGATGTTTTACACAAAAACTGCAGACCGTTTACAACGCACATCAGTGTGGATGGAAAACCTCGAGGGCGGCCTGGAATACTTAAAATCAGTCGTTATTGACGATTCGCTGGGCATTTGTGACGAGCTTGAAGCGCAGATGCAGCATATTGCTGACTCTTACCAGTGTGAGTGGAAAACCACGATTGAATCGCCTGAAGCATTAAAACGTTTTCGTCAGTTCGTTAACAGTGATAAATCGGATTCGAATATCCAGTTTGTGACTGAGCGCGAGCAAATTCGTCCGGCCACCAAGGCCGAAAAATTTTCGGCTGGTAAAGCCATTCCCGTAGAACTCGTGTAGGAGAATTATCATGCAGGCTCAGGCTAATATTATTGCTCAATGGCATGATGTGTGTCATGTGGATGACCTGGTCACTAACAGTGGTGTGTGTGCGCTAATCGGCGATGTACAGGTAGCGATTTTCAGTGTCCAGCTCGACGGCGAGGAGAATCTCTATGT
>Ga0213838_1000261_pt1 | contig 53605 bp, 57 predicted proteins | sample SWPATP13_FD_160577 | JGI IMG/M metagenome (GOLD analysis project Ga0213838, IMG submission 160577) | Coastal seawater microbial communities from Marineland, Florida, United States - SWPA TP1 #3 | ecosystem: Environmental > Aquatic > Marine > Coastal | place: USA: Florida | collected 2016-08-06 | reverse complement strand
CCGTGATTGCAACAAATCCAAGTAACGGCACGCTAACGCTGAATAGCAATGGTACCTTTACTTACGTGCATGATGGTGGTGAAAGCACATCAGATAGCTTCACCTACTTTGCGAACGACGGTAAAGGTAATTCAACTTCTGCGGCAACTGTGACGCTGACGATTACTGGCAGTAACGATCTACCAGTTGCAAACAATGATGGCTACACGGTCGGTGAAGGTGAGACCCTTTCTGGCACAACCGTACTGGCAAACGACACGGATGCGGAAGGTGATACGCTAACAGCCGTAATTGCAACAAATCCAAGTAACGGCACGCTCACGCTGAATAGCAATGGTACGTTTACTTACGTGCATGATGGTGGTGAAAGCACATCAGATAGCTTCACCTACTTTGCGAACGACGGTAAAGGTAATTCAACTTCTGCGGCAACTGTGACGCTGACGATTACTGGCAGTAACGATCTACCAGTTGCAAACAATGATGGCTACACGGTCGGTGAAGGTGAGACCCTTTCTGGCACAACCGTACTGGCAAACGACACGGATGCGGAAGGTGATACGCTAACAGCCGTAATTGCAACAAATCCAAGTAACGGCACGCTCACGCTGAATAGCAATGGTACGTTTACTTACGTGCATGATGGTGGTGAAAGCACATCAGATAGCTTCACCTACTTTGCAAATGACGGTAAAGGTAATTCAACTTCTGTTGCAACCGTGACGCTCACTATCTCTGGTACCAACGATCTACCAGTGGCAGTGAATGATAGCTACACGGTCGGTGAAGGTGAGACGCTAAATGGTAGCACCGTACTGACAAACGACACGGATGCGGAAGGTGATACGCTCACAGCTGTAATTGCAACAAATCCAAGCAACGGCACGCTAACGCTTAACAGCAATGGTACGTTTACTTACGTGCATGATGGTGGTGAAAGCACATCAGATAGCTTCACCTACTTTGCGAATGACGGAAAGGGCAATTCAACTTCTGCTGCAACCGTGACGCTGACGATTACAGGCATTAACGATCTGCCAGTTGCAGTCAACGATAGTTATACAATAAACGAAGGTGAAACCTTAAACGGCACAACAGTGCTGGTGAACGACACAGATGCTGAAGGTGATAAGTTAGAAGTGTCGTTAGATACAGACACAACATCGGGTGAATTGGCGTTAAATAAGGATGGCACATTCATCTACGTTCATGATGGAAGTGAAAGTACCTCAGACTTCTTCACCTATTTTGTTAATGATGGGGAGGCAAACTCAGAAACCTCTGCTCGTGTAACAATTAACATTGGCGGTGTGAATGATGCACCAGTCGCAGTAAGTGATGCATTCACACTAAATGAAGGAGAGACCTTTGAAGGATCTTCTGTGCTTGCTAATGACATTGATGCCGATGGTGATGCTTTGAAAGCGGTTAAAGTAACTGGTCCTAAGTATGGCAAATTAAGTAACTTCAATGCTGATGGTACTTTTACATATGAACATGATGGTAGTGAAACCATTGAAGACAGTTTTACTTATTATGCATTTGATGGCTTGGTAGCCTCGAATACTGTGACAGTTGTGCTGACTATCTCAGGCGTCAATGATGCACCAATTGCTGAGCCTGACACTTATTCGTTAAACGAAGGGGCCACATTACATGCTGGCTCCGTGCTATCAAATGATACAGATCCGGATGGTGATCAACTAACGATTGAAATCGACTCTGATCCAAGTAATGGTTCATTAACCATGCAAACAGATGGCACATTTGTGTACGTCCATGACGGTAATGAGTCAACAACAGATAGCTTCACGTATCATGTTTTTGATGGCTCTTTAACGTCAAATATTGTCGAGGTAACCCTTAATATTATTGCCATGAATGATGCGCCAGAGGCAATAGCTGATAACTATGAACTGAATGAAGGGGAAACTCTTATTTCGACTTCTGTGCTACAAAATGATTCAGATGCGGATGGTGATCAGTTAACAGCAGTAAAAGTCTCAGAGCCAAGCCATGGTGTATTAACATTTAACTCGGATGGTACATTTATTTATGAGCACAATGGCAGCGAAAGTAATGCCGATAGCTTTACGTATCATGCTTTTGATGGTGAGTTAGAATCAAATGTTGTTACGGTTACGATCACTATTAATGGTATGAATGATGTGCCAGAAGCCGTTGATGATTTTTATATTCTCAATGAAGGGGAAAAACTTTCAGCTACATCAGTATTAGAAAATGATATGGATGCTGAAGGCAATGAGTTAACGGTTTTTTTAGAATCGCAGCCTATCTATGGTCAGTTGACGATGCAACCAGATGGCACGTTCGAATATATCCATGATGGTAGTGAATCTACATCAGATAGTTTTACCTACTATGCGTTTGACGGTACTTCCAAGTCTAATTTAGCAACAGTGACATTAAGCATTTCAGCTGTTAATGATGTGCCTGTGGCATTAGTTGATAGTTACTCTTTGAATGAAGGTGAAACGCTAACTGCAAGCTCAATATTGGAAAACGACATTGACCTGGACGGCGATAGCCTCACAGCAGTGATGGTGACAACAGTTCAGCATGGTGAGTTGACGTTAAATTCTGATGGTACATTTATCTATATTCATAATGGTGGAGAAAGTACTTTCGATAGCTTCACTTACTATGCATTTGACGGTGCATTAGCCTCAAATATAGTGACAGTGACATTAAATATTGCCGGCGTGAATGATGCACCTATGGCTGTAGCGGATAACTACACCCTAAATGAAGGTGAGACTCTTTTAGCCAGCACTGTTTTAATTAACGATATTGATCTTGATGGAGATGCTTTAACTGTCGTTAAAGTGAAAGGCACTGAGTTTGGTGAGCTTAGTTTAAATGTCGATGGTACATTTACTTACATTCATAATGGCGATGAAAACACGCAAGATACATTTACCTATTATGTTTATGATGGAGCGCTAAGTTCAAATACAACGACAGTCACGTTAATGATTTCAAGTGTTAATGATGCGCCAATTGCCGTTGCCGATAACTACACGCTAAACGAAGGTGAGACTTATTCTGCAACAACGGTTTTGGTAAATGACAGTGATGCTGAAAACGATCTGTTAACAGTGGAGCTAGACTCTGAACCGGAATATGGTCAGCTAACTATGCACTTAGATGGTAGCTTTGAATATATTCATGATGGTAGCGAAAGTACCTTAGATACGTTTACCTATCATCTGTTTGATGGCGAGTTGCAGTCAGATACAGTGACAGTAACATTGAATATAGAAAGTATTAATGATGCGCCTGAAGCTATTGCAGATGTATACAACCTAAATGAAGGTGAAACGCTCAATGCAACAAGTGTATTAATTAATGATCTTGATGCCGATGGTGATACTTTATCGGCAGTTAAAGCCACTGAACCTTCTAATGGCGTATTAGCATCATTTAATGCCGACGGTACATTTACTTATATTCATGATGGTGGTGAGAGTACGCAAGATAGTTTCACATACTATGTGTTTGATGGCACTGTAGAGTCAGCGAGTGCCACAGTGGTACTTAATATCAGTTCTATAAATGATGCACCACAAGCATATGATCAAGAAGTAATTACATACGAGAATACGCCCGTTGAAATCACTCTATCTGGATTTGATGCTGATGCCGACGAGCTATCTTTCCTAATTTCAGAAGAAACTCAAAACGGCCAGCTTCAAGTAAACAATGAGTCTGTGGTTTATACCCCTAACTTTAATTTCTTTGGTGAAGATAGCTTCTTGTTTAAGGTGAACGATGGACAAGTTGATTCACAGCAAGCATTGGTAACCATTAAGATAAACAAGGTAAATGATATACCAGTCGCTTTAGATGATATGGCAATCGTTCAAGAAAATAGCACTGATAACCTGATTAACGTTTTACACAATGACAGCGACGGTGATGGTGATACGCTGACAGTTATCAGTGCTCAGCCTCTCTATGGTAATGTCACAATTGCAAGTGATGGCATGCTGGTATACACACCACTACAGGATAGTATTCTGACTGATAGGATCACTTATACCATCACTGATGGAGATGGTGGTCAGGCGACCGCGAATGTCACTGTTAGGATTGAAGCGTTAGAAGTACCTGTAAACCTTCCTCCTATCGCTGTTGATGATTTGTATGAGTTTGAAGCCGCTAGTTCGGTTCGCCTTGATGTGATGCAAAATGACACCGATCCAGAAGGTGAGCGCATTGCTCTGGTTTCTGCTTATACGCAATTTGGTACGGTATCAATAGAGGAGTCAGAATTAGTACTCAGTTTTGAGCAAGCTTTCAGCGGCAGTTTAATTGTGAACTACAGTATTGCCGATGAAGTTGGCAATATTGCGACTGCAATAGCAACAGTTAGCCTCAATAATTCCGAAGGTCCTGAAATCACACTACCAGAAAACCTTTGTGGTGAGCTCACTGTCAATGCTGATGCATTGTATACCCGTGTTGATTTAGGTGAGGCTACGGCGGTGGACCGCTTTGGTAACCCACTTCCTGTGTCTTTAATCAATGATTCGCTGCTGTTCCCTCCAGGTCTAAACGAGGCTTATTGGCAAGCAACGGATGAGCAGGGTAATACGACCATTGAAAAGCAACTTGTTTGTGTCATGCCACTGATTTCATTTGAAAAGAACAAGACAGTACTAGAAGGTGTTGAATCGACTATAGGCGTGTACCTAAATGGTAAATCGCCAGTTTATCCTTTGCTTGTCACGTTTGATATATCAGGCACTGCAGATGAGACTGATCACTCATTGACTCAGCAAACACTAATTATCGAGTCAGGTACTGAAGCAGTTATACCTGTGATGACGTATGTAGATACTGTTGTTGAGGATAATGAAACTCTCGTACTTACTCTTTCTGATGAGATTAACTTTGGTGCTAAGAAAGAGCATGTTATGACAATCTCGGAGCAAAACATTGAACCTGAAATAACGTTAGCGGTAACACAAGCAGGTCAAAATCGCATGGTTGTTGATAGTAGTAGTGGCAATGTCACGGTATTTGCAAAAGTCTATGATCCTAACCTTACGGATTTTCACGATTACGTTTGGCATAGTGCTGAGCAGGCGTTAATTAATGTTTCAACAACACCTGAAGCGTTTATGTTTGATCCCGCAAACTTAGCGATAGGTGTTTATAGGTTAATTCTGACTGTTAATGATAGTGGCTCACCTGAAAAGTCAGATACAGAAAGTGTTTATATTGAAGTGGTTGAACAATTACCTGTGTTAACAGAGCAAGATACCGATGGCGATTTAATTCCAGATAACGTAGAGGGTCTGAAAGATGAGAATGGCAATGGTATTTTGGATTACTTAGAACGAATTGATGAATGTAATGTGCTTCAAGAAGAAGCAAGTGTTCATGATGGGTATTTGATGGAGGGCCAAGCGGGTGTTTGTTTACGTAAAGGTGACTTAACGATAGGCAATGAATCGGGCGCTTCGCTTATTACAAATGAAGATATCTCGCGTTCAGAAGAAGATGAGTTAATTCCTGACCCTGAAGCGATTAATATTGGTGGCTTATTCGATTATATCGCGTATGGGTTACCTGATCAGGGGCAATCAATTGCGATTGTACTGCCACAAAGAAAGCCAATTCCAGCATTTGCCGTTTACAGAAAGTTTAGGGTTGATAGTGGTTGGGGCTTCTTTATTGAAGATGAGCACAATAGCCTATGGTCCACACAAGGTGAACCAGGGTATTGTCCTCCTCCAAATATGAATGATGGTAATACTGTGTGGACCAAAGGCCTGACTGAGGGGCATTGGTGTGTGCAACAGATCATTCTTGATGGTGGCGTAAACGATGATGATGGCATAGTCAATGGCAGTGTTGTTGACCCAGGAGGGGTAAGCGTTATGAAAAGTGCTAATAACTTACCTGTTGCAAACGATGATCATGCCGAAGTGCAATTCAATGGCAGCTTAGTAATTGACGCATTAGAAAATGATACTGATGAAGATAATGATGTGCTTTATATTACTTCGGCTTCGACTCGTATGGGTAAAGTTGAAGTGATTGATAATCAATTACATTTTACTGCAGCTCACAACTATCAAGGTAATATGACAATTGACTATGGTATTACAGATAATAATGGGGGCACGGATCATGCGGTGGTTTACATCAGTACAGCAGTGAATAAAGCCCCAGAGGTTACTAATGAAGAGACGCAGATCAAGCAAGGTGAGAGTGTTAAATTAAACCTGTTACAGAACGACTCTGACCCAGAAAATGACAACCTCAGATTGCTATCTGTTGATAACCCAAATGTTAGCTTTAATGACGATGGCACAGTTACATTTACACCAGAAAGTGGCTTTTCAGGTGAAGTCATAATTAATTACGTCGTTATCGATGCTATGGGTAATAAAACACAAGGGCAATGGAAGTTACTTGTTCTCAAAGAGCAAGAAACTGTAGCGGGTGAAACTAAAGGGGGCGGTAGCTTAGCCTTATTGCTTGCATTATTGCTGCTCACTGCATGGTATCGCTTATTTGTTTGTAAGGTTTTAAAGAGGAAGAGACAGGATGTATAAGAAAGGTTTTCAACTAGCGTTTTGTTCAGGCATGTTATTTGCCCCTAGTGTTTACGCCTCTTTGTCTGATTGTAATTATGATGCGCAAAAGCAGGGCAAATTAACAGCTGAGGGTAGTTGCAATGTTGCTCGGACTTGGTTTGTCGGTGGTGATCTAGGTCAAGCAAAAACACATATTTCAGCGGAAAACTTAGATCAGTTTTTTCAGTTATCAGCTTTAAATGCAGAAGTGGTTGGTATTGATAAATCGGATGCTGCTTATCAAGTCTATGCTGGCTATCAATTTCATGACGCATTTGCCTTACAGGCTGGTTATATCGACTTAGGTGAAAGAAGCGCTCGCTTTTTAGGAAATACCCAAGATCAGAGCGCTTTCTTTGATAATTTGGAACACGTATATCCAGAATCTGGTGCGGGTGCTTTTATAGCTGCAATGGATACTTATAGTATAAGTGATGAAGTCAAACTGTCTGGAAAGTTGGGTTTCTTAAGTTGGAAAGCTGACTATATCACCAATACACTGCAAAATAACGTTGGTATGGATAAGCATTCAGGCAACGACCTTTTTTGGGGAGCCGAGCTTGGTTATCAATGGTCTGAGAGTTGGGTCTTATATGGCGCATACCATCGCTTTAAGTTTGATAGAGATACAAATAGTATGCTGTCGCTTGGTGCGAGGTATTATTTCGCAAATTCACCTCAAACGGTTGCAGCTAAACACGCAGCAACTCCAGCTCCTAAGCCTGCCCCTGTAGTGGCAAAGAAAGTAGAACTCGATACTGACGCAGATGGCGTTTTTGATAAATATGATGATTGTCCAAATAGTGAAATACAATATTTGGTAGATGATAAAGGTTGCACTATTTTAGCTGAGCAGTTTGTAAGTTATAAATTGACTTTAAATTATGCCAACGATAGTGCTGAGATCGCCGAATCATATAATTCAAAAATAGCTGAGTTAGCAGAGTTTATTCGCAAGTATAATGTTAAAAAGCTAGTTGTTTACGGTCATACTTCAGCACCGGGAAGTAAAGCCTATAATCAAAAGTTATCAGAAAAGCGCGCTACTTCATTGGCGAAGGTTTTAGATGAGCGATTTGGTATTGACCCATCAATTATTGTGCCTGTCGGTAAAGGTGAAATGGAACTCTTAGATGCATCAGGTACTCAAGCTGCGCATGATAAAAATAGAAGAATAGAGCTTGCGATTGAAGAGCGTTTAATTGTGCCAAAATTAAAACAAGCTCAGTAAAGCCTGTGAACAATTAAAGTCAGTCTGTTTTTTATACTATACGGACTGATTTTGATTGCTATATTTTTCATCTACACGTAAAATACGCGCTCATTTCGGCTATCACATTTAGTTCCTTGCCTTCCCCCGACTGGCCGAAACGGGAAAAGGCTATATTAACCGTAAGGAATATCCATGCGTCATTACGAAATCGTATTCATGGTTCACCCAGATCAAAGTGAGCAAGTACCTGGTATGATCGAGCGTTATACTGGTTCTATCACTGAAGCTGGTGGTCAAATTCACCGTCTAGAAGACTGGGGTCGTCGTCAACTGGCTTACCCAATCGAAAAGCTTCACAAAGCACACTATGTTCTAATGAACGTTGAAGCACCAACTGAAGTAATCAACGAGCTTGAAACTTCTTTCCGCTACAACGATGCAGTGCTACGTAACCTAGTTATGCGTACTAAAAACGCTGTAACTGAAGCGTCTCCTCTTGTTAAAGAAGAGAAAAAAGAAGCAGCTTCTGCTTAATCGTTATTGAATCTGGATTGATTAAATAGGTGACACAGCCTGACCTGTATACAAATCAATATGTACTTTCGGGTACGGTTTGTAAAACACCCAAATTTAGTCAAAGCCCAGCAGGTATTCCACATTGCACCTTTGTGCTTGAGCACAAATCAATGCAAATCGAAGCCGAGCTAAATAGAAATAGTTACGTTCGTCTTAGTGTGGTTGCAAGCGGTGCACAATTACAGAATCAAACACAGCATTTATACGTTGGGCAAGCAATACAAGTACGCGGTTTTTTAAACCGTCACGAAAACCGAAATGGTTTAAGCCAGCTTGTTTTACATGCACAACATATTGAAAGAATTAATTGAGGAAATTACTCATGGCACGTTATTTCAGACGTCGTAAGTTCTGCCGTTTCAAATCGGAAGGCGTACAACAAATTGATTACAAAGATCTAGCTACTCTTAGAAACTATGTAACAGAAAGTGGCAAAATCGTACCTAGCCGTATCACAGGTACTAGCGCTAAATACCAGCGCCAGCTAGCAACTGCTATCAAGCGTGCTCGCTACTTAGCCCTTCTTCCATACACTGACTTACATAAGTAAGCAGCGGATTAACTCGTTTTTAAAAGGTGTAGAAACATGCAAGTTATTCTACTAGACAAGATCGCTAACCTTGGTAACTTAGGTGACCAAGTTGCAGTTAAATCTGGCTTCGCACGTAACTTCTTATTCCCTAAAGGTAAGGCAGTTCCTGCGACTAAAGCAAACATCGAGACTTTTGAAGCTCGTCGCGCTGATCTAGAAGCGAAAATCGCTGAAGAATTAGTAGCAGCTCAAGCTCGCGCTGAGAAACTAGAAGCATTAGCAGAAGTTACATTAGTATCTAAAGCTGGTGACGAAGGTAAGCTATTCGGTTCAATCGGTACACGTGACATCGCTGACGCTATCTCAGCTGTTGGTGTTGAAGTTGCTAAATCAGAAGTTCGTCTACCTCTAGGTACTATCCGTGAGACTGGCGAATTTGACGTTGCAATCTCTGTACACTCAGACGTAACTGCTACTATCAAAGTAATCGTTATTGCTGAAGCTTAATCTCTGATTAAGAAAAAAACCGCGTGTTTTGGCACGCGGTTTTTTATATAAAAAATAAAAACTACCAAACACCCTCTTCGCTGCAAAACATCACGGATATTGAACATACGTACAGATATGTAATCGATTGTAATCCGTTCCTTTTTTGAATACGTATATAATGTGTTACTTTGAATTCTTGTTTTGAATATCAAATAACAAGTTCAAAGTTTTCTTATTGTTATCTTTGTGTTAAAAATGACAGCGCTGTTTTTTATTGGGTAGAGTATGAATTCTAGAGTAAATACAAAAGGTTTTACGCTGATTGAGCTGCTAATTGCGGTAGCAATTGTTGCGATAACAACGACATTGGCATATCCGTCTTATGAAAGATATATCCAAGATGGCCATCGTTCAGATGCGCAGCAGGCGATGTTACAAACAGTTGCAATCTTAGAGCGTATTTACTCTAGGAATGGTGGCTACCCAGACAGTGCTCAATTCACAGACTTACCAAAGTCGAATGTTTATGATTTTACTTATCGAAACACTAATAAACCAGCTGGCGCTGCAAATTTCAGAAGTTTAGGTTTTGTTTTGAAAGCGGCCCCGAAACCGAGAAGTGCGCAAGCAAGTGACCGATGTGGTGATTTAACCATTGACCAAACAGGCCAAACATCAGCAAGTGGGAATGGCAATGATTGTTGGAAGTAAGCAAAAGTCACATGGCTTTACTATGATTGAGTTATTAATCACGCTTGGTTTAGTGAGTATTTTGACTATGCTGGCAGCCCCGTCATTTGCTCAGTTCATAAAACAAGAACGCCTGACTAAAACAGCCAACCAATTAAACGCTGTGTATCGTTACGCTAGAAGTGAAGCGGTAAAGCGAGCTCAAACAGTTATTCTTACTAAACAAGACAGTTCTTGGATAGTAGAAATTGAAGTCGCAGGTGGCAGGGAGACGTTACGACAGTTCGACTCTAACTACCCAACCGTCAATGCAGAGCTGGTTGATCGCATGATACGTTCAACGGGTGAATTAAATTTACAAAGCAATATTTTAATCTCTGATAACGATACAAATACCGATGATTATCGTTTATGTATTTTGCGAAGTGGGCAAAGCTGGTTAGGTAAGGCAGAAGAAAATTGCGCGTAAATGCTGGTTTTTCATTGCTAGAAGTATTGGTGTCTATGTTTATTGCGAGCATAGCGCTGATTGGTTTGGGTGTAACACAGCTGAAGTCACTGCAGTTCGCCAATAATAGCTTTGATTATACCGTCTCTCTTGTGCAGGCACAGAATGCGATTGAGCGTATGTGGCCTGAGCTGTGCGAAATACAACATAACTCGCCATCAAAATTTGCAGAGCAAGCATTTAGAGAGTCGTTACAACCACCGGAAAGCTTATCTTTTAGATATGCTTTAACATTACCTGAGACTTATAGCGATGAGATGCCCATCACTGTGGCATGGCAAGATTTACGAGTGCCAGAGGAAGCGCAAAAACAGCTGCTTAATCAGGTCACATTGAATGCAAGTTTCGTCGAGGTTCCGAATGTGTGTAACCCATAAGGTGAGGCAATCAGGATATACATTACTAGAGATGTTGGTGGCGATGGCTGTCGGCTTGTTTCTACTTGCAGGTGTTGCCATGTCTTATTCGGCGATAAAAAGCACAGTAAGAATGACCCAAGAGCTATCGGATGCACAAGAGGTGATCCGTTATACCAGCCAAGTATTTACGCGCAGTGTTAAGCAAACGAACAGTGAGCCTATAATTAGCGCCGCCCCTTTGACTATTCAATTTCAGCAACTTGCCAATGTATTATCTTGCCAAGGCACGACACCTGTGGTTGATTATGTTGAAACTTATGCACTTGAGAACGGCTTTTTAACTTGTGATATTGGCGATGGTAGTGGTGCTGTTAAACTTTTAAAAGGCATCGAAGCAATCAATTTTTCGTACAACGACTATCTGCTATCCGTAACAGTGAAGCCAAACAAAATGCCTGAGCATTTTGAGGCGGGGTTACAAATTGATATTGCGACAACGCAGTTGATTTTGCTTGAAGCATTTAAGGGAAATACATGAAGCAGCAGTCGGGTTTTACCTTAATAAAAGTGATGCTGATGAGTACCATGGCCAGTGTCGTGGTTTTTGGTGCTTTGAAAGAAACCGTGATCCAAGAGCGTTTAACCGGTAATTTTCAAAAGGATATGAATGCGAGGTTGTTAGCTGAAAAAGGGGTGTTTACTGCGGCAAAGAACTTGCAAACAGCGTTATCAAATAATGCAAATCTTACGGTCGATGAGTTAGTAAACCAACAGGAGTTACATTCAGGTGTGGGTAGCATTGGTGAAGATACAGCTTATAAAGCACGTTTAAGTAAAAATGCTGATGGTTTACTTGAAATAACCAGCTTAGGGCAACGCTATTACGGTGATGCTAATCAACAACTTGTCGCGCGTTTTGAATTGCAACCAGCAGATGTTCAATCACCATTTCAATATGCTGTCACAGGGTGTAAGGGGGTTAACCTATCAGGCAGTGGTGTCGTTGATAGTTATGACTCTCGCAATGGGCCTTACTCAGAGTCAAACAGCGATACTGCAGGTCATGTTAATACTGTAATCGGTGATTCAAGCGTCACTATTGACGGCCATTCACCGATAAAAGGCGATGTTAAAGCATCTGGCATCGTATATCTGAAAGGTTCATCCCCTGTAATAGGCGACGTACACTCTAATACGGGCGTAGATATTTCTTGGGGGAGTGGCGTGCGCGTTAAAGGAAACGTTTATTCAAATGGCTTTTACTTACACCGTGGTGGTGAAATTGATGGGGTCGTTAGGGTGAATGGCAATGCTGAGATGAAATGGGGGAGTAAAATTAACAACCCCAAAAATGATCCTTTCGATATTATGTATGGCGGGACTGGTCGCTTTCCTTCCAGTGAGCATGTGCAAGATCGCGTTGAGTTTGATAACGGTACAGTAGAGTACAATGTTTCTTATTCAAACGCGTACTTCAATAAAAACCCAGACGTTGAACCTGTAGAGGTGTATGATCCAAGTTCGCCAGATTATGATCCAGCCCGCCCAAATAAAGAATGTGATCCGTTTGATTTACCAAATAATATGCCGGAGCTTATTGCGCAAGGGGATATACGTAAAACTGACTTTGAAGTGGGGGCTACACAAGTTTACAACTTCACGCCTAGTGAAGGTCGTCTACTAGCAACTAAAAATGGCAGACATAAGGCTAGAAATTTAGATGCTAAAAGTGCCCAAATATATTTGTTCGACAATTTAGTCCAGAATCATGGTGTTGTGAATACAACAGAAGAGCAAGTTTTTAGCATGAAAAATTTTAAGCTCTACAGTGATGCAAAGATGACCATTGCTGGAGGCGACGTTATCTTTTTAGTCGATGGGGACTTTGTGTTGGATGGAGATGCTAAGTTGACGATTAAGCGAGACAGCAGTTTAACAGTTTTTACAACAGGCAAAGTGATCTTAGTGGCAAGTGGACAAGTGATCACAGAAAAAGAAGGCATGACTAAAAGCGGTATCCCTAGTTTGAATTTCTTTTCCTCATATTCAGGTAAAGATGGGTTTCAAGTAAAAGGGGCGTCAGATATGTATGCGACAATCTATGCGCCTTTAACACAAGTTAAGCTCTCAGGTAGTGGGCAACTCTACGGCACTGTCCGAGGATCTATTATTAACTCTTCAGGAGGTAGTGGAGTACACTTTGACTCTGCGTTAAAGGATATTAATTTTGGCTCTGGGGGTGCAGGTAATGCAAAGCCAGCGTTAGTGTTTAAAGGTTGGGCCTTTGAGCCAGCTAAACCTCTGTCTGAATCAGATACAACTGAAGTTGAGCCTGAGTCAACTATCACTAATAATGTTGATGATGACTAACGCCATTTTCTACTGTTAGCAGCATTTCATTGCAAAATCATTTTTGCTTTGTAATGCTGTCTCTTCAAATTTTTTAAATTTCTTTTAAACCTTTTTAAACCTTTTTAAGCCAAGGTGGCGTCTTAGATAATAACAATTAAGCAAAACGCCAAACTGGGTAAAAACCCGATAAAGGAATAACGTCATGTTAATCGATGCCAAACAGGCATTTTCGAACACGAATAAAGACGAGCAAACAGATGACCTAGTACACAGAGTACAACAAGGTGATCAAGCTGCGTTTGCCCTGCTTTACCGTCAGCATGAAAAACCTGTATTTGCGTTATGTTTGAGGTTGCTTGCAGATCAACAGCATGCAGAAGATGTCACGCAAGAAGTGTTTGTACAGTTGTGGCATAAAATTTCACAGTTTCAGGGGCAGTCAAAGTTTTCGACTTGGTTGCACAGCGTAACGAGCAATATTGCCATTAGCTATTTGCGCAAACATAAGAACTGGCTGCAAAAAGTTGTGAGCTTTGAGCAAAGCGGCATGGATGAACAGAGCCTAGCCATGTGTAGTGGCTTAAATGGGCTCGACAAATTAATTTTGCGTTTGCCAGAACGTGCGCGTTTGGTGTTTGTGTTGCATGCCGTTGAAGGCTACAGGCACGAAGAAATTGGGCAAATGCTAGGTATGGCTGTTGGATCAAGTAAATCGCAATATCACCGCGCAAGACAATTATTACAGGAGTGGTACGAGCATGAGTAAAGTCAACTTTGACGACTTCTTAAAAGAAGAGCTGGCAAAGCCAAGTGAAGTAGCACCAAGTCGCGACTTATGGCCTGGTATTGAACGGGCAATTGCAGAACCAGCAAAGAGCAGTGTCAATGACAGACAATATTGGCCGAAAGTAAGCGGGATTGCAGCGTGTTTTATTGCGGGGTTATTAGCATGGAATGTCAGTGTAATGCGCCCTGAGCAAAACACGATGAGAGATTTAAGTGTATTGTTCGAACAGCAAAAACAAGCGCTGCTCGTACAGTACGAAGCACAGCCAGCTTTAACGAATGACTGGCAACAACAGCTTGATGAACTAGAGCAGGCCGAGCAAGCTGTGAAGCTTGCCTTACAAAACGATCCAGAAAATGCCGCGCTGCTGAAAATGCTCGCGCAGGTTTATCAGCAGCAATTAGATTTAATCAACCGTGTACATGCACCAAGTTGGCAACAAATTTAGGAGAAGAAAGATGAAAAAACTACTAACAGGACTGCTATTTTTCCCAGTTGCTTGTTTTGCCGGTGAAACCATCGATAAGCAAATTTCAGTACCAGCCAATGGTAAAATTGTGATTGAAAACCAACGTGGTGAAGTAGACATTAAATCTTGGGATAAGTCAGAATTTAAAGTTACAGGCTCACTCGATGATATTGCTAAGGGATATAAACTTGAGAACAATGGCTCTGTCACTGAGTTTATTGTTGAAATGCCAAAGCGTTATAAAGGCTGGAACAAAGGTGATGGCTCTAAACTGACGATTTATATGCCAAAAAACAGTGAGTTGAGCTTTGAAGGCATAAATGTAAATATCTCTGCGACTGAATTATTAGCTGGTGCACGCATTAAAACTGTTAACGGTGATATTAAAGCGACGCAGCTTGAAGGTAAAGTAAGCCTTGAAACGGTTAATGGCGATGTTGATGCAAATAAGTTATCGGGTGATTTACGCTTTGAAACGGTTAACGGTGACATCAATGATATGAACTCTAAAGGTGAGTTGCGATTCAATGCCGTGAATGGTGATATTGAAAGTGACACCGAAGCGACAGATATTCGTCTTGAAAACGTTAACGGCGAAGTAGACTTCAAAGTTGCCTCTTTAAGGGACTTGCGTCTAAATACAGTGAACGGCGAGATTAAAGTACAAGTTAAAGTGCTACAGTCTAATGCGCGTATTAATATGGATACCGTGAGTGGTGATGTTCGCTTATACTTCCCGAGCGACGTATCAGCGCGCTTTGATATTGATGCACACTCTGGTGGTCGTATTATCAATGAACTGAGTAGCGATAAAGTAAAGAAAGCCAAGTATGGCCCGTCACGTGAATTAGAATTTATTCTCAATGGCGGTGATGCCGATGTTGAAATTGATACCGTTAGTGGTCGTATCGAGTTAAAGAAAAACTAAACAATTTGTAAAGTTGATAAGAGGTCTCCAAGTGAGGCCTCTTTTTATTTCAGCCATTCTAATAATGAGAAAGTCGCTTTACGCTTTTAACTTGCTTCGCTAGGGGCTAAAATAAGCCTCTTAATTCTTTCAGATTGTGTAGTGCTATGGCTAAACCAGATCATCAAGTCGATACCCTCAAAGTTCCCCCTCATTCCATTGAAGCTGAACAGTCAGTACTAGGTGGCTTAATGCTTGATAATCAGGCGTTTGACCGTGTTGCTGAGTTGGTGGTATCGCAAGACTTTTACACTCGCACGCATAAATTAATTTTTGAAGCGATGGAAAAGTTGGTTGAGCAAAGCCAACCCATCGACTTAATCACTATTTCTGAAAGCCTAGAAAAGAATAATCAACTGAGTGCGGTGGGTGGTTTTGCCTACTTAGCTGAAATTGCTAAAAACACGCCAAGTGCTGCTAACATCGATGCTTATGCTGCGATTGTACGTGAGCGTGCAGTTGTTCGTGAGATGATCACGGTTGCCAATGAAATTGCCGAAGCGGGCTTTAATCCGGAAGGGCGTGATAGCCATGAACTACTAGATTTAGCAGAAAGTAAAGTATTTAAAATTGCAGAGCAGCGCTCAAAGAGCACTGAAGGCCCACAAAGTATTCACTCAATCTTAGAAAAAACAGTCGATAAGATTGAAGAGCTTTATCAGTCACCGCAGGATGGTGTAACAGGGGTGAGTTCTGGCTATAACGACTTAGACCAAATGACAGCAGGTTTACAGCCGTCAGACTTAATCATCGTTGCAGCACGTCCTTCAATGGGTAAAACCACCTTTGCGATGAACTTGGCTGAGCATGCGGCGATGACCCAAGACAAGCCTGTACTGATTTACTCACTAGAGATGCCTTCAGAGCAGATCATGATGAGGATGCTGGCTTCTTTAGGCCGAATTAACCAGACTAAGGTACGTACAGGTCAGTTAGATGACGAAGATTGGGCGCGTTTATCGTCAACCATGGGTCTATTGATGGAAAAAGGCAAGATGTACATTGATGATGCATCAGGCCTAACACCAACCGATGTGCGCTCTCGTGCGCGCCGTATTGCTCGTGACCATGGCGGTATTAGTATGATCATGGTCGACTATTTGCAGTTAATGCGTGTACCTAGCTTATCAGATAATCGTACCCTTGAAATTGCCGAAATCTCTCGTTCATTAAAAGCACTAGCAAAAGAGTTACAATGCCCGGTTATCGCGCTATCTCAGCTTAACCGTACACTAGAGCAACGTGCCGATAAACGCCCAGTAAACTCTGACCTACGTGAATCGGGTTCAATCGAGCAGGATGCCGATTTAATCATGTTTATTTATCGTGACGAGGTGTATAACGAAGACAGTCCAGATAAAGGCGTGGCAGAAATAATCATAGGTAAACAGCGTAATGGTCCAATTGGTAAGGTTAGGTTAACCTTCCAGGGGCAATTCTCTCGTTTTGACAATTATGCAGGTCCTGCATTTGATGATGAGTATTAAGCACGAGCAGCTTAATACTTTTGCAGGTCGCACACGAGAGGCAGTATGAGATTAGCAACCGCAGAAATTAATTTAACCGCGCTGGCACACAACCTCGCGCGCATCAAACAAATTGCGCCAAACAGCAAAGTGATGGCAGTATTAAAAGCTAACGCCTATGGGCATGGCTTAGTGACAATTGCACAGCACTTACAAGGTGCTGATGCCTTTGCTGTAGCCAGAATCGATGAAGCTTTGGCACTCCGAGCTGGTGGACTTACCAAACCCATAGTTTTATTAGAAGGTTTCTTCGAAGCGAGTGATTTACCCATTTTACTGGCGAACAATTTTGAAACCATCATCCATGATGATCACCAATTAACCGCGCTTGAGCAGGCAAATTTAGAAGCGCCGATTGCCACTTGGCTAAAAGTCGATACCGGCATGCATCGTTTAGGTATCGAGCCTGAGCAGCTAGAGCAGTTTTATGCTCGTCTTAAAACCACTAAAAATGCCAAATGTGACGTACGTTTAATGACGCACTTTCCGTGTGCTGACGATACTAATAACAACAAAACGCTTTCTCAGATCCAACATTTTTCCAAATTAGTGGGCAACAAAGTCGAACAAACTTGTTTAGCCAATTCTGCGGGCATAATTGCTTGGCCAGATAGTCATGGTGACTGGATAAGACCAGGGCTGATGCTGTATGGCGTTTCACCAATGCTTGACTCAATTGGCTCAGAGCATGGTTTGTCGGCAGTGATGTCATTAAAAACCCGCGTGATAGCAAAGCGCGCTATTCCTGCTGGTGAGTGTGTGGGTTATGGTGGTCGTTGGCAAAGTCAGCAAGCCACACAGCTTGCAGTCGTAGCGATGGGATATGGGGATGGTTATCCGCGTCACGCGCAAGAGGGGACTCCTGTTGTGATCAACGGTAAGCGTTATGGCATCGTTGGTAGTGTGTCCATGGATATGATAACCGTTGATATTGGTGCAGATAATGACTCAGTTCAGGTCGGTGACGAAGTTGAAATGTGGGGTGAAAACTTACCAGTAGAAGAAGTGGCACAGTGTGCTAGCACTATTCCTTACGAACTGTTATGTAACGTCACGCCGAGAGTGAGTTATCACTACATAAAAGATAAAAAATAAGCGGCCAAAATGCCGCTTATTTTTTATTAATGCGATCTGAGGAGGATTAATAAAGCTCACCAGAAAGCGTTGCAATAATACTTCTACCGCCGGCATAATCTCTATGCTCTCCTAAATACACTCCTTGCCACGTTCCTAGCATGAGTCGCCCATGACTAATTGGAATGGTTATTTGGCAGCCTAATGTGCTTGATTTAATGTGAGCAGGCATATCGTCATCACCTTCATAGTCATGCTTATAATAGGGCTGTCGCTCAGGCACAAAGTGATTAAAGTGGCTTTCCATGTCCATACGCACGGTCGGATCAGCATTTTCATTGATAGTTAAACTGGCTGACGTATGCTGCAAGAATAAATGCAAAAGGCCAACTTGATAGTTATGGATCTCAGGAAGTTGCTTAAGAATGTCATCAGTAATTAGGTGAAAGCCGCGAGACTTCGCGGCTAGGGTGAATTTAGCTTGCTGCCAACTCATAGTTTATCGAAGCTCACCTCGATATTGGCATTACCGTCAGCTGAAGTGAATGGCATAATAATTTTAGCACCTTCACATTTGTGCGTAATGGTGTGACCTGGACCCGATACAACAATAGGAGTTGCCATATCAAAGTCATAGCCTTTTTCACCAAGTAAATTTTTTGCACCGCCAGTGACCATATTGGTGATTTCACCCACCATATCAGTCACTTCTTCATTAATTGTATCTGGGCGCTCACCTAGCATGCGCTCCATGATGGTAAGTGCTAACTTTTCATCAAAGGTAATTGAAAAAGAACCCTTAGTTTGTGGGCCTACCATCCCGATCAAACCCGATACATCACCTTGAGCAACCTCGCCCTTTTTGATCTTAGGCTTGCCTGGCGTGAGTTCAGTCTGAGCCATGGTGGCTAAAACGTTAATTAATGATGATAAAAAAGGGTTTATGAACTCTACTTTCATGTGATGTTCCCTTGATTCTTAATTATTCAATTTTAACTTAAGTGTAGTGTCTTTACCTTGTTACTGCACTTAGTCTTTACACTTTTCACACTGGCCATGCGCTTCAATCGTTTGATTACTGACTTTAAAGCCTCGTTCTGAAGCCAAATTGTTCAGTTCGTGTGAAATTAAGTTTGAGTGTAACTCATCAACATGACCACAATCATCACAGATCAGCAATTGTACCGGATGAATATGGTCAAAGTGATGACAAAGCATAAATGCGTTAGTGCTTTCAATTTTATGAATAAATCCAAGCTCAGATAAGAAATCTAAAGCACGGTAAATTGTTGCAGGCTTAGCGCCAGGTTCCGAAACTTTTAATTCTTCTAACAAGTCGTAAGCGCCAACTCCACCTTGCTTCGCTGCAAGTAGACGGAATACTTTTTCACGGATCGCCGTAAAACGTGCCCCACGGTTGTCACAGACTTGTTTTGCTTTATCGACTAATTGTTCAACATTCATACTTTAAAATCCTTACACTGCCAAACAATACTATCACATTCTTTAGAATAGTCTTGTTTTCATGATGATTTATTCCGATATCTCAGCAAGCGTAATCATCTTCAAGTTGTGACAAAGGGACAAATAAAACATCTCAAGGTGTTATTTCACCGTGGGCAAATTCTCAGCCTGCCAGCCATTCATATCGCCGCTTAAGTGCAACAGGTTAAACCCGTCTTTAGACAGTGTTTGCTCAAAAATTCCCGCTCTACGACCAGAGCGGCAATAAACAACAAGTGTTTTTTCTTTCAGTGAATTAAGTAAATCTTGGTGCTGTTCGATCTTATTAAAAGGGATGTTAATGGCACCTTTTACATGCCCAGCAGCAAACTCTTCAGGGCTTCTGACATCGATAATTTGATGCGGCGTTGCAGACATTTGATTAATTAGTAATGCCTGTTGGGATATTTGCTCAGTTTTACCTAAAGCAACGAAACTACATAACAGAATTGAAAGTAGTAGAAAAAAGCGCATATTTATCTCCTATTCATATATGAGTAATCATACATATAAAATGAAGAAAAGGTTTAGAATTTCAAGAAGAAAATCTATCAAAATAGGCTCAGTAAAGGGAAATACATTGGAAATTAGAAAGCCCAGTTCTTATGTGTGAACTGGGCTAAAGTATGAAATGAAATTACTTCTTCGCAGGGAAGATGCTGATTTCAACACGCCTGTTACACGTGCGGCCAGCTTTGGTGCTGTTATCGCAAATAGGCAGAGACTCACCCAGACCTTCGGTGAATAAACGATTTGCTGCAACCTTCTGGCTTTGTAGGTAAGCTTTTACTGAGTTCGCACGCTTTTCAGAGAGAGCTTTATTTAAAGACTCGCTACCAGAGCTGTCAGTATGACCTTCGATTAATAGCTGCGTATCAGGATACTCAACAAGTACTTTCGCAACACCGTCTAGTGTCTGATAAATTGAAGTGCTTAACTTGTCTGAACCTGAATCAAAGCCGATACCGTTTTGCATAATTAATACGAGCTTATCTTCACCGACTCTTTTGACTTGAACGCCAGAGTTCATTAACTCTTCGCGAAGTGCAGCTTCTTGCTTATCAAAGTAATAGCCAACACCTGCGCCGATTGCGCCTCCGGTTGTTGCGCCAATAAGCGCACGCTTTTTGCGATCATCTGCATCTTTACCGGTTGCTAGACCTACAATGGCACCCGATACTACGCCAATAATGGCACCTGTTGTTGCTGAGTTTGTTTCGGTCTCACCTGTAGTCGCATTTTGACGCTGCGACATTTGACAACCTGAAACTAAAATTAATGCACTCAGTGCTACTGCTAATTTTTTCACGTAATGTTCTCGACTTGATGTTTTGGTTAAAATAAACGCATAGAGTTAGAAATGAGCTAGTGCCTAGATACTAGACTTTAAGCCATTAAAAACATGTATATTGTAATATGAGTAATGAGTTTAAAAAGCTTTGATTATAAAACGGTGAGTTTGAATAAAGTATGAATCTTGGAGTAAATGGTGGCCCCACCTGGACTCGAACCAGGGACCTAACGATTATGAGTCGTGTGCTCTAACCAACTGAGCTATAGGGCCATTTGAAGTTTTTGCTTTTTGTATTTCGTCCTGAAGCTGTTTTCCGGTCTCGGAATCAACGCACAGGGTCGCTTCGCTAATATCCCTGTGCTTCCTCGACGTTTTCTTTTTTCAAAAGAAAACCCAACTGAGCTATAGGGCCATTTAGAAGTGCTTGAAATCGAACGGAATCGTAAAAAGCGCAGGCAGTATAAAAATTTTTATAGAGCTTGTCACCACTTAAAGTAGAAAAATTCTACTTATCTTGTTCAATTGCTTAATAAAGAATCATTTTTAAAGTGCGAAACTGCGGCTGGCTTATCAACCGCAGCAAAGACCGTTCGTGATTAAGGCATCATAACTTCTTTAAGGTACTGGAATAGGTCTTTGTAGCCTTTTGCTGGCTTTTCGGCTTTGGCTTCTTTTGCTGCCTGGCGTACTAGTTGGCGAAGCTTTTGTCTCTCCAGTGATGGATACTGTTCTAAAAGTTCGTTAATTAAGCTGTCACCGTTATTGATTAACTCAGTTCTGGTTGATTCAATTTTATTTAGTAAAACATCGGCTTGATTGTTTTTATTAAGCATAAGCTCAATCGCAGCTTCAATATCGGCGACATTGTCTGTGAGGCGGAGTGTTTTACTGATGTAGTTAATATGACGGCGGTATGCTTCAGACTTTGCTCTGATCTTGTCAGCAACAACCATGGCTTCTACAAGGTCATCGCTTAGTGGTAGTCTTTCGCGCTGCTTGTTACTCATAGCTGCTAAATCGATAGCTAGCTGTTGGTATTGCTGTGCGTCACGTTTTAGCTCGCTTTTTGAAACGTAAATAATTTCTTCTTCAATAACGGGTTTCTTTTTCTTAGCCATGGTGCGGAGTTTCTATAAAAATTTTGCGGATTATAACAATTATACGTCATAAATGCTGTGCCTTGATAAGGCGAAGTCGAATATGTGTGTTAGCATTTAGATATTAAAGGTGTTTTTAGAGAGCATAACTATGAAATCTGAGCAGCAAAGTGCGATTTTTACTCAAATAGATGAAGTCAAACAGGCCGTATCAGAGGCGTTGTCCCACGCAACAAAACTAGGTGCAACAGCGGCTGAAGCAGCAATGTCGAGCACTTCGGGTCTATCTGTCAGTACGCGTATGGGCGAGGTAGAGACCATTGAGTTTAACCAAGATGGCGGCTTGGGGATCAGTGTTTATGTGGGCAATCATAAAGGCTCTGCATCTACCGCTGATTTGAGCCCTAAAGCGCTTCGCTCTGTGGTTGAAAAAGCTATTGATATTGCCAAGTTTACTTCGGATGACCCTTGTAATGGGGTAGCTGATAAAGCGCTGCTTGAGATGTCTCCGCCAGATTTAGACTTGTATCACCCCTGGGAAGTAACGCCAGAGCAGGGGGTTGATCTGTGTATTGAAGCTGAAAAAGCGGCATTAGAGTTTGATGATCGTATTGTTAATTCAGATGGTGCGAGCTTCTCTAGTCATGAAGGCTTACGAGTTTATGGTAATACCCTCGGCTTTTTAGCGGGTTTCCCGAGAACACGTCACAGTTTAAGTACCATGGTGATTGGTCAAAATGGCGAGCAGATGCAGCGCGATCATGCTTATACTCTAAGCCGTGAGCAATCTGGTTTAAAATCGGCACAATCGGTTGGCCTTGAAGCGGCTGAGTCAACCATTGCTCGTTTGAACAGTAGAAAAATTGCTACTATGAAGACGCCAGTGGTGTTTCGAGCGGATGTTGCGAATAGTTTGTTTGGGCATTTGGTTTCAGCAATCGGTGGTGGTGCGTTATATCGTAAGTCGAGCTTCTTACTAGACTCTTTGGGCAAGCAAATCTTTAATAGCAAAGTAAATGTATTAGAGCGTCCTCATTTATTAAAAGGGTTAGCTTCTAGTCCATTTGATAGTGAAGGGGTGAAAACCATTGACCGTGAAATCATTCACGGCGGTGAGTTACAAACTTACTTACTCGCGAGTTACGCAGCAAGAAAAATGGGTATGACAGCCACAGGCCATGCTGGCGGTATTCATAACTGGTTAGTGCAGCAGACGCTCGATGACCTGAAAGCTGTGCTTAAGGAAATGGGCACAGGCTTGTTAGTGACAGAATTAATGGGCCAAGGTGTCAACACAGTAACGGGTGATTACTCTCGAGGCGCAGCGGGTTTTTGGGTTGAGCAGGGCGAGATCCAATACCCAGTAAGTGAGATCACCATTGCGGGCAATCTAAAAGACATGTTTATGGGTGTGCAGGCCATTGGCGGAGATATCGAAGCGCGTGGTAGTGTACAAACAGGTTCTATATTAATTGAATCTATGCAGGTCGCAGGCGAATAGGCCATTAAGCCTTAATGAAAGCAAAAGCCCGCGTTGTTACGCGGGCTTTTTGTATCTGGGACGGGCTAAACTAAGAACCAGGTCGCTGTACCTAAGAAGGCAAAAATACCCACAATATCAGTGACGGTGGTGAGTACTACACTACCTGCAAGGGCAGGATCTATGTTCATGCGCTTCAGGATAATTGGGATGCTGGCACCCGCAATACCGGCTGCAAGTAGGTTCATAAACATGGCAAAGGCGATCACGCCACCGAGTACGAAATCCCATTGCCAGATAGCGACAACACCGGCAATAAGAATAGACCAAAGCACACCGTTTAATGCCCCGATGGCGAGTTCTTTACCAAGCAAGAACTTTTGGTTGGTATTGTTGATATGGCCAAGGGCAATACCACGAATAACGAGCGTTAGGGTTTGGCTACCAGCCACCCCACCCATGCTTGGCACAATGCCATTAAGCACCGCCAAAATAGGCAGTATATCTAGGGTACTTTCAAAAAAGCTGGCCACAAAGGCTGCAAGTAAAGCCGTTAACAGGTTAATACCAAGCCAAATTGAACGACGTTGGCTACTTTTTAAAACGGGTGCAAAGGTATCTTCTTCATCGTCTAGACCCGCCATGCTTAACATGCTGTGTTCGGCGTCTTCACGAATTACATCTACGATGTCATCGATGGTGATACGACCAAGCAGTTGCAGGTTATCATCAACAACAGCCGCAGAGATCCAGTTATGACGTTCGAATAGTTGCGCCACGTCACTTTCATCCATCGAAACGGGTATGGTTTCTTTCTCATCATCCATGAGATCTGCAACCACTTTCTCAGGTGAATTCGTTAAGAGAGTGGAGACAGGGAGTGCCCCGATAAACTGGTTTTCTTTATCGACGACATATAAATCATCGGTGCCATCGGGTAATTCACCTCGAAGGCGTAAATAGCGCAAAACTACATCAAGCGTAACATCAGGCCTAATGGTTACTGTATCTGTGCTCATGAGAGCACCAGCAGAGCGCTCTTGATAAGAAAGTGCTTGGGTTGCCCTCGCTCTGTCTTGCGCATCCATAGCATCAACTACGTCTTGATACACATCGTCAGGAAGGCTACGAAGTACTTCACCTAAGTCATCGTCATCCATATCTTCAGTGGCAGCGGCAATAAGCGCAGGTTCCATCTGATTAATGATACCAATACGAACATCTTCAGAGAGTTCTTCTAGCACGTCACCTTGGAAATCGGGATCGACCAATTGCCAAAGCTGCTTACGGATCTTGTGTGGTGATGACTCAAGTAATAATGCGGTGTCACAGGGAGGTGTTTCGGCCAGAATACGCCTAACTTGAACAAACTGACCATTGTTAATTGCTTGAGTTACTTGTTGTAATTGTTGCAACGTATAGTCTTGTTCTAAGGCTTCTGGCATAGGCAATCCATTTACTGGGTGATGTGCACCGAGAAAAAAGTTCAGGCAGTTACTATGGCCGCCTAAAAAGAGTGCCTTAAGTTTAACGTAATTTTTACTGAGTTACCAAGTGCTTGGTTACTCATCTTCATGAAATTTTTGTGCAATCAGTTCACCAATTGCAGCTAATGCGGGCTCAGCGTCTGGGCCTTCACAACAAACACGCAGTTGTTTTCCATGACTGCTTTCGAGCATAAGTAAAGCAAGCACACTGTCGCCAGGGGCTTCTTTATCATCTTGGTAAAGTGTGATCTGCGCATCAAATTGTTGCGCTAATTGCGCAAGTACTGTGGCAGCTCGCGCATGAAGACCGCATTTATTTTGGATTAAAAAAGTGCCTTCTACTTTATTCATGATCAATCTATATCTTGTTCACGATGGCGAATTTGTACATTATCATGGGTCTTTGCAAAGCTTTCACCAATGGTTTGAGCCAAATAAACAGAGCGGTGTTGTCCGCCTGTGCAGCCAATTGCAATAGTAAGATAGCTTCTGTTATTGCGCTCAAGGTGAGGTAACCAAGTTTGTACAAAGGTTTGAATTTGCCAAGTAAATTTCTGGACTATGCTGTGGCTTGCTAGATAGTCTTTCACGGGCTGATCTAAACCAGTTAGTGGTTTTAGCTCAGGTTCCCAATGCGGGTTGGGTAGAAAGCGCGCATCGAAGACATAATCAGCCTGTTTTGGGATCCCATGTTTAAAACCAAAAGATAAGAAGGTAATGATCAATTGTTTATCTTTCTTACCCAGTATTTGCTCTCGAATGGTCTCTGCAAGCTGGTGCACACTTAAATCTGTGGTATCAAGTAAAACATCCGCACGTGTGATTAATACATCGAGTAACTTTTTCTCTTCTTTAATTGCTAAATCAAGCGGCAGATTATTTAAAGAAAGCGGATGCAATCTGCGCGTTTCTGAAAAGCGTTTAATCAGTGCTTGGTCATCACTGTCTAAATAGAACAAGGTTGGATTCGCAAAACCTGGTAAGTACTCAAGAATATCATTAAATTCTTGTTGCTCTTTTGGTAGATTTCGAACATCAATACTGACGGCTATTTTGTCATAGTTATCAGAAACACTTCTGACTAAAGAGGGAAGGAGATTAACAGGAATGTTATCAACACAATAATAACCTAGGTCTTCCAATACCCTTAAAGCAACTGACTTACCAGACCCTGAGCGACCACTAATGATGATCAGTTCCATGGATTCCTCTCTATAAAATTAATCTTTTAGCTCAATGAGTTGATAAAGTTCATCGTCATTTTTTGCTTGACGAAGCTGCTTACAAAACTCTTTGTTGTTCAGTTTATCAGCAATTGCGGCTAAGGTCTTTAGATGTTCAGCATTATTACCTTCAGGGACAAGCATTGCCAAGAGAATATCGACAGGTCGGTTGTCAATTGCGTCAAAATCAATACCGTTTTGATTAGTCACTAAAATAGCAAAAATAGAATCAATGCCTGCAAGTCGACCATGGGGGATAGCAATACCCTTACCGATCCCTGTGCTGCCAAGCTTTTCTCGCGTTAGGAATGCATCTAGTATTTCATGGGCGTTATGTTCAGGAAGGTGTTCGCTCGCTAATTCACTGATGTACTCTAGCGCGCGTTTTTTGCTATTAAAAAGGACCGCAGCTTTGCTGCAGTCCTTGTTGATAATCGAGCTAAGTTTCATGGTTAGTGTCGAGTTAATTTCTCTTTGTGTTTGATAACTTGGCGATCGAGTTTATCAACGAGTTTATCAATGGCTGCGTACATATCAGAGTGTTCATCTGAAGCGAAAATTTCACCGCCATTTAAATGAACGGTAGCTTCTGCTTTTTGTACCAGCTTCTCAACATCTAAGATCACGTGAACGTTATTAATGTGATCAAAATGCCTTTCTAGCTTTGCAAACTTCGTGTTTACATAGTCTCTTAATGAATCTGTAATTTCTACGTGACGACCAGTTAAATTTAGTTGCATAAGCATTTTCCTTCTCTTGGTTTACGTCTTAAATCAAGCTCTTACGCTGATTTGACGGTGGAATAGAGAGTGACTCGCGGTATTTTGCAATTGTACGACGCGCCACCTTGATTCCCTGTTCTGCCAATATATCTGCAATTTTGCTGTCGCTCAATGGCTTAGCGGTATTTTCTGCAGCAATTAGCTTTTTGATCAATGCTCTAATCGCAGTCGATGAGCATTCACCTCCGTTTTCAGTGCTTACGTGGCTTGAGAAGAAGTATTTCAACTCAAAAATGCCACGGGGTGTATGCATGTACTTCTGAGTGGTGACACGAGAAATGGTAGACTCGTGCATCTCGACCATCTCAGCAACATCATTCAAAACCATAGGCTTCATTGCCTCAGGTCCATGTTCAAAGAATGCCTGTTGTTGTTGCACAATGCAATTAGTAACTTTCATTAAAGTGTCATTACGGCTTTCTAAGCTCTTAATAAACCACTTTGCTTCTTGTAGGTGAGAGCGTATGAACTGGCTGTCAGTGCTTGATTTTACCGAGCGTGACATTGCAGCGTAATGATCATTAACTCTTATTTTAGGCATACATTCAGGATTTAGCTCAACAACCCAACGACCTTTTACTTTTTTCACCGATACATCGGGAATAACATACTCAGATTCTTCACGAATAATGCTGGCGGCAGGTTTTGGGTTAAGGCTGTGAATGAGTGTCATCACTTCTTTTAACTCAGGCTCTTTGAGCTTGGTCTTTTTCATGATGGTGCGGTAATCACGGTTGGCAAGTAGATCAATATGCTCGCTTAACACCATTTTTGTTTCAGCAATGAAAGGCGTATCTGCATCAAACTGATTGAGTTGAATACATAAGCATTCTTGTAATGAGCGAGCAGCAATACCTACAGGGTCAAAAAGTTGAATACGCTTTAATACAGCTTCAACTTCGTCGAGTTCAATTAACTCTTCGTCATTGCCCTCATTAATACTTTCTACGAGTTCTTCGGTACTGACGGTAAGCAAGCCGGCGTCATCAACGGCTTCAACAATGGCAACCGCAATGGCTTTATCAGTTGGGCTGAATGGAGTGAGCTCTAATTGCCACATTAAGTATTCGTGTAATGTTTCAGTGGTTTCACCTTGATAAACAGTTTCGTCTTCAGGCATTGGACCGCTACTGGTGCTTGGTGCCGCACTCATGTATTCGTCCCACGTCACATCCATCGCGAGATCGTCACTGACCGTGTCTTTACTTAGAGCTGCATCACTATCAAGTTCGTAATCGCTGGTAGGCTCCTCACCGTGACCATCATCGGCAGAATTAGAAAGTTGTTCATTAGAGTCAGCATCTTTGTTTGCTTTATCTGAATCATTGCCATCAGTACTTGGCTCTAATTCCGATTCATCCACTTCGAGTAAAGGGTTGCTATCCAGCGCTTCTTGGATCTCTTGTTGCAGATCTAGTGTGCTCAATTGCAGCAAGCGAATTGCTTGTTGCAATTGTGGTGTCATGGTTAGTTGCTGCCCCATGCGCAGCTGTAGCGATTGCCTCATGTATTTCTAACAATCCTTTTTGTTATTTGGATTATGTCTTGCTTTAACTATAGACGGAATTGTTCACCTAGGTAGACGTCTCTTACGGTTTGATCAGCTAAAACTGATTCAGGCGTACCTGACGCGATTAATTCACCATGTGAAACAATATAAGCTTTCTCACAAACATCAAGGGTTTCTCTTACATTGTGATCTGTAATGAGGACACCAATGCCGCGGTTTTTTAAATGCTCAACAATTTTCTTTATATCTAACACCGAAATCGGATCAACGCCAGCAAAAGGCTCATCTAATAGAATAAATTTAGGGTTTGCGGCTAAAGCGCGAGCAATTTCTACTCGGCGACGCTCACCACCAGACAAAGCCATCCCCTGACTGTCCCGAATATGTTGAATGTTAAACTCATCCAGTAAGTCGTCTAAGGTTTGCTCTCTTTGTACTTTATTGAGATCTTTACGCGTCTCTAAAATTGCCATTAAGTTTTGATAAACAGTCAACTTTCTGAAGATTGAAGACTCTTGAGGCAGGTAACCAATGCCCATACGTGCTCTACTGTGCATTGGGAGCAAAGTGATATCTTCATCATCTATGGTGACCTTGCCTTTATCGCTAGGCACAAGACCAACAATCATATAAAAACTGGTGGTTTTACCTGCGCCGTTAGGGCCGAGAAGGCCAACAATACTACCCGCCTCTACACTTAGGCTGACATTTTTTACTACTTGGCGGCCTTTATAGCTTTTTGCTAAGGCTGTGGCAGTTAACACACTCATGCTCATTGACCTTGTTCAGGGTTAGACTTTGATGCTTTTTTTTCTGGTACTAAAATTGTGTGTACACGTTGTTTGTTTTGTTCATTTTGTTCAGCACTGATCAGTTGTTTCTCGATGTCATAAATAATCGCTTCAGCCTTAATAACTTGGCCTGCTTGATTGATTTCAGCTTTGCCTTTGATGGTAAGCAGTCGATTTGCAACGTCATACCTGACTTCTTCTGCGCTGGCGCTTAATACTGTGCCATCAGGCTGTTTTTCGATAAAGCGAGCTGGTTTGCCTGTTGCGACTAAAAGCTGCTTGTTCTCACCGAGCTCTTCACGCTGATGTACTTCTAATCTATCTGCATAAATTTCACGGTTGCCATGAATGATTTCAACATTTTCTTCAAAAATACCAATATTGGTCTTTAGTTGTGCTTGTTGCTTACCTGCTTTAATTGATACTTGTGACATAGCAGCTTCTTCAGCCAAACTGAAGTTAGAAAAGCCGAGTAATAGCAGTGATAGAAGTAGTTTATTGGTCATAATAAATGGTTCGCGTATGGTTAATGAGCTCAATAATATCGGTATTGAGGTCGGCATTGAGACCTTGACCTTTAATATTTAGGTGAGGGCCAACAATTTCTACGGGTAGATCTGAGCGCATGGCGCGCTGAGTAATATCTACTTGAATATGATCTGCGCTGATTTGGCTGATCATAGCGCCTTCAGTGAGGTTCAGGGCTTTAACATCTCCCTCTAAGATCAGCATATTATTTTCATATAAAGTGGCCTCATTGGCTGTAAGTTGCCAATTTTGTGGGCCATTAAATAGGGTGAATGTGGGCGATGTAAAATGGCTAAACCCGAGTTGTTGATAGAGTTCCATTTTATTCGCTTCGACTAGGTAATTCCGCATTCCGGCTTCAGAATATTTGGTTTGCTTGAGATCTGTAGCAACATAATCTGGGGTGGCGATGCTCTCTTCTTCAGTCGCACTTTGTTTTTTAGGCTGATCAAAATACGGTGACCATATCCAATACATGGTCAGTGCAAAAATAACTAATAATATGACGCGGTTGACCGTCATGCGCTTGTTCCTGATGTGCCGAGCGTATGACCCTGGCATAACATAAGTAAGTCTGTTAACTCTCTCACAGCGCCAAATCCACCAGGTAGTAAAGTTGTGTAGTGTGAAAGGTTACGAATGATCGGGTGCGCATCGTTTACGGCCACAGCAAAACCCACTTGTTCCATGACAGGTAGATCTGGACCGTCGTCACCTATATAAGCAATTTCGGTATCAGTCAGGTTTAAATTGGCTTTCAGCTCTTCATAGGCTTGCACCTTGTCTTCTTGCCCTTGGTAAATATGCTTTACTGTTAAGCTAGTCATACGTTGCTGAACAATCTGTGAATGGCGACCGGTGATGACGGCAACTTCAACTCCAGCATTGATAAGTGCTTTTATGCCAAAGCCATCTTTGGTGTTGAAGGCCTTTAATTCTTCGCCATTATTGCCAAGATAAATACGGCCGTCAGAGAATACGCCATCAATATCACAAATAAGCAACTTAATTTGCTTCGCTCTGGTTACTACATCCTGACTAATAGGCTGATATAAATCGGCAAATTGCATTTAAATGACTCCTGCTTTTAATAAGTCTTGCATGTTCAGAGCGCCAATTGGGCGATTAGTTTCATCAACCACGATTAAACCATTAATGCGTTTGTTTTCCATGATGTTTAACGCCTCAGCCGCAAGCATATCAGCTTTTGCTGTTGTACATTTGATTGTCATTGCATCATCAATTTTTGCGCTGTGCAAATCGAGTTTTTGCTCAATAATACGGCGTAAGTCACCGTCGGTAAAAATGCCAGCCAAAATTCCATGCTCATCGACGATCGCAGTCATGCCCAAGCCTTTGCTCGAGATTTCGAATAATGCATCTTTGATAAGTTTGCCTGTTTCAATGATTGGCATTTGCTCACCTTGATGCATGATGTCATCTAAGGTCAGTAATAAACGTCGGCCGAGTGAACCGCCAGGATGCGAAAGTGCAAAATCATCGGCAGTAAAGCCACGTGCTTCTAAAAGAGCAACTGCCAGGGCGTCTCCCATTACAAGTGTGGCTGTCGTGCTTGCTGTTGGAGCTAGCCCCAGTGGGCAGGCTTCTTTCGAAACCGCAATACACAAATGAATATCAGAAAGTTTAGCCATTGAAGAATTTGGGTTGCCAGTCATGGCAATGGTTTTTGCACCAATGCGTTTAATAACAGGGATAATATTGACAACTTCACTGGTCTCTCCCGAATTGGAGATCAGTAACACCACATCGTCTTTGGTGATCATACCGAGGTCACCATGGCTTGCTTCACCAGGGTGAACAAAAAAAGCAGGGGTGCCTGTACTGGCCAGCGTTGCAGCTATTTTGTTGCCTATGTGCCCAGATTTACCCATCCCAATGACTATGGTTCGGCCCTGGCAGTCAAAAACAGCTTGGCACGCTTTGATAAAGCTTTCATCAATATATTGTGCAATTTCATTGATAGCTTGTTTTTCAATATCGATGACATTTAAAGCTGTTTTAGTAAATTGTTCAGCAGTCATGTGCACTCCAACAACTAAATAATGTAATACATGTACCCGATGAACGCGGCAAGAAGAAGGCCCCCTTCAACGCGGTTGATACGGCGAGTGCCTTTGAGGCTTAGGCTCATCGCGATTAAAATGAACGTCGCGCCTAGCATAATGTAAATGTCGCGTTGTGCGATGTTTGCATCGATATCTGCTGGGTTTAAGATCCCCGCAATAGAAAGAACAGCGAGAATATTAAAAATATTTGAGCCAATGATGTTACCCATTGCTAGGTCGTCTTCGTTTTTAAGTACGCCAGCGATACAAGCTGCGAGCTCTGGAAGACTGGTACCAACCGCAATGATTGTCAGGCCAATTAATAAGTCGCTCATACCAAAATATTTGGCAATATCAACGGCTGCATCAATAAGGTAACCTGAGCTAATAGGAAGCATGATCATACCCACGACTAACCATAAAATAGCTTTGTTGGTTGGTACATCATTAGGTACTTCATCACATGCTTCAGCAACTAAAGGGTCATCGTCTTGGTTGCCTGAGCGTTTGGTTAAAATGAGTAAGGTTGCGAGAAAAGTGATAAAGCCAGCAAATAAAACAAGGCCTTCAGTGCGACTAAAGTGATTGTCACTGACGATGAACCAAGCACCTAAAGACACAATTACAAGTAATGGCATTTCGCGTTTTAAGATACCAGAGCCAACAGAAAGTGGGCGCAATAGTGCGGTAATACCTAATACCAGTAATATATTGGCGATGTTCGAGCCCACCGCATTACCTACTGCGGTATCTGTTTTATCTGCAAAAGCAGCCTGCGCTGCAACCATCATTTCCGGGGCCGATGAGCCCATTGCTACTATAGTTAAACCTACGATTAATGTCGGTACACCGAAATTTCTTGCCAATGCTGCCGCGCCAAAGACAAAGCGGTCCGCACTCCAAACTAACGCGGCAAAACCAAGTATCAAAATGATGAAAGATAAAATCATAAAAAGAATATGCCAACAACGAAAACAAAATTGCGGCAAATAGTATCAAAAGCATAAAAAAAAGTATAAACAAAACGCTAGGTAAAAAGCTTTATTCATAGAAGTGAGCTATTACTAAAGCTGAGCTGTATCTATCGCTTACAAAATTTTACGAATTCTCTTTTCACACTAAAACCAAAAAAAAGTATGATATATGAATTGGTGAACCAGAATGTGGAGCGCGACTTGTCGCAATCAATTATCGAAATCAAGGATGTAACTTTCTCCAGAGGTGATAGGACCATCTATAAGAACATGAGTTTCTCGGTACCAAAGGGGAAGATAACCGCAATTATGGGCCCGAGTGGTATTGGTAAAACCACTATGTTGCGCCTTATTGGTGGTCAATTAAAGCCAGATAGTGGCGATATTACATTTGAAGGGCAAAGTGTACCGGGTATGACCCGTGCTGAACTTTACGAAGCCCGTACTAAAATGAGCATGCTCTTTCAAAGCGGTGCGCTTTTTACAGATATGTCAGTATTCGACAACATCGCTTTTCCTCTTAGAGAACATACGCAGTTAAGTGAAGAGCTAATTCGCCTTGTTGTGCTTATGAAGCTTCAAGCTGTCGGTCTTCGTGGTGCCAGAGATTTAATGCCGTCAGAATTATCTGGTGGTATGGCAAGACGTGCAGCACTAGCACGCTCAATAGCCTTAGATCCTGAGCTCATCATGTACGATGAACCGTTTGCTGGACAAGATCCAATTTCAATGGGCGTGTTAGTACGCCTGATCAAGTCGCTTAATCAAGTGTTAGGTTTGTCTTCTTTAATCGTAACGCACGATGTAACAGAAGTACTGAGTATTGCCGATCATGTGGTGATTATTGCTGAACAAGGCGTGATTGGCACGGGTACGCCAGAGCAGATGTTGCAACATAGTTCGCCACTGGTGCAGCAATTCTTAAAAGGGTTATCAGACGGTCCAGTGCCTTTCCACTTTAAAGCTGCGCCTTACGAAGATGAATTGTTACTAGGAGCCCAGCAATAATGGATTTTTTACAAGCACTAGGCCATAAAACACTGAGTCGTTTTGCCTCATTAGGGCGTGCAACACGTATGTTATTGGGCGCCTTACTTAGTATGCCTAATTTTAAAAAAGGCACGCCGCTGTTAATTAAGCAGCTTTACATGGTAGGTCATCAATCATTATTGATCATCATGGTGTCGGGCTTATTCATCGGTATGGTACTGGCTTTACAAGGTTATACTGTTTTGGTGGGGTACGGCGCTGAGGACAGCTTAGGTCCTTTGGTTGCACTGAGTCTACTGCGAGAGTTGGGTCCGGTTGTAACTGCACTATTATTTGCCGGTCGAGCGGGCAGTGCATTAACCGCCGAAATTGGTTTGATGAAAGCAACCGAGCAGTTATCAAGTCTGGAAATGATGGCAATTGATCCACTTAAAAGGGTCGTAGCGCCGCGTTTTTGGGCGGGCTTTATCAGTATGCCACTTTTGGCACTGATATTTTCAGCCGTTGCAATTATTGGTGCGCACTTAGTAGGTGTTGATTGGTTAGGTGTCGATTCAGGCAGCTTCTGGTCAATCATGCAGTCTCAGGTGTCGTTCCAGCAAGATATTTTAAATGGCATGATCAAGAGCTTCGTTTTTGCACTGATCGTGACATGGATTGCGCTTTACAAAGGATACGACTGTGTTCCTACATCAGAAGGGATCAGTAAAGCGACCACAGAAACAGTTGTTCATTCGTCGCTGGCCGTTTTAGGTTTCGACTTTTTATTAACAGCGGTGATGTTTTCAAGTTAAGGGTTTTGAGAAATTATGAATACACGGAAAATAGAAATTTTAGTTGGCTTATTTGTCGCACTTGGTGTAGCTGCCTTTGCTATTTTAGCGCTTAAAGTCGCAAATTCAGGGATCAGTGGAAATGGTGATACTTACACGCTAAGCGCGAAATTTGACAATATCGGCTCTTTAAAAACTCGTGCGCCTATCAAGGTCGGCGGGGTAGTTATTGGGCGTGTTGAAAGTATTTATATTCATCCGCAAGAATTTCTACCTGTTGTAAATATGAGTATTGACGCAAATTATGAATGTCAGTTTTCTGATGCGACCACTGTTTCTATTTTGACTTCAGGCATTTTAGGTGAGCAGTACCTTGGCTTAACTCCAGTTATTGCTCCTGAATCAGCGAAACAAAGCTGTTTAGGCAATGAAGTCGCTGGTAATACAACTTCTGAACTAGATGACTTATTCGGTGTAGAAAGCGTTGCACTTAAAAATGGCGACATGCTAACGGATACAAAATCAGCGCTGGTACTTGAAGAGTTGATTGGTCAATTCCTGTTTAACCAAGGTGGGGAATAATCATGTTTAAAAAGTTTTTAATGGCTGCTGCAGGCTTAGTGATGTCTGCTCAGGTACTGGCTGAACCTCAGGTAGATTTAACCGACCCATATAAAATGGTTGAACAGGTTGCTGACAACACCTTTAAACGTGTTGCTAAAGATCAAGGTATTATCTCGACTGACAAAGAGCACTTACGCGTTATAGTCGAGCAAGAGTTGATGCCTTATGTCGATTATAAGTATGCGGCTTATCGTGTGCTTGGTAGCTATATTCAAAAAGTACGTACCATGACAGATCCTGCTGAGAAAAAGCAGGCTGTTGAGCATATTAAAACATTCATTGATGTATTCCAGCGCTACTTAGTGGCAACTTATGCCGGCGTATTTACTCAGTATAAAAACCAAAAAGTTGAGTTTGGAGAGGCTAAGGATTTTGAGGGTGATGATGTAGCTATTGTTAAAACACGCATTATCGAGCCTGGTAAGCCAGATATTAAAATCGACTTTAAAGTTCGAAAAGACAAAAGTAATGAGTGGCGTGCTTACGACATGATGGCAGAGGGTATTTCATTACTTGATGCAAAACAAACTGAATTGCATGGTGTACTTCGTCAACAAGGTATCGAACATGTCATCGACCTTCTAGATAAAAAGAGCCGTTTACCAGTTCAATTCAGAGGTGATGATGGCAACTAATTTGCAGTTTTCACCGCAACAAGAAGGTGTGGTAGCGATTAAGGGAGAATTAACCCGAAATAGCTTAATAGATGAACGCCTTCTTAACCAACAGCTACAAAGTACGCAGTCAGTCCTATATTTTGACCTTTCTGAGGTTTCTAGGGTTGACACGGCGGGCTTAGCTTGGTTAATTCACTCTTTAGGTCTTTTGCAACGCCAAGGTAAGCGCCTTGAGCTGAAAAATATACCTGAGCAACTGCACAAACTGATGGAGTTGGGTCAGGTATCTAACTTATTTGAGTGAATCTAATGGAAACAAACCAAGTCGAAGCGGTATTACAAGAAGCATTGTCACTAGAAGAAGTCATAGTTAAAGCCAATGGTAGTCACTATGAGGTGATTGCAGTTGGTGAATGTTTTGACGGGGCGAGTCGAGTTAAGAAGCAACAGCTAGTTTACGGGCCTTTGATGGATGTGATCAAAGACGGCACCATTCACGCTTTAAGCATTAAAGCCTTCACGCCAACAGAGTGGCAAAGAGAACGTAAATTCATCCTTCCTCAATAACGGAGCCACAATGGATCAGTTTGTTATCCAAGGTGGCACCACCCTAGCTGGTGAAGTCACAATTTCGGGCGCTAAAAATGCCGCCCTTCCTATTCTTTTTGCAGCCTTACTTGGTAATGGCAAGAGTATTTTTTCGAATGTGCCTCAGCTTCGCGATATAGGCACAACCGAAGCGCTGTTAAAGACGCTTGGCGCAGAAGTTAAATGGCATGGTGATAATCTTGAAGTCGACGGAAGTACCGTTGATAAAGTGCTAGCGCCATATGAGCTTGTAAAGCAAATGCGTGCATCCGTATTGGCATTAGGACCTTTGTTAGCCCGCTTTGGTCAAGCCCAAGTGTCGTTGCCTGGTGGTTGTGCCATTGGTGCTCGCCCAGTCGATTTACATATTCGGGGCCTTGAAAAAATGGGCGCAACCATTAATGTAGAAAACGGCTATATTAATGCAACGTCTTCGGGTCGGTTGCAGGGTGCTGATATCTACATGGAAACCGTGAGTGTAGGCGCGACCGAAAACTTACTGATGGCAGCAACGCTTGCTGATGGTAAAACCGTATTAGAAAATGCAGCACGCGAACCAGAAATTGTAAATCTTGCAGAATGCCTAGTGGCAATGGGTGCAAAGATCTCAGGTGCAGGCACTCATCGTATTGAGATAGAAGGTGTTGAACAGCTATCTGGATGCGAACATAAGATCTTGCCAGACCGTATTGAAACAGGCACCTTCTTAGTGGCTGCAGCAATGGCGAAAGGTGAGGTGTTATGTCGTAACACTGATCATCAAAGTCTGGAACCTGTGCTTGAAAAGCTACGAGATGCTAATGCCTTAGTTGAAGTGCAGCAAGACAGCATCTACATCGATATGCGTCAGCGCGAGTTAAAGGCTGTGAACATTAAAACCATGCCTCACCCTGGCTTTCCGACCGATATGCAAGCGCAGTTTACTGCGATGAATGTGGTAGCAAATGGCAGTGCAACAATCACTGAAACGATCTTTGAGAACCGTTTTATGCATGTGCCTGAACTACAACGTATGGGTGCCAATATTCGGTTAGAAGGCAATACGGCGATTTGTGGCGATACTGAAAAATTATCGGGCGCACAAGTCATGGCGACTGATTTACGTGCGTCGGCGAGCTTAATTTTGACGGGCATAGTAGCACAAGGCGAGACTGTAGTTGATCGCATCTATCATGTTGATAGAGGGTATCAGCGTATCGAAGATAAGCTAAGTAAGTTGGGTGCTAATATTAAACGCCGTCACAATTAATCACGACTTATCTATTCTCATTTTAAAAAGCGACCTAGTTAGAGAGGTCGCTTTTTTTGTATATATTATGGCTTGAGCTAGCTGACAGAACGAATTGAATTAGTTGGTGTTAATTTCTAGCTCAGCAACAGTCAAAGTAATAGTTCGGTGTTCACCATTTCTCAGCACCTCAAATTCAAGTTCAGTGCCAGGCTTGGTATTGCCAATGAACTGTAATGTTTTTTGTGGGTTAGAAATTGATTGACCCGCAACTTTTACAATAATATCTCTGTCTTGCATACCGGCTTGCCAAGCAGGACCCAAGGGGTCAAGTTCACTGATCAACAAGCCAACAATTGGAGTATATAAATCAGTTACTTCATTGCCAGAACTATCAACAGCTGTGCCTCTAAAGCCTAAGTAGCCGCGAACCACTCGGCCATCCGCAATGAGTCGTTGCATGACTTGTTTAGCTAACTGATAAGGTACAGCGAAAGAGATCCCTTGTATGTCGATATTCAGTCGTGTTCTAAATTGTGCAGAAGTAATGCCAACGAGAATACCGTTTGAGTTAACTAAAGCTCCCCCTGAATTACCCACATTCACAGCAGCATCCATTTGTAGCAAATTATTAAACTGACTTTCTGTTAGTGTTTGCTTACCTGTGGCACTGATCACCCCTTGTGTAATGGTTTGACCTAAATTGAGTGGGTTACCTATTGCAAGTACAACATCACCAACACGGGGCGTGAAATCATCATCAGTTGGGATCACAGGTAAGTGCTGGCCTGGAATTTTTAGTAAAGCGAGATCGGTGATGGTATCAAAACCGATAACTTGTACATCATAAAAGCGACGACCATCGGTGAGGATAACCATGATCTGGTCTGCATCATTGACAACATGATAGTTAGTTAAAATATAGCCATCGCTTGACATAATAACACCTGAGCCTAGTTCTTGTGTGGTGTTACGTCTTTGGTAACGCGGCACAGAGGAAATACTTTCAGAAAAAATCGTCACAACTGCAGGCGAGGCTTTCGCGACTGAGTCGGCAAAGCTCATATGGCTGCTGGTGTAATGGCTTGGCATGGCGAGCTTTGGTAAAACGACGCTTTTTAGATTGGGTGAAAACCAAATCACTAGAAATGCGATCCCAAGACCGACAAAAAGAGGGGGAAGAATAAATTTAAAAAGTTTTAGCACGCCATCGCTCATTTTTATTCATTACACAACAACCCGTTATTTTATCTTACTGAAAGCAGAATAGTAATGATGGCACAAAAAAAATGCAGCGATAATCAAGCGCTGCATTTTATTAGTTGATTTGAGTATAGATTATTGAATTAGAATGAAGACAGAGTCTCGTCCGCGCTTAATACCCAACACAATATTTCCTTGAATATCTTCAATCATATCGCTCATGTCGCGAATATTCTTAACGCGTTGGCGATTAACTTGCATAATCACATCACCTTCTTCTAGACCGACTCGGGCAGCCGGTGAGCGATCTTCTATACTAGATACAACGACGCCCTGATTACCATTGCGCTCACCACTTTCAAGCACCGCACCGCGCAACATAGGGTGTACTTTATCAGCTTGGGCTTGTAGTTCGCCTTGACCTTTTAAGGTCACTTCAATGGAGCGTTTTCTACCATCGCGGAAGACACCTAATTCAATGGTTCTACCTTCTCCTATGGTAGCGATTTTACCTCTGAGCTCTTCGAAGCTTTGAATATCATCACCATTCAGGCTGACAATCACATCGTTGGCTTTGATACCCGCTTCGCTTGCTGCAGAGTCTTTTACAACTTGCATAACAAAGGCGCCTTGCTGAACTTCTAAGTCTTGTGCTTTAGCTAGGCCTGCATCTAGTGTACGACCAATTATGCCTAAAGAGCCTCGACGTACTTGACCAAACTCGATAATTTGATCAACCAGATTTTTCATCATATTAGAAGGAATTGCAAAGCCGATACCGACATTACCACCCGAAGCGCCAAGAATTGCAGTGTTTATACCTATTAGCTCACCGTTTAGGTTTACTAATGCGCCACCCGAGTTACCTTGGTTAATAGCCGCATCGGTTTGAATAAAGTCTTCATAGCCTTCAATATTTAATCCGCTACGACCAAGCGCACTGACAATACCTGATGTCACTGTATGACTTAAACCAAATGGGTTGCCGATAGCAACCGAGAAGTCACCAACACGTAGTTTGTCAGAGTTTGCCAGTTTTACTTCGGTCAGGTTCTCGGCATCAATTTCGAGCAGCGCAATATCAGATTCTTTATCGCGACCAACCAGCTTGGCATCAAACTCACGGCCATCTTTCAAAGTAACAATAATTTTGTCGGCTTCGTCGATAACATGGCTGTTTGTTACTACGTATCCTTCATCCGCATCTATAATGACACCAGACCCTAGGCCACTGAATGGACGTTTTTGGTTACGAGGTTGAGGGTTGCCAAAAAAGTAATCGAATGGGTCGACTCTACGACGGACTTCTTTTGCACCAGATACTTGAATACTGACAACACCAGGAGTCACGCGTTCAAGCATAGGGGCTAGGGTAGGTAATGATTGACCGTCTATAGCAACGGGAAGTTTAGCTTCAACTGCAGTTGGTGATAGGAAAAGGGCAGTTGAAAAAATAGCAGCAGATAATAACGATAGTTTTAGTTTCATAGTCAATAAGTACTCCGAAAAGTAATAACGCCAACTTTCTATTAACAATTTAAAAAGTGGGTATATATCATTGATGATAGGTAAGTAAATTTTCGGCTTACTTACCGGCTCGTCATTTTTGGTAACTGTACTTACTGACTATGGGGTCTAAAAAAAGTTCATCAAGAGGCTTTTGAATGTTCAATTTCTGAACTTTCGCCAGAAAAAATCCCGGTTTCTCCTGCTACATAATCGCTAGGCTGTGCTGATAGCGTGTCTTGTTTGGCTTCACGACGGCGTTCAGGGCGGCTTTGAAGTGATGCTTGAAGTTGCTCTGTCGTTTCTTTCGAGAAGAAGGGCTCTTCAGGCGCAGTCGGTTTAACATTAAGTAGTGCTTTGTCAGTTTCTTCTACATGAGTTAGAAGTTGAGCATAACTGTCTTGCATTTTAGTCATTAGCTTCTTAGTGCTTGCAAGATGATCGGCCACTTCTTGGCGATACTGCTCTAGTTCATGCTTTGCGGATTGTACTTGTTGTTCCAAGTCATCATGCTTAAGTTGTTTTTTGGTGATCATTGAACCTAAGAAAAATGCAGCAATAGCAACCACCACAATTAATCCTAACCAAGCAAATGTTGTCATAGAGAGTCTCCTTAAAAATACGCGCTCTATAAGTGTAGGCAATTATTCGGCTACGTAATAAAAAATATAATTCAAACTATCAGCTAAATATACGCGGAGTTTTGATGCGTGTTAATATATGCCACAAATAAAAACGCTTAGTTTGTGAAAAATGATGACACCTTGGGAAAAATATCAACAAGATCTACAACGAGATGACTTTCAGTATGATGCAGCACAAGAAAACGCTGTAAAACATTTGCAACGATTGTACGATGATATCGTAAATCAACCTGAGCAACCCCAAGGTTTCTTTTCTCGTTTATTCAATCGACAGCCAAAACAAAAAATCACAGGTTTGTATTTTTGGGGCGGTGTAGGACGCGGTAAAACCTATTTGGTTGATACTTTTTATGAGGCTTTACCGACCGAAAGAAAAATGCGTGTGCACTTCCACCGTTTCATGCACCGTGTTCACGATGAGCTAAAGAAGCTTAAAGAGGTCAAAGACCCTCTTGAAACGGTCGCTGATATTTTCAAAAAAGAAACCGACATTATTTGTTTTGATGAGTTTTTTGTACAAGATATTACCGATGCCATGTTGCTCGGTGGTCTTATGCAGGCATTATTTGCCCGTGACATTATTTTAGTCGCGACTTCTAATATTGTACCGGACGAGTTATATCGAAATGGTCTGCAACGTGCACGTTTCTTACCAGCCATTGCTCTAGTGAAAGAAAACACCGAAGTAGTCAACGTCGATTCAGGTATTGATTATCGTCTTAGAACCTTAGAGCAGGCTGAGATTTTTCACAGCCCGCTTGATGCGCAAGCAGATAAAAATCTGTTTGAGTATTTTGACAAGCTGTCGCCTGAACCAGGTAAGCTTGATGAGGCCATCGAAATAGAAGGGCGTCTGATAAAAACCCGTAAGGTTGCCGATAGCATTGTGATGTTCGATTTCACGCAAATTTGTGAAACGGCGCGTTCGCAAGTAGACTATATGGAAATAAGCCGTATTTATAACACCGTGATTTTATCGAACGTAAAACAGATGGGGCAGCAAAATGATGATGCCGCTAGACGTTTTATCGCTTTGGTTGACGAATTTTATGAGCGTAACGTAACGCTAATAATCTCAGCCGCAGCACCAATCACAGAGTTATATACAGACGGCACGCTTAATTTTGAATTTAGGCGCTGCATCAGCCGTTTACAAGAGATGCAGTCGCACGAATACCTCGCAAGAGAACATCTCGCCTAAATGAATACCAATCAGTAGTTAATTCGGCAAATAATACGCAAATTGCTTACGCTGATTGGTATAAATTTTCGCTCAAATCAACGCGATTAATTTTTTTGTAGAAAAAACAGTCGCACACTGGAAAAGCCTCTTCTGTGTTGCTATAATCCGCGGCCTGCCACGTTGCGTTCTATAGCCCTCGTCGGCTTAGCCACCGATTTGAGCGGCATAAAAGTCTTAAACTCGAAGGGGTTCAAGCACTCATAGTAAAGCGGTAACTTTTTGTTACCTGTGGTTTTAATTTGAAACATTGGATTTTATTTAATGAAAACGTTTGTTGCTAAGCCAGAATCTGTAAAACGTGACTGGTACGTAGTTGACGCTGAAGGTAAAACTTTAGGTCGTATCGCTACTGAAATCGCTCGTCGCCTACGCGGTAAGCATAAAGCTGAGTACACACCTCATGTTGACACTGGTGATTACATCATCGTAATCAACGCTGAGAAAGTTACTGTTACTGGTAACAAAACAACTGACAAAGTGTACTACGCTCACTCTGGTTTCCCAGGTGGCCTTAAGTCTATCACTTTCGATAAGCTTCAAGCTAAAAAGCCTGAAATGATTATCGAAAAAGCAGTTAAAGGTATGTTACCAAAAGGCCCTCTAGGTCGTGAAATGTACCGCAAACTAAAAGTATACGCAGGTTCTGAGCACGCTCATGCAGCTCAACAGCCTCAAGTACTGGACATTTAAGGAGCTAACTCATGGCAAATCAATACTACGGTACAGGTCGTCGTAAAAGTTCAAGTGCTCGCGTATTCTTACGCCCAGGTACTGGCAACATCGTAATTAATCAACGTTCTATCGAAGAATACTTCGGTCGCGAAACTTCTCGCATGGTTGTTCGTCAGCCTCTAGAGCTAGTTGAAATGACTGAAAAGTTTGACCTATACATCACTGTTGCTGGTGGTGGTTCAACTGGTCAAGCTGGTGCTATCCGTCACGGTATCACTCGTGCGCTTATGGAGTTTGACGAGTCACTACGTCCTACTCTACGTAAAGCTGGCTTTGTTACTCGCGACGCTCGTAAAGTTGAGCGTAAGAAAGTGGGTCTTAAGAAAGCACGTAAGAACACTCAATTCTCGAAGCGTTAATTTTTTACGTTTACAAGAATTCAAAAACCCAGCTTATGCTGGGTTTTTTGTTTTTATAGCCTAATAACTTCTGTTTTAACTACAAACTTATCCCGCGCTTTTCTTGTTCGACTTATTGTTTACCTATTATTTTCAATATTTATTGTAATTAGTGAAGATCTGATGATAAATCAGCGCTTTTTTTTGCTACAATTGCGGGGCAAGTAAAGTGAGTAAGGTTTGAGACCTTTTTTGGGTACCCTCGTCTCCTCATAGATGGGGTTGATCTTAGTCAGTATATTGTGGTTATAAAAACGTTATCATAGCTAACTAGCTTTCGAGACTACGACTAAAATGGGTAGTAAAATCCATGCTTTATTAGTCTCGATTAAGGTAATAACCTTGTTTTAATCAAGGGAATTATTTATGATCGCGTCTATTTTGTAGTTTCTTAATTTAACCTGCTGTAACTGATGTTCTCAATATAGCAAGTGTTGAGGATCATAGTGGAGATAAGTGGATGAGCAATGCGCCTGTAGACAACAGCCGACGTCGCTTTTTGACCATAGCTACCTCTGTTGTAGGTGGTGTTGGTGCGGCTGGAGCTGCTGTTCCTTTTATTGCGTCTTGGAATCCAAGTGAGCGAGCTAAATCTGCAGGTGCGCCTGTAGAAGTAGATATCAGCAAACTTGAGCCTGGACAATTAATTCGTGTTGAGTGGCGAGGTAAGCCTGTATGGGTTATCTATCGTACGCCAAAAATGCTTGAGCAGATGAAAGCTCACGAAGGTCAACTTCGTGATCCTCAGTCTGAAGAGCCTCAACAATTAGACTCAGCGAAGAATGAATACCGTTCTAAGCGCCCTGAAATTTTCGTGGCGGTTGGTATTTGTACTCACCTAGGGTGTTCACCAAGTTTCCTTAATGGTGGTTTTGGTGAGAAAGTTGAAGGTACTGAAGATGGTTTCTTCTGTCCGTGTCACGGTTCTAAGTTCGACATGGCAGGCCGTGTATTCCAAGCTGTTCCTGCACCACTAAACTTAGAAGTTCCTCCGTATACCTTTATTGATGATACAACCATCTTGGTTGGTGAAGAAGAGGTTGCATAATGGCTGGTAAACAAGATAACGCTTCAACAGGTGTTGTTGGTAATGTGATCAACTGGATTGATGATCGTATCCCAATGACGCGTGTTTGGAACATGCACATCGCGCAATACCCTGCGCCAAAAAACTTTAATTTCTGGTACTTATTTGGTTCATTAGCAATCTTAGTACTAGTAAACCAAATTCTAACAGGTATTTGGTTAACGATGAACTTCGTACCATCAGCTGAAGGCGCATTCGCATCAGTTGAATACATCATGCGTGATGTTGAATACGGTTGGTTACTTCGTTATCTGCATTCAACAGGTGCATCGGCATTCTTCGTGGTTGTCTATCTGCACATGTTCCGAGGCATGATATACGGCTCTTATCAAAAGCCGCGTGAATTGCTATGGCTGTTCGGTATGCTAATTTTCTTAGCATTGATGGCTGAAGCATTCATGGGTTACTTATTACCTTGGGGTCAGATGTCATTCTGGGGTGCGCAGGTAATCATTTCACTATTCGGTGCTATTCCGGTAATTGGTGATGACCTAACTCTTTGGATCCGTGGTGACTACGTTATCTCTGGTGCAACGCTTAACCGCTTCTTTGCACTACACGTAATCGCACTTCCTCTAGTACTAGTAATCTTAGTTTTCTTACACATTGTTGCGCTTCACGAAGTGGGTTCAAATAACCCTGATGGTGTTGAAATCAAGCGTAAGAAAGGCACTGTGGCTGAAGAAGACAAGCCTAAGTTCCAATTCCATGAGTACTACACAAGCAAGAAAGATATTGTGGATGCGATTCCGTTCCACCCTTACTACACAGTTAAAGATGTATTAGGTGTTGCTGGTTTCTTAATCTTCTTCTGTTGGGTTGTATTCTTTAACCCAGAGATGGGCGGTTTCTTCCTTGAAAGACCTAACTTTGAAGCAGCTAACCCGCTGAAGACACCAGAGCATATCTTCCCAGTTTGGTATTTCACACCATTCTACGCAATCCTACGTGCTATCCCTGATAAGCTTATGGGTGTTGTAGCAATGGGTGCGTCAATCGTAGTACTTGCGTTACTACCTTGGATTGACCGTGGTAAAGTGAAATCAATTCGTTACCGTTGTGGTATGCACAAGTTGAACATTGCTCAGTTTGTTGTAACGTTTGTTATCTTAGGTTGGGTTGGTGCAACACCACAGACAGATTTCAAAACAATCTTATCGCAAATTACAACTGTGACTTACTTCATGTTCTTCGTGTTACTATTTGTATACTCGAAGAATGAGAAAACCAAACCATTGCCTGAGAGGTTAACGAAATGATGAAGAAGCTAGTTATTGGTTTATTCGCATTGCTGCCTACTTTTGCAATGGCAGCAGGTCCGTCAGTGCCACTACTTGAGTCTAACCATGACTTAACAGACAAAGCGTCTCTACAGCGTGGTGCGAAGTTGTTCATGAACTACTGCCTTGGTTGTCACCAGATGCAGTACCAGCGTTATGAGCGTACTTTCCGTGATATCGGTATTCCGGTTGAGATTGGTAAAGAAACACTAATTTTTGATGATTCAAAAGTGGGTAACCATATCAAAAACTCAATTAAGATTGACGATGCGGCAACTTGGTTTGGTGCTCCACCGCCTGATTTAACATTAGTTGCACGTGTACGTGGCGCTGATTGGATTTACACTTATCTTAAGTCTTTCTATGTTGATGAAAGTCGTCCGTTTGGTGTAAACAACTCAGTATTCCCATCAGTGGGTATGCCACACGTACTTCAAGAACTTCAAGGTGTGCCAACTGCACGTTTTGAAGAAGTTGAAGAGCACGGCGTAAAAGTTAGGAAAGTAGTTGAAATCACAACCGATGGTTCGGGTGAGCTAAGCTCAGACGAATATGACCACGCGGTTCGTGACTTAACGAACTTCATGGCTTATGTTGGTGAACCAACTCGCTTACAATCAGAAGCTATGGGCTATAAAGTATTAGGTTTCTTAGTGATCCTATTCATCTTAGCCTTCTTCTTGAAGAAAGAGTACTGGAGAGATGTTCACTAATAAAGTGGCGCATTTTTAAAGTAATTTTGTAATAGGGGCACTTGCCCCTATTGCTGTTTATAATGATTTATTACTTATAGTAATTTTAATGGAGGTAGGCATGGCCGTAGCTGCCAATAAGCGCCCTGTAATGACACTTTTCTCTGGTGCAAACTGTATGTACAGCCATCAAGTACGTATCGTTTTAGCTGAAAAAGGTGTGAGTGTAGATATCCATTTAGCAGAAAAAGATAACCTGCCTGAAGCGCTTCACGAAATTAACCCATATGGCACAGTACCGACGTTGATCGATCGTGAATTGGGCCTATATGAAGCGAACATCATCATGGAATATTTAGATGAGCGCTTCCCGCACCCACCATTAATGCCAGTTTACCCGGTAATGCGTGGTCGCAGCCGCTTAATGATGCACCGTATCGAAACTGATTGGTACACATTAGCTGCAAAGATTAAGCAAGGTGGTAGTGATGCTGACCAAGCTCGTAAAGAGTTAACTGAAGCATTATTAGCAATTGCACCTATCTTCACTGAGGCGCCTTACTTCATGAGTGAGGAGTTTAGCTTAGTAGATTGCTACTTAGCACCGTTACTATGGCGTTTACCTGAAATGGGTATTGACCTTAATGGTGCGGGCGCTAAAGAGCTTAAAGAATACATGCTACGTTTATTCGAGCGTGACTCATTCCAAGCTTCTTTAACAGAAGCAGAGCGTGAGATCAGAGCATAATGACGCCTAATCGCCCATATTTGCTAAGAGCGTTTTACGACTGGATTGTTGATAACGACTGCACACCACATTTGGTTGTGAATGCTGAGTATCCAGCAGTTCAAGTGCCAGTGCAGTTTGTACAAGATGGTCAAATCGTCTTAAACATCAGCCCAAGTGCCGTGACTCACTTTGATATGGATAACCAGCAGCTCAGCTTCAATGCGCGCTTTTCTGGTCAACCTATGCAGGTTTACGTACCAATGGGTGCTGTACTGGCAATATATGCGCGTGAAAACGGTGAAGGCACCGTATTTACTCAAGAGACTTTTCCTGAGTATGAAGAAGAGCAGCAGGTTGAACTTGAAGAGGTCGTTGAAGCCACTGAAGAAAAGCCAAAAGAGCCTGAAAAGAAAAAAGGCGCTCATCTTCGCGTTATTAAATAATTGCTTTAAAACAGCTTATTGTTATTTGAAAACCCGCTTCGGCGGGTTTTTTATTGCGGTGCAAACTAGCGTGCGAAGCACGCGCTGTTTGCGCAAGGTGAAATGAATCATTCTAAAAAATGTTGAGGTCTGGAGTAGTGGGGGAGTGAGCTAATGGAGCTGTAGAAGGTAGATATATACTGATTACAAAGTTCTGAATCATACATTGGGGACACATGTTAAGGTGATTAGCGTGACTTCATCACGAAATCAATTCACCTTGCGTAAAAGAACCGTACTCACTTCGTTCGCAGTCGGTAACCTTTTACACCCTTTATAAATATTCAAAAGCTTTTACGACTCGTTTTACGCCGTTGACATGACGAGCGATTTCAACTGCCATATCCGCTTCAGTTTCTGATACTAAACCCATTAAGAACACTTCACTATTTTCAGTCACGACCTTGATATTATTACCGGTAATGGTTTCTGCGGTTAACAGCTTAGTTTTAACTTTTGAAGTTAGCCAAGTATCGTGGGTTTGAGTGGTAATGCCGATGCGAGTACCAATGCGTAACTGGTTATGGATGTTCTTCACTGACACTGAGTTTCTAACTGCTTGCTCAGCTTGAGAGAGTAAATCACGTGATGGTACCTGACCTACGAGTAATATTGTGCCGTTGACACTTACTACACTTATATTGGCTTGCTCGCTTAGGTTAGGTACTTTTTTGAGTGCTAAGGTCGCTTTTATCTCAATGTTGTTATCGTCAATTTGTGAGCCAATCGTGCGTCTATCATTAGCTGCAGAGACTGCCCCCGCGGTGCCGGCTACAACGGCAGCTGCACATCCTTGAAGTAGTATGATAATTGCTAAGACAAAAAGGTGTTTGAACGGCATTATTGATCATCCTGAGGGAATAGAGTGTTATCGATTAATTGACTTAAACAATGGGTATTAAATAAATGAGATTCTAAAATTCGACTTGGTCGTTTACTTGGGGTTAGGATTTCAACATCATTAGGACCAAGTAGGCCAATTAACTCACCCCCTTCATCACCCACTAACGCAATGACTTTCATGTCTTTGGTTAGCGCAGCTTCTACAGCAGAAATAATATTCTTTTCATTGCCATCAATTGCAAACACCACAAGTAAATCACCTTGTTGTGCAAAGGCGCGAACTTGGCGTGAGAATTTGTCGTTATCATGCTCCGTATTGTGCATGTCTAAATGAATATGATTCTGTGATAAAGCGATAGCAGGAAGGCAGGGGCGCTCTGTTTCGTAATGGTTTACAAGTAAACCAGCAAAGTGCTCTGCGAGCATATTGCAGCTAGACTCACCACAGCAGATCACTTTATTACCATTAATTAAACCTTGCACGATTGTCATGGCAGCCGCTTCAAGAACATCTGGAAGGACTTCTCCGGCAGCGATCTGTGCTTGAATACTCTCAGTGAAAATTGTTTTTATTGATTCTTGCATAATTAAGATATGTTTTTAATCCACTTTATATTATCTGAACTCAGCCCTTCAATAGCAATAAAGTCTATCCGAATCGGTAAATTCTTTAGTTTTTTGTACTCTAAATAATGATAAATACTTCGCTGCAGCTTTTGTAGCTTACTCGGGCTTAAAGCTGAAATAGCACCACCGAAGCTTTTGCTTTTTCTATATTTTACTTCAACAAAAACAAGTGTATTTTGCTCTTTCATGATGAGATCTATCTCACCATATTTGCAATTATAATTTCGAGAAACGGCACTTAGTCCCTGCGCTTGTAAATATTGCTCTGCTAATTGCTCATAATGCATGCCTTTGGCACGCGTATTTGCAAATAATCCTTTTAGCATACGATTCCTTATTCATTAAATACTCAATTAATCCTTAAGCTTTCTTGAAAGCGATTATGATTTTGCATAAACAGCGGTGTAGGTTTGTTTTCTTCTAATTGTACAAGCTGAATTTGTTTTTGTTTGTATTGAGCCCACTCTAAACGCCTTTCAACGGTATTATTATGTTTAATACTGAGCTTACCAGTCAGTCCTGAATATGCTTTCCCAGGGATCTTAGCTAATTGCTTGAGTTCAGGAATAAGTTGAACGGAGTCAAAGGCCATGGCAAATAAGCGCTGCTCTATATCGGCTTGTTCTGGCCATAGTGCATCGTATTGCGCTCTTAGATTAAACTTATCAACTGATTTGTTCAGCATCCAAGGTTGCTCAGTAAAGAATAAGCCTTCAAGGTCGCCTTTATCTGTATGGTCCATACGCTTAGAATAGCTTCTAGAGCTTGCAAATAGGGGAATACGTTTGGCAAAGGTACTGACATTGACGTCAAGATAAGGCTTCAATAAACGCGTTTCGATGGCATCGCCAAGAATATAGATAACATCAATATCCATGCGAGAGCGCGTTTCACTCTCAACCTCTTTTCTAAATAGGCTCTTTACAGCTTTGATTCGCTCTTTAGAAGCGTCTACCTCAAGTAAGTTTGCCACGACTTTCGCCATATCTTTGCTATCTGTATATAGGCCTACTTCTGGTTCAATTAAGCTATAGTTTTGCCATTCATTTTTGAAATGATTAACGAGTCTTAAACCTGATAGTGTATCTGGCGCTAACAGCATAGGTTTTTGGTACTTTTGCGACAAGAAATGGACCATAGCTTGTTCAACTTCATGTTCCGGGTTTAAGGCGAAAAAGTATTGTTCAGCATTTAAATTTGGGGTTTCTGCAGTATTTAAATGAAGAGTCGGCGTGCTTTGAATGGCACTGCTGTTACTGACTTTATCAATGTTATCTTTAAGTAATGGGCCAATGATGAAATCAAATTGTTGAGTGGCTAACTGCTTTTCAATATCCTCTGCACTGAGTTGCTCGTCGATGAAAGTGATTTCGTCAATATCACTGTGATCCATCGCTGCTAAAAACCCATTCTTGAGCGCATTGCCAAGGCGCTTACTACTGCCACTTTGAGGTAATAAAACTGCGATTCGCGTAGCCTGATAAGGTGCTAGAGTGACTGTATTTTGTACTTTTTTCGGCAAAATATATGTTGCCGGGTGGTTTACAAAGCGACGCTGCCAGTTGTTTAGCGCTTGGTGAAGCTGAATACCAGAGCCAATATAAATTTGTTGGTATTTAGCTAATTTTATCCAGCCCCTTTGGATCACAGTTCCGGTATCAAAACGTTCGAGTGCATACGAAGATAGCTGTTGTAGTGCTTGCCAAATCTCATCATTTAAACTGGCTACGCTTACTTTATCTGTAAAGCTAATATCGGCTGCTTGAAAGTAGTAAGTGAGGGCTTTTTTAGGCATACCTTGAGAAGCATAAATACGACCCATCAAATACTGGTGCCAAGCTTTATGTTCAGGTAGTGATAAACGCTCTTTGAGCGTTTTTAGAATATTGAGTGCAGTGCTATAGTTATTTTGTTCTGTTCTAGCTAGAGCGATATAGAGTTTATTTTGTACATAATCAACTGTTTCATTTCGCTCTAATGCTAAGCAAGCTTGCTCTAAAATAGGCCAGTTTTGTTCTGCCATGGCACTTTCTCGAGCACTATAAAGAAGTTGAATGCGGGATGCGCCTTGCTTAGTACGAGCTTTGTTTAATAATCCCTCAGCATCAAGTACTTCTGGTACTTGAGTTTGTGGTTGATTCTGCACTGCACGGGGTTGAGCAGGTGATTTTTCGGTTGTACTACAAGCCGATAAACCCGACAATACACCTATTACAAGACAAATTACTTTCAGTCGCACCGCAACTTCCTAACGATAAACATTCCTCAAAGGGATATCTTACTGACTGAAACTGGAGAGCTCAATGACAAAAGCACAGAATACAGACAAAATTGGTACCCTTTACGTGGTCGCAACGCCGATCGGCAACTTGGCCGATATCAGTGAGCGTGCTTTAACAACCTTAGCAGAGGTTGACTTAATTGCCGCTGAAGATACGCGTCACACGGGGAAGTTGTTGAGCCACTTTAATATCAAGGCCAAAACCTTTGCTTTGCATGATCACAACGAAAAACAAAAAGCACAACAGATTTTAGATTGGCTGAATGAAGGGCTTGATATTGCATTGGTGTCGGATGCGGGAACCCCCCTTATTAGTGATCCGGGTTATGCGGTTGTGAATTTATGTCGCAATGAAGGTGCAGCGGTAACGCCTGTACCCGGTGCATGTGCAGCTATCACCGCGTTATGCTGTTCGGGTTTACCAACTGACAGATTCCAGTTTATCGGCTTTACACCGGCGAAAAGCCAAGCTCGTCAGCAATTCTTTGTCGATGCATTTGAAAGCGGCATTACCAGTATCATGTATGAAAGCACTCACCGCATCATGGCTAGTCTTGAAGACATGCAAACTGCGTTAGGAGCAGAGCAGCATGTGGTGTTTGCGAAAGAGCTGACGAAAACATACGAAACCTTCTTTAGTGGTTCAGTGAACGAGTTGCTTGAGTATTTGACCAATGAGCCAGAGAAGCAGCGTGGCGAGCTAGTGTTAATGCTGCCAGGCAAAGCCAAACAACAAGATGAAATACCAGCTGATGCACGTAAAATGCTGAGTTTACTTGAGCCTGAAATGCCACTGAAAAAAGCCTGTGGTTTAGTAGCAGAGTACTTTGGCCTTAAGAAAAATGCGCTATATAAAGCAGTAATTGCTGATAAAGACGATTAACCGCAAAAAAGCGTGTGATTTTACTGCATCTTGCGTATAATCGCCCGCCTGAGTCAGCCGGATAATCGCTGCCTGTGACGAAAATGATCAGGGGGAGGAAAGTCCGGGCTCCACAGGGCAGGGTGCCAGCTAACGGCTGGGGGGCGTGAGCCTACGACAAGTGCAGCAGAGAGGAGACCGCCAACTTCGGTTGGTAAGGGTGAAAGGGTGCGGTAAGAGCGCACCGGGCCACTGGTAACAGTTGGTTGCAAGGTAAACTCCACCCGGAGCAAGACCAAATAGGGTTCCTTATGGTGTGGCCCACATCGGAACCGGGTAGGTTGCTTGAGCCTAGTAGCAATGCTAGGCCTAGACGAATGATTATCACCTCGCAAGAGGGACAGAACCCGGCTTACAGGCTGACTCGGACCTAACCGTAAGTATTTAAAGAATAAATACTTACGGTTAGTCTTTCCTCACTTAAGGTACTTTTCTTGTAACTGTGCCCAAAAGTGTGCTCAAAACCAATTAGCTACTAATTGGTATATACATGAAAACTCCTACACTTCCTAAATATCTCTACTTAAGAAATAAATCTTTTTATTTTAGATTTCGATTTAAACGAATAGATCTTAGAGTCAGTATGTTTACATCTGATCTTCAAAAAGCACATTCATTATTACTCAAAATTTCTTTTCTCTCTGAGAGGTTAGAAGCTCTAAAAAAACTTGAGTCAAAGGTTAAGAGTGATATCTTAAAAAGTGAAGTTGCAAAAATAAGGATGTTTATGAAAAAAGTGTTCAAAATGGAGCATGTTGAATCAGTAATTGGAAAACATGAGCAAAATTATTCTGTAGCGGCAACCTTTTTATCTAGATACCCCCCTATCAAATTTAAAGATATTCCTAAACATGAAGTAGCAACTTATAGAGAGAGGCTGTTAGATGAGGAACTCGATTTTTATGAGATTTTGGAACTGACCCTCGAAGACCGTCATTATGGAATGTATAGACATATGCTTAGTATTGTTCATACAGCTTTTTTGTCTGATGCTAACTATAAATTAGAAGAAGTAATTGCGAACAAATATGTAAGTGAAGATACGAAGAGAGCCTATGCGATTAAATATTTGATGGGAGAACATGTATTTGATGAATTAGATGATGAATTAGATGATGAATTAGATGATGAATTAGATGATGAATTAGATGATGAATTAGATGATGAATTAGATGATGAATTAGATGATGAATTAGATGATGAATTAGATGATGAATTAGATGATGA